>OCPX01001131.1_pt1 | contig 21931 bp, 16 predicted proteins | sample 1538771 | NCBI WGS metagenome assembly OCPX01 (sample SAMN04571725, study PRJEB22368) | human gut metagenome | biome: human gut; material: stool | host: Homo sapiens | place: Luxembourg | collected 2012-11-01 | reverse complement strand
CACCTCCTTCAGCTCGGTGTTGGAAAAGCCGTTGATGAGCATCTCCTGGGAGTCGGACTCCAGCTCCACGAACACCTCCGCCGCCAGTTCCTTGGGCAGCAGCCGGTACAGCAGGGGCATCAGCTCCCCGCCGGACTCCTCCAGCAGCAGAGCGATGTCGGCAGGCTCCATGGGGAGAAAGAGGTCCCGCAGGCGGGCATACTGTTTACTTCGGGCCAGCTCCTTGATCTCATCCAGATACCGGTCCAGCTCTTCCTCGTAGTCTACCATATCGGCTCCTCCTTCCCCGCATCATAAAAAATCCCGCAGCCGGCGTTTGCCTGCTGCGGCCGCATCGCGATCGGGTCACCGCCGTGACCTGAGCACCGTAACAAGCTTTAGCATCGTGGGGCGGTGAAGCTGCATTAGATGATACCTTGGTTTCGATATCGCCTGTTCAAACCCTCTCATGGTGTCTCCACCACTCTGCGGCAGCAGCCCATATCCCTACGGTAGCCTTACCTACCGGGAAATATATCATGCAATATAAATGTATCGTAAAGCAAAAATCACCAGATGTCAACCCTAAGATACAGAACATTTCATGCATTTGTTCCATCAAATCCTTCGGTTAACCTTGCAATTCTCGGCGTGAGCCGTTATAATAGTCTGTATATACAACCTGTATGGGTCTGTAAATCCTGAGAAAGTAGGTGGCGGCATGGAAAATTCTCCTCAGTATGTGATCGAAATGCTTCACATCACCAAGGAGTTTCCCGGCATCAAGGCCAATGACGACATCACCCTTCAGCTGCGGAAGGGCGAGATCCACGCCCTTCTGGGGGAAAATGGCGCCGGTAAATCCACGCTGATGTCCGTCCTGTTCGGTCTGTACCAGCCGGAAGAAGGCGAGATCCGAAAAAATGGACAGACAGTAAAGATCAATGACCCCAACGACGCAACAGCGCTGGGGATCGGTATGGTGCATCAGCACTTCCAGCTGGTGGACGTGTTCACGGTGCTGGACAATATCATTCTGGGTGCCGAGACCACGAAGATGGGCTTTCTGCAGAAGAAGGAGGCCCGGAAAAAGGTACAGGAGCTGTCGGAGCGGTACGGTCTGGCGGTAGATCTGGACGCCAAGGTGGAGGACATCACTGTCGGTATGCAGCAGCGTGTGGAGATCCTGAAGATGCTCTACCGCGACAACGAGATCCTCATCTTCGACGAGCCCACCGCCGTGCTGACGCCTCAGGAAATCGATGAGCTGCTGCTCATCATGAAGAATCTCACCAGGGAGGGCAAGTCCATCCTCTTCATCTCCCACAAGCTCAACGAGATCATGTCGGTGGCCGACCGGGTCACGGTGCTGCGCAAGGGTAAGTACATCGGCACGGTCAACACCAAGGACACCAATAAGCAGGAGCTGTCCAACATGATGGTGGGCCGCCCCGTACAGCTGCAGGTCAACAAGGACGAGGCCCATCCCGGCGATGTGGTGCTCAGCGTGAAGGGCTTCACCGTCCCCTCCCATCTGCACAAGAAGGATGCCGTACATAATGTCAGCTTTGACGTGCGGGCCGGTGAGATCGTCTGCATCGCCGGTATCGACGGCAACGGCCAGACGGAGTTCATCCACGGTCTGACGGGCCTTGACAAGAGCTCCGGCGGCAGCATCACCGTCTGCGGCCACGACATCTCCCACTATTCCATCCACCACCGGGGCGAGTACATCAGCCACATCCCGGAGGACCGCCACAAGCACGGTCTGGTGCTGGATTTCACGCTGGAGCAGAATCTGGTGCTCCAGCGGTACAAGGAGCCCCAGTTCGAGAAGGCGGGCTTCATCAAGCGGGACGCCGTCCGCAGCTACGCCCAGCAGCTGATCGAGAAATTCGACGTCCGCAGCGGTCAGGGTCCCATCACCGTGGTCCGCAGTATGTCCGGCGGCAACCAGCAGAAGGCCATCATCGCCCGTGAGCTGGATCGGGATAAGCCCCTGATCGTGGCCGTTCAGCCCACCCGTGGTCTGGACGTGGGCGCCATCGAGTATATCCACAGCCAGCTGGTGGCCGAGCGGGATCGTGGCAAGGCGGTGCTGCTGGTGTCTCTGGAGCTGGATGAGGTCATGAGCCTCTCCGACCGCATCCTCGTCATGTACGAGGGGGAGATCGTGGGCCAGCTGGACCCCAAAAAGACCACCGTATCCGAGCTGGGCCTGTATATGTCCGGCGCAAAGCGTGACAACAAAGGAGGCGATGAAGCGTGAAGCATTCCGCAGCCACTCTGTACCAAAAGGAAGGCACCAAAAAGGTGCTGGCGTCCCTGATCTCCATTTTGGTGGGTCTGCTGGTGGGCGGCATCGCCGTCATTCTGGTGGGCTGCTTCAATGAAAAGATCTCCCTCTCCGGCGCATGGGACGGCTTCCGAATCATCTTCGCCGGCATCTTCAGCACCGGCCGCAATGCCGCCGGTGAGCTGACCTGGGGCTTCAACGCCGTCAACACCGGCGATATGTTGTTCCGGGCCACGCCCCTGATCATGACGGGTCTCTCCGTGGCCGTGGCCTTCAAGACGGGCCTGTTCAACATCGGCGCTCCCGGTCAGTACCTGATCTCCACCATGGCGACGCTGATGATCGCCCTGAGCATCCCCTCTTCCTCCGTCCCCACCTGGATCATCTGGATCCTGGCCTTTTTGGGCGGCTGTCTGGCAGGTGCTCTGTGGGGCGCTCTGCCGGGTCTGGCCAAGGCGTGTCTCAACATCAATGAGGTGCTGGCCTGCATCATGACCAACTGGGTGGCCGCCAACCTTGTGACGTGGATGTTCGACATCAGCAACTTCAAGAACACCGTGGAGAACACCAAGTCCGGCTACATCTATAAGACCAGCTTCAACGGCGTGGCCACCCCCAAGCTGGGGCTGGATAAGCTGTTCCCCGGCTCTCAGGTCAACGCCGGTATTCTGGTGGCCATTCTGCTGGCCATCGCCATGTACATCCTCATGACCAAGACCACGCTGGGCTACGAGCTGCAGGCCTGCGGCGCCAACCGCCATGCCGCCCGCTACGCCGGCATCAAGGATAAGCGCAACATCGTGCTGTCCATGGCCATCGCCGGTGCGCTGGCCGGAGCCGGTGCGGCACTGTACTACCTGTCCGGCAACACGGAGTTCTACTGGTCCACCTATCAGTCTCTGCCCGCCGTGGGCTTTAACGGCATCCCCGTGGCGCTGCTGGCGCTGAATAACCCCATCGCCGTCATCTTCGCCGGCATCTTCATGGCCATGCTGAAGATCGTTGGCCAGCAGCTGACCAACCTCACCGCCTACAATGAGTACATCACCGACGTCATCATCGCCGTCATCGTGTATCTAAGTGCTTTCTCTCTGGTGATCCGCATGATGCTCAGCGGCCGGAAGAAGAAAAAGATCGCCGTGGCAGACACGGCTCCCATCCCTCAGGGCGCCGCCGTGGAGGATCAGACCTCCCTGCTGCCGGAGGAGGAGAAAGCACCCGTAGAGGCCGCTGTCACAGACAGCGATAACGCAGAAGGAGGCGATCAGGCATGACATTTCTGGTACAGCAGACCCTGATCTATGCAGTACCCCTGATGATCGTGGCGCTGGCCGGCGTGTTCGCCGAGCGCAGCGGTATCATCAACCTGGCGCTGGAAGGTATCATGATCTTCGGCGCTTTCATCGGTGTGCTGTTTGTGCGCCTGATGCAGGGCAGCGCCGCCGTGGTAACCGCTCAACAGTCCGGAAACTGGGCAGCCATGCAGGGGCTGGAGCTTCTGGCTATGCTGGTAGCGGCAGCCATGGGCGCCGTGTTCTCCCTGCTGCTGAGCTTCGCCTCCATCAACCTGCGGGCCGACCAGACCATCGGCGGTACGGCCCTGAACCTGATGGCTCCGGCTCTGGTGCTGTTTCTGGTGCGTATCATTGCCAACCAGAACACCCTGCAGCTGGCTACCGGCGACTCCGCTACGTGGTTCATGATCAGGAAGTCCACCTTCGGCATCGACAAAAACACCGATCTTGGCTTCTTCGGCGAGACGTTTCTGGTGAAGGTCTATCTGGCTACCTACATCTGCATCATCCTGTTCGTCATCCTGTCCATTATTCTCTATAAGACCCGCTTCGGCCTGCGGCTGCGGGCCTGCGGTGAGAATCCTCAGGCGGCGGACTCTCTGGGCATCAATGTCTACAAGATGCGCTATATCGGCACCACCATCTCCGGTGCGCTGGCGGGTATGGGCGGCTTTGTGTACGCCCTGACCACCGCCAACTGCTCCTCCAACGGCGACGTGGCGGGCTTCGGCTTTCTGGCGCTGGCCGTGATGATTTTCGGTAACTGGCGGCCTCTGAACATCGCCGGGGCCTCCCTCCTGTTTGGTCTGTTCAAATGCATCGCCGCCGCCTACTCCAGCATCGATATCAACGGCGACGGTGTGTACTGGCTGGCAGAGATCGGCATCAGCTCCCACCTGTACCGGATGCTTCCGTACATCATTACCCTGCTGGTGCTGGCCTTCACCTCCAAGAAGTCCCGTGCCCCCAAGGCGGAGGGCATCCCCTACGACAAGGCTCGCAGATAAGAGCGGCAGCTGCCTGTATTTTCAGGCGGCGTAGCAATGGCAAGGAAAATCACCGAGAAAGCCTAGTACGGGCTTTTCTCGGTGATTTCTTTTTCCGCATATTCGATTCCAGCCGTGCCTTTTGCTACAATAATTACAGAACATTAAGGTGGGATCGTAATGAAACGAAAACACTATGTTGAGCTACAAGAGTGGCGACTGGCTCTCAACGGGTTGAACCGTTTTCGCAACAAGCTTGTAGATATGGCTGGTCTTATGGAACGGGCGAAACCAGTCCGAAGGCTCCTGCGGCATTTGGGGCGGGTAGCTGATATATGCCCGGCGATTGCCAAAGGAGGCGTATCGTCCGAGGCGGATATTCTCCGGCGTCCACCGTTCATCCAGCGTGTCCAGCCTTGTGAAATGCTCATACTGGGGCAAGCGTATCTTCCAGTGCCTGCCCGTAAAGTCGGTGATATACCCTTTTCGGCGGAGATAGTCCTCCATATAGTAGGGCGTGCGGCTGAAATTCATTGCCTCCCGCACATCGGCACGGTAGACATTGTAGCGGGTAGGCTTGTCGTTTTTCTCGTCCAGCCAAACGGGACGGGAGGGGGCTTTGCGGGGCTTTTCAATGACGGACATATTCGCTTTGGGTCAGTCCGTATACGTTTTTTGAATATTGCTCTTGAAACCGGAGCAAACGAAAGGTTCTGCTAGACAAAAGATTGCGGCGGCTACCGTTCCCGATAGCCGCCGCATAGGTTAAGGTGCTTTGTTATCTGCCGTACTTTTTCTTTCTGCTGACAACCGTTGTACCAATGGCAGCACCGCCGCTGGCGAACAACAGGGCAATCCACAGTGCAAGGTTGCTTGTATCGCCGGTCTGGGGACTCTTATCGGATGTTCCCGGTTTGGTACTGGCAGGTTTTTTCTCAAGAGCAGCAATCGCATCTTCGATAGCCTTTGCCATCTTGTCTACTTCAGATTGCTCCGTAATATTTTTACCACGGACAACAGCCTTGACAGCAGCTTCCACACCGGAGAAATCCTTGTAGTCATTCTTGTTTAGTGCATTTGCTTTGGCAATGGCTTCGTCGACCTTAGTGTAATCAGCATCCTTGTATTGCAGGGCAGCAATGGCATCTTCAATAGCCTTCGCCATTGCGTCAACCTCCGCCTGCTCGGTAATGTTCTTGTCACGGACAACAGCATTAACGGCAGCTTCCACACCGGAGAAGTCCTTGTAATCGTCCTTGTTCAGGGCGTTTGCCTTGGCGATGGCTGCGTCGACCTTGGAGTAGTCCGCAGGTAAATAAGTCATTGCAATCGTCTGCGTGTGGGTTGCCGTATCGTCAGTAATCGTTATATTGTCGCTGTATACCTCGCAGTCATCTGCCGTAACTTCAACGGAATAAGTTCCCGCCGTCAGGCTCACAGAGCCGTTGATCTCCTGACCGTTCACTTTAATCACCACATTGGTCAGCCCCTCGGGGGTTACAACGAAGGAAACCGGATAGACGGCCTTTGTGATGAAATGGACATTCTTATAAAGTGCAAAGTACTGGGTACCGCTGGAAAGCAGGTCAATTTCTGTTTCTTCAGAATCTACAGCTTTTGCATAGGTCAGCTTATAGCCATCGGCAATCACAGGCACACTTTCATCGAAAATTGCAGGGATATTATTCTCATTCGTATTCTTTGCATCGATCTCTGCTTCTTCTACGGTGAAAGATCCGTTACCGCCCATGGGGTATTTACTGTCAGTGGTTACTTTGGCGCCGCCCTTGATCAGAATATTGCCTTTTGTCCATATTGCGCCGTCCGCAGTAGAGGTGCATTTTACCTCGCCGCCGTTAACCGTCAGATTGCCCTCGGTAAACAAAGCGGGATAATAGCTTGTTGCTTCCACCTTGGAGTTGATAATTTCAATTTTGCCCGCGCCGTTTTCATCGCCCATATACACTGCGTTAAATTGATCCGCGCTTGCGATCAAAACAACCTCACTGTTGTTTTTGATTTCCAGTTCCTTGGCGCTTGCAGCAGTGTAATAGGAAGAAACCGCAACCTTTGCTCCGTCAATGGAAAGTATTCCTTTATTATAAGAAGTAATTCCGCAGCCCTGGGCAGAAGTTATATCAAGCTTTGCACCTTCGGATATGCTGATGTTGCCATTAAGCGTATAGAGTGCATCCCATTTTACATTGATTGTAAGCTTACCGTCACCGATAATATTGTAATTATCACTGCTACCGTCTGCAAAAATTCCGCCGCCGTTATCTAAAGTAATGCTGTTTGTGCCGGAAAGTTTGATCGTTAAATCGGTGTCTCCGACTACTCTGATACCGTACTTAGGACTTTCATCACTTTTGCCGCCGTTTGTAATTGCGGCATTGTTAAGCGTAAGGGTCTTTGTATTCGGGTCATAGCTTGCGGTTCCTTCTCCACAAGCGATAGAGAGCTTTTCGCTTGTGAACTGTTCGCCGTTTACATACAGATCGTAGTTTTCCGCAGCAAAGGCTACGGTCGGTAGCAATCCAGCTACCATTACCATGCTGAGCAGGATCGCCAATAGCTTTTTCTTCATAACAGTTCCTCCACTTTTTTAATTGTCCGCTTGGTTCTTTCTTCGGCAGCGGACATACCGAAGAAGGCGGAAGGTTTAACTGGAAAAGATTGATTTGCCGGTCGTAGTTAGAACTTCAATATCAAACCACCATCCTTTCGGCAAATGCCATAGTCGGCACAATGCAGAGCGCCATACATTCGGAAACAAATTCAAATAGCTTCCTCTTGCCACGTCTGCTTCGTCCACAACCTGACTGACAGAGGTGTTTTTATACCCCCTGCTCCCAAAAGAGCCGGACGCACACGGTCAGTATTTTCCGCTTCGTCTCGCTGCTGTCTCTCCGCAAATATATCACCTTTCTTCAAACACTTTAGTACGTATACTAATAATATCATATCAAGCGCAAAAAGGCAAGTGATATTTGAAACTTTATCTCCGTAAATTGTGATATTTTCATAAAACGACGGCTTGACAATCTAAGAAAAACTGTAGGATATCTTCAGATTGAGGAGCGCCTGTACGGGATCATTGCCCTCTTACTTTGCTCAGATAGCTTGAGGTATTTCGGCATACGGGGCATAGCGGGCACCTCCTTTGTGCTGCCGAATTGCCGATTTGCTCCCGACACGCAGAAACGCCCAAAACCTGACCCCGCTGTATGGTTTCGGGGCGATTCTGGGTGCTTTCTTTCGATATGAGCGGCTTTACTTTGACGGCTGTATCCTTACCGTCCGTCATTCAAAAGCCGCTGTTTGTCGCTTCCGGGCAACAAAAAAGCGCCGTATTTCTACGACGCTTTTGTTTTGCTCGGAAGCTGGAGCAAGGGAACGCTATTCAATTATCTGTTGTACTTTTTCTTCCTGCTTACAACCGTTGTGCCAATGGCTGCACCGCCGCTGACGAACAACAGGGCAATCCACAACAAAAGATTGGAGTTATCTCCCGTCTGCGGAGACTTGTCGGCGCCGGGTTTGACGGTGCCGCCGGGCAGCTTTGCCGTTACGGTATCAGCCTGCTTGATTTCCTTTGTACCGTCCTTGTGGCTGAAATACTTGCCACAACCTTCGCAGTACCAATACTCGATATTGCCCTCAGTGGTCTTGGTCGCCGCCTTTGCCGGGAAGTGCTTTAAGTTGGTGTGGTTCTTCGGATCAAGCTCGCCGTATTCGCCGCCGCAGGCCGTACAGACAGCCTTGTGTGTGCAGTCTGCCGTGCCGCCGTGGCAATCCTCGGTTTCCGTGTGCGCTGCATCGTGCGCGCAGATGCGGGTGTGCGTGCCGTCTTCGTTGGATGTCCAAGCGCCCCAGTCGTGATCCAGCACATTGCCGGAGAAGAAGGTCGCCTCATCCGCCGTGCCCTTTGAGCTCAGACCGCAGACTGCGCAGGATTTGTAATAGATTGCCTTTTCGGTACAAGTTGCAGCAGACTTCAAATACTGCGCCTCTGCTTTTTCGGCAGTGAAGCTGTGTGCTGCCATCTCGCCGTATTCGCCGCCGCAGACCGTACAGACAGCCTTGTGCGTGCAGGTGGCCGTGCCGCCGTGGCAATTTTCGGTTTCCGTGTGCGCTGCATCGTGCGCGCAGACGCGGGTGTGCGTGCCGTCTTCGTTGGACGTCCATGCGCCCCAGTCATGGCCGAGCGGTTCGCCATTGGTAAAGGTTTCCGTACCCTGCGCACCGCAGGTGGAGCAGGACTGATAATATACCGCCGGGCTTGTGCAGGTGGCGGCGGACTTCAGCCGGTATTCGTTCACCTGATCGACAAAATGGTGCGGGCCAAGCTCGCCGTACGGGTGCTGGCAGACCTCGCAGAGGGCCGGGGCAAGGCAGTCGGCCGTGCCGCCCTGATGCGCGCCGCGATCGACCTCCAGATGGCAGCAGGTGTAGGCTCTCCAGTGGCTGTCGCCGTCAAGCTGCCAGTCACCCGGCTCTTCGGCGTGCCGATCCGGGTTCTTCTCCCCGGCGGCAAAGGTCGCTTCGCTGGCCGTTCCCTTGGAGGACAGCATACAGATCTTGCAGGACTTGTAATAGAGTGCGGGAGAGAGGCAGTTTGCTTCCTTGTACAGAAGTGCCGTGATCGCAAGTTCTCCCGTGAAGTCGTGCTCGGTCATTTTGATGCCGCAGGTGTCGCAGAAATGGTCGCAGTCCGGGTCGGCGTGGTTGAGCCGCTCAGCCTCTCCGCCGCAGACGGTGCAGGTCTTCCAGTGACTGTCTTGATTCGTGCTCCAGTCGCCGTAGGTGCAGCCGGCCGTTTCAACATGGCTGGCATCGTGGGTGCAGACGCGCTTGTGCGTGCCCTCCCCGTCGGGCGTCCACGCACCCCAGTCATGGCCGAGCGGCTTTCCGGACGTGAAGGTCGCCTCGTCGGCGGTTCCCTTGGAGTTGGTACCGCAGACGGCGCAGGACTTGTAATACACCGCCTTTTCGGTACAGGTCGCAGCGGATTTCAGATACTGCTCCTCGGCGGTTTCTGCCGTGAAGCTGTGTGCTTTCAGCGCGCCGTAGGACTGACCGCAGTGGTCGCAGATGGCCTGTTTCGTGCAGGTCGCCGTGCCGCCGGAGTGCTCGCGGATGGTGATATCCTTGGAGACGCTGAAGCGGTAGCCCTCCGCCGTCGTGACAGAGGCGATAAAGCGGAAACCGGCTTCTCCCGCTATGTAGGAAGCGGCAGGAATCGTCCCCGTGCAGAGGCCATCGACCGGGGCGATGGGTTCGCCGTCGCCAGTGTATTTAAACTCATAGTTGTAGGCGGGATTCGTGCAGCCCTCCGGCAGGTTGAAAGAGAATTTGAAGTCCTGCGTGCGGCAGACGGTATCCGGGCTGGCGATGGTCAGGGTGGGGAGGTCCTTCTTTTCGGCCCTGTTGCCGCAGAATTCGCAGTCGCCCCAATACTGGCCGTTCTCCGTCTGCCATTTGTAGGAATGGGACGAATGGACGGTCACGGTGAGCGTCGTGGAATTGCCCGCCTTGTCCGTGGCGACGACGGTCTGCGGGGTTCTCGCATCGGTGAGGGTGATCTGACCCTGTTCGTTGGGGGTCACGGGCTTACCGTTGACGGTCACGGTGTTCAGATACCGATCGATCACGGTGAGGGTCTTGTTGCCCTCGCCGCAGAAAACGTCGCCATTCTTCGCACCGGTGATCGTCGGGGCGGTCTTGTCGATGATGATTTTTTCCGTACATACAACGCCATAGTAAGCAGCTTCCGTTCCCAGCTGTGCATAGATCACAAAGGGCTTTCCCTCCTCCAGATTCAGAGAGGCGGTGCTGAAAGCGCCGATATAAGGATAGTGATCGTGCGTGTCGCGGAAAAGGACATTAGCATCGTGGGATTCGGAATAGAATTGGTCGCCGACGGCGTACTCAAAGTACTTCACTTCCTTCGGATGGGCGGTGCTGATCTGCACGGTCTGATCTTCCTTGAAGAAGTGTTCCGTCCCTTCGGAACGGAAGCCGGTCCACTGGGAATCGCCCACGGAAATGGTGCTGCGATCCACGAAGAAACCGCTCCAAACAGCAACGAGGGTCAGACTCTTCTCGCCGTTGACAGCAACGCTACCGTAGGTATCACCGTTATAGACTTTCTTTGTACCGAGCAGCAGCCAAAGCAAGCTTTCATTATTACCTCTTGTGGGCCTCTCGCCAAATCGCTCCCAGATCACATCCGTCCATTTGACGTTCTTCAATTCCGTGACCGTCGAGCCGTCCCGGTTGACGATATGGACGGTATAGTCGCTGCGCTCCTCCCAGACGGGGTAGAGCGTAAGCGCCTCGTTTTGCTCATAAATCGCATTCAGGGAATAGTCCTTCTCGCCGCCGTCGTGCTTCGACCAGCCGACCTGCGTATAGCCGAGGCGGGTAAAGAGCGCACCCTCCAGTTCCAGAGCGCTGTCGTGTTCCTTGTTCACCGTCTTGCTGTCGCCCGTGCCGTTTGCGCCGGGGGCGTAGGTCACGGGATAGGTCATGGTTTGCAGCTGGAGCTGCTGCGCGGCGTTATAGCCGATGCTGTAGCCCGCGCTGTCCGGGGTAAAGCGGCTGGCGTAATCCGTGCCGTTGGCCTCGGCGAACACCACGGGGACTGCCGTGTCCTCCGTAGTAACGCCGATCTGCGCACCGCTGCCGAGCTTGTCGAGCGTGACGGTTTTTCCGCTGGCAAGATAGAGATTTGCGCCGGTGTTTCCGGTGATCTTCACGTCGCCGGTAAGGGTCAGGGAGCCTGCGCTCAGCGCGACCGCGCCCTTGCCGCCGGAGTTGCCGGTAATCAGGCCGGTGCCGAGGTTGGCGGTCGAGCCGTCCCGCGTCAGTGAGATCGCGCCGCCCTTGTTGTTCTTGATTTCGACGGGAATGGCGCTGCTCTGCTGCGCCATCGTCACTCTGCCGTAGGCCGCGTCGATGCCCGCGCCGGTATTTTCCGAGATGGTACCGCCGTAGAGGTTGACATTGGTATAATAGTCGCTTGTTGCGATGGAGGGCATGGGCCAGTGGGTGACCGAAATACCCGCGCCGGTATTGCCGGTGATGGTGCCGCCGTAGAGGTTGATGGTATCATCTGACCGGGTGATGGTGGACATCACACCGTTCCGCTCGTTGCCGGAGATGATGCCGTCGTACATATTGAAGGTTCCTCTGTTAATTACACCGGGGCCGTACTTGGTGTTGCGGATGTTGCTGATGACCGGGCGATCCGTGGGATAGTCGGAGCTTTTTTGATAGTAGCAGCCGCCGTACATATTGAACGTGCCGCAGTTATAAACGCCGCAAACCGGGTCGTTGTAAATATCGCGGATGCCGTCCGTTTCCGAGCTGGTCATGCAGATGCTCACGCCGTAAAGCTCAAAGGTGGCAGTTTCGTCAAGAGAAACAGCGGCGCAGCTGTCGCCGGTGATGAGGCCCCGGTCGCCGGAGAGCTGGCAATCCGTAAATACCAGACGCGCATTATTCATCACAAGGAAGGCGCTTTGTGCATCCGGTACATTGCAGGTAAGGGTATGGCCATGCAAACAGATCACAAACGTGCAGCCCTCCCAAACATGGATTCGTTTCGTGAGGGTGACGTCATTGGCAAGGTAATAGTAGAACGTTTTTCCCTTGTTGTTCGCTGCTTTATGGTTGATCTCCAGAAGGTCTGCTTCCGATCGGATCACGTTCATTTTTGAAATATCGCCGGAGGTGTTTTCCTTCCCGTCCTTGGTGAAGTAGACCCCTTCATAGGTCGTGTGTCCGTTCATAGCTTTATGATTGCTGATTCCTCCTCCGCAGACGCAATGCGCAGACGGATGCGGCCAATCAAGGCGAACCGCATTTGCCGTGAGCGGGAAGAGCTGCGCGAGCAGGCAGAGCGTCAGCAAAATGGCGAACAGTCGCTTTTTCATGTGGTTTCCTCCGTTTCTGAAATCAAGGGGGCTTCAATTTCCTGCAGTGAAAAATCGTAGTGCATCGCCAGCGTTTGGAACAAGGTATGCATCACGCGCTCGGCAATCGAGCGGATGTCCAGACGCTCGACGAAGCGAACTGTCTGCTCCAGCTCGTCCTCCGGCACCCGGTACACCCGCATCGCCGCCGTCAAAAAGCGGCTGAGCTTGCGTTCCAGCGGGAAATGGATGTCGCATTTTCGTGCCATATAATTGCGCATCAGTCCTGCCGTGCCGATTTCCATCTCGTAAAAGTCGCTGTCGCTGTAATCCGGGAAATTTGCGCTGAAGATCTGCTTCAGCTCTGCCGTGGTATGCAGGTAGATATATTCCGACGTGTCGGGTAGGGAGTAGGCCTCAATGTAGATTTCCCGCAGGTTCTCGTTCAGCTCGGTCAGGGTCAGCTGGATCGCCGTTTCCACCGCATAGGCGTAAACCGGCGGCAGCTTGATGTCTGCAATGCTTCTTGCCATGCCGAACTGTCCGCCGAACATCGTTTCGGTCAAGTCCAGCAAAATTTTATCCTTGGTGGGAAACAGATTCAAATAGCTTCCCCTTGCTACGCCCGCTTCGTCCACAATCTGACTGACAGAGGTGTTTTTATACCCCTGCTCCAAAAAGAGACGGACGCACACGGTCAGTATTTTCCGCTTCGTCTCGCTGCTGTCTCTCCGCAAATACATCACCTCCTCTCAAGCGTTTTAGTATGTATACCAATAATATCATAGCAAGAACAAAAAGGCAAGTGGTATTTGAAGCTTTACCTCCGTAAATTGTGACTTTTCCGCAAACGCTGGCTTCTTCCATTACTCAATGACCGCCAACTACGAAAAGGAGCAGAAGGAACTGCTGAAGCTCGTAGCTGACGGCAAGAAAAATCTGTTGGATGCGGAGCAAACCAAGGTGGATTTGAGGCCGCTGATGAAAGCGCTGCGGGACTATACGGACATACGGCAGCTTACGACGGAGATCGTCAATGCGCTGATTCGGCGTATTGAAGTCCATAACAAGGATAAGGCGACCAAGAAGGTCAAGGGGGACATTTACTTCACAGCCGTTGGACTATTCTCTATTCCTACAGAAAATGAGATGCAGGCGGCAATGGAGGAAATCCGCCAAAACCCGCAGCAGTTGAAGACTTCTGCATAAAGCAGAACACGGTGCAGCCCCTTTTCAGAGACTGCACCGTATCCTATATAATTACTTCGTTATGCGCTCATGTCTAATGCGGGTGCCATTTTTGTCCGCCATAGGGGAAAGCAGCAACCCTTTACCGCACCCAGCGGCTTATGGGAACAGCCAATGCCGCCGATAGAACCGCCTGCGCTGCCTTTGCCGACAGATAGCCCCTCATGTGGAGTCCGCTCCCCTCCAGCACCGCCGCCGTCTGACAGTGGACGCACACGCCGCCCCAGCCCATCAGTGCCGCCGCCAGCACGAAGTCCCCCCGTGTGCCGGAGAGCCGCAGGATGCCGCCGGTAAGCTCCAGTAGTCCCAGCGGAAGAGGGTGCTCCAGCCCCGTCAGGGCCGTCAGCAGCCGGGTCAGCACCAGAAAGAACACCACGAAGCCGCAGACGTGGAGCATCCCCTCCCCCGCTCCCCGGACGGCCCCCGGAAAAGCGGAACCCAGAGCCTGCGGCGCAGACGGCGAAGTCCGTCCCTCCGGGGACGAGGTGCTGCGGGTCAGCAAAGCCGTCAGCACGGCGGCCGACACATGGATCAGCCAAAGCCATGCCCCGGCCCGGAGACTGCCGAAGCAGCCCGCCCCCGCCACGCCCAAGGCAAAGGCCGGGCCGCAGTTGTTGCAGAACAGCAGCAGCCGCTGTCCCTCCTGTCGGGAGACTGCCCCGGTGCGGGCCAGCTCTCCCGCCGTCTGGGCGCCCACCGGATAGCCTCCCAGCAGACCCAGCAGCACTGCCGTACCGCCGGGGCCGGAGACTCCCAGCATCCGGCGGGTCAGGGGCGCCAGCAGCTGCCCCAGCGCCGCTGCGCTGCCGGTGGCCACAAACAGCCGGGACACCACGAGGAAGGGAAACAGCGCCGGGATCACCGAGCCGCCACAGAGGGCCAGTCCCTCCCGCACCGCCTGTGCCGCCGTCTCCGATGCCGCCAGCAGCCCCGCCATGACCGCCAGCAGTCCCAGTGCCAAGCCCATGCTCCCTCACCTCCCTTTACCCTGCCAGCTTATGACGGCGGGCAGAGGTCCATGCCACGGACAGGCAAGTTTTTCCGGCGGTACGCATACAGTCCACCGTGGGAGGGATGCCTCATGGGAGACAAAAAGCGGCTGGCCCGTGCCGGTCTGGAGGTCATGGACCGGCTGGATCTGCCAGGGGAGCTGGCGGCGGGGGTGGGCCGCATGGAGCTGGTGGGGGATCGCCAGTTCTATATGGAGCAGCACCGGGGCGTGCTGCGGTACAGCACGGAGGTCATCGACATCGCCGCCGCAAACATGATGGTACGGATCACGGGCCGGGAGCTGCAGCTGCTGGCCATGACGGACCGGGAGCTGCGGATCAGCGGCACCATCGCTGCCATTGAGCTGCTGACATAGGAGGGGCCATGTATCGTCAGATCGTCCATTTTTTACAGGGGCAGGTGCTGGTGCGGATCGAGTGCGGCTGTCCGGAGCGGATGTTGAACCTCTGCGGCGCACGGGGCATCCCCTTTTGGGAGCTGACATGGGAGTCGCCGGTGTGCCTGACTCTGCGGGCCGTAGGCCGGGACCTTCCCCGTCTGCGGCAGGCGGCGGAGGACGCCGGCGGCAGCCTGCATCTGTGCCGCAGCGGCGGCGTACCGGTGTTCTGGCGGCGTCTGCGCCGGCGGTACGTGCTGCTGGCCGGAGCGGTGCTGGCGCTGGTGCTGATGTTCGGCGGCAACCTCGTCATCTGGGACTTTCAGGTCAGCGGCAACGACACCGTCCCCACGGAGACCATTCTCCGGGCGCTGGAGGACTACGGCATCACCGTGGGGTCGCCGGGTCTGCACATCGATCAGGAGACCATGCGCAACCATGTGCTGCTGGCCCTGCCGGAGGTATCGTGGCTGGCGGTGAACGTCCGGGGCTGCGTGGCCCATGTGCAGGTGGTGGAGCGGCACCGTCCGCCCAAGGCGGCGGACCGGAGCACCGTCACCAACATCGTGGCCCGGAGAGCGGGCCTTATCACCAAGGTGGAGGCGCTGGAGGGGCAGGCCATGGTGCTGCCGGGGGCCACCGTCACAGAGGGACAGCTGCTGATCTCCGGGGTGTCGGAGACGGAACACATCGGCACACGGTTTGTCCACAGCATGGGGGCCGTGTGGGCCAGAACGTGGTATGAGTTGTCGGTCAGCGTACCGCTGCAGATCACGCAACCCGCCGCCGGAAGCCGCGGCCACAGCCGCTGGGCGCTGGATATCGGAAAACACCGGATAAAATTCTACGGAAAGGGTAGCATCACTGGGGTGGATTGTGATAAAATAACATACTATAAACCGTTTACCCTGCCCGGAGGGCTTCGCCTGCCTCTGACGCTGGTGTGGGAGCGCATCACCGTATGGGAGGGCGCCGCCGCAGAGCGCACGGAGCAGAGCGCCCGTCAGGAGGGAGAGCAGCAGCTGCTGGCCCTGCTGTCGGCCCGGCTGCCGGAGGGCAGCACCGTCACCGACACCCGCTTCGCCGCTGTGCGGCAGGGGGACCGGCTGACGGTGGTGCTGAAGGCGGAGTGTCTGGAGCAGATCGGCCAGACCGTGACGCTGCCGGAAACGGAGACTACACAGAGATAAGGGGGCTTGTCCCGTATGGAACAGCGTGTAAGCATTGAGCGAATGGAAGAGGCCATCAATCTGTTCGGCTCGTTTGATGAAAATATCCGGCTTCTGGAGGCGGAATTCCATGTGACGGTGGTGAACCGTGACGGGGAGCTGCGGATCTCCGGGGAGCCGGAGGAGGTGATGATGGCTGCCAAGGCAGTGGAGGCGCTGCTGACCCTCTCCGGCAAGGGGGAGTCCATTACCGAGCAGCACGTCCGCTACGTCATCGGCCTGTGCCGCAGCGGCCAGTCCGAGCGCATCGGAGAGCTGACGCAGGACGTGATCTGCATCACCTCCAAAGGCCGGCCCGTCAAGCCCAAGACCATCGGCCAGAAGCAGTATGTGCAGGCGGTGCTCCACAGCCCCGTCACCATCGGGGTGGGGCCCGCCGGCACCGGCAAGACGTATCTGGCGGTGGCGGCGGCCGTGGCGGCCTTCCGGGCCAAGCAGGTCAACCGCATCATCCTGACCCGCCCCGCCGTGGAGGCCGGAGAGCGGCTGGGCTTCCTGCCCGGCGACCTCCAGAGCAAGGTGGACCCCTACCTACGGCCTCTATACGACGCCCTGTTCGATATGCTGGGGGCGGAGACGTACCAGAAATATCTGGAGCGTGGCAACATCGAGGTGGCCCCGCTGGCCTATATGCGTGGCCGGACGCTGGATGACAGCTTTATCATTCTCGACGAGGCCCAGAACACCAGCCGGGAGCAGATGAAAATGTTCCTGACCCGCATGGGCTTCGGCTCCAAAATGGTCATCACCGGCGACATCACCCAGATCGACCTGCCGGGGGACAAGCCCAGCGGCCTGAAGGACGCCATGAAGATCCTGAAGGGCGTGGAGGGCGTCAGCATCTGCCAGCTGACCCAGCAAGACGTGGTGCGCCATGTGATGGTGCAGCGGATCATCGAGGCCTACGCCCGATTCGAGGAGAAGCGCAAATGAGAAAGACACACTACATCCCCATCACCGCCGATGTACCCGGCGCCGCCAACGATGCCAACTGCGCCCTGATCCGTCGGACCATCCGCACAGCGCTGGCGGCGGAGGGGTTCACGTCCCCCTGCGAGGTGGACGTGCTTCTGACGGATGACGACGGCATCCACGAGATCAACCGGGAGCTGCGGCAGGTGGACCGGCCCACGGACGTCCTCAGCTTCCCGGAGTTTGAACTGACCCCCGGCCAGCTGCCCGGCCCGGAGGACGCCGACCCCGGCACGGGCCTTATCCCGCTGGGGGACATGGTACTCTCCATGGAGCGGGTGGCGGCGCAGGCCAGGGAGTACGGTCACTCCAAGCGGCGGGAGCTCTCCTATCTGGTGACCCACTCGGTGCTGCATCTGCTGGGCTACGACCATCTGGACGAGGGGCCTATGAAGGCACAGATGCGGGCCAGAGAGGAGGCCATCATGGCCCTACTGGGTCTGGAGCGGTGAGAAGGTCCGCTCTGACCGGGCTCCGGCTGGGGCGCCGGGAGGACGCCGTGTCCCTTCTGAAAAGTCTCTGGCAGGAGACGCCGCAGCCCTGTCCGCTGTGCGGCGGGCCGCTGGACTATTTCCATAAAAAGCCAAGAAAAGCAGCTGCGGCTGGGTCTGCACGGCCTGCGGCGTGCGGTATGACACCATGCAGCTGCTGGATGAATGAAACGAGAAGTAAATTTCTCCCTGTCCCTATTCAAAATTGCTCACAGAAAGCTGAGGATCACCGGAAATTGCGGAAGGAGCTGCATCATGGCCGAGGATAAGCTGTTTGTCGAGGCAACCGAAGAGGACGTACCGTCTATCATCGGCCTGCGGCAAAGGATCTGGAGCACCACATACCGAGGCATCTACCCCGATTCCATGATAGATGAATTTGACTGGGACCGGCACAGGGAAATGGAACTGCTGAGGGTCCATCACCCGGCATACTCTGTGTACCTTATCCGAAAGGGTCGGCAAAATATCGGCTATCTGACGATAAATAAAGCTGACGTGATCACCCTGCAATCCCTTTATATTGTCTCTGAATACCAGCGGCAGGGGATCGGACGGCAAGCCTTTGATTTCATGAGCGCATATTGCCGGGAACACCATGCCAACGTCTTCATCTGCCACTGTGTTCCGGAAAATTTCAATGCCCGAAGCTTCTATGAGCGCATGGGCGGCGAGGTGATCGGGGAGGACCTGACAAACGAGGCACGCTGGCAGAACTCTGTCACTTACCAGTTTACACTACCATCAAAAGTAACATAACAAAATTGCTCACAGAAAGCTGAGGATCACCTTATGAACGAGAAAAACAACATCACCAAAACCGCTATGCTCACCGTGTGCGGACGGCCCAACGTGGGCAAGTCCAGTCTCACCAACGCCCTGGTGGGTGAGAAGATCGCCATCGTCTCCAACAAGCCCCAGACCACCAGAAACCGCATCTACGGTGTAGTGAACCGGGGCGACACCCAGTTCATCCTGCTGGATACGCCGGGCCTGCACAAGGCCCGCTCCCGGCTGGGGGACTACATGGTGAAGGTGGTGCGGGAGAGTCTGGCCAGTGTGGAGGCCGCCCTGCTGCTGGTGGAGCCCATCCCCCACGTGGGCGAGCCGGAGAAGATCCTTCTCCAGCGCATCCGGGAGGAGAAGCTGCCCTGCGTACTGTGCATCAACAAGATCGACACCGTGGAGCGCAAGGACGATCTGCTGGCGGTCATCGCCGCATACAGCGAGGTCTACCCGGATTTCGACGCCATCATCCCCATCTCCGCCCGCACCGGCGACGGTCTGGAGGATCTGCTGACCCAGATGCAGCGGTACGCCGTGGAGGGGCCGCAGCTGTTCCCCGACGGCATGACCACCGACCAGCCGGATCAGCAGGTCTGCGCCGAGATCATCCGGGAGAAAATGCTGCTGTGTCTGGATAAGGAGATCCCACACGGCACGGCGGTGGAGGTGACCCGCTTCACCGAACGGGAGGACTCCGGCATCATCGACCTGGACGTGACCATCTACTGCGAAAAGGCCAGCCACAAGGGCATCATCATCGGCAAGCACGGGGATATGCTCAAGCGCATCAGCACGCTGGCCCGGCAGGATATCGAGAAGTTCATGGGTACCAAGGTCTATCTGGAAACGTGGGTGAAGGTCAAGGAAAACTGGCGGGACAATGTGAATTTCATTCGTTCACAGGGCTACAACGAACAGTAATTCCCGTTAGAAACATGAGCCGACCCTAAAACTTACCACTCATGTTTCGCCCCGGCGGCGGCAAGCTAATGCCGGGGGTGGAGATCATGTGCGATTACTGGAATCTTTTTCTGGAGACCGGAGCGCCGGAGCTGTATCTGCTGCACCGGTGGGAGGAGGAATCATGCCAAACCAACCCATCGTCACCGCCGGACTGGTGCTGCGGGAAACCGTGACCAGGGAGACGGACAAAATTCTGACGGTGCTGACCCCGGATCGGGGGAAGATCTCCCTCATTGCACGGGGCGCCCGGCGGAAAAACAGCCGTCTGGCGGCGGCGTGTCAGCTGCTGGCCTATTCGGAGCTGACCATCTACGAAAAGGGTCAGTGGTTCATGCTGGACGAGGCGGAGACGCTGGAGCTGTTTACCGGCCTGCGGACGGACTTCGTGGCGCTGAGCCTTGCCTCCTATCTGGCCGATCTGACGGACGCCACGGCACAGGCGGAGGACACGTCGCAGCTGCTGCGGCTGCTGCTGAATGCCCTGTACGCCCTCAGTGTCCTGCATAAGCCGCCCCAGCTGGTAAAGCCCGCCTTCGAGCTGCGGCTCATGGCGCTGTCTGGCTTTGAGCCTCTGGCGGACGGCTGCGCCGTGTGCGGGCGGCCGGAGCCTGAGAATCCGGTGCTGGACGCCGTCCACGGGGTGGTATGCTGCGCCGCCTGCCGGGAAAAGGGCGGGCTGGCCATGCCCCTGTCCCCCGCCGCTCTGGCGGCCCTGCGCCACGTGCTGTACTGCCCGGATAAGAAGCTTTACAGCTTCACGCTGGATACCCCCGCCCTGCGCCAGCTGGGGCAGGCGGCGGAGGTCTATGTCACCGTCCAGCTGGAGCGCAGCTTCCGGACGCTGGACTACTATAAATCCATTTTGCCGCAAGAGGAACCTACATATGACTGATTTGTTTGAAAAATCCATCCGCACGCTGGAGCTTCCGGCGGTGCTGGAAAAGCTGGCGGCCAAGGCGGTCAGCGACGCCGCCAAGGAGCGGTGCCTGCGCCTGACTCCCGCCACGGACACGCAGGAGGTGCTGCGTCTGCTGGATGAGACCGACGCCGCCAAGGAGCGGCTGGGTCTCCACGGCAGCCCCTCCTTCTCCGGGGTCAAGGATGTATCCGCCGCCCTGACCCGTGCCGACCACGGCGGTATGCTGAACACCCGTGAACTGCTGGATGTGGCAGGCGTACTGACCGCCAGCCGCCGGGTCAGCGAATACGACGCCCAGCGGCAGGGGGAGGCCACGGTGCTGGACCGGCTGTTCTCCTCTCTGCACACCAACCGCTATCTGGAGGATAAGATACGCTCCGCCATTCTGGACGAGGAGACCATTGCCGACACCGCCAGCAGCGAACTGGCGGATATCCGCCGGAAAATGCGGCTGGCGGCCACCAAGGGCCGGCAGATCCTGCAGCGCATCATCTCCTCCCCCTCCTATGCCAAGGTCCTGCAGGAGGCCCTCATCACCCAGCGGGACGGCCGCTTCGTGGTGCCGGTGAAGGCCGAGTGCAAGGGCAGTCTGCCGGGTCTGGTCCACGACATCTCCTCCTCCGGTGCCACGCTGTTCGTGGAGCCTATGGGCGTGGTGCAGGCCAACAACGAGTTCAAGGAACTGGAGGCCCGTGAGCAGAAGGAGATCGACCGTATCCTGCGCCAGCTCTCTGCTGAGTGTGCCGGCCAGATGGAGAACATCCTCTGGGACTACGACATTCTGGTGCAGCTGGATGTGATCTTTGCACGAGCGCAGCTGAGCTATCAGCTCAACGCCAGCCGCCCGGAGGTGCGCCGCCGGGGCGGCATCACCCTGCGCCGGGCCCGGCATCCTCTGCTGGATCAGGCCAAGGCGGTGCCGATCACCGTGGAGCTGGGTGAGCAGTTCGACACCCTGGTCATCACCGGCCCCAACACCGGCGGCAAAACCGTGACCCTAAAAACCATTGGCCTGCTGAGCCTGATGGCCCAGTGCGGCCTGCACATCCCCGCCGACGGCGGCAGCGCCGTGCGGGTGTTCCGCCGGGTGCTGGCGGACGTAGGAGACGAGCAGAGCATCGAGCAGAGCCTGTCTACCTTCTCGGCCCATATGTCCAACATCGTCCGGATCCTGAAGGAGGTGGATGACCACAGTCTGCTGCTGTTTGACGAGCTGGGTGCCGGCACAGACCCGGTGGAGGGTGCGGCTCTGGCCATCGCCATCATTCAGGAGGCCCGGAATCAGGGGGCTCTCATTGCCGCCACCACCCACTATGCCGAGCTGAAAACCTTCGCCATGACCACGGCGGGGGTGGAGAACGCCAGCTGCGAGTTCGACGTACAGACCCTGCGGCCCACCTACCGGCTCCTCATCGGCATCCCCGGCAAGTCCAACGCCTTCGCCATCTCCCGGCGACTGGG
>OCPX01001113.1_pt1 | contig 22258 bp, 20 predicted proteins | sample 1538771 | NCBI WGS metagenome assembly OCPX01 (sample SAMN04571725, study PRJEB22368) | human gut metagenome | biome: human gut; material: stool | host: Homo sapiens | place: Luxembourg | collected 2012-11-01 | reverse complement strand
GAGGGCGTTTGTCAAGAACTTTTTTCGGCTCTTTTCAAACTTTTTCGCTTCGGTCTCCCGCCGCTCACCTCCCGGCGAACAGCTTGTTTATTTTACCACACTCCTCTCCCCTTGTCAACGACTTTTTTCCTTATTTTCAACTTTTTTCAACGCTTTGTAATCCCTGTCAAAATCCGGGCTTATAGGTTGTGCGTTTTTCACATGCTTTACAAGCCTTCCCCCTCTATGCTATACTATTTATAATATGTTAGACTGGAGCGTACTCATTTATGCCGCACTATTCTTACCTGCTTTTCGATGCCGATAACACTCTCTTCGATTTCGATGCCGCCAACCGCAATGCCTTCCACGCCGTCTGCCGGCAGTGCGATATCCCCGACACCGATGAGACCTTTGCCCTCTACGAGCGCTGTAACAACGCCATGTGGGCTGCCTTCGACCGAGGCGAGTGTACTAAAGATTTCCTGGTGGTAGAGCGTTTCCGCCACTTCCTTGAGGCTATGGCACTGGACCGTGATCCCGCCCTTTGCAACCGCATCCACCTGACAGCGCTGGGGGAGAGCACGCTTCTTCTGTCCCACGCCGAGGAGGCCTGCCGCACCCTGTCCCGGACCCACCGTCTCTATATCGTCACCAACGCCGTGGCCTCCGTCCAGCGCAGCCGCCTGCACCGCAGCGCCGTGGCCCCCTATATCACCGACGCCTTCATCTCCGAGGAGGCCGGGGCCAGCAAGCCCAGCCGAGCCTACTTCGACTATGTTTTCGCCCACATCCCCGGCATCACACGGGAGAACTGCCTGCTCATCGGGGATTCCCCCTCCAGCGATATCCGGGGCGCCAACAACGCCGGCATCCCCTGCTGCTGGTACGACCCCCACGGCACCGCCCTGCCGGAAGGCCTCCGCATCGACTACCGCATCACCGACCTGCGCCAGCTCTACGATATCGTCTGACTCTCACGCAGAAAGCCCGGAAGCATCGCTTCCGGGCTTTCTCTTATAATTGGAAATCCTCCTGCCGCAGCTCCTCCGTCTCCAGCTTCGCCGGACGGGGCGGCACCCGCTTCAGGGGATCGTAGCGGAACGCACCGCAGTGGGACTCCGCCGGCACGATGCCCTTCTTGGCGCAGATAACCTCATGGTCATTGGCACGACCGCCTCTGGCGCAGTAGCTGCACCGGGGCTCGATCTTCTTGCGAAACAGCATGGTACGCTCCCTCCTTCATCACAGCGTGTAGAGCTCCACAGCCCCATCCTCCGCCGTTGCTTTGATCTGCGTGATGGGCGTCTCGTAGCTCTCGATGATACGGGCCGCCATGGGGTCCTCCACATCCTTCTGGATGCACCGCCGCAGATTCCGTGCTCCATAGGCCGCCGAATAGGATTTCTTCACCAGATAGTCTACCAGCGCATCGTCGTAGGTGAAGTGATAGCCCTTCTCCTCCAGCGCCGCCTTCAGCTCCTCCAGCATGATCCCGGCGATGCCCCGGAAGTTCTCCTCCGTCAGCTGGTGGAAATATACGATCTCGTCCACACGGTTGATAAACTCCGGGCGCAGGAACTCCTGCAGGGCCTTCATCACCCGCTCCTTATCCTGATCGTCTGCGCTGCGGCCGAAGCCCACAGCGCCCGCCGCCTTGCCGGACCCGGCATTGGAGGTCATGACGATGACGGTATTCTCAAAGTTCACCTTCCGCCCGTGGGCATCCGTGACCTCGCCGTCATCCAGAATTTGCAGCAGGATGTTCAGCACATCCGGATGGGCCTTTTCGATCTCGTCGAACAGCACCACGGAGTAGGGCTTGCGCCGGATCTTCTCCGTCAGCTGCCCCGCCTCGTCATAGCCCACATAGCCCGGAGGCGAGCCCACCAGCCGGGAGACGGAGTGCTTCTCCATAAACTCCGACATATCCAACCGGATCAGAGAATCCGGTGAATCGAACAGATCGTCCGCCAGCTGCTTTACCAACTCCGTCTTGCCCACGCCGGTACTGCCCACGAAAATGAAACTCACCGGCTTGTGCTTGGGGGAGATGCCTACCCGGCTCCGCCGGATGGCCGCCGACACGGCGTCCACGGCCTCGTCCTGCCCCACGATATGCTGCTTCAGCCGCACATCCAGCTCCGCCAGACGCTTGAACTCTTCTTCCTTGATCTTGCTGGCGGGAATCTTGGTCCACATCTCGATGACCCGTGCGATGTTCTCCATGGTCACCTGCGGCACACCCTTCTTCTCCAGCTCTGTCAATTCCTCCTGCAGGCGCATCTCCTGGCTCCGCAGCTCTGCGATGCGGGCATAGCGCTGATCCAGCTGCTCCTCCGTCAGCCCCTCCCCCTCCGGGGCCTCGGCAGACATGAGGGTCTCCCGCTCGAATGTCACGTTCTCCAGATCCCGCTTCACCTCCATCCGGCGGTTGATGGTAGGATCCTTCAGGTTCAGATCCGAGCAGGCCTCGTCGATGAGGTCGATGGCCTTGTCCGGCAGGAACCGGTCGGTGATATACCGCTCCGACAGCAGCACCGCCTGCCGCAGCACGCCCTCCGGGATGGACACCCCGTGGTACGTCTCATAGTAGTGGGCAATGCCCTTGAGGATCTTCAGCGTGTCCTCGATGCTGGGCTCCGCCACCGTCACCGGCTGGAAGCGCCGCTCCAGCGCCGTGTCCTTCTCGATATACTTGCGGTATTCGTTGAAGGTGGTGGCTCCGATGACCTGAATCTCCCCACGGGACAGGGCGGGCTTGAGGATGTTGGCGGCGTTCATGCTGCCCTCGGCATCTCCGGCCCCCACGATGTTGTGTACCTCGTCGATGACCAGAATGACGTTGCCCAGCTTGCGGATCTCCTCGATGAGCCCCTTCATGCGGCTCTCGAACTGTCCCCGGAACTGGGTACCGGCCACCAGAGCCGTCAGATCCAGCAGATAGACCTCCTTGTCCCGCAGCTTGAAGGGGACCTCCCCGGCGGCGATGCGCTGGGCCAGTCCCTCGGCAATGGCAGTCTTGCCCACGCCGGGTTCACCGATGAGGCAGGGATTGTTCTTCTGCCGGCGGTTCAGGATCTGCACCACCCGCTGTATCTCCTCCTCCCGGCCGATGACGGCGTCCAGCTTGCCCTCTCTGGCCCGGCGGCTGAGGTTGATGCAGTAGTTATCCAGATACTTGTGCTTCTTCTCGCCCTTGCGGGACTCCTTGCCGGTCTCCCGCTGCGGGGTCTCTCCCTTCTCTGCCGGGGGATTGTTGCTGCCGCCGAAGAGCCGGTTCAGGAAGGGGAAGGTGGCGGTCTTGCCGCTCTCCTCATCCTCGTCGCCGTCCTCGTTGGCCTGCGCCACGTCCCCCAGCTCCTCGGCGCCGCCGAAGGCCTGCATCATCTCGCTGTTGAGATTCTCCAGATCGTCCGGGGTGATACCCATACGCTTCATCATGTCCTCCACCTGCGGCAGGCCCAGCTGGGCGGCACACTTCAGGCAGAGTCCCTCGTTGACAGGCTCCCCCTTTTCATTCATCCGTGAGATAAACACCACGGCTACGTTCTTCTTGCATTTGGAGCAAAGTGTAGGTTGCATAGTTCTCCTCCGTTACAGGGTTGATTTCACCGGCGTCACAGGGCTGCAATGAGACCGATGGGATTGTTTTCCGCAAAGAATTTCAATAGGATGCTGTCCCGGATCAGCTCCGGCGTCACCATCCAGTTAAAGCGCTGCATGAGCCACACCGCCGCAAACAGCAGCAGCACCGCCCACACAAGGCCCAGCAAAGCGCCGCCCCATGCGTTCACCGTCCGCACCACCGGCAGCTTTCCCGCCAGATCCAGCGGCTTGAGCAGCAGCCATACCACCAGCAGAATGGCGATAAAGGCGGCGGCGTACACGATGCCGTAGGCGATGGAGTGGCTGACGCTCTCCGTCACGGCGGAGAACACCGACTCGCCGGTCTCCTTCACCCGCTGCGCCACATCCTCCAGGATCTTCTCCAGACTGTGGGTATCAAAGGCGAAAGCCGACAGCAGTTCCCCGGCATCCGCCCCGTCCTGACCGGACAGCTTCTGCCGGATGCTCTCCCGCAGCAGCGGCTCCAGCCACCGGCTCACCGGCGTCACGAAGCGGTTGGCACACCATGAGGCGCCGAAAAACGCCGCTCCCACGCTGATCACGCCGGCAAGGCTCTTCATCAGGCCCCGCTTGGCTCCCAGCCACACCAAGCCCACCAATACAGCGGCCAGTATGGCGTCTATGACCCATGTCATACGCATTTCCTCCTATTTATCAGACCGCTCTTACGGCAGGTACAGGCTGGCCGCCGACGCACCTGTCAGCACCGCCGATCCGTCGCTCCGCATCAGCACCGTCCCCGCCGCACTGACATCCTTCAGCACGGCGTATTCCTGCAAGTCCTTATCATAAATGGTCAGGTGGTCCTGATACAGCACCGCCACATACTTTCCTGCGGCGGAGAGGCTCATGACCTCCTCGTCGATATCCAGCGATGCCAGCTCCCGTCCCTGACTGTCCACCGTCACCAGCCTGCCCTGACTGCCGGACTTGTACCGTCCCAGCAGCAGCGCCGCATAGCCGTCTCCGCCCAGACTGCACCGGTGGAGGTATCCGCCGTCATAGCTGTAACTCCCCGCCAGCTTGCCGCCGGTGGTCACAAACTGCAATCCCGTCTCCATCACGGCGCAGTAGCTGCCGCCCACTGCGCCCAGATCGTATACCACGGCATTCTCCGGTAGAAGACATTCTGCGTAACGCTCCTCCCGGCCCAGCCGGTACAGAGCCAGACTGCTGACAAAGCTGCCGTCCTCCTGTCCCATGGTCACCGCCGCCATCTGGCGGCTGTCGGCGGATACCGCCGCCGTCATGAGAAACTGATCCCCGGAGTGGAAGGCAAATACCTTCTCTCCCTTGGGGTCGTACACCTCCACCGACGCCTTATAGCCGGAGGTATTTACCGTCACGGCCAGATAGCCGCCGGGGTTCAGAGCCGCTGCCAAAATGTTGCCGTCCAGTGTCAGCCGGTAGACCTCGCCCTGAGCGTCCAGTACATAGATCTCCTTGCCTCCGACGTCGTAGACCGCCGCCCACTTGCCGTTTCCGGTCACAGTGCAGTTGGTGAAGAGGATGCTCTCGCTGTATCGCACCTGTCCGTCCTCACCCATCAGCAGGATGCGGCTGTTGGAGGCCGCCGCCAGTGACCCGGACAGGGACACGAACCGATACTCCCGGTCTGCCGCATACTGGTATAGCTGGGCGCAGCCGTTCTCGTCCTTCTCCGCACGGGCATAGATGACGCTGCGGCGCAGTCCGTCAAAGGTACCCCGCTGCCACAGCAGGGACACCACCACCACCGCCAACAGCACTGCCGCCACGATCCCCAGCCACAAAAGCCGCCGACGGGTCCATATTTTCTTTTTCTCCACCCGCCGGGGAGCGTCCTGCTGGGGATTGCCCCCATCAAATTCCCGTTTATCCATTGAGCCGTTCATCCTCATACCAAACCCTCGTCAGGTACAATCCTCCCGGCGGTGCCGTTGGCCCCGCCAGCGTCCGGTTGCCGGAATTCAGGATCACCGGGATATCCTCCGGCTTCAGCTTTCCCTCCGCCGCATAGAGCACCGTCCCGGTAATGGCCCGTACCATATTATACAAAAATCCATTGGCGCATACCTTCAATTCCAGCAGTTCCCCGTTCCGGGTCACATGGCAGTAGTAGATGGTCCGCACGGTGCTGCGCACATTGGTGCCGACGCTCCGCACGGCGGCAAAGTCGTGGGTCCCTTCAAAGGCCCGTGCCGCCCGGTCCATCACCTGCTCGTCCAGCCACTTGGGATAGAAATACGCCCGATCCACATAGAAGGGATTCTTGATGCGTGAATTGTAGATGCGATAGGTATACTCCTTCCTGATGCAGGAGCCGATGGCGTTGAAATCCTCCGCCACCTCATAGGCCGCCTTCACCACGATATCCTCCGGGATATGGGTGTTCACCGCAAAGGGGATGCGGTCCACCGGGATTCGGGAGGAGGTCCGGAAATTGGCCACATAGTGCTCGGCGTGGACCCCGGCGTCGGTGCGTCCGCAGCCGGTACACTTTACCGGTTCGCCGCACACCATAGAGAGGCCCCGCTCCAGCGTCTGAGCCACCGTGACCTCCGTTTTCTGCACCTGCCACCCGTGGTAGGCCGTTCCGTTATACATCAGGATCAGTGCGATGTTCCGCACGATGCACCTCCTTAGATACCCATATGCTTCAGCACGATAAGTCCCGCCGCCAGCGCCACAAAGGCTGCCAGCACCAGAAAATCCGCCGCCTGATACCGCAGCACGTGCAGGGCCGTCCGCCCCTCGCCGCCGTGGTAGCACCGGCACTCCATGGCCGTGGCCAGCTCGTCCGCCCGGCGGAAGGCGCTGATGAACAGCGGCACCAGAATAGGCACCAGTGCCTTGGCCCGCTGGAAGATGTTCCCGGACTCAAAGTCGGCGCCTCTGGCCTTCTGAGCGGACATAATTTTGTCCGTTTCTTCGATCAGTGTGGGGATAAACCGCAGGGCAATGGACATCATCATGGCCAGCTCATGCACCGGCAGATGCAGCTTCTTCAGCGGCCCCAGCAAATTCTCCAGTCCGTCCGTCAGGGCGATGGGACTGGTGGTATATGTCAGCAGAAACGTTCCCATAATGAGCATCACGATCCGCAGCACCATGTAGATCGCCGCCGTCAGGCCCTCATAGGTGATATGGCCCAGCAGCCACCCCTCGCCCACCGCCGTGCCGCCGGTGAAGAAAATGTTCATCACCGCCGTAAACGCCACGATAACGTACACGGGCTTGAGGCCCCGTGTCAGGGACTTCATGGGTACACGAGAGGCCACGATGCACACCGCCAGCGCCGCCGCCACAATGGCGTAGGTCAAGGGGCTCTTGGCATTAAAGAGCGCCACGATGTACAAGATCACCGCCATCAGCTTCGTCCGGGGATCCAGCCGGTGGACGATGGTATTGCCGGGGAAAAACTGCCCCAGCGTGATATCCTTCAGCATTTCTCGCCGCCTCCCCTCCGGTTCAGCAGCGCCTGCTCCAGCTCCTCGATGGTATATACCGCCGGGTCGATATCCATGCCGCGCCTGCACAGCGCCATGGCGATCTTCGTCACCTGCGGCACATCCAGTCCCGCCTGCTCCAGCTCCTCCGCCCGTGCAAATACCTGCCGGGGCGTGCCGTCCATATAGACGTGGGCATCCCGCATCACCACGATGCGCCCCACGTTCCGGGCGATCTCCTCCATGCTGTGGCTCACCAAGATCACCGTGGCCCGCTTTGTCTCGTGGTACGCCCGGATCTGCGCCAGGATCTCATCCCGGCCACGGGGATCCAGCCCCGCCGTGGGCTCGTCCAGGATCAGCACCTTGGGTTCCATGGCCATGACGCCGGCGATGGCCACCCGGCGCTTCTGTCCGCCGGAAAGGTCGAAGGGCGACTTCTCCAGCAACTCCTCCGCAAGGCCCACCATCCGGGCCGATTCCCGTACCCGGCGGTCGATCTCCTCTTTATCAAGCCCCATGTTGCCGGGACCGAAGGCGATGTCCTTATACACCGTTTCTTCAAACAGCTGGTACTCCGGATACTGGAACACCAGCCCCACCTGAAAGCGCACCTGCCGGATCTGCTTGGGGTCCGCCCAGATGTCCTTGCCGTTGAGATAGATATGCCCCTGCGTGGGCTTCAGCAGCCCGTTGAGATGCTGGATCAGCGTGGATTTTCCGGAGCCCGTGTGACCGATGACCCCTAAAAATTCCCCCGGCATGATATCCAGTTCCACCCCATCCACAGCGCTGCGCTGAAAGGGCGTTCCGGCGCTGTAAGTATGGGTGAGTTGCTCGATTCGTATGATCGGTTCCAATTCGTTACTTCCCTTCTGCGCCGAACCGCCGGTACAGCGCATCCGCACATTCCTCCACCGTGATGGCCGTCAGCGGCAGGTGCTCCCCCTGCCGGTTCAGCCGCTGCATCAGCTCCACCGTGTCCGGCGCCGCCAGCCCCAGCTCATGGAGCCGCTCCACCTGTGCAAAAATCTCTCTGGGCGTACCGTCCATGGCGGCCTCGCCGTCGTTCATCACAATGACACGGTCCGCCTCCTCGGCCTCCGCCATGTGGTGGGTGATGAGCACCACCGTCATGCCCCGTTCCCGGTTCAGCCGATGGATGGTGTCCAGCACCTCCCGCCGTCCGTGGGGGTCCAGCATCGCCGTGGCCTCGTCCAGCACGATGCACTCCGGCTCCATGGCAATGACGCCGGCAATAGCCACCCGCTGCTTCTGTCCGCCGGAGAGCAGATGCGGCGCATGGCGGGCAAAATCGCTCATACCCACCGCCTCCAGCGCATCGTCCACCCGCCGGCGAATTTCCTGCGGCGGAACGCCCAGATTTTCCGGGGCAAAGGCCACGTCCTCCTCCACTACGTTGGCGACGATCTGGTTATCCGGGTTCTGGAACACCATGCCGACCCGCCGCCGGATCTCCAGCAGCACCGCCTGGTCACGGGTATTCATCCCCTCTACATACACCGCCCCGCCAGATGGCAGCAGCACGGCGTTCATGTGCTTAGCCAGAGTAGATTTTCCGGAGCCGTTATGCCCCAGCACCACCACGAAGCTGCCCTTCTCGATGCCGAGGCTCACGCCCCGCAGCGCCGGCTCGCTCCGCTTGCCCTCCTCCGCCGGATAGGCGAAGGTCAGGTCCTTTGTTTCGATCATGGTCATATTCTGCGTTCTCTTTTCACTCGTTCTCAGATGGTATGGCTGACCTTCAGCATCTGCCACAGCCAGACGGAGGCCACCGCCACGCCCAGCACCACGGACCAGCCCACCGGCTGTCCGTCCCGCCGCAGCTGCACCACCCGCAGCGTCTGTCCCAGTAGGAACAGCGCCAGCGCCACACAGTACACCATCAGCGTCACCCACACCGGCGGCACCAGCTGTGCCGTCAGCAGCACCGCCAGCCACCCCACCTGCAGAAGGGCCATGAGGCCGTAGCAGATGCAGCTGCCCACCTCGGCGCTGCCCAGCCTGTTTTTCTTCATTGCACTCTCCTCTTGCAACCGGCTGTTTCTCTCTTAGCTCTTATAAGTCTTGTTATTCCGCCGTCCAACGGCCGGTAGCGCCGCAGGGCAGCGCCATACCGGACTGCGTACACGGCAGGCCCAGCTCGTCCCACGTCACCCTGCCGCCGAAGCGCTTGCCCACCAGCATCTGCAGAATGTATCCCAGCACCGACGGAGCCAGCCCTGTGGTATAGGAGTTGAGGATCACGAACAGGGGCTTATCCGACAGCACACGGGCGCAGAGCTTCACAAAGGGGAACAGGTTCTCCTCCAGCTTCCACACCTCGCCGCCAGGTCCCCGGCCATAGCTGGGCGGGTCCATGATAATGGCGTCATAGGTCTTGCCCCGGCGAATTTCCCGCTCCACGAACTTGGCGCAGTCATCCACGATCCAGCGGATGGGGGCCTCCTGCAGGCCCGTCAGCCGGGCGTTCTCCTTGGCCCACGCCACCATTCCCTTGGCGGCATCCACGTGGCACACACTGGCCCCCGCCTTGGCACAGGCCACCGTGGCCCCACCGGTGTAGGCGAACAGGTTCAGCACCCGGATAGGCCGTCCCGCCCGGCGGATCTGCTCCATGGCAAAGTCCCAGTTGGCCGCCTGCTCCGGGAACAATCCCGTATGCTTGAAATTCATGGGCTTGACCTGAAAGGTCAGCTCCTTATAGTGGATGGGCCAGCTCTCCGGCAGCTTCCCCTTGTCCCAGTGGCCGCCGCCGCTGGAGGAACGGCTGTACCGCCCGTTGGCCCTCCGCCAGCCGGGATGGCTGTGATCCGTCTCCCAGATGGCCTGAGGGTCCGGCCGCACCAGTATCTGTTTATCCCAGCGCTCCAGCTTCTCTCCGCCGCCGCAGTCCAGCAGCTCATAGTCCTTCCAGCCATCTGCGATCCACATAATAGGGTATACCTCCGCACATTAAATCAGTTTATTATACAATGAACCATCCCCGCCGTCAATGCGGCATGACCATTTTTCACCTTCCAGTTCTTGAACAAATCTTGAACTTTTTCCTCCGCCTCTCCCCGGCCCGAAGCATGACAAAAGTGTCACTTCCCAGTCCTTGACAACCTGTCTCTCATATGGTATCCTATGTGTACTATAATCTCTAATACACATAGAATCTTCGTACAGAGAAAGGATGCTTCCTTATGGATACCTTGCGAATGACCAATTACATCATCGCCGTTGTTTTCTTTGTCTGCTATGCCTATCAGTTCCTGTACATTCCCGTTCCGTGGCTGCTGGCCAAGCGCAAGGCTGCCAAGGCGGCGGCGCTGGAGGCCACGCCCCACAACTACGCCGTGCTGATCTGTGCCCGGAACGAGTCCGCCGTCATTGCCGACCTCATCGGCAGTCTCCGCAGCCAAACCTATGACCAGAGTCTGCTGCACATCTTCGTGCTGGCGGACAACTGCACCGACGACACCTCCGCCATTGCCCGCAGCGCCGGAGCCACCGTCTATGAGCGCTTCAATAACGTGCAGGTGGGCAAGGGCTACGCTCTCCAGACCCTGCTGAGCCATCTGGAGCAGGACTACCCCGCCGGGTTCGACGGCTACATTGTCTTTGACGCCGACAACATTCTGGACCCCGGTTACATCGCCGCCATGAACCGCACCTTCTCGCAGGGCTACGATATCGTCACCAGCTACCGCAACAGCAAAAACTACGGCGACAACTGGATCTCCGCCGGCTACGCCCTGTGGTTCCTGCGGGAGAGCCGCTACCTCAACCACGCCCGCAGCCTGCTGGGTACCAGCTGCGCCGTCTCCGGCACAGGCTTCCTCTTCAGCCGGGCCGTGCTGGAGGAGACCGGCCCCTGGCCCTTCCATCTGCTGACCGAGGACATCCAGTTCTCCGTCCACGAGATCCTTCAGGGCCGCAAGGTGGCCTTCGCCCCCGACGCCGTCCTCTACGACGAGCAGCCCACCACCTTCCGCCAGTCCTGGCGGCAGCGGATGCGCTGGTCTCAGGGCTATCTGCAGGTGTTCCGTGACTACGGCGCCCGCCTTCTCCGGGGCATCTTCCGGGGCAGCTTCTCCTGCTTCGATATGTCCATGGCCATCATGCCCGCCTTCGTCCTCTCCACCGTCAGTATCCTCGTCAACCTCACGCTGGGTGTCGTCGGTGCTCTGGCCGGAGACAACCTGTTGGTGGCTTTTGAGTCCGTGGGACAGATGTTGCTGAATATGTATCTGACGCTGCTGGTGCTGGGCGGCATCACCACCGTCACGGAATGGAACCAGATCCGCACTTCTTCCGTCAAAAAGTTTGTGTACGTGTTCACCTTTCCCCTGTTCATGTTCACCTACATTCCCATTTCTTTGGCGGCTTTCTTCTGCAAGCCCCAGTGGAAGCCCATCGAGCACCGGGTCTCCGCAGCGCATCTGCGGAGCCGTGACCGGCAGGAGGTCCTGCCCTTCTGAAAGCATATGGTGCGGCGGGGGATAAACCCGCCGCATCGCTTTATCTTAACGCAAAGGAGCTCTTTCCCATGTACCGTATTCTCGTCTGCGACGACGAAGATGAGATCGTTTCCTCCCTGACCGCCTGTCTCACCGCCGAGGGCTATCAGGTGGTCACTGCCCGCACCGGCTGGGAGGTGCTGAATATCCTGTCCAAGCAGCCTATCCATCTGGCCCTGCTGGGCACGAAGCTGCCGGGGCTGGACGGCCTTACCACCGTCACCCGGCTGCGGCAGACGCATGACCTGCCGGTGATCCTCCTGACCTCCGGGACTGACAGCACTGAAAATAATATCCTGGGGCTCACCATCGGCGCCGATGATTATATCACTAAGCCCTTTCAGCAGGCGGAGCTGCTGGTGCGTATTCGCTGCCACCTCCGCCGTTCCCTGCATTTGGCGTCTCCCTCCCCGGAGGCCCTCACCGTCGGCGGCATCACGCTGGACGACGATGCCAGAGCCGTCACCGTCAACGATGAGCCGGTGTCCCTGACCCCACTGGAGTACGACATTCTGAAATTCCTCATGCAGCATCCCTGCAAGGTATTCTCTCCGCAGGAGATCTATCGCCAGGTCTGGCGGGAGCCTCCCGCCGCCGAAAACTCCGTGGCAGTCCATATCCGCCACATCCGGGAGAAGATCGAGGTGGACCCCAGCAATCCCCGCTATGTGACGGTGGTCTGGGGCAAGGGGTATAAGATCGAAGCCGGGGTATGACAGGTTATCCCCGCTCCGCTCACATTTTCAAAAATCCCCGCGGCATATGCCTTGCATATACGGCGGTCTGCATACATATCTCTCTCCTATGAGCCGCCGTGAGAGCCACGGCGGCTCACTCTGTTTCTGCTCGCAGGAATCAGCATAGCTGGAAACAGGGGCTCTTGTCATTTTTGCTTTCCCGTGGTAGAATGGAGAAAAACGAAACCTCTAAAAGAATCACGGGAGACATCGCTATGAACGATCACACCGTTCCGCAGCTACCCCCTCGCAGTCAATGCACCGGCTGCGCCGCCTGCGCCGAGGGCTGCCCCAAAAATGCCATCCATATGCTGCCCGACCGGGAGGGCTTCCTCTACCCCACGGTGACGGACGCCTGCATCCAGTGCGGCCATTGCACCCACATCTGCCCGGTGCTGCGCCAGCGGGAGGCCCATCCGGAGCCGGCGGTCTTTGCCGCATGGAACCCCGACCATGCCGTGCGGCAGGACTCCACCTGCGGGGGTGTATTCTCCCTGCTGGCGGACTATGTGCTGGAGGGCGGCGGCGTGGTGTTCGGTGCCGGGATGGACGCCCAGCTGCGGGTCCGCCATGAAGCGGTAAAGCGCAAGGAGGACCTGCCCCGCATCCGGGGGGCCAAGCCCGTTCAGAGCGACGTCACCGGCATCTATCAGCAGGTGCGGCGGGAGCTGGATCGGGGGCGGCCTGTGCTGTTCTCCGGTACGCCCTGTCAGGTGGACGGACTTTACCACTATCTGGGAGAGCACCCGGAGAAGCTGCTGACCTGCGACGTGCTGTGTCGGGGCGTCTGCTCCCCCGGCGTATGGGCCAAGCTGGTGCAGTCCATGGCCTACATCAAGCGCAAGCAGCCGGTGGCCGTCCAATTCTGCGGCAAGCTGCCCGGCCAGCGGGAGCGCCGCTTCCAGGTACGGTTCGACGACGGCACTACCTTCGACTCCCCTCTGTCCAAGTCCGAGTTCGGCAGGGGCTTTTTCGGAAACCTCTTCCTGCGCCCGGCCTGCCACACCTGTCCCTATGCCTCCGTGGACCGGCCCGGCGATCTGTCGCTGGGAGCATTCTACGGCCTGCCCAAGGACGCCTACCCCCAGGAGCAGCGCAGCGGCGTCTCCCTGCTGCTGGTGAACACGCCCCATGGCGCCCATGTGTTCGATACGCTGCCCCTGAAGCGGGAGCTGCGGCCCCTGTCGGAGGCCGTGACCGGCGATCCGGCCCTGTCCTCCCCGGTGAAGCAGGCGGCCCAGCGGGCGGAGTTCTTCGATGCCTACGCCCGCCAGCCCTTCCAGCAGGTCCGCAACCACTATCTGACGGCCCAGCTTCTCTCCGGCAGCAGGAAGCAGGGCGCAAGGCCCGGCAAAAGATCCGAAAAGCCCTCTCTCTTCGCTGTCATTAAGGAGCGTCTATGGAAAAAACACTGATGCACACCTGCTGCGCTCCCTGCTCCGTCTCCTGCATCCAGCAGCTGCGGAGCGAGGGCATCGAGCCGGTGGCCTACTGGTATAACCCTAACATCCACCCCTATCAGGAGTACAAGGCCCGGCGGGACACGCTGATGGCCTACGCCCCTACCATCGGCATGGAGCTTATTGTGCAGGAGAATTACGGCCTGCGGGAGTTCTGCCGGGCGGTCTGCGGGGATATCGACCACCGCTGCAGCGTGTGCTATGCCCTGCGGCTGGCCCAAGCGGCCCAATATGCCGCCCGGCACGGCTATGACAGCTTCACCACCACCCTGCTGGTGAGCCCCTACCAGAACCATGAGCTGCTGGCGGAGACAGCGGAGCGCATGGGCCGGGAGTACGGTGTCCGGTTCCTGTACCGGGACTTCCGCCCCGGCTTCCGGCAGGGACAGCAGGAGGCCCGTGCGCTGGGCTTTTATATGCAGAAGTACTGCGGCTGCGTGTTCAGCGAGGAAGACCGCTACCAAAAGCAGATCCTCCGGGATCAGAAGGAGCCGGAGAAGCACATACTGCCATCATGATGAAAAAAGCTGAGACCCGACTTGGGTTCTCAGCTTTTTTTCATGATAGGGGTATTACCGCTTGTTGGAACGGATCCAGATGCCCTGCTGCCGGGCGTGCTCAACCAGCTCATCCCGGAACTTGGGGTGGGCCACGGAGATGAGCCGCTCCGCCCGCTCCCATGTGCTGCAGCCCACCAGATTCACGCCGCCGTACTCAGTGACGATGTAGTAAGCCAGACTCCGGGGATCGGTAACGATGTCGCCGGGATTCAACAGCGGTGTGATGCGGGAGACCATCTCCCCCTGCTTATCAGTGAAGGTGGATGTCAGACAGATGAAGGCCTTGCCGCCGGGGGATACCGCCGCCCCCTCCAGAAAGTCCAGCTGACCGCCGGTGCCGCTGATCTGGCGGGTACCGGCGCTCTCGGCGCAGATCTGGCCGTACAGGTCCACGGAGATGCAGTTGTTGATGGAGACAAAGTTCTCGATGTTCCGGACGGTACTGGGAGCGTTGCAGTAGGAGATGGGGTAGGTCACCACACCGGGATTCTCCCGCACCCAGTCGTACAGATCCTCGGAGCCGATGGCAAAGCCGAACACGCTCTTATAGCGGTCGATGTCCTTGCGCTTGTTGGTGATCTTCCCGGCCCGGTACATATCCAGGTAGCAGTCGCACAGCATCTCCGTGTGGATGCCCAGATCCCGCAGATCGGACTGGGCCAGCATCTGGCCCACGGCATTGGGCAGTGAGCCGATGCCCAGCTGCAGGGTGGCACCGTCGTCCATGTTCTCCACCACGAACTCGGCAATGCGGGTCTCCGCCTCCGAGGCCGGCGGGGTTTGTATACTGGGCAGGGGGTCATGGGGGCCCTCCACGATCATATCCACGTCGTCGATGTGGATGCACTCGTCCAAGCCGCCGTAGACCCACGGCAGATTCTCGTTGATCTCCAGGATCACGATATCCGCCTTATCCAGCACCGCACGGGCGGAGGCGTTGGACAGGGAGAAGTTGAAGTAGCCGTGCTGGTTCATGGGGGTCACGCACATCATGGCCACGTTGACCGTCAGGAAGTGCTGATAGTAGGCCCCCAGATTCCGGAACACCATTGGGTTGAAGCTGCACATCCCCCGGTCGCAGAGCTTGCGCTCATAGCCTGACATATGCCAGCTGTTGTAGATAAAATGCTCCCGGCCGGGGTCGCACTCCACCATCTGGATGGGCTGCTGGATCAGGTAGCCACGGATCTTCACACCGTAGAGCTCCTCCTTGCGTTTGGCAATGGCGGCATCCATCAGAGACGGGAAGGCACAGCCCATGCTGATATCCAGCCAGTCGCCGCTCTTGACCACACGGGCGGCCTCGTCCGGGGTGCAGAGCTTGCGCTTATATTCCGATTCATATTGGAAGGGTATAGCCATAGCGTTCCTCTTTTCTGTGTTTCGGGATATGATAGATCGTCTTTTCTTTAACAGAACCGTGCAGAAACGGCGGGCGGAGCCTCCGCCCCGCCCGCACGGGTCCTGTCACCCGGACAGGGCGCAGACACCCCGTCAATGTGCTTTTATTTTACCATGCGTTACAGAATTGTCAATGTTAAATTCTCCAATTCTGCCGGGATGCAGTGCCTGCTTTTGTGCCGATGGGGCAAATCAGCCGATGACCGCCGGGGCCTGCGCCAAATCGAAGGCGCCGCCGGAGACGGTGACCTCCCGGCCGGTGATGCGGTCGGTGTAGGTGCCGTCGGGCAGATCTACGGCCACACTGCCGCCGGCGCTCTTCAGGTCGAAGATGCCCCGAACACGGGTCTCCGGCCCGTCATAGCGGCCCACCACAACCCGTTCCTCCACCGCCTCCAGCTGGAAGCAGGCGGACATGGGTAGGGTGCGCTTCATCTGGCGCAGCTGCTTGAGATAGGGCTGGAGGTCCAGCCGCATATCGCAGTAGGCATCGTCGGCGTTAAAGAGATCCACCCGGTGGCGGGGAGCGTACTCCTGTCCGCTGTAAAGCAGGGTGGTTCCCTTTTCAAAGTACAGCAGCGCCAGCCAGTTCCGCAGAGCCTCGTCGGAGTCCACACGGGAGGCAAAGCGGGGCTGGTCGTGGTTCTCCAGGCACCGCAGCTTCACATAGCCCGCCGGGTACTCGCTCTCCTGAAAGTTCACCAGCGCTGTATACTCCCGGAGAGTGCCGGTGGGCTGGAAGCAGCCCTCGAAATAGGGCCAGATATCGTAGTCGTAGGTGATATCAAAGGCATCATACAGCTCCGTGTCGGCGGCGCAGTAGTAGCCCGCCCGGCGCATGGCCATCGTGTGGGCGGCATGGACGCTCTCGGCCAGCCAGATGCAGCCGGGGCGCACCCGCTCCACCTGCTCCCGTGCCTCCCGCCAGAAGGCCAGAGGAACGGCGCTGGCCACGTCGCAGCGGAAGCCGTCCACGATCTCCGCCCAAATTTTCAGAGTCTCGATCTGGTACTTCCACAGCTCACGGTTGCTGTAATCCAGATCCACTACATCGGACCAGTCCGCCACCTTGCGGGTGGGGTTCCCCGCCTCGTCCCGGAGGAAGAACTCCGGGTGACCGGTGGCCAGAATGGAATCCGGGGAGGTGTGGTTATACACCACGTCGATGATACACTTCATGCCACGCTTGTGGATCTCCCCCACCAGATGCATGAAGTCCCCCAGCGTGCCGTACTCCGGGTTGATGCCCCGGAAGTCCCGGATGGCGTAGGGGCTGCCCAGCGTCCCCTTGCGGCCTGCCTCCCCGATGGGATGGATGGGCATGAGCCAGATGATGTCCGTACCCAGCGCCGCCAGACGATCCAGATCGCCCTCCAGCGCCTGAAAGGTACCCTCCTTGGTATGGTTACGTACAAAAACGCTGTAGATCACTTTTTCCCGCAGGCGGGTGTTGGTTTGACGTGCCATATAATACCTCCTGTCTTACACTGTCTTATTTTCCTCCGGCGCACCCAGCAGTGCCAGAAATTCATCCTCTGTCAGCACCGGTACGCCCAGCTCCTGCGCCTTACGCAGCTTGGACCCGGCATTGGCTCCCGCCACCACATAGGTGGTCCTTTTGGACACCGAGGAGGCGGCCTTACCGCCCCGGCGCTCGATCATCTCCCCCGCTTCCTCACGGGTGAATTTCTCCAGCGCACCGGTGAGCACGAAGGTCATACCGGCGAAGCGGTGATCCGTCTGCTCCTCCCGGCAGGTCATGTTCACTCCCGCCGCCCGGAGCCGCTCCAGCAGGTCACGGGACTGGGGGCTCTCCACCCACTGGCGGATATAGCCGGCAGTGATGGGGCCTACGTCGGCGATGGCGGTGAGCTCCTCCTCCGTGGCGGAGAGCAGGGCGTCCATGGTGCCGAAGTGGGCGGCCAGCGTCTTGGCGGCCTTCTCTCCCACCTGACGGATGCCCAGCGCAAAAATCAGCCGCCACAGGTCGTTCTCCCTGCTCTGATAGATGGCGGCCACGGCGTTGGCGGCGGACTTGTCCCCCATGCGCTCCAGCGGCTTCAGGTCCGCCGGAGTCAGGTCGTAGAGGTCGGCGGGGGTCTTGACCAGCCCGTTCTCGATGAGCTGGTTCATCACCGCCGGCCCCAGCCCGTCGATGTCCATGGCATTGCGGCTGGCGAAGTGGGTCAGGTGCCGCAGACGCTGAGCGGGACACTCCGCCCCGGTGCAGCGCAGGGCTGCGCCATCCTCGTCCCGCTCCACCGGCGCTCCGCAGACGGGGCAGGTATGGGGCAGATAGTAGGCCTGCGCCCCGGCGGGACGCTTGCCCGGCACCACGGAGACGATCTCCGGGATGATCTCCCCGGCCTTCTGCACCACCACGGTATCCCCGATGCGGATATCCTTCTGGGTGATGTAATCCTGATTGTGAAGGGTGGCGAAGGTGACGGTGGTCCCCGCCAGACGCACCGGCTCCAGCTCCGCCTTGGGGGTCAGCACGCCGGTGCGGCCCACCTGCACCACGATATCCCGCAGCACCGTCTCCTTCTGCTCCGGGGGGTACTTATAGGCGATGGCCCAGCGGGGACACTTGGCGGTGCTGCCCAGCGTCTCCCGTTCCGACAGGCTGTTGAGCTTGATGACGGCCCCGTCCATGTCGAAGGGCCGCTCCATGCGGGTATCGTTGAGACGATGGATCTCCTCCATGATCTCCTCCCCGGCCCGCAGACGGCGGTAGGAGATGGTCTTGAACTGCTGGGAGGCCAGATAGTCGATGGTCTCGGTATGGGTGGAAAACGTCCGTCCCTCTGCCAGCTGGAGGTTGAATACGGCGATATCCAGCCGCCGCCGGGCGGCGATCTTGGGGTCCAACTGCCGCAGGGAGCCGGCGGCGGCGTTGCGGGGGTTGGCCATGAGGGGCTTTCCCTCGATCTCCCGTTGGCGGTTCAGTTCTTCAAAGACGGAGCGGGCCATATACACCTCGCCCCGGACGATGAGCCGGGGCAGCTTCTCCGGCAGGGTCATGGGGATGGAGCGGATGGTTCGCAGGTTCTCCGTCACGTCCTCCCCGATGCGGCCGTCGCCTCGGGTGGCGCCACGGACGAACACGCCGTCCCGATACTCCAGCGCCACGGACAGGCCGTCCACCTTAGGCTCCACGCTGTATTCGGCATCCGGGAAGGTCTCCCGGATATGAGTCAGGAACTCCTCCACCTCCCCGCCGTCAAACACGTCCTGCAGGCTCTCCAGAGGGACGGGGTGCTCCACCTCCTGAAATTGGGTCAGGATGGGTCCGCCCACCCGCTGGGTGGGGGAGTCCGGGGTGATCTCCTCCGGGTGCTCCCGCTCCAGATCCTCCAGACGGCGGAGCATATGGTCGTATTCATAGTCGGAGATCTGCGGATCGTCCAGCACATAGTAGCGGTAGCCGTGGGCGTTGAGGGTGTCCCGCAGCTGTTTCATTTCTTCCCGATAATCCATAGTCGTCCCCTTATCCGTTGTTCATGATATAGTCCTCAGCGTACTGCTCCGCCTCCTCCGGCGTGGTGCTGAAATAGGTGTAGGTATCCGGTACGCTGCCGATGATGATAGTCTCCGCCACGGTGATCTCATTGGAGACTTGGGTGGAGGTGCGGAAGCCCGGCAGGAGAATACTCATCTGCACGGTGACATCCAGCAGGATCTGATGCTTGGTCTGGTTGATGCCCGCCGCCGTAAAGGCGTTGCGGAGCTTGGCGGTGGTGGAGCCCACAGCCTGCATCCGGATACGGATGCAGGGGCCACGCCCCGCCAGCAGCGAGGAGCCTGTCAGCGTTCCCACAGGGATCTCCAGCTCCCGTGTGGACACCTCCGACAGCCGCTGGAGGATGCTGTCTGCAATGCGGCTTTGCAGGCGGTTGAAAGCCGCCATGTCGCTGCGTACCGCCGCCACATGGCCGCTCTGATCCTTCTCCAGATGCACCAGATCGTCGTAGTCCACCTCTCCGGCGCTGACAGCGTCATAGACCGCCGTGACCACGATGCGGTTGACGGTATTGGAGACGCTGGCCGCCGCCAGATTGGTGAGGATGGGCTTCATATGCAGCACAGCCGCACACATGACCCCCATCACCGCCGCCAGCAGGAAAACGCCCCAGATGGCCGCCCGTCGTCCGGCGGACAGGCGCACATAGCGCAGTCTCTTCACGGCACGCACCTCCCCTGCTCCAGTGTATGCCGGGAGGGGCGGCGGGGTGCTTACTCCCGCCAGCCGTTGACGATGGCCTTGAAGGTCTTGCCCCGCTCCATGAAGTTTTTGAACTGGTCGAAGGCGGCGCAGGCCGGGGACAGCGTCACCACGTCGCCGGGCTGCGCCCGGTCACGGGCAGCCTCTACGGCACGTTGGAAGGGCGTCACCTCCAGAATTTCCGGGTGGTCGGGGCGATAGCCGGGAGCCTGCTCCACGGCGGCACGGATCTTCCCTGCGGTGGCACCGCACAGCACCAGCAGCTTCACATGCTCCACGATCTCCGGCCCCAGCACGTCAAAGGGAATGTGCTTATCATAGCCCCCGGCGATGAGAATGACCTGCTCCGGGAAGGAGCGCAGCCCGGCAATGGTGCGGGAGGGGCTGGAGGCGATGGAGTCGTTATAGTACCGCACCCCGTGATAGGTACGTACCAGCTCGATGCGATGCTCCACGCCGTTGAAGGTGCGGGCGAAGTCCCGGATGATCCCGTCCGGCACCAGGCCCTCCACGGCGGCGATAGCCGCCATGTAGTTCTCCACATTGTGAACGCCCGGCAGGCGGATGTCCGCCGTGGTCATGATCCGGCGCTCCTGTCCGTTATGGCGGCAAAGGATATCCTCCCCCCGGAGGAACACGCCCTCTTCCGGCTCGGACCGCCGGCTGAAGAGGCGGACAGTCCCCACAGCCCGCCCGGCCTGCTGACGGGTGATGTCGTTGTCCTGATTGAACACGGCGATGTCGCCGGGGCGCTGATAGCGGAAGATGTTCTCCTTGGCCGCCACATACTCCGCCATGTCCTTGTGGACGTCCAGATGGTTGGGGGCCAGATTGGTCACCACGGCGATATGGGGGCTGCGATCCATGGTCATCAGCTGGAAGCTGGACAGCTCCAGCACCGCCCAGTCCTCCGGCTCCATATCATCCGCCTGACACAGCAGGGGCTGACCGATGTTGCCGCCCACGTGGACGGTTCTGCCCGCCGCCTTCAGAAGCTCTGCGATGATGGTGGTGGTGGTGGTCTTGCCGTCGCTGCCGGTGACGGCGATCATGTGGCAGGGGCAGACCTGAAAGAACACCTCCATCTCGCTGGTGAGGGTACTGCCCTGCCGCTGCGCCGCCAGCAGCTGCGGCACGTCCGGCCGCAGGCCCGGTGTGCGGAAGATAACGTCCTGCGTCAGGCCGTCCAGATACCCCTCCCCCAGATGGAGCGTGGCTCCGGCGGCCTCCAGCTCATCGGCCAGAGGACCCAGCTTCTCCCGACTGCTTCTGTCACAGGCGGTGACGGCGATCCCCTCGGCCAGCAGGCGGCGCAGCAGCGGCGTATTGCTGACGCCGATGCCGATGACCGCCACGGTCTTATGCCGCAGCGAGGTGAGATATTCCTGTAAAGTCATAAGGCAAAGCCTCCTAAAACAGCAAATGAGTTAATTCAGTTCATTATACTCCTTTTTCCCGGTCAGTTCAATCGCTTTTGTGAGAAAACCGCCGCCCTATTTGGCGGGAAAGTGCATTTTGGGCTTTACACCCGACCTCCGGTGGGGTAAAATGGATGTACTGTACGTGGAAAGGAGACACTGTCATGATCTATTTCAACAGTGACTATCTGGAGGGCGCACACCCCGCCCTCATGGCAAAACTCAACGAGACCAACATGGTCCAGACCGTAGGCTACGGCGAGGACGAGTACTGCGCCGCCGCACGGGTCAAGATCCAGAACGCCTGTCAGGCTCCGGAGGCCGACGTCCACTTCCTGGTGGGCGGCACCCAGACCAACACCACCGTCATCGCCGCCGTGCTGCGTCCGTGGCAGGGCGTGCTGTGCGCCGTCAGCGGACACATCAACTGTCACGAGGCCGGTGCCATCGAGTCCACCGGCCACAAGGTCATCACCCTGCCCACCACCAACGGCAAGATCACGGCCCAGCAGGTGCAGGAGTATGTAGAGTGGCACAGAAACGACGAGTCCACGGAGCACATCGTCCAGCCCGGCATGGTCTACATCTCCTATCCCACCGAGGGAGGCACCCTTTACTCCAAGGCGGAGCTGACGGAGCTGTACGACGTGTGCCGCCGGTACGGCCTGCCCCTGTTTATCGACGGCGCCCGGCTGGGCTACGGCGTCATGGCCGACGGTGCTGACCTGACCCTGCCGGAGATCGCCCACCTGTGCGACGTGTTCTACATCGGCGGCACCAAGGTCGGCGCTCTGTTCGGTGAGGCCGTGGTCATCATGAACCCGGCTCTGAAGAAGGACTTCCGCTTCATCATGAAGCAGCGGGGCGGCCGCATGGCCAAGGGCCGTCTGCTGG
>OCPX01001112.1_pt1 | contig 22259 bp, 17 predicted proteins | sample 1538771 | NCBI WGS metagenome assembly OCPX01 (sample SAMN04571725, study PRJEB22368) | human gut metagenome | biome: human gut; material: stool | host: Homo sapiens | place: Luxembourg | collected 2012-11-01 | reverse complement strand
ACACTGTATGTCTAAAGATTACCCCCTCTGTGTCCAATTTTAGTTTACCACTTCAAAACTTTCAAACTTTGTATTTACCGGTTAGGAATTATCAAAATCTTATAGTAAAGGTCCCTGAAATATATTTTGCGTTCCCATTTCAAAGCCGCATGTAAATTTAAAAGAAATTATTTACACCCCCTAAATTTAACCTTTTACCGGGTGGGCGGCGTATCGTAAAACCGAAAGAAACGGATTTCCGCTTCCCGCCGGAAACGCTGACTCTTTCGAAAACATGCACCATAGATTTGTTTTCTGAGATCAGCATTTTCCAATAAGCCTCTTCGATGCACGTGCGAAGGCTTCCTCTGAAAGGTTTGATGATTCATGATCCAAAAGTCCTATTGTCTCCGCTCTCTCGGTGACATAGAAAACTGCATCCGTCTTTTTGCAGCCTCCTATGTACCGGGGAAGCAGTCTATTCTGATCTCCATATATACGCACTGGAATAAGCCGGAAACGATCCGCGAGATGACCCGGCTCTTTTGTGCTGCCTTCCCCGAGGCAGAGATCGCCGGCATGACGACCGCCGGCGGCATCGATAATGGCCGCATGCGCCTCCGTCAGACTGTCGTCACCATTCAGTTCTTTGAAAAGAGTGACGTACACACCGCCATCTATGACTTTTCCCAAGAGCCCATGGAAGACCTCGGGGAAAAAGCACGAAGCTTCTGCCAAAAGCAGAAAGACCTCTCTGCGCTCCTTCTGCTGATGACTCAGCGCTGCTACGACTTCGAGCCCTTTTTGACCGCACTCGACAAGCTGGGAAAGGACATTCCCATATGCGGCGGGTATGCCCATACCTATCGAAATGAAGATGGCATCTACGTCTTCACCAAGGATGCCATTCTTTCCCGCGGTATCCTTCTTGTCACCTTTTCCGGAGACGTAAAGGTCATGACAACGAGCGTCATGGGCTGGCAGCCCCTCGGACGCACCATGACAATCACAGCGATAGACGGCCCGCTCGTCATCCGCTCCCTCGATCACAAGCCCGCGGCCTATTTTTATCAGAAATATCTTCACAGCACGGATTTCGGGAAAAGCGAGCTGCTCTTCCCTCTCGTCAGAAGCCGGCATCAGGTCCAGCTCTCCATTCTCCCGCTCGAGCATCGAAGCGACGGTACGCTTCAGACAAATGTTTTCAGCCACGTCGGCGATCAGGTGCAGATGGCTTACGGCGACCCCGATCAGGTCATTCTCTCCAGCCGCGAAGCACTTGACCATATCGAGCGCTTTGCCCCCGAAGGGATGCTCCTCATCTCCTGTGTCACGCGGCGTTACTTCCTGAAGGAGGATGTCAATCAGATCTTGTCTGCCTACAGCGACTTCTGTGTCGCGCCCGGCGGGTACGTGAATGGCGAGGCTCCCCTCGTGAGTACGACGAGGAAGCCGCATGCCCCCGTCGTCCTTGGTGAAGCGCTCTCTACGATCCAGCGGCTCGCGACCTTCGTCACGGAAACCACGAAAGAACTCGCAGAGACACAGAAACAACTCTCCTTCGCTGCCAGCCATGACAGCTTCACCGGCCTCCTCAATCGTGGCTCGATCGAGGAAATGCTCTGCCGCTGCCATAAAGATACCCGTGCGCGAAGGCTCAACTTCTCCGCGCTCATGATCGACCTCGACACCTTCAAGCATATCAATGATACCTTCGGTCACGCCAAAGGGGATGAGGTGATCTGCGAAGTCGCAAGTATCCTGAAACACATGATCCGTCCGACCGACTTTGCCGGCCGCTGGGGCGGGGACGAATTCGTCATCCTCCTTCCCGGCACCACTCTCGGAAGTGCGCTCATCGTAGCGAGCCGTCTGCAGAAGGCCTTCCGGCGTATCCAGCTCCCCGACCGCTCCTACCTCACCGCCAGCATCGGCTGCACCACCGCCTCGCCGGAGGAGACCGAGGCGGGCTTCTACAAGCGCATGGACGATGCCCTCTACCTCGCCAAAGAAGGCGGCAGAAACCGCATCATCCTCCTCGATGCCGAGCATCAGGTGAAAGAGGTGACGCAAGACTAGTGACTGGGGACTAGGGACTGGGAGACATCAGATTCCCCCGCATCGTCATTTCGAGCGAAGCGAGAAATCCTTGTCATTCGCGGCGAGGGACTCACGATTTTCCCACATGTGCCGCGCTGTTCCGCTTTCCACATCTGTCTTTCATCCCGCCTGTGCCCTATCCGCCCCTACGGGGCACCTTCCCCTCGAGGGGAAGGCTGACGATACGAGGGAAACCTGCTATCAAGAGACCTTCGGGCATCGCCCTATATATATTCGCGGCGCTTCTATATTTTTATGCGCCGCACCAGCACTCCTCACTCCTCACTCGAGCAGAGCTTTCATTCATAATCCAGAGGCAGCACGCCCCACGGGCTAACCCTGAAACCCTATTTCCCCAAAGAAGGAGTCCTTATGAAACCGTACTCGTATACCATTTCCAAGCCTTCCGAGATCGAAGGCGTCATCAGCGCCTTTCGTTCCCTCGGCGCGAAAGGGAGCTCTCTTCTGATTTCTATTTTCACCTCCTACACAAAATCGGAAGGACTTCAGAAAATGGTGGATGCGCTGTCTCTATCCTTTCCAGAAGCGGAGATTTCAGGGATGACGAGCAGCGTATGCATCGAACAGGGCGTGAACCAAACCAAAAAGATCATCATCCTTTTCGAAGTCTTCGAAAAGACATATATCCACACGATCTGCTTCGACCATGAACCAGGGAAGGAAGAGGCCGTCGGATGTGCAGTGATGAGCGAAATCGCTAAGATTTCTGAGCCCCTCTGCGGCATCGAGATCCTAGCCTCCCAGAGCGATGATCGTTTTTCCGACTTCTCACCCTTTCTGAACGTACTGACGCGCGAGCTGCCGACGACGCTTCCCGTTTGGGGCGCACTCGCAGACTCCCAGACATGGCCGGATCATACCTATGTTTTTTCCAAGAACTACATCTCCAGCGCGGGACTTGCCATCCGCGTCTATACGGGTGAGATCTCCATCATGCTAAACCATGTCCTAGGCTTCCGCCCGCTTTCCCGTCCGCTCACCGTGACCGCGATGGACGGCCCTATGATCATCAAAGAGCTCGACCACAAGCCTGCGGTCTACTACTACGATAAATACATCCACACCCCTGATTTTCAGGAGCAGTCGCTCCCCTTTCCACTGCTCCAGCTGGCAGATGGCTATGTCCAAGCACACCTGCCGCAGGGACGCACGCTCAATGGCGGCATCCTTTTCAATATCCGCTGCACCGTCGGTACAGAGCTGCGCCTTTCCTACGTCGACCCGGAGCTGATACTCGCAGAAACGAAGAAGATCTGGGAGCAAATGCATGCGTTCGGAGGCGAAAGCACGCACATTCTCTCCTGCGCTGCGCGATACCAGTTCCTCAATAAGAACCTCGGCGACGTCCTTGCCAATTACAACAATGTCACCCCTTCCTTCGGCATCTACGCCCATGGAGAAATATACCGCGCCGGGCAGCGTCTCGTCGCTGCCCATCTGACGGGAAATGTCGTCGTCTTCCGCGAAGCAGCAGAGGCGCAGCAAAAGGATGTCTCCTATAACCCCGTCCACCTGACGCAGCACATGACCCATCTCCTGCAGATGGCAGCCTTCGTCAGCACCACCATGAAAGAACTGGAAGAGACGCAGGACGCTCTCCAATTCGCTGCGACCCACGACAGCCTCTCTGGTCTTTTCAACCGCGGTGCCATGGAAAAATACCTCGCCCAGTGCATCAAAAACAATGCAGAGATCGGGATGCCGCTCTCTGCCATCATGATCGACCTCGATCATTTCAAGACGATCAATGATACCTATGGCCACTCCATCGGCGATGCCGTCATCCGCACCCTTGCCGATCTCATGAAGAAGCACACCGCAGGCAGAGGCTACGCCGGCCGCTGGGGCGGTGATGAATTCCTCATCATCCTTCCCGGCTCCACGCTGGAAACGGCTGAGACGCTCTCCATCCACATGAAGGATGACCTTTTCCATGCCCATATCCTTCCTGACGATTCCCCCGTCAGCGCCAGCTTCGGTATCACCATTGCCCGCCCTGGCGAGCTTGAGCAGAGCTTCTACAAGAGGATCGATAACGCGCTCTATACCTCCAAGGAAAACGGAAAGAACCGCATCACCATCTTCGATGCCAATGGAACGGCAAAGGCTCTGACGATGCAGGAGACTGGTGACTGGTGACTAGGGACTAGGGATTAGGGATTAGGGACTAGGGACTAGGGACTAGGGACTAGGGACTAGGGACTAGGGACTAGGGATGTATCAACGTCAGATGTCGGATGTCTCATGTTGGATGCCTCATGTCTGACGTCTGATATCTGATGTCTCATGTCTCATTTTTCCCATGACAAGTAAAAACCGTCAGGCTCTGAGCCTGACGGTTTTTGTAATGCTATCATTACCAGTTTCTGAACTTAGCCGGTGGGTTGTAAAGACCGCCGGACCAGTCCACAAGGTCCTTCATATTCTTGGCAGCGAGGAGGTCGCGGGTCGCCTGAGACGGATCGATGCCGAAATCTTCCGGCAGCTTGACGATACCTTCCTTTCTGAGCTTCTTGGTGATCTCCGGATCTTCGAGCTTGCCGACTTCCGTCTTGCCTGCTACCGCACGGATCGCATTCATGCGTTCTTCCATGTTGTGGCACTTGTGGAGGTAAGCGATGCCGACTTCGGAAACGATGTGGGTGAGGTCATCGGAGTAGATCATGATCGGTTCGAGATCAAGGTTTGCATTCTTCTTCAGAGCGACAGCGTCGAGCTGATCGACGAAGCCCGGGAAGCCTTTTTCAGAGACGGTCGTGATCATCTGGACGACGAGCTTCTTGCCGCGGTTGCGGTCGCCCATGAGTTCGTAGCGGTTTGCCACTTCTTCGCCCGCTTTTTTCCATGCCGGGGTGACATGACGGCGGCCTTTGGCATCGCAGCCCATGTTCGGAGCGCCGCCGAAGCCTGCGACATTGTTCTTGGTCGCGGTGGAAGAGTTGCCAAAGCGGTCGATCTGCATGGTGGAGCCGATGAACATATCAGCGGCATAGTGACCGGCAGCCTGGCAGAAGGCACGGTTTGAACGCATGGTGCCATCCGGGCCGACAGCGAAAACGTCGCTTCTGGCTTTGATGTATTCTTCCATGCCGACTTCCGAGCCGAAGGAGTAGATGGCCTGCGCCCAGCCGGTCTCAATGGCCGGGATCAGGGTCGGATGCGGGTTCAGTACCCAATGGGTGCAGATCTTGCCGCGCAGTCCCAGAGATTCACCGAAGGTCGGGAGCAGCAGCTCGACAGCAGCGGTATCGAAGCCGACGCCGTGGTTCAGGACTTTGACGCCATATTCTTCGTAAATGCCGCGGATCGCCATCATAGCCTTGAGGATGCGTTCATTCTGGATCTTTGCCGGATCTCTGGTGAAGAGCGGGTTCAGCATGTATGGTGTCGGGCTTTCGATGACGAAGTCGACCCAGTCAGCCGGGATATCGACACGCGGGAGCTTGTCAACGATCTGATTGACCTGGAAAATGACGATACCCTGATTGAATTTCGTCGCTTCGACGATCGCCGGGGTGTCCTCTGTGGAAAAGCCGGTGTAAATGTTGCCGGCTGCATCCGCATAGTCAGCGCAGACGAGGGAAACTCTCGGCACGAGGTCGATGAAGTAGCGGGAATACATTTCAAGGTAGGTATGGATAGCGCCGAGTTCGACACCGTCATTCTGGACCATCTGCGCCAGACGCTTGCCCTGGCTGCCTGCATAAGCGAAGTCCAGCTTTCTGGCGATGCCTTTATCAAAGACATCCAGATGCTCCGGAATGGAGAGGGTGGACTGGATCATATGAAGATCATGCACTTTGGACGGATCCACCTTGCAGAGCTCCTTCGCGAGGAAATCCGCCTGTTTCTGGTTATCGCCTTCGATATTGACTTTATCGCCCGGGCGAAGGACCGCTTCAAGGACTTTGACGGTATTGGCTGCATCAACGATCTTTCCTTCTGCATACGGAGCGGCAGCTGCAATGCGTGCTGCGGTATCGTCTCCTCTGGTGTGCCAGTTCTTATTGCATGGTTTGATTTCTAACATGAATGGACTTCCTTTCAATAAAAATAGGGTTGTACAGAAATAAGTATATAAGTATACAGGTTTTCATTATTATTATTGTTGCTGCTTCCCTATCATAACAAATAGGGGCGGTAAGAGGAAAGGGGGATTGGGAGCTAGTGACTGGTGACTGGTGACTAGGGATTAGGGATTAGGGATTAGGGATTAGGGGCTGGTGACTGAAATGCCGCTTTCGGGCATCGCCCCATATATACGCGGCGAAGCCGCCACCTTCATTCCTAATTCCTCATTCCTCATTCCTAATTTCTCATGCAAGCGAATCTTTCATCCGCGATCTATGGGCGAGCTCCCATGGGCTGACCCTGGATCTTTTTAGAAGATCATCGCTGTAGCGAAGTAGAAGACAGAGGGGAAGAGAAGGCAGCCGAGACCGGTGAAGAAGGTCGCGGTCATGGCGCAGTAGGGAACGAGCTTCGGATTGACCGCTGCGATGCCTGCGGCAGTGCCGGAGGTGGTGCCCATGATGCCGCCGAAAGCCATAGCAGACTGCGGATTATTGATGGAGAGCGGTTTAGCAACGAATGGGGTGACGACCATGACGAGGACGGATTTCACAACGCCGGCAGCGATGGAGATGGCGATGACTTCAGAGGACGCACCGAGAGCCGCGCCGGTGACAGGCCCGACAACGAAGGTCGCAACGCCTGCCCCGATGGTGACCATATCGACCACACTGGTATAGCCGAGCGGATACGCAACAGCGATGCCTGCGACGAGGCAGATGAATTCACCGATGAAGAGGGAGGCGACACCTCTCCAGCCCACCTTTTTGATCTCGCGAAGATCCGCGCCAAAAGCGGTGGAAACGATAGCAAAGTCGCGGAACATAGCGCCGCCGACCAGACCCATGCCGGCAAAGAGCGGGACATCTGCGATCCCCTTGCTACCGCCGGTCATTTCACCGCCGATGTATGCGAGGACAAGCCCCAGGAAAATGGCGATGGCACTGCCATGGACACGTCCCTTGGTGAGCGCGCCCAGCTTGAACGAAACATACATAATGACGCCGAGAAGCATAAAGCCGAAGATCATGCCGTTCTTGACGAAAAGTTTGGTAATCATTGCTGCGATATCCATGATGAAATTATCTCCTTATTTCTAAGCGACCACGAAGCCCTTGCGTGCTGCATACATTTTTTGTGACTAGTGACTAATGACTGGTGACTGGTGACTAGTCACTGGGGATTCGGAATCCGCTCCTTACTCCCAACTTCTCACTTGCTATGTGCCAAGCTGTCTTCTGCCACAGTTTCCTTCGCTTTCTTGCCGGAAAGGACAGGGATCATGAGGAAGCCGATCGCAACAGCCAGAAGACCGCCGAGGATGGCGACCACACCGCCGGAAAGGGCAGCTGCTACGTTCTGGATGGAGCTCATTGCTACAACGACCGGGATGTACATCGCAGACCACCATTTGATGCCCTGTTCTTCCGGCGCTTTCATGATGCCTTTCTGCTGCGCCCAGGCGGAAATGATGATGAGGAACAACATCGCAAAGCCGACGCCGCCGATGTTTGCCTTGACACCCAGAAGCGCGCCCAGTATATCGCCGATCACATTGCCTGCCATATAGCAGCCTGCCAGAAGTGCTACACCGTAAATAACCATAATACTCTTCCTTTCTTTTGCTGAAACCACTTGTCTCTATCAAAAGCTTCCTTCCATTCACGAGCAGAAGGAGCTTAGTACAGCGGGGTACCGGGAAATCTCCCCCTCCTTCTTGTCATTTGTTATAATAGAGGGGGTATACGGATCTCCTGTTCATCTTCCTTTCGCCATTAGTATACCCGACAGCTTTCCCTAAAAGAACTTTTTAAGGGTAAGATGCAAATGGCAACGGGTATCATGCATTCCAAATGAATGTATTCTTCGATTCATTTATTATAGGTTATTATTTATATTTCTTTTATAGATCATTCTGTATCAATGCATGACAGATCACGGAGCGCCGCATCACCGGCTCTCACAGCCGACGAGCGCCCCCGAAAACTTTTGGCACAAGCGATCAGAAAGCAGACCTCTGAGCTCTCCCTCCTCACATTCCCGGCAAAGCGAGGTGCCCTATGAATACATCCTGGATCATCGGCGTACAGCACGTCTGGTTTGGTATCTCCATCTTCCTCCTGCTGCTCCTTCTTGTCAGCCGCACGCTCTTTTTCCGCGAAGCGATCCTTGCCAAGCAGTTCAGCCGGAGGCATCTCATTCTCTTCATCGTGATCTTCTCCCTGATGGCACTCTGCGGCTCGTACTGGAATGTCTCAGCGGGCGGCGGCATCATGAATTTCCGTGCTGTCGGCATCATGCTCGGCGGCTTCGTCGGCGGTCCGATCGTCGGCACCACTGTCGGATGTATCGCAGGCATCCACCGCGCCCTCTTCTTCGACACGGACGCAGCCTTCATCCACGGCGGGCTCTCCATCCTTCAGGGCATCGCCGCCGGCTATCTGGCGAACCCGCTGAAAAGCCACCATCACAATCTTTGGTCATGGAGCTTCTTCTATGCCGGCATTTTGGAGATCCTCTTCTGGCTCTTCTTCGCCTTCTTCACCTGGCCGAAGACCATCGCACATCCGAATGATTTCTTCGACCTGTCGCTGCCGATCATCATCACGAATACCATCGCTGTCAGTCTTTTCTACATGGTGCTTGAATTCTACACGCACCAGCGCGATACAGAAAAATCAGAAACGACAAAGACGACCTTCGAAGCCGTAAATACCCTTTTCTCCGCCCTCCACGATGGTTTCAACGGCTTCAATGTATCAAAAGCCACAGAGATCGTGACGGCGTCTCTCCCCTCCCTCATCTGGACCGCCATCATATATAAAGATCAGATCTATACGCGCACGGCATACAAAACCGAAGCAGACCGCAATCAGGGCGATGCGGAGATCGCCATCCTGCAGCTGCAGAAATCCCTTCCGCCCATGCCTCATCTCACCTCCCTTCCCATCTGCTACAAGGGTGAGACCGTCGGCACCCTCATCGCCGCTAAAAGCAAAGGGGGAAACTTCACGCACATGGGCAATGAATTCCTCTCCGGCATCTGTCACCTGCTCGAAGCCATCTATGAGTACGACAAGATGAAGGAAGAGGAAAATCTTCTCGCCGAAGCCGAGATCCGCGCTCTTCAGGCACAGATCAATCCACACTTCCTCTACAACACGCTGAATACCATCAGCTACTACGTCCGAAGTGATCCGGACAATGCGAGAAAGCTCATCAGCTATCTCTCCGACTATTTCCGCCACAGCCTGAACAACCCGTCGAAATTCATCCCGCTCTCCGAAGAGCTGCACGTCATCGAGTGCTACACCGAGCTCGAGCGCGCCCGTTTCGGCGACCGCCTCTCCATCACCTATGATTTCCCCAAGGACAAGCTGGAAGAGATCCAGGTCCCGCCGCTTCTTCTCCAGCCGCTTGTCGAGAACGCCATCGTCCACGGCATCTTCAAGCGTCCTGAGGGCGGCCGCATCAAGACCGGCCTCATCGAGCACAAGGACTATTTCAAGGTCTACGTCTACGACACCGGCATCGGCATCGGCATCCCCAAAAGCAAGCTGAAAAAGCTGCTTATCGATCACAAGAGACGCGACCACATCGGTCTCATCAATGTCCACCAGCGCCTGCTCTCCCTCTTCGGAGAAAAGAGCGGTCTCCATATCGTCAGCCGTGAAAACAAAGGCACTCTTGTCTTCACCAACATTCCGAAGATAGAAAGCAGGAGACCCGCTCCCCCCGCCGCCATAGAAAAAGTCGCTGCGACAGGACAGACGATCCGTATCACGAATGCGTGAGCGGGCGGCTGGTGACTAGGAATTAGTAGCTAGGGATTAGGAATCTCAAGTGACTAGTGACTAGTGACTAGTAGCTAGACTAGTAGCTAGGGATTAGGGATTAGGGGCTGGTGACTGAAATGCCGCTTTCGGGCATCGCCCCATATATACGCGGCGAAGCCGCCACCTTCATTCCTAATTCCTCATTCCTAATTTCTCATTCGAGCAAAGCATTCATTCACAATCAAGGGACAGCACGTCCCGCGGCTAACCCTGAACCCTGAACCCTGAACCTTAAACCTTAAACCCCAACCCATTTTCCCAAAAGGAGGATCCCATGAAAGAAATCCGTGCTCTTGTCACCGACGACGAACTGCCGGCCCGCGGCGAGCTGACCTATGAGCTCTCGAACATCCCCGGCGTCAAAGTCATCGGTGAATGCGGAAACGGACGCGAAGTCCTCGCCTTTCTGAAAACGCATCCGAATGTCGACATCCTTTTCCTCGATATCGAGATGCCTCTCATGAACGGGCTCGAATGTGCGAAAGAGATCGTCCGCATGGACCTTTCCGTGAAGGTCGTCTTTGCGACAGGCTACTCTCAATTCGCTGTCAAGGCCTTCGATCTCGAAGCCTTCGACTACATTCTGAAGCCCTACGACGAAGCCCGCATCGCGCGCACCATCTCCCGACTGGCCGACAGCCTCGCCCTGATGGAAAAGGAACGGGCGCCGGGCGAGATCGTCTCCACCTCACAGAAGATCTCCCTCCAGACACAGGGCAAGACCATCATGATCTCCCCCGCACAAGAGATCATCCTGATCTCTAGCGAAAAGTCAGACCGCGCTCTCTTCTATACGACGAGAGGGATCATCGAGTCGAAGATGACGCTCCGTGACATCGAGTCTCTCCTCTCCCCCCTGGGCTTCTTCCGCACGCACAAGGGCTACATCGTAAATCTTTCCATGATCCATGAGATCCAGAACCAGGACAATGGAACCCTTCTCCTGACGCTCTCCCATTACCCCAAAGAAAAAGTGCCTGTCTCCAGACACTATATCAAAGACTTCAAGAATACACTGCACCTCGTATGAAAAAACGGCTGGCGAAACGTTTTCGTTTCGCCAGCCGTTTTGGGCTTGCTATACATGCCAAGATCCATGGAGGATCACTCGTCACTGCCCATGACTTCTTCCTTCGTAAAGCGATCCACAATGGTCGCGCAGGCTGCGTCACCGGTGATATTGACCGCTGTACGAAGCATATCAAAAATACGGTCAACACCGAAAAGGATCGGGAGTGCATCGATCGGGATGCCGGCAGAGATCAAGACCGCGACGACAAGGAGCGTCGGCCCCGGTACGCCTGCCTGACCGACTGCGCCCAGTGTGCTCGTCACAATGATCGCAATATACTGTCCAAGCGTCAGCTCCATGCCATACATCTGCGCGATGAAAATGGCCGCCATCGCATAGTACGCTGCGTTGCCATTCATATTGATGGTCGCACCCAGCGGAAGGGCGAAGGAGGTGGTCCCTTTCGATACATGCAGCTCTCTTTCCGTGACCGCCATATTGAGCGGAAGCGCTGCCATGGAGGATGCCGTGGAGAAAGCCAGTACCTGCACCTTCCACATCGCTTTGAAGAATTCCACATATCCCGTGCATTTCGAGAAGAGAGCCACCGAGCCGCCGATCATCACATAGGTGACAAGAATGAGAACGCAGATATAAAGGCCGATGAGATAAATGATCTTCATGAGTACATCATAGCCGAAGCTCCCCGTCGCATCCGCCATCAGGCAGAAGACGCCGACCGGTGCGAGCATCATGACCGCCATCATGATCTTGATGCAGATCTTCGTGCAGTTATCCACGATACGGCTCATGAAGCATTTCTCTTCCTCAGGCAGCATCGCCAGTGCGAAGCCGACAAAGAGGGAGAAGGTGATGATCTGCAGGATATTGCCATCCGTCAGTGCCTTCACCGGATTTGCCGGCACGAAGCCGATGATCGTTTCCCAGAAACCGGGGAGCGCGCCCGCTTTGGACAGGTCGCCCACCTGTACAGCTGCCCCGCTGATCGCCGCCATGTCGATGCCGCTGCCCGGCTGGAAGAAGACGCTGAATGCAAGTCCCAAGATCACTGCGATCGCCGTCGTCGCGCCGTAATACAGGAATGTCACCAGCCCGACCTTGCCTGCGCCCTTGGATCTCCCGAGCGCCGCCGCCCCGCCGACCAGCGAAAAGAAGACCATCGGCACGACGATCATCTTGATGAGCTGCATGAAAAGGTCGCCGATCGGCGCCAGCATGTGTGCGCTCTTGCCCAGAAAGAGCCCGACGACTGCGCCCAGTACCGTGGCTATGACGATCCACGTACCCAGATCTCTCAAAATACTTTGACCACTTTTTTTCGCTTCCATAAAAACCCCCATTGGAACCCGGCGAAGATCCCTTCCTTCGGATCTCGCGCAATGAAATAGACAGGCGCTTCAAACGGCCTGTCATCTACTTTTGTTATTATATCATTCTACTATAAGATATTCCATCTCAATCGGTATACTAATTATGCATGATGTACGGATAAATGTATGCAATTCAGGAATAAGCAGCGCATAAGGGAGTTAGTGATTAGTGACTGGTGACTAGCCACTTGTTCCCTAATCCCTAGCCACCAGCCACCAGAACTCCATCTATTCCTCTACAAAACAGCCTGCGCTTTCGCGCAGGCTCCTCATACATGCAGTCTGTTTTTCGCTTTTTGGATATCCTGATGGATCTGCGCCACCAGAAGGTCAGGTGAGGCGAATTTCATTTCTCCCCGGATGCGGCTGGCCCATGCGAGCGTGAAGGACGCGCCGTAGATGGACTCGTCGAAATCAAAGATGAATGTCTCGATGGTCTTCTTTGCATTGCCAAAGGTCGGATTGTTTCCGATATTCGTGATGGCAGGGAAGGTATGCCCCTTCACCAGCGCACGCGTCGCATAGACGCCATCCGGCGGAAGGACACGGTCTTCAGAGACAGCCAGATTCGCCGTCGGAAATCCGAGTACGTCATGCCCGCGGCGGAAACCATGGACCACGTCGCCCCGGATCGTGTAAGGATGTCCCAGAAAGCGCGCCGCCTGCTCCATCTCTCCCGCAAGGATGCACTGGCGGATGGCGGTGCTGGAAATCTTCTTCCCTGCGTTTTCTCGGAGTGAGACGATGCGGACGGTGACACGGCTTTCTTCAAAGAAGCGCACGAGGTCACCACTCTTCCCCAGACCGCCGTGTCCAAAGGAAAAATTTTCTCCCGTGACGAGGCCGACAAGGCCGGGAAGGCGAGCGAGCTCTCCCAGAAAATCTTCAGCGGATTTTGCGAGAAATGTCTCATCCGGCCGGATGCAGACGGCCAGCGCCATGCCCTGAGCGGCCAGTGCATCCATCTTTTCATCAATGGACTGCAAAAGCGGCACATGAATATCGGGCGCAAGCACTTTCATCGGATGCGGATAAAAGGTGAGAACACCCGGCTGCGCGCCCTTCTCTTTCGCAAGGCGCTTCACTTCGGAAAAGACCACCTGATGTCCCAGATGGCATCCGTCAAAGAAGCCGATGCCAAGGACGAATGGCTGGTCTTTGGGTAAATCGTGTAAAGTAGGTAGAATGGTCATGATGATGGATGTAAGGTTTAAGGGTTCAGGGCTCAGGGTTAGCCCCTGGGGCGTACTGCCCTTTGATTCCGTTTGAAATCTTCGCTTGAATGAGAAATTAGAAATGAGAAATGCGAAATGGTGGTGCGGCGCCAGATCCTTCGACTCAGTTCTCACTGCTTTGCCTTTACATGATCGAACATCCGACATTTCACTCCGCTCAGGATGACGAAATGCGCCGCGAAGCATAAATAATGGCGATGCCATGAGCTGGCATGCCAGTCACTAGTCACTTGCGACACCTAATCCCCAGCTAGTCATCCCTGCTTTCAAACTTTCTGGGGGTATCCCTTTCCCGTATCGTCATCCCGAGCGTAGCCGAGGGTTCTTGCACTGCGGTCAGTATCACATAAGCACCGGCAGGGAAACAACGCCTTGGTGCTACGTATTTCTGCTTTCACACATCCTTCGTTTAGCGGTCTGCAAAGAAGATTTCTCGGCAACGCTTTCAATGACGATACGGGAGAGACGGATGTCTCACAGTCACCAGTCACTAGTCACTAGTCACTAGTCACTAGTCACTAAAAACCTAATTAAACACTTTCTTCGGATGGATGACACCGCGCTCTACACTGGCAGTACCGAGGAAGCGGGGACCGCAAAAGGCGGCGGCGACTTCCACAGGCTTTTCTTGCGTGCGAAGGCGTTTACCCAAGAGGAAATCGGCGGCTTCCTTCTCATCGAGCGCAAGGAGTGGCAGGGCGGAAAGGAGCGGTCGAAGGTCGGTCATGAGCGCGCCTTCCGGATCCGCTTCGATCTCTTCCAGTGTCTTGGCTTCGGCGATAGAGAAAGGCCCCATCTCGCTGCGCAGAAGGAAGGACATGGCGAGCGGGCATCCGGCCATTTCCCCCATGTCGCGGCCGAGCGCGCGGATGTAGGTGCCTGCCGAGCAGGTGACGGAGAGACGGAGGAGCGGCGGCTTTACCTCACGGAGGATCAGATCGTAAATGGTGACAGGACGGGGAGGAAGCTCGACGACATTTCCTTCACGCGCCAGCTTATAGGCGCGCTCGCCATTCACCTTGATGGCAGAGTAGGACGAGGGACGCTGGAGGATGTCTCCTTTGAATGATTCCGCAGTGCTTTCCCAGATCGAAAGATCGGCAGGGATCTCCCCCGTCTCCACCACGGTCCCTGTCACGTCCTCGGTGTCAGTGGCAAGGCCCATCAGAAATTCCGCTTCATACGTTTTCCGATGAATCGGCGCGTACTCGATGAGGCGCGTCGCGCGCCCCAAAAAGACAGGGAGCACGCCCGCCGCCATGGGGTCAAGCGTCCCGCCGTGGCCGATCTTCTTCTGCCCATAGATGCGCCGCAGACGCGCTATCACGTCGAAGGACGTCATCCCCGCCGGCTTCAATACATTCAGTACGCCGTCCATCAGAGATACTTCTCCGCAACAGCCATGAATTTCTTCTCCGCTTCTGTAAAGTCGCCTTCGATGGTGCATCCGGATGCCTTCCAGTGACCGCCGCCGCCAAATTCACCGGCAAGCTCCGCGACATTGGCATAATTTTTGGAGCGCAGGGAGACGCGGGTCTCGCCCTCTTTGCGATACTTGAAGAGTGCAGCGATCTCACAGCCGCGGATGCAGCGCGGGATGGAGGCGTAATAGTCAGAATTCTCTCCATCGAGTGCCATGGCGTCTTGATCCATGTATGCGATGACGATCTTTCCATCGGCATAGGAGTGGACCGTCTTTGCCACCAGCTCGTAGCAGTGCATGGCTTCGATGGACTTCTCTTCGAGATGATTGGAAATGTAGGAGGGATCAGCCCCCATCGCGACGAGCTGGCTCGCCATCAGGAGCGTATGCGGCGAGGTGCAGCTGAATTTGAAGAAGCCGCTGTCCGTGCCGATGCCCATGTAAAGTGCATTGCAGGTGTCTTCGTCCATCTCGATGCCTTCGTCGAAAAACATTTCCGCAAGCATTTCCGCTGTCGCCGCATAGCGATACTGCAGATAGAGGAGGTCGGTGAAGCGTTCATTCGTGCGATGATGGTCGATGGAGAGTGAGTCGATGTCCCGTGGGAAATCAAAATTTCCACCGCGTTCCAGATTGGAAAGATCCGTGAAAACGATCGCATCGTAGTCCCTTCCTTCCGGGATCGATGTATGAACGAGCGCGGAGGCCTTCACGAGCGTGTACACCTTCGGCACCGGATCCGGAAGCAGCATGTCCGCCTCTTTTCCCATGGACACGAGGACATTGTGCAGCGCACAGATAGAGCCGACATCATCTCCATCCGGATGTTCGTGACCGACCAGCAGGAATCGCTTGTGGGATTTCAGAAAATCCATGGCCTCCTTCTTGCCGATCTCTTTGGCGTGGTTCATTGCAAGGCTCATTCTTTCACCTCATCCTTATGAATCTTCTTCAGAAGACCATCGATATGCATGCCGTAGTCCAAAGAGGCATCTTCTGAAAAGGTGATCTCCGGTGTGTAGTAGATCTTGAGACGCTGCCCGAGCTCACGGCGCACGAAGCCGCGGCTCTTATTCAGCGCATCGAGCGATGCTTTCTTCTCTTCCGGTTTGCCGAAAAGGCTGACGTAAATGGTCGCTTCGCGCAGATCGCCTGTCACCTTGACTTCGGTCACCGTGACAAAACCGATGCGCGGGTCTTTCAGATCATGAAGGAGCATCTGGCTCACTTCCTGCTTGATAAATTCCTGTACTTTGCGTACTCGTAATTCGGACATAGTAAGTACCTCGCTCTCTGGAAATACGATTCGAATATGGGTCGAGTGTAAGGGTTGTGGGTTCAGGGTTCAGGGTTCAGGGTTCAGGGTTCAGGATTCCGGACTCAGGGTTCAGGGTTAGCCCCTGGGGCATACTGCCCTTTGATTCCGTTTGAAAGCTTCGCTTGAATGAGAAATTAGAAATGAGAAATGGTGGTGCAGCGCCAGATCCTTCGACTCAGTTCTCACTGCTTTGCCTTTACATGATCGAACATCCGACATTTCACTCCGCTCAGGATGACGAAATGCGCCGCGAAGCATAAATAATGGCGATGCCATGAGCTGGCATTCCAGTCACTAGTCACCAGTCACCAGTCATTTGAGATTCCTAATCCCTAGCTACTAATTCCTAGCTACTAATTCCTAGCTACTAATTCCTAGCTACTAATTCCTAGTCACCAATCCCTAGCCCCCCAAAAACAAAATCGTTCGCCCTTATGAAATTGTAAAGGCGAACGATGTATGCATTATTTCAGTTCAGCAGCTTCTTCTTTCAGTTCGAAGGATTCCAGCTGGTCTCCCTCTTTGACGTCACGATAGCTGTCGATGGCGATGCCGCATTCGAAGCCGGCAGCGACTTCCTTCACATCATCCTTGAAGCGGCGCAGCGATGCGATCTTGCCTTCATGGATGACGATGCCGTCGCGGATCAGGCGCAGCTGGCAGTTGCTGGTGATCTTGCCGTCCTGCACGTAGGATCCGGCAACGATGACCTTCGGTGTGTGGATGACCTGCCGGATCTCCGCATGGCCGAGGACCACTTCGCGGATGGTCGGCGAGAGCATGCCTGCCATCGCCGCCTTGACATCATCGATGCAGTCATAGATGACACGGTAGAGACGGACATCGACGCCATCCTTTTCCGCCATGGCACGTGCATTGGCATCCGGACGGACGTTAAAGCCGATGATGAGTGCATTGGATGCCGAAGCAAGCATGACATCGGATTCGTTGATCGCGCCGACGGCGGAGTGAACGATGGAGATGCGGACCTCTTCGCTCTTGATGGCCTGCAGGGACTGTACAAGCGCTTCGACGGAGCCCTGGACGTCAGCTTTGATGATGACGTCAAGTTCCTTCATTTCGCCTTCCTTGATCTTTTCGAAGATGTTGTCAAGGGTGACCTTCTGGACGCTTCTCTGTTCCTCTTCCTTCGCACGGGATGCACGGATCTCAGCGATATTTCTGGCCTTCTTTTCATCCATGACGAAGAAGTGGTCGCCGGCCTCCGGCACGCTGTCCATGCCGAGGATCTCGACTGGGACAGACGGTTCCGCACTCTTCATCTTGCGGCCGTTTTCATTGTTCATCGCACGGACGCGGCCCCAGCTCTTGCCGGCCAGGATGCCGTCACCGATATGGAGGGTACCGTTCTGGACAAGGACGCTCATGACCGGGCCTCTGCCTTTATCCAGCTGGGCTTCGACGACGACGCCGTATGCTTCGCGGTTCGGATTGGCCTTGAGTTCCTGCATTTCAGCGACGAGGAGGATGTTTTCCAAAAGATCATCGAGCCCGATCTTTTTCTTCGCGGAGATCGGTGTCATGATGACATCGCCGCCCCAGTCTTCGGCGAGCAAGCCTTCTTTGGCGAGCTCTTCCTTGATGCGGTCCGGGTTGGCGCCCGGTTTATCGATCTTGTTGATCGCGACCATGATCGGTACACCGGCATTCTTCGCGTGATGGATCGCTTCGATGGTCTGCGGCATGACGCCGTCATCGGCTGCTACGATGAGGACAGCGATATCGGTCAGCTGCGCGCCGCGGGAACGCATCGCGGTAAAGGCTTCATGGCCCGGGGTATCGAGGAAGGTGATCTTGTGATTTTTATAACGGATCTGGTATGCGCCGATGCGCTGGGTGATGCCGCCGGCTTCGTGGAGCGCGACATTCGTCTGACGAAGGGCATCGAGCAGGGTGGTCTTGCCATGGTCGACGTGGCCCATGATGGTGACGACAGCCGGTCTTGGCTTCAGGAAGCGCGGATCATCCTCTGCCGGGATATACTCGGTCGGATCTGCCGGAGCTTCTGCTTCGATCAGGGTGATGCCGAATTCTTCTGCCAGGATCTCGATGGTGTCGCGGTCCAGGTTCTGGTTGATGGTCGCCATGACGCCGTCCATCATGAGTGCTTTGATGATCTCGCTGACTTCACGTCCGAAAAGCTCAGCCAGCTCCTTGACGGTAACGCTCGGCGGCAGCTCGACTTCTGTCGGGTACGCAGCCACTTTCTTTTCATTCGTGTGTTTCTTCTTCTTGCTCTGGCTCAAAGAACGGGCCATGAGGGAACCGCCTTCCTTCTCTCTGCGGCTTCTTTCCCAGTCCTTCTTCGTCTTTTTCTTAGCCGGTTTTTCCGCTCTTCTGGTGACCGGCTTCTGCGCGGTCTCTTCTACCGGAGCCTTGGCAGCAGCTGCCGGGCGCTGCGGACGAGCCGGACGATCGGTCTTCGGGCGGTCACCGTTTCTGTCATTCTTGAAACGGTCATTTCTTCCATTGCCGCCACTCTGTCCATTTCTTGCTCCCTGCGAGCGGTCGCCGGTGCGATTGAAGCGATCGTTTCTCTGACCGTCTCTTCCCTGAGAGCGGCTTCCCCCCTCACGGCGTTCCCCGTTTCTATCATTTCTGCCTTCGCTTCTTCCATCGCGTCTCTGGCCTTCTCTTCTTCCGTCACGGCGCCCATCCTGACGGGATGCCTCTCTCGCCGGACGGGACGGGCGTTCTGCCGCCTTGGCCGGCTCTGCCTTCGGCGCTTCCTTCTGCGGAGCTTCTGCCTTCGGAGCCGGTTTCTGAGCCGGTTTCGGAGCTTCTGCCGGCGCTGCCTCTTCCGTGGAGTAGGAGGAGTAGGAGGACTGGCGGGCATTGCCCTTCTTGCCATTCGGCTGGCCTGCCTGATCAAAACGGACGGTACGCATCACCGGGCGCTTTGCCGCTTTCTTCTTTTCCGCAGCAACGTGACGCGCGAGGATGGACTTGCCATTGTCATCCACGCCGGAGAGACGGTTCGTCACATCGACATGACCGGCTTTCAAAATTTCAATGACCTCTTTATCTGTCTTGCCAAATTCCTTGGCAAGTTCATAAACTCTGTACTTCTTTTTCTGCATAAGCAGCCTCCCAAGTGTATGTCAATTTGATTCATGGTTTATTATCGCAGAAATGGGACTCCTATTCGGCGGCCGCTCTCTGTCGACGAGCGGCTCTAAGGCCCAATTCCATCTGCCCCTGGCAACTATCTTTCAGCCAGCGCCTTGTCGATCTTTTCAGCGATCGCGCGGCTGAAGCCTTTGTCTGTGATGAGCGCCGCTGTGCGCACCCCTTTGCCGAGGGCGCTGCCCAGCCTTTCCTTTTCTCCAAACAGTCTGTAGGAGATATGCGCTCTTTCTGCAGCATTTCTGTACTCATCCTTTGTTCTTGGGGAGCTGTCTTCCGTGATAATGAGAAGGGCCCCTTTCGGAGCTTTCACATTTTTCAGCCCTTCTGCCACCTGTTCATTTCCCGAAAGCAGACGACCTGCCTTCATACAAAGGCCAAGCATACGGTATACCGGCTCATCCATTCTCGATCTGTTCCTTCAGCGCATCGTATACATCCTTGGATACCGGACGCTTCAGGGATCTCTCAAGACCATGGGACTCGTAGGCCTTGGTAAAGCACTCGATATCGTCACACACGTAGACGCCGCGGCCGGATTTCTTGCCCGTACGGTCGAGCTCGATGAGCCCCGTCGGCAGAGCCACGATACGGAGCAGCTCCTTCTTCGGCTTCAGCTCCTTGCAGCCTACGCACATGCGCATGGGGATCTTTTTTACTTTCATTCCTTAGCTTCCTCCCCCATATCGCTTTCGATATCTCCCAGAATGTCGTCATCGAGATCGGCGCTGTCGGTCTCACCGAAGCCTTCCTCATTCGCCTGCGTTTCGCTCTTGATATCGATTTTCCAGTTCGTCAGCTTGGCAGCCAGGCGGGCATTCTGCCCTGCTTTGCCGATGGCAAGCGACAGCTGGTAGTCCGGTACGATGACATAGGAGGATTTCTCTTCTTCCCATACGGAAACGGAAACGACCTTTGCCGGGGAGAGGGCATTGGCGATGTAGATCGCCGGATCTTCGTCCCAGCGGACGATATCGATCTTTTCATCATGCAGTTCGTTCACGATATTCTGTACACGCTGTCCCTTCGGCCCGACACACGCGCCGACCGGATCGACCGCCGGATCCATCGCATATACGGCGATCTTGGAGCGGGAGCCCGCTTCACGGACGACACTCTTGATCTCCACGGTGCCGCTGTAAATTTCCGGTACCTCCAGCTCGAAAAGTCTCTTCAAGAGGCCCGGATGGGTCCTCGAGAGGATGATCTCTGGTCCCTTCGTGGTCTTTCTGACTTCGAGGACATAGCACTTGATCTTATCGTTCGGCTGAAATTCTTCGCCTTCGATCTGTTCTGCGAAAGGCAGGATCCCTTCCACGCGGCCGAGGTCGACAAAAATGGTGCGGGATTCATTCCATTTTACTACGCCGGTGATCACATCGCCTTCACGGCCGGAGAATTCGTCATAGATGGAGCCTCTCTCGGCTTCACGCAGCTTCTGGATCATGACCTGCTTAGCGGCCTGCGCTGCGACACGGCCGAAATTCTTCGGTGTCACATCGATGCGGAGCATGTCGCCTGCTTCATAGCTGCGGTCGATCTTCTTTGCCTCTTCCACCGTGATCTCATTGATCGCATTTTCAGAGTCCTCATGGATCTCGTCTACGACGGTCTTTTCTTCATAAATTTTATATTCGCCGGTTTCACGGTTGAGAGAAACCGAAGCCTTGGCATTGCTACCGCTTTCCTTTTTGTAAGCGGTCAGAAGCACCATTTCCAGTGCATCAAACACCATATTTCTGTCAACTTTTTTGATCTTGACCAGGGCTTCTACTGCTTCCAATAATACCTTGCCGTCCACGATGAACTATTCCTCCTCGATTAAAACGAAAAATGAAGTCTTACTTGTGAAATTTTATCTCTATGCAATGCGATTTCCTTACCGTCTGCGAGCGTCAGCGCCAGATCACCCTCCTCGGTGAGCCCTTCCAGATGCGCAGTGAACGCTTTGCCGCCGCCTGCCTCTTCGAGCGGAGCAAACAGCTTCACGTCCACATCGCTTCCCGCATAGCGGCGGAAATCCTTATCCTTCTTCAATACACGATCGAGCCCCGGAGAAGAGACCTCCAGCATGTAGTTGTCCGGGATGATATCCTTCTCATCCAGGATCTCGCCCGCCTTCTCACTGATGCTCTGGCAGTCTGCGAGATCCACGCCGCCTTCCTTGTCAATGAAAATACGAAGGATCCAATTCCTTTCACGGACATACTCGACATCGACAAGTTCGATGCCATCCGCATCCAGGATCGGTTCCAGCAAAGCTTCTACGGCTTCTTCGATTGCTTTATGTGCCATGATAAGCCTCCTTGAAATCAATCAAACGTGAACGCCGAAGTGCTCCTGAAAGAGCAAGGGCTCCATAGATCGCAGCGTCAGCGCGATAAAAAATATGTCCCTTCCCCGATGCGCATGCGTCCGTTCACGAAACTGTTCCATATATAAGAAAAAGTGAGCCGCAGCTCACTCACCAGGAAATTCTATACACATAACTTGCGATACTATTATACCATACGTTGTAAAGGGAAAGCAATAAAAAAGGTTCAGAGTTCAAGGTTAGCCTCCGAGCGTGCTAAGTTTGAAAGAAGGGATGAGTAGCTAGGGATTAGGAGTCTCAAGTGACTGGTGGTGACTAGTGACTGGCATGCCAGCTCATGGCATCGACCTATTTATACTTCGCGGCGCATTTCGTCATCCTGAGCGGAGTGAAATGTCGGATGTTCGATCAT
>OCPX01001090.1_pt1 | contig 22642 bp, 13 predicted proteins | sample 1538771 | NCBI WGS metagenome assembly OCPX01 (sample SAMN04571725, study PRJEB22368) | human gut metagenome | biome: human gut; material: stool | host: Homo sapiens | place: Luxembourg | collected 2012-11-01 | reverse complement strand
CCCGGAGAATACAGTAAAACCGGTACATGTAGTATCCACCGGCGAGGATGTGGAACTCTTCCTGAATGGTAAATCGTTAGGAAAAGGTAAACGGCAGTACAACTTCCTCTTTTCTTTCGACAAGGTCACTTTCAAACCGGGCAAGCTGGAAGCTGTCAGCTACAACAAGAGCGGAAAGGAAATCAGCCGTTACGCCGTAAACACGGTAGGTGAGCCAGCCAAACTGAAACTTACCGCCATTCAGAATCCGGAAGGCTTCCACGCAGACGGTGCCGACATGGCTCTGATACAGGTAGAGATAGTAGATAAAGACGGCAAACGTTGTCCATTGGATAACCGCACTGTCCAGTTCACTTTAAAGGGAAATGCCGAATGGCGCGGAGGTATCGCACAAGGTGAAAACAACCATATCCTCGATACCAATCTACCGGTAGAATGTGGTATCAACCGTGCACTTATCCGCAGTACGACAACTGCTGGAAAAATAACACTGACCGCACAAGCCAAAGGGTTACCTGCAGCCACTCTTACATTGGAAACGGTTCCGGTGAAAGTAAACAATGGATTAAGTTCCTATCTGCCTCAAGCTAGTTTGAAAGGTAGATTGGACAGAGGTGAGACTCCTTCCACTCCTTCTTATAAAGATACCAAAAGAGGAATCCGGGTTGTATCGGCAAAGGCCGGAGCCAACAGCGGAGATGTTGCCAAGAGCTACGATGATATAGAACTGTCTGAATGGAAAAACGACGGCAAGCTCAGCACTGCATGGATTACTTATACATTGGAAAAAGAAGCAATGATAGATGACGTTTGTCTGAAACTGCACGGATGGCGTTCGCGCAGCTACCCGCTGGAAGTATATGCAGGCAAAGAGCTGATATGGAGCGGCAACACAGAGAAGAGCCTGGGATATGTCCACCTGAACATAGAAAAGCCGGTACGTGCCAATACCATTACGATCCGTCTGAAAGGCAATACAAGTGACAAGGACGCTTTCGGGCAGTTGATAGAAGTAGAAGCGAAAGCCGCCAACAAAATGGAACTGGAAAAGAGCAGCAGTAAGAATCAGCTGCGAATCATCGAGGCAGAGTTCCTCGAGACAATCAAATAGATTCGTTTTCAACAGGTATATAGAACCCACATAAGATTGTTAGTTTGATTAAAAAGTCCTCTTTTACGTTTCTATCGTTTGGGAGGACTTTTTATTATTCAGTTTGTATTTAAAATCATAAACCATCATTTCATCATGAAAAATTTAGTTATCATTTTAATGCTTGCATTCTGTTGCAATTGCCTGGCAGATAATAACCAACCTGCCCATGTCATTATCACTGCCGGACAGTCAAACACCGACGGACGCGTGCCCAACGACCGTCTGCCGGATTACATCAAAGCTATGTCCACAGACACGGCCTTCACCACAGGAGCCTACAAATACTGTAAAATAGCCCAGAACCGCACAGACGGGAAGTTCCGTCCTTTCTGGCCGAAGAGCAAAAGAAGAGCCAAGCCCCACACATGGGGATATGACGCCATCACCTACTATTGGTTGGAGCAATTATGGCAAGAGCCTTTTTACGTTATCAAATGGGCTATCGGAGGCACTTCTATCGAACCGTCCGCCAGTTCGGACAAATCGGTTCACTGGTCGGCAAATCCCGAATGGCTATCCGGCAACGTGGCAACCAGCCAAAAGGGACGTTCCTTATTGCTTTCTTTTATCAATGACATAGACGGTTGCATCGACAACACCTTAGCGAAATTAAAGAACGGTTACCGGATTGACGCATTCCTGTGGCATCAAGGAGAAAGCGACCGTGCATACGGCGACAAATACTACGAGAACCTGAAAGCAGTCGTCGCTTATGTGCGCAACCATCTGAGTGAAAAGACAGGAGAAGACTACTCCAAGCTTCCGTTTATCTTCGGTACGGTAGCCAAGAAGAACAAGCAGTACGGCAGTGAGGTTGAAGAAGCGATGAAACGCCTGGCGAAAGAAGACAAGAATGCCTATCTGATAGATATGTCGGATGCGGAATTGATGGGAGACCGCCTTCATTTCAATCAGAATTCAGCCGAATATCTGGGCAAACAGATGTACGAGCAGATAAAAAAACTGCGATGAAAAGGCTATTTTTGTACTTTTATAAGGGGTTGCGTACAAATATCAGGAGTATTTTTTAGCCATTAGTATAATATTACATCTTTTTCGTACGAATACTTGCGCATAATTTCTTCCGATACGCTTCCTTTGCAACGGAAGTCGGACAGACCGTCAGGCTCTGTTTGTTTCTTCCGTTATTTACTAATTTAATCACTTAGATATATCAACATGAAAAACATTCTGCATGGAAATGGTAGTCTGGGAAGGAAGATGCAATCTCTCTTTTTGATGACTCTGTTCGTATTACAATCTACCCTGTCGCTCGCACAGAACCGAACCGTGACGGGAGTGGTAGTAGATGAGAAAGATGAACCGATTATCGGTGCAAACGTCACAGTGAAAGGTACTTCCAAAGGAACGATTACAGACTTGGACGGTAAATTTGTGATTTCCGCTCCCACGAATGCCAAACTTCTGGAAGTATCTTTTATCGGGTACAACACCCAGACTGTTACAATCACCGGTAAAACTCTCCAAATCAAGCTGACCGAATCTGCCATTGCACTAGATGAGGTTGTTGCTATCGGTTATGGTAGCGCAAAGAAAGGAAATGTGACCGGCGCTATCGCTAAAGTCAATGCTGAGAAACTGGAAGACCGGGCAACAACCAACATTGCCTCTTCACTGCAAGGACAGTTAGCCGGTGTAGAAGTACGCAGCACTACCGGAGAACCGGGTTCGGAACTTCAGATTCGCGTACGTGGAGCCGCTTCGATCAATGCAGATGCTACCCCATTATATGTGGTGGACGGCATTCCCGTAGACGATCTAGGCAGTCTCAATCCGGGTGACATACAATCTATCGAGGTATTGAAGGACGCTTCTTCATCGGCAATCTATGGTTCGCGCGGTGCCAACGGAGTTGTTTTGATCACAACCAAGCAAGCGAGCGCCGATGATAAAGTAAAAGTACAGTTTCAAGCTTCTTTCGGTATCCAATCATTGGAAAGGAAAGTGGATGTCCTGTCACCGGAAGAGTGGATTGAGTTCCGCACCGCATACAATAATAACCGGTATATTTCCCAATACGGAAGTAAAGGAGCTACTATTGAAGACGACTACGCCACCCGTCTGGCAATGATAGGAGGCAAAGAAAGCTATTATTTCCTGAATGACCCGCGCTGGACAGAACCCGGCTACGGCAACTTGCAGCTGATTGACTGGCAAGATGAATTCTTCCGCCTGGCACCGATACAAAATTACCAATTGTCACTTTCAAGCGGTCGCGGCAATACCAAATACCGTGTATCTTTGGGCTATACCGACCAGAAAGGTATCGCTATCGAAAGCAGTTACAAACGTCTGAACTTCCGTGCCAATGTAGAGTCTAAACTATTCAACCGGATTACCGTCGGAGTGAATCTGGCGCCTTCTGCCAACTGGAGTGACGGCGGACGGGTAGACGGCAAAGACCGCCAGGCAACCAACGTTCTTACTATGGTGCCCGTTGCAGAACCGGAAGACGGTATATATACCGGTTCAGGCTCCAAAGGTTATTATCGCTGGACCAGTTCAAGCAAGGTAAGTCCCATCGCATATATGGAGGAAGTGACCAATCATGGTGAAAGTGTCCGTTTTAATTCCGCTGCCTATGTGAAAGCGGATATATGGGATGGGCTGAAAGCGGAAGTTACCGGTTCCTACAATTTCAGCAGTACGCAAAGCCGCTCATTCATTCCGAGCAGCGTCACCAAATACAGAACAGACAGCGAAGGGTACAAAACGACTGCAAGCCGTTCGGAAGCACGCAGCAATAAATTCCTTCTCCAAACGATCCTGCATTATAACAAAACGTTCGGCAGGCATACTGTCGGAGCGATGGCAGGTTATTCGATGGAAAGCTCCGGAGGCTCTTCCAGCAAATTAAGCGCTACGCAGTTCCCTGATAATTCTCTGGAAGTGTTCGACATGGCAGATGTAGTGCTGACAGCAGCCGCAGCTTCTTTGTCCACCCCTTCCCGACTGATGTCCTACTTCGGACGTGTGCAATACGAATATGATGACCGTTACCTGCTGACAGCCAGTATCCGTCGCGACGGTTCTTCACGTTTCGGTAAGGAAAACCGTTGGGGAGTCTTCCCTGCCGTTTCTGCCGCTTACCGCATCTCAAACGAGAAATTCTGGCCGAAAGACTTCTTTATGAACTCTCTTAAAATACGCGGAAGTTGGGGAGCCAACGGTAACAACTCAATCCCTACCAACACCGCCCTTGCCAAACTAAGCAGCGCCAATTACTCGTCCGGAAACATCATTAACGGTTTTGCACCGACATCGCTTGCCAATCCGGATCTTGGCTGGGAAAAGACGGAAAGCTGGAATATCGCATTCGATATGGGAATGTTCAACAACCGTATCTTTCTATCTGCCGACTATTATGTAAAAACAACCAAAGACCTGCTGTATCAAGTTACTGTTCCCGCCTTGCTTGGTTTCACCCAAGCTTGGGGAAATATCGGTTCGATCCGCAATAAAGGTTTTGAACTGGAGCTGACTACTCAGAACCTGACGGGAAAACTGAAATGGACAACTTCTCTGAATGTATCTTACAACAAGAATAAAGTTCTCAGTCTGGGAGATGACAACAGCACCGTATTCACCGGATACGACAAGACGACACAAGTGTTCATGGTAGGCCAGCCTTTAAGATCATTCTATATGTATGATGCGGTCGGTGTGTATCAGACGCAAGCCGACTTACAGAAATACCCTGTCATGCAGAACACCAAAGTCGGTGATGTACGCTATCGGGATGCAAACGGTGACGGAGTGATCAGCGACAGTGACCGTACATTGATGGGGAAACCTGATCCGGATTATACTTTCGGTATGACCAATACTTTCAAATACAAGAACTTCGATCTTTCCATCCTGATCACAGGACAGACAGGCGGACATATTTACGGAGTATTGGGACGTGCAATGGACCGTCCGGGTATGGGCGCCAATATCAACGTGCTTGCACATTGGAAAAATATGTGGAAATCGGAAGCAGAACCCGGTGACGGCAAGACTCCCGGTATCGACAATGCCAACACCGGACAATTCTACGACAGCCGCTGGCTGTACAGCACCGATTTCATCAAAATCAAAAATATTACATTGGGCTATCGTCTTCCGTTCAAAAAGAAATTTATTCAGAACGCACGCGTCTATCTGTCGGGAGAAAACCTGCTGATGTGGGATAAGTACGACGGCGGATTCTCGCCGGAAGCCAACAACGCCGGTTCAAGCGGAGACTACGACTACGGTTCGTACCCGCAGGCAAGAGTCATCACTTTGGGCGTTAATGTTACATTCTAAAAAAGCAATAAACTATGAAACTATATAAATATATCATTTGCGGAGGACTGGCGCTGACATTGACTCTGTCCTCTTGTGAAAGCTGGTTGGAAGTAGAACCCAACGATACACGTACCACTGATTATTTCTACACCACTCCCAACGAAATGGAGCAGGCATTGATCGGTATCTACAACGGTCTGCTGCCGATTGCCAATTATTCATGGATGTTGTCGGAAGTTCGTTCGGACAATGCTTGGGTAGATAAAACCACCGACAAACAGCGCGACTATATCGACATAGGTACGTTTAATCCCAATATATCCACCATCAGCACCCTTTCGTCTGCATGGAATGATTTGTATGAAATCGTAGCGCGTGCCAATATGTTCCTCAGCAAAACGGACGGTGTTACTTTCTCCGACGAAAAGATAAAGAATCAGTTTATCGGTGAAGCCAAATTCCTCCGGGCATTGGCTTACTTCGACCTGGTTCGTTACTTCGGACATATCCCCATCGTATTGGAACCTGTATCGGTGAATGAAGCAATGACCATCAAACAGTCAACACAAGTCGATGTTTACGAGACCGCAATTGTCCCCGATCTGGAAGATGCAGTGAGAAAGCTGGTAGACACTCCCTTGAATTATCAGGGAAACAATGCTTCTGCCGGACGCGCCACCTTAGCCGCTGCCAAATCGTTGCTGGGACGTGTTTATCTGACAATGGCAGGATATCCCGTGCAAGACGAATCCAAGAAAGCATTGGCGGAACAGCTATTCAGTGAGGTGATAGACTATGCCCGCGCCAATAATAAATATTGGGCACAAACGGGTGACGAATGGCAGAAAGTGTGGATCAGCGACAATGATAACAAATACCATATTTTTGAAATTCAATACATAGCTTCCAAAAACTATGGTAATCCGATGGTGTTCAACTCGGTTCCGCAAGTGAATGATTCGTATACAAAACTGGAAATGTCCGGTAATAGAATATGGTGTGAAGCCAGACTGGCAGGACGTTTCAAATTAATGGATACGGAAGGGGTGTCTTTGGATATACGTTGTCCGAGCACGATTTACACGGATGATTTCGTGGATGACGACGGTGTGCCTTATACGGGCGGTCCTTTCTTCCAGAAGTTCTTTGAACATAAGATGAAACGCAAGATGCTAGGTTACGAAGATATTGATGCACAGATTGCAGACCGTACCTATTTCCCTATCAATTATCCGATAATCCGTCTTGAAGATGTAATGTTGATGTATGCCGAAATTGTAGGACCTACCGATAAAGCAAAATCATTGGTCGATGATATTTGCGAACGTGCCGGTGTCCCAACCGTACCCGATCATGTTACTCCCGAAGAATTTGCCGAAATTGTAGACTGGCAACGCCGTCTTGAACTGGCTTCCGAAGGCATCCGCTGGCATGACCTCGTACGCCAAAACCGTTATGTAGAGGTATTGCAGGAAATGTTTAAGTTTAATGGCTCGGACGAGAACGGCGTGATTAGCAAACCGGAAACATACGAACTATATAAATTGGTTACAAAAGATTCATATATCTATCCGATACCCGACTCGCAAATGAAGGTAAAAGAAGGGCTATATGAACAAAATAAAGGATACAATTAGACGATACAATACCGGCATTCATTTATTAAAAGGTTGATAAGAAAAGTCCTCCGGTCTGGTTCTACGGATCGGAGGACTTTTCTTTATTATATAAGGTTTACTTGTATCAATTCCCCTTAGCTTTGGAACGTAAAGACCGTATGCTTTATCGGAAACATATAGACGAGGTAAGCACTTCTCCCGCACAAACTAATCATTGCATACCGTAATACTAATAAAGTCTCCTAATAGAATTAAGATATTACACTTGAGCAACCTCAATAATACACAAGTGTAACCATTAAGTCAGACTTGTGCATCATCACGGTTGCCCAACAGCAACAGACTAATCGTAAACAGGCAGAATAATATAGAAGTAACAGGCTGATGAACAGACTGTTATCCAGAAAGTGCAATTTTATTTCCAAAAAGAGCGAAAACGACCTTACGTTTTCTGTAAACTTACTTTAATTTAGGGGCATTTTCATCATTAAGTATCTGATTATAAGCGATGTGACATTTTTGTTTTTCCCCGTATAAAACTTAAAATAAAGACAATTTTGTTGCACTGAAGAAATAAGAAATGAATCTTCTTTTATTTTCCTATGGCACCAGCCCAGTCTTTGGCAAAGCGGAAATTACCGATATTTCCTTTAAACCCATTACGGTTTCTGAGTGCGACAGACTTCAGACCTGCTTTCAAAGCACCTTCTTCACCAGTAACTACTATATCAGCTTTTGGCTCGCTCTGTCCCAATTCCGGATCTACAAATAATGAAACTTCATTCTTCGTATAGTCTACCTTCAAGACCAATAAATGAGTTTTATTATAATCATAAGCCATCGGAGCTTCAGCACGTTCTTTCAACAATCCTACTGCAAATTTGATTTTATCATTTCCTTCGCGTCTCACATATACCTGACCGCGATTTCCACCACCTACATAACTGGCACTGGCAGCCAAGAAGTCGGCCAAGTTTGTTCCGACTTTAGAGAAATTCGCCAGACAGGCAATATAATATGTACCTTTAGAATATACTTTTCCGGATTCAACCAATGAATATACGCTGACACGAGAGCCTTTCACACCTTGCGGAAAACCCAAAGTGATAGATGGCCCCGCTTCACTATATCCCTCATAAGTCAACGCCTTTCCTATCGTAGGGCTTACCGATCCTTCAACCGGTTTAGAAGTAAAACCACCACACCAAGTATCTACGTTGATAGGCGCTCTTTTATCATTATAAACTGTTTTCTCCAAAACATCACCTTCTTTATAACCTTTCAATAGGTCATTCTTAACGATTTGAGCCTGACTGCCTAATGCTACAGCAGCTAAAGCTATTGATACAAATACTTTTTTCATCATTTTCTTATATTAATTCATTCAAAAAGCAAAAGTAAAACGAAGATATGCCGTTCTAGTAGACTTATAGGCTCTAGCTTCCTTGATACTTTTTTCTGTTACTTTACTATTGTATGCATACATCATTTGGTTGTTAAATTCAGTACTTGACCAATAACCTAGTTGTTTATCATTAAGTACAAAATCCATTTCCTTTTGCTGCATTATTTCTAGCTTCTGATTCACTATATCCTTATTTTTATAAAGTATAGCCAATTCCTGAATAGAAGGAATAAACCAGTTTGTCGTCATTTCAGGTAGTAAACAATTATCACGATATCCCTGTAAACTTCCAATATTAATATATTCAGATCCAGGTGCTTGTTTTACTATAGTTTCTATTACCTTTGTGTTATTATATCCAAGCATTTTTTCAAACTTACTTGGAATTCCATAATCTGCTATTTGCACATTGAAAAAAGAACTCTGCAAAGATAATGTTTCAAACCATTTACCAAACTCTATACTTTTCTTTTCCGTCTCCCAATAAATACGTTCATCTTCTCCATCAGTCAAAGCAACAACAAAAGCATGATTACATGCAGGATAGTCACGTTTCAATGCATCTTTAGTCACATCTCCATATTCACCCTCATATAATTCAGAAGGAAAAGTTTTTCCCACATAATAAACCACACCAATACATCCTTTGACCGGAGGATTTTCATCTGTCACAGAGACAATGTTACCATCTGCATAATAAAAATCACCCACCTGCAAATGATGTTTCTTTTCCTGATGACCACCATCAACAACGAAGCGTTTATATTTGCCTTGTTCCATTTTACCTTCTGTCACTAGTGAACATTTCTTTCCATTATAATACCCTGTAATCGTTTCTGCAGACGACGGTTTTCTCAACAAGCGATACTCATCCTTAGCTGCATCATAATAAGGCAATATTTTCTCCTCTCCTATCTCAAACGAAATACTCGCCGGATTCGGTTTCGCAATATAAGGAGTTTCTTCCGGAAGTACCGTTCCCTCTGCATCCGTAAATAGATAATGTGTAGAAGGCAACTTCACCACAACCAGACTCATACGATGCGATAATTGAAAACTCAATGAATAATTTCCATTTTCACCAATTAGCTCCGTCTTACCCGAAGTCATTAAATCCTGTTTTGCGTACTCTTTCTGGTCACTTTGTGCATTAGTCAAATTCCAACTATCTACAAGAGGAGCAAAGAAATCCTCTCCCTGCAAATCAGTTTTACCCGTCATATCTGCTTGATAAGGATAATACGCATAAAATACTACGCCTTCCAAGCTTTCATCATATAATATCGGCTTACCCGACCAACTAGAACCATTGTAAGTGAGCAGCATATTATTTATTTCATCCATAATCAAACCATCCTTCACTGCGAACAGTCCTAATTGATCACCCTGCGTGAAGGTAGTCACAAATCCGTCGTCAACCGTGCGCGTCTGCGATTCACTACTTACCAACCCTGTATCAGCCACATTCAATACAACCAGATTTTGCTGATTTACTTGTGTTTCTTCATCCTGTGAGCAGCTTGCACAACCCAATGCCAACACTGCCAACAACAGCTTTTGTATAAATTTATATTGTTTCATATCCGATTCTTAGTTTTGAATATTACTCTGCATCATCAGTTCCTTCCACTGATTCATCATCACCATCCCATGACGCTGAATTCTTCTCTACTTCCACCACGAGTCCCGGTTTTCCTACTCCTACATTATATGTATACTGGTGTCCGCTTTCCAAAATTCCTTCACCATTGCCCGGTGTATGGGCAAACTTTCTCCCATCTTTCAACTCTACCTGAAAAAACAATTTACCTGACATATCCTGAGGAACCGTCAACATCTGATAAGAAGCGACATAATCTTTTCTAACCTCCGATACAAACGGATGCATCACGGAAGTCTCCACACCCTCTGCAGGGCTGATCTTCCCTTCGGAAACAGTTGCTTTTGTCACGGTTCTTACAGTAAATACCGCACCTTCCAAATCTGTCTCTGATACCGTATCGTCATCTCCTTTTACATTAATAATCAACTTAACCGTTCCATGACGGAAAGTAAGTTTCCGATCGCTACGGAATTTCATCTTTTCATACGCATAAAGGAAATCCGCCTGATTGTACGCCTCTTCAGTAGTCTGATCTTCCGGTACAGTCCATCCGGTCAGCAATGTCTCCGAAGCCGGATACCAGGCAAATAAAGTCTCTTCCTCCGTAGTTGTGTACCAATAAAGAGGATCGTTATTCTTGGCTGTCATTTCCTTGGAAACCGAAACCTCATATAATTTCTGCGTAACGCCATCATAAAGAGATATTTCCTCTCCACCATTCCAAGAGGTCTTTTCTCCAATAGCACGGGTAAAGGTCATATCCGCCTTTTCCGCCATCAATTCTACCGGATACTTATTATTCTGAAAGTCATCTTCTGCCATATCGGTACACGCTCCGAAGAAACCTGTTACCATCAATAAGCAAGAAAGGGCTAATTTATTTCTTTTCATACCGTTCTTTTTTTGAATCCTTATCATGCTTTATTCACTCTGTCACTGACGCTGTCACATCCTTTTCATCTTCCTCAACCCAATCGGCAATTTCAGCAGTCTTAATAGTCATGGCAGGATTTTCAAATGTCACATTGTAAGGATATGCATGACCGGCCAACAGATTTTGTGCAGGAACATATTCAGTATAAGTCTCATTATTCATTCTGACTTCCAACAACACACTTTCAGTCATTTCTTGCGGGAACAGGATGATGGAAACATTCATTTCCCCTTCCGACGGTTTGGCTACATCCACTGTCAACTCAGAATCAGGAGTAGCTCCTTCTTTAGCAACCGCCTCTCCGGTATTCACATCAAATGTACCTTCCAGTTGCAGACTTTTCAGATGTACAGTCATATCATTCAATGTAGCACCATTCTTTGCTGCGAAACGAAGAATGATTTTAGCCATCCGATGTGTAAAATTAAATGTTACGGGAGAATCCGCATATACTTCGGTAGCCTCTGCGAAAAGGAAGTCAATCTGAGGTTGTTTATCGGCAGACTGGTCCGCTCCGCTTATTTTCTTTGTTATCACTCCTTCTTCTCCCGGCAAAGCACCGTTCTCTCCCTGATAAGGATAATACGCCGCCAATGTGTATGCGCCATCACCCTTCAAACGGATATTGTTATCCACAGAACCTTCGTTCACAACACGGAATGCATTGCCATTGTCTTTACGATACTGAATATTGATATAAGTATCGACTGCATTACCACTCGTCGGTCCGTCCACAGTGACTCCGATACGGTCGTCAGCTCCCCAGTTTGAGCCGACAGCACGGGTATTCTGAACATCAGTCGCATCATTGATAGTTCCCAAAATCTCGATTGGATTATAAGCACGGTCCGCTTTTCCCGATTCATCATCACTACAAGCTGTAAAAGCCAATGATACTGCCATAGCGACAGCCAGATACATGTTTTTCATTGATGTCTTCATTTTTAAGTTATTATTTTCCGATTGTTTTTTGCAAATGTAAGCCTACTTATCGAAGTGCACAATGGACGATTGTACGCAAATGACTTGGTAATCATCCATTGCTTCCCCTTTAATTGCCGTCCGGTTTTTCTATCTCCGTAAATGGACATAAATTCCATTTGAAGGTTTCAAATTTATCCGGTTGGGCAGGGTTGAATCCTTTATAATCTGCTCTCAAATAATTGGCAATATCCAATTTTGCCTTTTTCATTCCTTCCACCACACACTTCGCGGTCTCATAAGCGCCATACGTGCTGAAATGAGAATTATCCTTGAACTCTCTCGTTTGTCCGGGAAAAGTTCCTGCCGGATAGTGAACATATAATTTCATGGAGCCGTCAACTCCTAAAACATCACAAAGCATGGTTGTCATCCCATTAAGCTCTATCAAAGGAACATTCTCCTTTTGTGCTACCCAACGAATAGCGTCCGGATATTCCCCATGTGTATTTACAGATTTTCCTTCTTTGTCAAAACGACGGCGACAAGTAGGAGTGACCAGCACCGGATTGGCTCCCTTAGCACGGGCCTCATCAATAAATATTTTCAGATTATAGACAAAAGAAAAGTAAGCCCCTGTTCCCGGTTGCTTCTGCTTTTGATCATTATGACCGAATTCAACGAGAAGATAATCTCCTTTTTTAATCTGGGACATGATTTTTTTCAAACGGTTACCACTGATAAAAGTATTAGCGGACAAACCGGATTCGGCATGATTGGCTATACACACTTTATCCGTGAAGAAACGGGGAATCATTTGTCCCCAAGCTCCCCAAGGTTCATTGTCGTAGTCTACAACCGTTGAATTGCCACAAAGATAAACGGTCGGAACATTCTCCACAGGTTCTATTATTAAAGAGTTCAAACGGGGAGATTCTCCGTTAAATTCCAGTGTCAGTTTATCATCCCAATTAAGTTTATTCTTCTCACGGGATTTGATACGTACTCTCTCTTTCCCGGATATTTTAATATTACGCTTATTAATTGTAAACGTCTCTGTTTTCAATTCCCCTTTCTTGGTAGACAGGTTCTCTATAAACAAACGGCGCGACTCACCACGTACCGTAGTGCTGGAGGGTTCATTCTTACTGCCTATGACCACTGTCACTTTATAATTTCCATCAGGAACATTCACCGAAAAGAAGAAAGGTTTGTTACTTTTGCCATCCCATGCGGGTTGCAAATCATACCCATAGCCTTGTTCATTGTTAAACAAAGTCTGAGGCGTAACCTTCAAATACCCCTCCTTTACTTTCTTATCCGAACTAAAATCGAACTTATAGGTCTGCTTTTGGGCAACACATATCGTTGCAACCAGTAAAACATTTAGCAATAATGCAATCTTTTTCATTATATCTGAATTATTTAAAGTTGAACATTTCATCGCGTTCTCTCAATTATCGCAAAGATAGCGGGAATCAAGTAATCGGATAATGGAAAATTATACGTTAATACAGGGAGGATTATCCATTCACGGCTTTTCCTGTCCCCCAAAAGCCTGGTTCTTCTACATATATACAAAAACGGTTGAAAGCCAATGCATCTTTTCCGATGAATTGTTTTCAACCGTTTCAATAAAATACAGTTGGTTTCTTTATTACTTAAAGAATGCTTATTTCAGTTTATACACTTCCGTTCCGGCAAGCAGGAAACAACCTACACCGTAATCTTCAAAATCAGGCACACTCTTATAAGTCACCGGTTGTCCGTCTTTCGGCTCTTTACCCGTCCCTTGAACATAACCCAAGAATCCGTTCGGATGAACAGCGTCTTTTACCATAGCATTCCATGCTTTCAAGAGAATGGGCAGATATTCACTACGGTCCAACAAGCCATTACGCACTCCCCAAGCCATTCCATATACAAAAAGAGCCGTTCCGGAAGTTTCTTTTCCACCGAAGTTGGTAGGATCATGCAGGCTGACATTCCAGAAACCATCTTCACGCTGGCATTTCTTCAATGCCTTACTCATGGTAAGGAAATCATTTATATAATCCTGACGATGCAGCTCGTCTGACGGAATTTCGTTCAGCACACGTACCAAAGCGGCATATACCCATCCGTTGCCACGACTCCAATAGCAGTCTTCACCGTTCGGTTCCTTATAAGGAGGGTTAAAATCCTGATCGCGCCACCACAAGCCATCCTTCTGATTGAACATACCTGTTTCGTCATGCTGGCTGCGTGTATAGTAATACATATCCCACATCTTATCATAATATTTCTGCTCTCCGGTCATTTTTCCGAATTTGGCAAAAATAGGCATTGCCATCTGTACGGCGTCAATCCACCACCAGTCATTGACTTGCGGAGTATTTACCATCATATCAATGGATAGTTTGATATTCTTAATCATCTCCGGTTGGGGACAGATATTATATAAATCGATATAGGTTTGTCCGCAGCAATGGTCATCGGCATTGCGGGTAGTGTTGCCATTACGCATTCCCCATTTATGGAAAGCTGCCCAATCATAAGCATATTCATAATAATCCTCGCGCGGATAGATAGAATGGAGCGACATCAGTCCTTCATAATAAACACCTCGTGTCCAGATATTGCTCGGACGTACACGGCCGTAAAAACTGGGAATCGTGTAATCGGCATACTTTTTCATAAAGTAACCGTTCACTTTTTTCATGACTTCCAGCGTTTCCTTCCGGTCGGGCAAAGATTGGGCACTGACAGAAACCGTCAACGCAAAAAAGAATAAGAGCACTAAATTATTTTTCATGTGTATTCAAAATGATTAATTAAACTTCATGCCGCAAAAGTAGATGGATTAATCGTACGAAACAATGTACATTTGTACATAATTCTATGTATTAGTACAAATATGCATTTTTTTAAGGAAAGAATGCCGTAATTTAGCAACGTGAAAAGAAACAGCCTCACAAAGCTAATGATACATATATAAAAACATGAAGAAAAATACACTATTGATAGGTCTCCTGCTTGTCAGCGGAACCTTAGCGGCACAAGATTGGCCGACAGTCCAAACAGAAGCGCGTCCCGGCAGCAGATGGTGGTGGATGGGAAGCACAGTCGATATTCCCAATCTGACTTACAACATCGATGAATATGCTAAAGCCGGGTTGGGAACATTGGAAGTGACTCCAATCTACGGGGTACAAGGAATGGACGACAAAGAACTGAAATTCCTGTCACCCGAATGGACGGCTATGTTAAAGCATACCCAGGCAGAAGCAAATAGAAACGGTATGCAGATTGATATGAATACCGGAACCGGCTGGCCTTTCGGAGGACCGGAAGTTACGTTGGAGGACGCTGCCACCAAAGCCATATTTCAGGAATACAAGATAGAAGGAGGGGAAGAAAACATTCTCAATCTGGAGGTAAAAGACCCTAAGCAAGCAAAGGTTGCAAAATTGAATAAAGTTATGGCCTACAATGCACAGGGACAGAAACTGAATATTACCTCAAAAGTAAAAGATTACCGGCTCACATGGAAAGCTCCCAAAGGAGAATGGCGAATCATTGCATTATATATAGGAAAGACACAGCAAAAAGTAAAGCGTGCCGCTCCCGGAGGAGAAGGTTATGTAATGAACCACTTGGATAAGGGAAGCGTTAAACGTTATCTTGACAAATTCGACAGGGCTTTTCAAAGAGATAAGGTCACTTACCCCAAAACATTCTTCAATGATTCGTATGAAGTGTACCAAGCCGATTGGACACCTACCCTATTGGAAGAGTTCGCCCGCCGAAGAGGATACAAATTAGAAAATTACTTCCCCGAGTTTCTGGATGAAAAACGACCGGAAATAACGACACGCATCATAACGGATTACCGGGAGACGATCTCCGACTTACTGATTGAGAACTTTACCCGGCAATGGACTGCATGGGCACATAAGCATGGAAGTATCACGCGTAATCAAGGGCATGGTTCACCCGCCAATCTGATTGATGTATATGCCTCCGTAGATATTCCGGAATGTGAAAGTTTCGGACTTTCCCAATTCCATATCAAAGGATTACGCCAGGATTCACTTACCCGCAAGAACGATTCGGACATTTCAATGCTGAAATATGCCTCTTCCGCTGCCCATATCACAGGAAAGCCATATACATCCAGTGAGACGTTTACCTGGTTGACGGAACATTTCCGGACTTCACTGTCTCAATGTAAACCGGATATGGATCTGATGTTTGTCTCCGGAGTGAACCATATGTTTTTTCACGGCACCCCCTATTCTCCCAAAGAGGCGGAATGGCCGGGCTGGTTATTTTACGCCACTATCAATATGTCGCCGTCCAATAGCATCTGGCGTGACGCCCCGGCTTTTTTCCAATACATCACCCGTTGCCAGAGTTTCCTGCAAATGGGTAAGCCTGATAATGACTTCCTTGTTTATCTTCCGGTATATGATATGTGGGAAGAACAACCGGGACGGCTTCTCTTATTCGACATCCACCAAATGGCCAAGCGTGCTCCGAAGTTTATAAAAACCATCCACCAGATAACCTCCAATGGTTACGATGTAGACTATATTTCGGACAAGCACCTCCAGAATACCCGCTACGAGGGAGGAAATCTCCGTACAGAAGGAGGCAGTAACTATAAAGCAATTATCGTGCCCGCTGTAAAATATATGCCGGAGAAAGTATTGGCACATCTAGTCTCATTGGCAAAACAAGGAGCAACAATTGTATTCATGGAGAATTATCCTAAAGATGTTCCCGGATTCGGTAATCTGGAAAGTCGCAGAAATGCTTTCACAAAAGTTCAAAAACAACTTCCCGACATCAGCGATTTTAACCAAAGCATTAGCAGTTCATTCGGAAAAGGACATATCATAACCGGTACGGATTATGCTGCGACATTAGGTAAATGTAAGGTAATGCCTGAAGAGATGAAGACGAACTTTGGTCTGCAATATATCCGCCGCCAACACAGCACCGGACACCATTATTTCATCTCTTCTTTGCAAGACAAAGGAGTAGATAATTGGATTACTCTCAGTGTTAATGAACCAACAGCCATGCTGTTTGATCCGATGACCGGAGAAAAAGGAAAAGCGCAAACCCGGATAAAGGACGGAAAGTTACAAGTATATCTGCAATTACAGTCCGGCGAAAGTGTGATTATTCAAACATTCGATCATCCGGTTGAGACTCAAGCATGGAAATATATCCAAGAGCAACCTGTCAGCCTCAGCCTCGACCATGACTGGACGTTGCGTTTTGTACAAAGTACCCCCGCTATCGAAGGAACTTTCGCTATCGATAGCCCGACTTCATGGACAGAAATCAACCATCCGAACGCAAAAATCAATATGGGCACAGGGTTATACAGTCTTGAGACAGTTCTGCCTGCGCTGAACGCTGATGATTGGATTCTCGATCTGGGAGATTTGCGGGAAAGCGCCCGCATACGCATTAACGGTAAAGAAGCGGGAACTGTCTGGGCCGCACCTTTCCGGTTAAAGGTCGGCAAATATCTGCAACCGGGCAAGAATCTGATTGAGATTGAGGTGACCAATCTTCCCGCTAACCGTATTGCAGAATTGGACAGACAAAACGTTCCCTGGCGCAAGTTTAAAGAAATCAACTTTGTAGGACTCAACTACAAAAAGAATAAATACGACAGTTGGGAAGTCCTTCCTTCAGGCCTCAATGGAGGTGTGAAACTGATTCCGATAACTACTTTGTAACCAACTTCTTTACTGCATCCTTCAATCCTTTGGAGGATGCAGTTATTACTACCTCGCCACCGGAACGGTCCGAACGTAAGATCGCCATGATGAATCCTTTATGCAACTTCTTCGTATTTCCGGTAAATAACTCATCTGTAAAATGATCCCCATTGTCCACAGCAATCAGCCTTGCAGCCCCCGAAACCTTAAAAGTAACCTCGTCTTTAGTATCAGGTACTACCCTTCCTTTATTATCCACCGCATATACCTTTACATATTGTAAGTCCATCCCATCCGCTTTCCAATCCTCCGGATTCTCTACCACCATTTTCAAAGCAGTCGCCTTACCGGTCGTTTCCAACCTATGACGTGCCACCTCTTTTCCGTTATTCCGGGCAACTGCTATGATATTTCCTCCTTTACCGTATGGTATGTTTTCCCAATAAATGATATTGCGCCGGGTGATATCCGTCCGGTCATTCTTACGTATCCCCATAGATTTGCCATTAACCAGCAATTCCACTTCATCGGCGTTGGTATATGTATATAAGTTCTGCATACTGCCCGTTGCCCAGTTCCAATGAGAAGCCAAAGATAAACTTCCCACCATAATATCATTCCATTCAATGGCTTCCTTACCATTATCCATCACTCCGATATGCACCAAAGGCTCTTCGCAGAAAGCACTCTTTATCAGATAGGCTTGCGGATAAGGTTCCAGACAATGATTGAAGAAAGAAAAGTTCCAGCCTTTCTTCGGCCATCCGTTCGATTCCCCCCAATACTCGATAGCTCCCCAATAGGCGAGTCCCACCATCTTATCATGATCCATGCCAAAGAAAGGAGCAGCAAACTCATTCGTTGTAGCTTCGCTCTGATATACGGTCATGTGCGGACACTTTTCCAGATATTGGGCATAGTTCAGATAACGATAATTGAAACTTGACACTTCTGTTACAGTTGCCAGCTCGGGAGGATATACTTTGGTGTTAAATTCCGGTTCATTCTTTCCGATAGCTCCGGCACGTGCCGGAAACATAGCCACAGTCGTTTTACGAGTCTTATCATAACGTTTGACAAGCACATCGAAGATACGGTAAGTGGTGACACCCCAATCACCGGTAGGAAATCCGGCTAAGTCTTCCCGCATCTGCAATTCATTTCCCAAACTCCATAATATAACAGACGGATGATTGCGATCGCGTTTGATCCATTCGGGAATCATCTGATACCATAGTTGTGTGAAAGGCACTCTACCACCCCAATAGCTATTGTCGCTCCATTTATCAATCAGCTCATCCACTACCAAAATACCATATTTATCAGCCAGTTTCAAGAACGACTCGGAATAAGGGTTGTGAGACGAACGAATGTGATTATAACCGAACCGCTTCATTAGCTGAAACTGCCGCTCGATAGCTCTGTCAAAAGCGGCAACTCCTACAGCTCCCAAATCATGATGGTTGGAAATACCTTTTAGGAACAATTTTTTGCCGTTCAGTTTAAATCCGAAATCAGGAGAGAACTCTAACGTACGAATGCCGAATGTCTCCGTCACACAATCAATAACTTTACCATCCTGCACCAAAGAAACTTCAGCAGTATAAAGATTAGGGGTCTCACAAGACCATAACCCGGGACTGTCTACCGTTACTATCGGAAGAGAAACCTCAACTGTTTGTAATTTCGATTTTTGAGGAGCCTTCCCTTTCGTACCGGCAACCGTTTTTCCGTCAGGAGCCAATATTCGGGCATTGATTTCAATATCCAGACTTTTATTGCGAATTCCTTCCAACTCTACTTGTACACTGACTTCCGCCCTTTGCTCCGTGATTTTAGGAGTTGAGACAAATACGCCATGTCTTGCAATGGCAATGGGATTCTTGATGACCAAATGAACATCCCGAAACAAACCACCGCCCGTATACCAACGCGATCCGTCTTTTTTGCCCGTTGAGGCCCAGACAGCCACTACATTATCCTCATCATATTTAAGCAAATCAGTAATATCCGTTTCAAAACCAAGATAACCATAATCGGTACTTCCTACCTTCCTGCCATTTACCCAAACATCTCCAACAAGCATAATGCCTTCAAAGTCAAGCAAGACACGTTTACCCTTCCATGCAGGATTTGCCTTAAAATGTTTACGATACCAACCTGTCCCCATAGCTTTAAAGCCACGTGCCCCTCCGGCGGACTCATCCCACGTTTGCTCTATCTGGAAATCATGAGGCAAATCCAGCACACGCCAATCATCATCATCATAAGTTACCAATTGAGCTTCTTTCAAATCACCGGCCCGAAACTTCCAGTCAAAATTAAATAATTGCGATACACGCGGCTGTTCTTGCGCAAAGACTAACACTGATTGCAGTACTAAAAAGGATAATAGAATAAAATTTTTCATCTTAGATTGTTTTCTTAGTATTATTCTTAAATAATTGTACGGATGATCCATATAATTATCATTCACCCAACAAAGATAAACCGGAAAATCATCTATCCCTATATAAATTCTACCGAATACATATAAAATAATACACTTACAACTTGTTCATGTACTATTTTTCATGAAATCCGCACATATATCCATAGAAATGCTAAATCATATTCCCTACTTTTGCATAGTTAATATAATAAACTCAAATATCATGAAGAAATTTCTTTTTTACCTTTTTACTTTAGGACTCTTTTCAAACTATGCTTTCAGTTCAGATAGCATTTACGTCGCCCGATATAAAGGAGACAAAGCTTGTGCCATCAGTTATACCTTTGATGACGGATTAGCAGAACAATATACATTGGCTGCTCCCCAATTGGAGAAACGGATTTCGGGGAACTTTCTGTGTGAATGGCGCCAAAGTCAACAAAGACAACAAACACATCACAGATACCACACGAGTGACCTGGACACAGTTAAAAGAAATGTCCGACAAAGGTCATGAAATCACAAATCACGGATGGGCACATAAGAATTTCTCCCGTTTTCCCTTAGAGGAAATCCGGGAAGATATAGTAAAGAATGATAGTGCCATATTAGCCAATACCGGCGTCATGCCCCGTACTTTCTTTTATCCCAATAATAACAAAAAAGAAGAAGGCAAACGAATTGCCGTACAGAACCGGGTAGGAACAAGGACCAAACAACGTTCCATAGGAAGAAAATCCACTCCACGAGACTTGGAAAAATGGGTGGCGACATTAATTGCCACAAATGATTGGGGAGTGGGTATGACACATGGTTTGACGTATGGTTACGATGCCTTCCCGAATCCACAACGTTTATGGGATCATTGGGACAAAGTAAAAGCTATGGAAGATAAGATCTGGGTAGGTACTTTCCGGGAAGTGGCAGCTTATACCGAAGAACAGAAACATACGCGCCTGGACATTCGCCAACAAAAGAAAGGACTCATCATAACCCCGCAACTGGATCTGGATAAAGAGATTTTCACAGAACCACTTACAATGGTCATTCAAAAAGAAGGTGTCAGAAAGATGACAGCCAGACAAGGAAAGAAAAAACTGGCAGTTCATAAAATTGGCGATAAATTCATATTCGATTTTAATCCTTTCGGAGAAGCAATCAAAGTTTATCTTAAATAAACAAGAAGGAGGGTGATAAAAAAACGCAGGATTAACGCAAATTATCGTATTATTTCAGTTATTAATCAACGACTTATAACATTATTTCTGCGATAATTTGCGTTAATCAGCGTTTTACTTTTGAATTTCCATCCACTCCGTTAGCGTACCTCTTGCGAATTGACCTTTACATTCTTAACTACAAAACGGTCAACAATATCCTTATCAAACTGGCCTTTCTTCGCCCGGATATTCAGATCCTCAAAACAAAAATCGGACAACCGATATTGGTCAGACTTTTTCACATTGAAGAAAGTAGTACAATCCAGATCGATATTACGCATAGTAATATTATTAGAATATGAGATAGGGATATCTTTCCGGTCTCCTAAATTATAGAACTGAGTCCACGGCGCCACATAGATAAAATCTCCAGCATTTCCTTTTATATCTTCCACCAAGATATATTCGTATTTCTGCGGAGTATCGGGACGCATCTTTAAATGCAGAAGAATACGTGCCTGATCCATCGTACTGCGACGGAATATTACATTGCGGTTATGTATTGACTCACTCCCGCAGGTCAAAGCACTGTGACAATAACCATATCGGCAATCTTCAATAACAATATCATAGTTGCCGCCATTATTGACATCTTTGTCCGCCCAAGGACCTTTGCCTCCCTTTAATGCCACCGCATCATCGCACACTGACATATAACAATTCTTTATCAACACATTGTTACAGACATCCAGATCAACAGCGTCCGTACTCGGGGCCTCCATCGGCTTGCGGGGAGATGTTATATGAAGATTCAATAGTTTCACGTAACTGCATTTATAGTAATGAGTAGTCCAAAACGGAGAATTGGCAATACTGATTCCTTCTATCTGAACATTCTTGCAGTTAGACAAATAAATGATACGGGGACGCTGCTCATCCATATTCGTACAGTTCGGATTCCACTCCCTACGCAACCAAAACGCTTTCCAATAACGGAAACCATTGCCATTGAGCATACCTTTTCCAGAGATAGTAAAACCGTCAATGCCGTCTGCATTAATCAAAGCTGTATAATACTTTACCGTTTGTCCTTCCATGCGGGTAAGCTGAATTCGGAAATCACCCGCATCATCACTTCCTTTCAATACGGCATTTTCTTCAAGATACAAATGCGTCTTCGGTTTAAAGAAAAGCGAACCGCTTAGAAAAGTCCCTTTAGGAATTACAATGACTCCCCCACCATTCTTCGCCGCCCGGTCAATCACATTCTGTATCTGTTCGGTTTGTAGTTTTGCACTGTCATTAACTACCCCATAATCTGTTATCCTATACTGCTTACCAAGCGAATTTATATTCACGCTCTCATTATTCCTGAACCAGTCAGGAATCAGTTTACCATCAGG
>OCPX01001053.1_pt1 | contig 23225 bp, 12 predicted proteins | sample 1538771 | NCBI WGS metagenome assembly OCPX01 (sample SAMN04571725, study PRJEB22368) | human gut metagenome | biome: human gut; material: stool | host: Homo sapiens | place: Luxembourg | collected 2012-11-01 | reverse complement strand
CCAAGGGCACGGGAGAGCGCCCGGATGTCCTTTTCAGGAAGGGAACGGGAAAACACAACGCGGAAAAGAAAATCCCAAATTTTTCTTTCCCGATTACCGCAGCCGCAGCCGGTTTCTAAGACCGACGGCGATCACCGCAGTATCGCTCCTTTCAGGGGGAAAGGGGGTTCTGAAGGAGCGATGCACAGGGCGGGACGTGACCCCCGTCCTGTGCCGGTATCTGTTCTCGCGCACACGAAACGCGATGCAGACCCGTTGCTGATAAAATTGCAGCTGTACTTCACAACAGCTTCGCAGCATCCATAAAGGAGATAACAAAAGAGTTATCTGTCTGAATTACTCTGCTTTTTTCTTCTTGCCGGTGATCAGCAGGATCACTGCTGCTGCCATCATAGCAATACCAGCAAAGGTAAATACGAAGGTACCGATACCACCGGTGGTGGGAAGGGTGAAGCCTTTTTTGTTAATAACTTTCTGTACTTTTATACCTTCGGTTGTGCTATCTGAATCAGTAAATGTAGTTTTTTCAATCTTGCTCTTTTCCTGTTTCTGTCCATTTCCATCTTCTACCCAAGCCGACTCAGTTTTCGTAGTTGTTGTATATTGAACATTTAATATTACCTCAATCGGTTTTTTCAACAGATTATATCCATCATTCGTTTTTGTTTCAACCAGATAGTAGGTACCATTGGAAAGTCCATTATGGGTTACTGTACCATCCGTACCTGTTTTTAATGTCTTAATCTTTTTCCAGGATTTTGTATTATCTAATCCTGCAGGCACAGATGTTCCCGTAATGGCACCCTCTGTTCCATCAGGAACCTCCTGATAAAGGTCAAATTCAACATTTGCTAATGGCTTAGTTTCAGTTCCATCCACACCGGTCTTTACAATTTTTACTGCAAAGGTATATACGACAGTACTGTTCTCGATCGTATTTTTTCCTTCTTCTTTATCTTTGTTCGGGTTATCTGGATCAGTAGTAGCATTTGGTGTAATATTTTTGGAATATTCCAATTTTGCGGTATTCTGATTGCCAGCTGTTGTGTTATAAGCAGTATCCTTTAATTTCGCATTATATGTGATGACTAATTGTTGTCTTTCATATGCCGCCATCTGAGCGGGCTTAAATGTAATTGTAAATCCGTCTCCCACTGCTGCTTTAGTGTATGCATCCGCTGTAACAGCAGCATCGTTGCATTTAATTTCAATAGAATCGACGTCATCTGTTAAATTAGTAGGTGTATCTGTTACGGTAAATGTTTTCAGCTTTGTAATATTCTTCGGAACATCTACAGTAATTCTATAAGGGATTTTATCTCCGATGCTGTAATCTGCAGTTCTGCCCCATTCCTCAGGGGTAATGTTTTTCTTCTTAACCTCTTTTGTTAAATCAGGGCGTTCGTTAGTTATCTTAATTGTGATATTGGCATCTGTAGATTCCTTGTATGTAATTGTTTTATCGGAATTTACTGTAAATTCATATGCAGTGGCACCGTCCATAATATAGCCATTTCCAACAGATGTTTCAATCAGACGATACTCACCTTTGGACAGTCCATCAATTGTAATTAAACCATTGACATCTGTTGTAAGAATTAAGGCATCTCCAGTATTATCACCCTGCGCGGTGGATTTCTGCGTAATATTAATCCAGCTACTAGTTGTATCAGATTTTTTTTGCAGAGCAAACGTAGCGCCTGATATTTTTTCATCATCCTTCACGCCAGTTTTTTCTAAGCTTATCTTTCCATATCCTGTTTCATTTTTGGGATAGACATGGATATCATATAACCAATCCGAGCCATCTGTAGTAGTCATAGGAACCGATAACAGAAATGGTTTCATAGGTGTTGTAACAGCATCCGGAACAGTTGTTTCAATTACAACGTAAAAACCAAGCTCGAGGCCAGAGAACGTTGCAGTTCCGTTTTTATCAGTAAGGCCTTCGCTAGTCGCATTACCACTATATGCTTTCTTAATAGTTCCATCAGGCTCTACATATTCAGAAACATCCGGTAAATCTTTTGGATCTGCCTTGTAATACGCCTCCATGCCACCTTTATCTACAACCTGATAAAGTGTAAATCCTGCACCTTTTAAAGGCTCTGCACCAGTCGGAAAGTCGCCCGGATGTGCTTCTGTACCGTTTCCTACACTCCCCATACCATTACCGCTTGTATACTTATGAATCGTAACCGTTCCCGTCTTATCCGGATCCGTATCAATCGTCGGCATTTTTGCGGAAGGATCAGCCGCAAATGCCGTCATTGTCATCATCGACAATGTCATTCCCAGGGTCAGGAGCCCTGTCAGAAGCTTTTTCATTCTCTTCATTCTTTCCATTCTCCTTTTTTGTTCGGCTGTCCTTTTGTGTTTGGGACAGCCGAATTATTTTTTACTTCTCCTGCTTTGTACGTTTTGCTCCGTACTTTGTTTCTAAGGTTTTCGCCTTATGCAGCTGCCGGACATAAGCCCCTGCTCCAACAGCCTGTGTTTCATACCTTTGGGGGTATTATCTCTTCTTCCGAAGCTTATCGTCCCCCTTTCTGCATTGCAGCGTGAAGTATGTACCCATAAGGATTGCCTGCGCCATCAGCGCAATGCCTCCCATAGTAACCAATCCAAACCCTGATCCTCCTGTTGCAGGAAGGATCAGCTGCTTTGTGTTGTAGATGGTGAGGGGGATTACCTTTTCTTCCTCTAGAGATATGTCCTTCCAAGATGTTTCCTTCTCCATCTTCCATTTCACCTGATTCGATGCATCAATCTCAATTAAGATCGAATCACTCAGCAGATTGTAACCTGCTGCAGCCTTTGTTTCTATCAGTCTGTAGGTTCCCTGACCGAGCTTTGTAAAGGTAGCAATGCCGTCAACAGTTGTTTGCGGACTACCGACTTGTTCAAACCACTCTCCAGTCGAATCCTTCTTTTCCAGCTTAAACTGTACACCGGAAAGCAACGGTTCGTCCGTTGTGTTTTTACCCTTTTTCGTAATTTTCAGGTTCAGCTCTTCCAAATAGGTATTGGTCACTGTCATATTCACCGTCGGCTGCTTGCCATCGGCTTTTGCAAAAGCTGCAAGTTCAATGTCTGTTTTTGTCGGATCTGTTGCTGTGCCTGTCGAAGTATCTATGGAATAGGCTACTCGATAGGTTTTTCCATCCACAGTGTATGTCTCGCCGGAAGAAATCACCTTTCCGTCGGCATCCACTTCCATAACCCGATAGATCCACGGGACTTTAGAGTCTGCTGCGCTGTTCACATATTGTTCCAGATTCATAAAGGAATAAGACCAAACGTAGGATGAACCACTATACTTGCGAGTAACTACAACCCAATTTTTTTCTGGACTGATATTGCCGGAATAGTCAACCGCTTCCCACTTCGCATCTGGACTATCTTTCGCTTTTCTCTGCAGCTGCAGGTAAATACTGCCCGGAAGCTGTTTCAGATCCGTAATCGGCGTGCCATCTGTCTTTACCCATTTTTTAGTTACAGCAATATTGCCGGTCGGTTTATTACTATTTTGAAATACCACGACAGGATCTGCTGTTTTTGTTGTAATGGTACCGTTTACGGAGCCCTTCTTTGCATTAAAGGATGCTTCCTTGTCATTGATCAGAACCTTCTTCAGGGAGGAGCCATCTGTCGGCTTTTCTTCTGTAATCTCATAATCTGTTCCGATGGGAATTCCTGAAATCGTATAGGATTCATCCTGCTTTAATGAGATCCAGTCTGTCATAATGGAATCTCCTTTTTCCAGGGACATTCCTGCGACATTTGTAAATTTGATCTGAAAGCGATAGGCTCCGTCCAGCTTATCTGAATCCTCCGTCTTCTCCTTTCGGATCGTAAGGGAACCAACCTTGACTTTATTTACAAATACCGCTTTTAATTTTGTAACACCGGCTTCATTATTCGGATTATCGTAGGAACGGAACACGATGGTATCCTCGGTTTGACCGTTATTTGCCCATTGCGTCGAAGAATATCCGGTGTTTTTATTCTCCTCCGTATGTACCTCTTGTCTGCCATCCTTGATCTGCGTTCCGGATACGTTGGAAACCTTTTGCCCTGATGTAATCTTTACCGTACTTTCTTCTTTCGTTACCTTGTCTACTATATGTCCGTTTTCATACAGGCTCCAGCTTGTATCAAATGCAGGAGAATCTATTTCCTCCTTCACGGAAATGTAGCTGCCGCGGCGGAACTGATTTCGGAAGGTTGCGGTTTGACCATCTGCCAGTACAAAGGTTCCATCTTCTCCAATCACGCCGGTATCTGTACTGTAGGAATTGCTCAGAGAATAGATCGCACCCTTTGGCTTCTTCAGCTTTCCGGATGTAGCAGAATCATAATCCGGAATGGCTTCCTGATCCACCTTAAATCCGATATGCTCCTTTACCTGCACGCCGGAACGGAATACAAAGTCATCCAGATATATGTTTCTGGGATAGCTGTAATTAAATTTGATGCATTCTATCTGGCTATAGTCAAACTCAAATTCTCCTTTTAATTTGCTTAAGTCAACCGTCAGAGTATTCCATGCATTTTTCTTAAGGGTTGTGTTTCCGTATAGCTTTCCGGATAAAAAGTCTCCGATCTTGTTCCCTTTTGCATCCTTCAGCTCCAGATAAATACATTTCGCTGTTGGAGTGTCGTCATAATCATAATACAGCTTGAAATCCAGATACTTATTCGCCTCTGACGCATCCAGAATTCCACCTGATTGATATGGGATAATACCAAATCTCGAGTCTTTGTATTCTCCGGTCGTATCCTCTAGCGCTGCATACCAGTGTGCAACACCGTCTTGATCTTTATAGGTTTCTACCCGTTCAAATATATTATCCGGGCTGACAGGCTTTAATTCTGAAGAACTGCTGTCAAACCTGTTAAATGGCTTTGTTACTACCGATGTTCCACTTCCTGCTGCGGTTGGTCCATAGTGTGTCGCCTGATTTTTGATCGTAAAGGGGAATACGGAGGCATCCTCAAAGGAATCCTTAAACAGCTCATTTACCTCACTTGTATTTACCTGCTTTTCTACTGCGAACTCGTTATCATCCGGGAAGTTGAAGGTAATCTTCATATTAGATTCCCACATACCGCGTTCCATATAGAACATGGTAAGGGTATGCTCGTCTTCGTTACTGCCCTTCAAATCGAATCTTGTTGTTTTTTGGGTGCCTGCATCTCCTGCATCTTCTGCAACTCCGTCTGCCGCACTTTTCTTTACCGCACTCACGGTTGCCTTCTTTTCAGCGAAGTCCAGCGTTCCATCTACCCTTCCATGATCTCCGCCAACATCCAGTGCCAATTTTCCGTCAATAAATACCCATACATCATCATCTCCGGCAAACTCAAAGGTAATCGGCACGTCTTCTCCATTATTTCCTTTAACCGTTCCATTCTCTGTCAGGCGGAATTTAATCTCCAATTTTGTACCAAATCCATAGTTATAATTCTTTCCGCTTGCCTCAGTAGTGCCTTCGTTAAAGGGGAAAAAGCCATAGGTATTTGATACTGCACCTGCATTAATGTCTGTGGTTCCGCTACTGTTTACATTTTTTGCCCAGCCCTGGTTACCTCTATCCTTCAGGTAATATTCTCCGGTGGATGGATCCTTTTGCATCGCAAGTGTTGTTATGCTGCTGTCAAAGCACCAGTATTCTACTCCATTATCTGGGGGGAGCTTTTTAAACGGAAATGATACATTATGATAGACCTCACCCAAGACCGCATTCTTGCTGTTCTTTCCCAGTAAAAATGCTTCATCAAAATGGGGTTCTGCACTCTTGCCATCTGCAGTCATCAGCGTTCCATTGGAAAGTGCCGCATTTACAAGTCCCTGTGCTGCACATTTATAATCAACCTGATTTCCACCCGCATCTATCGAAGAGTTGTTTGTGGAAAAGAAGTTGTTATAGTCATCACTTCCATATAGATTCAATGTGCTCCCGATATAATCACTGTTGAACTGACAGCCCCAATTGTCAATACTCGGCTGAAAATGCCCCGTATAGATCGGAATGGAAACCTGATTCTTTTTATAATAATCACTCAATGCCTGATCAAATTGTCGGAAAGTGACCCAGTTGCGATGAGACATTCCCTTCTCACCCGGATAGGAATCCCGATTATTACCGTTCAATTCATAATCCGTGTAGTAGTCATAGAAGGTGGAATCTACATACAGGATATCCGAATTTGCCGAAAAATTACTTTCCTTAATATTAACTACATCGACGTTCTTACCAGCCTCGGTTTTCTTATACTTCTCTGCATCCCGAACCGTATATACTTCAGCCCAGTAACCGCCTCTATATTCATTATCGTATACAGCAGTATCACCGGCATCTGCATAGAAGCAGGGTTTTCCTCCATACGTTCCCGCTTCCGGAATCGTAAGAACAGCTGTTCTTCTGCCGTTTTTGGAATCCCATTCCTTATTATCAGCTATTGAAGTATCTGAAAAAATAATACGATCATATTCTTTGGGAAGCTCTACAGACCACACATTGTTCCAGGTCTGTCCATCTCTTTCGTAAGATACTTCTTTGATCATCGCTCCACGCCGATGTTCAATACCCTCCTTCGTACTCCATGCATAAAAATATACATATACGTTAGCATCGTCCTTTGCCGGAATAGAATTAGTTCCATTATAGTTATTCCCATCCGGTGTGTTCAGCTTTGAATAGGTTGCATCAAAATAAATCTTTTCTCCATATCCATATCCGGCTGTTACATTTGCTATGTCGGACGTTACCTGAAGTAAATTATATTTCAGGTCTGACCAGAAGAAATGATATGCATTGCCATACGGATCCTTTACTGTGAAAACTGTCTGCTGTGTTATGTTTTCCGAAACCGTATAACTATATAAACTATTACTAAACTCCGGATCTGTTTCCAGCTTCAGGCTTTGCCCTGCTCCAATCTGTAGGGTTACTGCCTCTTTTCCCTCCGGGATCACTACCGGGAAGCTGTCATTTTCAAAATAGAGCTTTTTCCCATTCAGACTGTCATTGCCCGGCTTTGTACCCCAGCCGCTTTTCTTTTCTCCATTCTTCAGCTCGGTAGCTCCATACAAAAAGGTATCCACAGAACCCGCTTTATAGGTTACTGGAACTACTCCAGTGATTTCGGTACTGTCTTGTCCGAAGTAGTAAATCTCTCCCAGCGGTTTTTTGAATTCATCTGAAAATTTCACATAGGGATTTGCAGCAATTGTCATCTTATCCAGCTCTGCTGTATAGAGATGCGAAAAATCAGGAACCTTCGTCATCTCAACTGTTTCCACTGTTTCCGTAGAAAAGTTTTCGTCCGGCGAATAGGATACACTTACCGAACCAACCCCCGCTGTAAAGTCATAGAAATACAATGTCATCTCTGTAGAGACTTCTTCAATGGCGTAGACTTTTTGTTCATTGATCTTATTTGATGCTTCACCACGGCTTACAAACAGCTTTCCACCAGCCTGTGAAAAATTCTTATTTGCCATGGCCGTTCTGTAATAATTGTTATGATCAATTGTATTCCAGTCATTTACACAGACAAATCCAAAATCACGAGCATCCGTAGTATCAATTTTCCATTTCCAATAGCCTGTATTTACATCTTTTACTCCTTCAGTAAATCTACCCTCGTCATCTAACTTAAAAAGATATATCTGAGCTGTTTCTGTAGTCCAATCCGGCCCTCCACTCAAATTCATCCCTGTCGTATCCAGATATACATAGTTAGAATCCAGTCCTCCTGCTGCCTTTCTGAATCTAACCTTCGCCACACGGCTGGCTTTTCTCATTTCGCCGCCCATGTCGTACAGGTTTCCGTCCTGCTGGATTTCTTCTGTTGCTTCCTTTTTGACAGCTTCCTTGGAAGGAGCTTGCTCTTTACTGCTCTCCTCTGTGCCGGTTTCTGCTTCGGTCTGTTTGGTCTCTTCCTCTGTCTGTTTGCTTTCCGATGCAGTTTCTCTGTTGTTTTCTTCTGTGTTTTCCTGTTTGGATCCTTCTGTGGCAGGCTCAGTTCCCCGTTCCAGGGTTTCTACGGTTTTCGCCTCAACCGTTTCGCTCAGCACCTCCAGGTGAAAAAAACGGGTCTCGCACCTTGCTTCCTGCTCCCAGGCAGCTTCTGCTGTCGGATCGCTGTCCGGAGTGTTTCCTTCGGAGCCTGTCGCATCCTTTTCTGTTTCCGGTGCAGAGGGCACATTGTTTTCCGTTTCGTAGCTTGTCTCTGTGCCGGTCTCTGTTTCCGGTTTGAAATCTGCTTTGGTCTCGGTTTCTACCGTGGTATGTGTTTCTGCAGCAGTTTCCGTCTGAGGTCTGCTTTCTGTTTCAGACTCGTTTTCTGTCTTCGTCTGTGTTTCGGTTTCCGTCTGTGTTTCGGTTTCTGTCTGTGTTTCTGTCTCGGTTTCTGTTTCCGTCTCAGTCTCTGTTTCGGTCTGCGTCTCGGTTTCTGTTTCCGCTTCGATTCTTTCGATGGTCATCTGATAGCAGGGTGCTGCCAGACTGTTCCAGTCAATTTCGATGACATCTGTTTGGATGGCTGCATCAAAGGAGGTGCCCAGGAAAAACTGCACATGGTCATATGCCTGATCCAGGGTATACTGATAAATATCCTCGCCTTTCGTAGACGCAATCATCCGAACCGGCTCTGCAGAAAGCTCCTGTCTGCCGCCCTCCTGCTCTGTCCAGGCATAAAGGGATACGCCAGACTTTAAGAACTCCGGATCCTCTTTGATCTTCGATGCATCGAAATAAATCATATAATGAAGGTTTACCCAACTGCCTGTGGATTCTTCTCCATCTACCTTCTCCAGTACAAAGCAGGGTTCCTGGAAGTCCCATTCCGTATAAACCGGTGTGGTCGCTTCTGTATAATCCCATCCATCTGTCCCGGCCATAAATGCGATATATTCATAGGGTCTGTCCAGACAGTATTCGTAAATTCCATCGCCCTTATCAGAGGGCTTCATCTCAACAGGCGCATCCGCTGCACTGCTTTCTTCCGAATCATATGCATAGACGCTGACGCCGTTCTTACAGAACGCGCTGTACTGGCTTCCATCAAAATATACGGTATACAATCCGTAAAAGCTGCCTGTACCGGTCAGGTCTTCTCCCTGAAGCCGGTAGCAGGGTGCCTGTAAGGACCAGTCTATCGTAAGCTCCCCTGTGGTGTTTTTGTTTTCTTTTTTCTGTCCCTGGCAAAATACAACATGCTGATATTTCCGGGTCAGACCCAGCTGCCAGATCTCCTGCTGTCCCTCTGCCTTTTCCAGCTTTACCGGTTCTGCTGCTTCTGTCTCTGCTGCATCGTCATAAGCGTATGCATAGATCCCTTTGGATGCCAATACCTCTGCCGTGCTGTTTCCTGAAAGATCCAGGTATACGGCATATGGAGTTTCTTCCTTCGCTTTCACTCTGTTTCCTTCTGCAAACATGCCAGTTCCCGATACCATTTCCAGTATCAAAAGTAAGCTCAGAAAAAAGCTGACAGATCTTCTTATCTTTTTCCGTTTCTCCGGTGATATTGTCGCTTTCCACATACCGATTTTCCTTTCCCCCTGTTTTGTTCCTTCTGTTTCACAATGGTTTTTATGCCACATTTTCACTTTAGTTAAATTGTAGGATTTTTTTTGTGCAAAAGCAATACCATAGGCATATTGAATATTTCAGATTTATATTAAAAATTTAAGAACTTTTCATAAATATCATTATTAAATGTATATATGTTCGTTTTATCAATCATTTTTTTGTATTTCATATATTTCCTATCATCCTAACATGTTAAAAATAATGTTTCTAGTGTTGCATATCACGTTTTTATATTGTTTTCATGGATTTTGTGAATTTTGCTGTATCTGCATTTCCTGCCGCTGACAGTCTGCATAACTGTGCTGCGTGGGATAAACTTCATTACAGTTCACTCGTCCCCTTCTGCGTTCAGATTCCATAAAATTTATATGTTGTAAAAACTGCCGTTGAATTTTACAGCAGTTTGGGATATGCTATGAGCGAAAAGAGTTGCGAAGATTGAAAAACAAAATTTTTCAATCTTCGCAAGATTTGTGTCTGCGCGCACTTGACACAAACTCGACATGCGCCAAAAACGTGCGCAGAAACGCGAGGAAAATATGCCAAATATCAAACCCATTTCCGATCTGCGAAATTACAGTGACGTGCTGCATGATGTAGCTGTTGGTGCTCCGGTTTTTCTGACGAAGAACGGACGCGGCAGATATGCAATTCTCGATATACAGGACTTTGAAAAGACACAAGCAACCATCCGGCTGATGAATGAACTTGCAAAAGGCCGCAAATCCGGCGAAGAGAAAGGCTGGCTGACATTAGATGCTGTGGAGAAGAACCTCGGGATTGATCATGAATAAGCTGCATTTATCCGAAGAAGTCCAAAATGATCTCTTAGAAATCAAGACCTATATTGAGGAAGAATTATTAAATCCATCCGCAGCATTGGCAACCGTAAGCAAAATTACAAAAAGTCCCCGTATTTTGCAGAACCACGCTCAGGCCGGAGCTTTGCTATCTTCGATTGCAGATATAGAGAGCAATTATCGATTTATTGTAAGCGGCAACTACATCAGCTTTTACCGTGCTTACGGCAACGAAGTTTACATTGACCGTATTCTCTATGCCCGCCGCGATTATATGCGGATTTTATTTGGAGACAGTACAACAAAGGAATAACTGTGGAACACCTCAAAAGGCCGGTCAGAGAATCTTTCCCTGACCGGCCTTACTCAATCTTATTCTTTGACAAACAACTCGTAATCATTCCACGCCCTTTGGTGCAAAGGGATCCTCATAAATTGCATACACCCCCGGACGGCAGAGCTGTCCGGAGCCGTTGACCGCGGAGCGCACACCGTCGATTGCCGGGTCGGAATAGGTGCAGAACCATTTTTCCATCCTGCCCTTTAAAAGTTCTGTAAAGCTTCTTCCGGGAAATCCTACAGGCTGCTTGTCGGAAAGTCCCGTCAGCTTAAGGATCGTCTGCATATAGTCCAGATTAGATGTGTCTATGTTCATTGATAACCTTCTCCTTTAAGAGACTATTATACTCTACTGAGTGATTTTCCAGTACCCCTTTCGGTCAGATCCTACTCTGATAATTTTTCCATTTTCTTTTAGAGCTTTTATAAGACGGCTTACCTTTCTTGCACTTATATCCATTTGTTCTGACATTTGCTTTGCTGTAATGGAAGCATTTTCCTCCAATAATCCCAGAACTTTCATCATTTCTGAATCATCATCGCCAATTTCATTGCCATTATCATCGCCATTGGCAATGATAGTATTATCTTTTGGCAATGAAAATGGGAACTCAACTTTTATAAAATGTTCTGATATATGAAAAATACTTTTATCATACTCTTTTAAAATTCTACTCATTCCTGATCCTAATTGTTCTACAAGACCCACATCTTTAAATACACGCATCAATTCACGATTTCTCGGCATACTACTACAACTAAAAAAATCTTCCTTGCTTTGCCCCGGAAGCAATCCACCATAAGATGTAAAAATCATTTTGTCATTAAAAATTTCAAAAACAGGTGGTATCTCCCTCGAAAAATCAGAATGTACAATTGCGTTTATCACAGCTTCTCGCATTGGAATAGGTGCAATTAAATTTTTTTCTACTCTCTTGGTATTCGTTACTTTTGCTCTGGTTATATTTTCAATTTTTAACTTTTCCAGCACTTGATGCGTTGCTTTGATTAAAGAGCAATAACCATATTCTTCATTCTCAATCAGATCCACTTTATCGCTTCCAGCATATTTGGCAACCTTAATAGATACTCCATTTTCATCAGCAAGCAAATATGCAACATTGTTTATGCCACCATATTCTATGCAATTCTCGATATGCAGGACTTTAAAAAGACACAGGCAACCATCCGGCTGATGAATGAACTTGCAAAAGGCCGGTCAGAGAATCTTTCCCTGACCGGCCTTGTCTTAACTGTATATCATAGTCTCGTACATTACTTTTTATGCACCTTGTAATCATTCCACGCCCTTTGGTGCAAAGGGATCCTCATAGATTGCATACACACCCGGGCGGCAGAGCTGTCCGGAGCCGTTGACCGCGGAGCGCACGCCGTCGATGGCCGGGTCGGAATAGGTGCAGAACCATTTTTCCATCCTGCCCTTTAATTGGGTTACCAGTTTTTTATATTCCGGTAAACCGTACAGATTCTTCTCTTCTCCCGGATCGTCCACGAGGTGATACAGCTCATGTTTTCCATAGGGATACCGGTGCACATATTTCCATTCTTTCGTCCGGATCATGCGGACAGGCCCGTATTCGTCAAAGATCACGACCTCGTCGCGGTGTTCCAGCTGTCTGCCCTCCAAAAGCTCTGTAAAGCTTCTTCCGGGAAGTCCCGTAGGCTGCTTGTCGGAAAGTCCCGTCAGCTTAAGGATCGTCGGGAGCAGATCGCAGGCGCTTATCATTTCGCTGCAGACGGTATTGGCAGGAATGTGCCCCGGCCAGGAAATCAGAAACGGCACCTTAACTGCGGAATCATACATATTCATCGGGAATGTCCCGTTGCCCTTTCCCCAGACGCCGTGCTGTCCCATGCTCATTCCATTGTCCGCTGTAAAGAGGATCACGGTATTATCTGCCAGCCCCTGTTCTTCTACTGCATCCAGCAGTCTGCCGATCTGTTCATCCATCGCACTGATCGCCGCAAAATAGCCCCGCAGATTTTCTTCCCTCTTACCGGTTCCATATACCGCGCCGGTGCGCAGATCAGGATGATCCGGCACGTTAGGAATGCTGGGAAACGTGCAGCCATCGTAGTAATCGATCCACTTTGCAGGATGGTGCTCCTTTTCCCAGGGTGAATGGGGTGCAGTATAGTGGACAGACAGATAGAACGGGTCGTCCCCTTCGCCCAGCTCTTTTAAATATTCCAGTGCACGATCCGTGATCAGATCTGTCACATATTCCCCATGATGCACGGTGATTTCTCCATGCTCCACCATGTCCGGGTGATAATAGCAGCAGCCGCCCATGCCGATGGTGTACCACTCCTGAAAGCCCTGCTGCGGTTCGATGCTGTTACCCAGGTGCCATTTTCCGGAGAGTGCGCAGTGATAGCCGTTCTGCGCCAGAATGTCCGTGTAGGTGGGCTGTCCTTCCAGATAGGAAATCGGCTTCCGTTCCTGCTTATAGCCCTCGAAATAAGGATTTTCCTTTCCCTGGGCGGCAAATTTCTCGCCGTCTAAGTTTCCGCTTCTGAGCCAATCCTGTACGCCGTGAGCGGAAGGCATTTTCCCGGTCAGAATGGATGCCCTCGCCGGAGAGCACACCGGCGAGGCACAGAAGAAGCTGTCAAACCGCATTCCCTGTTCTGCAATTCTGTCCAGGTTGGGCGTATAAAGCTCCGGTGTCCCGGCGCAGTGCATCGCCCAGGGGCCCTGATCGTCTGCCAGAATCATGATAATATTCGGTTTTTTCTCTGTTTTTTCCATATCATTAGATTTTCCTTTTTACTGCTTTGCTTTTGTTTTCTGATACTCTGCATTGACTGCCTCAAGGATCTCTTCACCGCCCTGACTTCTCCAGGACTTGCTCAGCTGCTCTACACCCTCTTCGATGGAAAGCTTACCCTGCAGCATATCCGAAAAGTACTGGGTGTAAATATCGTCCACTGCGGCGCCGTTTTCGATCTCAACCTGCGTTTTCTGCTTAATCAGGTTCGGAACCTGGCACTGGGTCGCAAGATCAACGGTATGCAGCGCACGTTCCCGGTTCGGATCGGTTACAGGGATGTAGTTGCTCTCCAGAGGCCAGTAGAAGGAGCCCCATGCCAGCGCGTGCGCCCAGCCATTGGGCGAGAAAGCATCCTTTGCACGCTCTTCTTCGTTGAAGACGATTTCGTCGCCATCCTTGGTGTAATGAATACCTTCGATACCAAGACGCAGCAGGTTATTTCCTTCCTCCGAAACCATGAAGTCCACAAATGCTGCCGCTTTGTCAGGGTTCTTGCAGGCTGCGGTGATACAGGTCATCATACCGCTCTTGCCCTGCTTGCTTAAGCCTCTCGCGCCGTCCGGACCTGCGGGGGAAAGATCATAGCAGATCGAAGCGTCCGGGAACAGCTCTCTGACGCTGTTTTCATGACGGGTCACATGACGGAACAGGGGTGCAGGCATCATGCCGGCTTTGCCCTGATAGAACTTTTCTTCTTTTTTAGACATATCATTCAACATCAGCTCCGGATCGATCGTACCTGCATCCCACAGCTCTTTGATGTAGGTCATGCCCTTTACAAACGCAGGATCTTCAAAAACGGGGATTACCTGATCGTTTTCATCCAGCGAATAGTCCGCATAGGGTAGTCCGTATGCGAAAAATACCCAGTCAAACTGTCCCGGCTTTTCTGCCGTGTAGCCGTATGTATTGTTCTGTCCGTCGCCGTCCGGATCGTCGTTTGTGAAAGCGAGCATGACGTCTTTCATTTCATCCAACGTCTGCGGATAGGACAATCCCAAATTATCCAGCCAGTCCTGACGCATCACGATCAGGGTATTGGCCACACTGTACTGTGCAATAAACGGCATGCCGTAATATTTTCCATTTTGTGCCGACCACTCGTAATTTTCCAGCCATGCCTTCATGCTCGGGAAGGAATCCATGTAATCATTCAGCGGAATAACCATTCCATCATCAATCCACTGCTGGGTTGCGCTCGTCCCGTATGCACCAGTTACCACATCCGGGAAATCGCCGGACGCCATCGCAACGTTGACCTTTTCCGTATTGGCTTCCGGAACGATTTCAACCGTCAGGTCTATGCCGAGTTTTTCGTTGATCGCTTCAATAATGCGGTCGTTATCCTGAATTGCTTCTGCCGCAGCGTCGCCGGTCGTCAGCCAACGGATCGGAACCCGCTCTGCAGAATCCGCAGTGTTCTGACCACCCGAAGCGCTGTTGCCGCAGCCTGCTGCCAGAATCGTTGTCGCTGCCATCGCTGTTGCCAGAAATGCACACTTACTTCTTTTTCTCATTTTGTTCCCTCTTTCTTTCCCTTTTATATTTTACCCCTTCACTGCGCCTGCCGTCATCCCTGCTGTGAAATATTTTTGGAAAAACGGATACGCGCACATGATCGGAATAATTGCCAGCATCACAGCCGCCATCTTCATCGGCTGTCCTAATAAAAACAGGCTTTCTCCGCCGCTGGAATATGCTGCGTCATTCTGAAACAGCATCGACCGTAAAAACAGCTGCAGCGGCCATGCTTCTTTCTTATTGATATACATAATCGCCGAGAAAAAGTCGTTCCAGTGATCGACTGCATAAAACAGCGTCACCGTCGTCAGCGCCGGTTTGGAAATCGGAAGCATGATCCTAAACAATACGCCGATCTCCGTACATCCGTCCAAAAGCGCCGCTTCCTCCAGCTCCATCGGAAGCTCCAAGAAGAAGTTTCTTAAAATAATCAGGTTGTAGGTGTTGACCGCCGACGGCAGGATCATCGCCCACAGCGAATTCATCAGATGCAGATCCTTTACAACGATGTAGGTCGGAATAATTCCGCCGGTAAACATCATCGTAAACACTGCCAGAAACATGAAGAACCGCTGTCCCTTTAAATCCTTTTTCGACAGCACATACGCCGCCATCGTCGTAATCAGCATGTTGATCAGTGTGCCGACAACCGTGATAAAAATCGAGTTCGCATACGATCTCCACAGATCGAAGCTTTTTAACATATAGGCATAGCCTTCAAACGACCATTCGTCCGGCCATAAATGGATGTTCGTCGCCAGATAGCTTTTCAGCGAGGAAAACGAAACAACCAGGCAGTCCCAGAACGGGTAAAAGGTTGTCAGCCCCAGCAGAATCAGAAAAATCAGATTTACTGTGTCAAAAATCCTGCTGCCGACAGAAACCTTGATTTTTTTCGGCTTTTCCCTGCTCATCAGTAAATTCCCTCCTCTCCTGCCATGCGTGCTGTCTTGTTTGCAATGACAACCAGTGCAAAGTTGATCACGGATTTAAACAAGCCGACCGCTGTCGCCAGCTCAAATTTGCCTTCCTGCAAGCCCATCCGGTATACATAGGTATCGATGATATCCGCCGTCCCGTATACGCCTGGATGATACAATACGAAAATCTGTTCAAAGCCCGCCTGCATCAGTCCGCCGATTCTCGTAATCAGCACAACGATAATAATAGAACGGATACACGGCAATGTGATATGTAACAGCTTCTGCCACCGGTTCGCCCCGTCCACGGTCGCCGCCTCGTACAGCTGCGGATCGATTCCGGTGATCGCCGCCAGATAGATAATCGTGTTCCAGCCGAACGTTTTCCAGATCATCGAAACGACCATCGTGCCGACGAAATACTTTTCATCTGTCAAAAATCCGATCGGTGCAAAGCCGAGCGCCTTGATGACGCCGTTGACAATACCCGAATCCATCGATAACAGGCTTGTCAGAATACCGCCCAGAACGACCCAGGAAATAAAATTCGGAATGTAAATCGCTGTCTGGATGACCCGTTTTACCTTTCCAAGCCGCAGCTCATTTAAAAGCAGCGCAATGATAATCGGAAACGGAAATCCGAAAATCAGTCGGATCAGGCTGATCCGGATCGTGTTCCAGAAAACGGAATAAAACTTTTCCATTCCAAACAGCTTTTGGAACATTTCCGTCCCCGCCCACGGACTTTTCCAGATTCCAAGCATCGGATTGAAATCCTTGAATGCAATTGTTACGCCGTACATCGGAACGTAACAGAAAATGATGTAATACAGAATCGCCGGAAGCAGCATCAGATACAGATATTTATGCTTCCAGAAATACAGTGCTGCCTTCTGCAGGCCCCCCTGCTGTCGGCCCTTTGAAAGTGCTGCGGTTTTTTCCCTCTTTCCCGTCATGTACCTTCCTCCCTCTCTTTTTTTCTGAAACAGTCCTGTTCCGTAAATGCTGCCCGCCTGGTGGCTGCAACCCCTTTGCGTTTTTTTGTTTCCGTTTCTGAGGTCATTATATAAAAACACAGCTCTGTTAAAAATTAAAAAATCCGACCTATTTTGTTACATTTATAACGATTTCAAAAAAGCCTTGATCTATCACCCCTTTATTGACTTTTTGCAACTTTTTGACTTTATTTTTTGCAGATTCATCGGATTTTTGCTATCCATTTTTGCACTCCCTTTCTTTTGCTTTGTGCATTTTTTCGGTATAATGGTGTCAGAACCAATCAAAGGGAGGCAATTGTTTTGATATCATTCGATCGTTCCATGCAAAAGAAAAAGCTGAAAAATATCATTCGCTCGAGACACTTTTCTTCCTGTTTTTTTATTCTGACACTGTTATCCACGATCCTGTTTTTTGTTTCCACGCTCTTAAGCATCTGGCAGAACAACCTACAGTTAAAGGAGCAGCTGGAGGCAAAGGCAGACGCTGCCTATTCCAATATGGAAAATACTTTTTCCGTTATGAAGGTAGGCTCTGTTTTTATCGCAAAGCTTGCCTCCGTAAATCACATCCTCGTTTCACCGGATCCTACCATCGATTATTTTTCCCGTATGATCAGTGATATTTCTCCTTACACACAGCTGTACTCCTTTGAAACGATCTGCCTGTATTTTGACCGCAGTGAACGGGTTTTCGATTCCAGCGGAGGCATGTACACCTACAGTGATTTTTATAACCCGGATTTTCTCCAGATCCTTTCGGAAATGGACACGGAGGAGGCCTGGGTTGTAAACATTCCTTATGAGCGCTACTACAGCCCGCGTCCTGCTGTACCGGTTGTGGTCTATGCCCACAGTCTGCCTTTGTATTCCTCCAATCCGAAGGGCTATATCACAATTTCCTATGCCATGCGGGAGCTGCGCAGGGATGCTGCTGCCCTTCTTTCCGACAACGACAACAGCTATCATGCTGTCGTTACCTTTTGCGATCAGCTTATCTATGCCACGGATGCAGCTCTGTACGAGCGCTGGGATTCTTCTCTGTCCGCTGATGAAAATGAAGCCCTGCTTTTTCCCGATTATAATGCCTATCCTGCCGTTCAGAACTCCAATACGCTGCAGTGTACCTACTATGTGTCCACCACAGAGCAGTTCAAAGCAGTTACTCCCTTTCTTTTAAGACGTTTTTGCGAATACTTTTTTATACTATTCTGTTGCTTTTTACTTTCTGCTATCTACAGCATGGTTTTGTTAAAACCCGTGGATGACATTATGGAAAAACTCGGCATCACGCCCTACACCCTCGGTCTGTCCGACGATCATGATGAATTTTTCCGCTTAAACTCTGCCCTGGACAGTCTGACTGCCCAGGTCTCAGAGGTGCATTCCGTCCTGCACGAAAAGGAACAGCTCGTCCGGGAGCGTCTGCTGCTTGGTATCCTCCATGCCTCTGTCGATGTCACTGCCCTGCCTCAGGAATATATGAAATACGGTCTGGTCTTTCCGTACCGCTTCTTTTCCCTGATCCTCATCCACATGCCTGCCCTCGAAAGCATGGAGGATTTCGCAAAAAAGGAGCAACTGCGTCTCGTTGTCCTCTCCAGCGCTTCGGAGGCATTTTCCGTCCTTGGCAAAGCCTACGGCATCCATACAAACGGGCAGAATATCTGCATCTTGCTCAATACCTCCATCGCAGATGCAGAGCTGACGGCAGAATTAAAGCGCCTCTGCAGCGCTATTTCCCAACGCATGCAGCAGACGCTTTCCATTGATCCCTTCTTTTCCATTGTATTGTGTGAACAGGCATCGCCCTCCTACCAGAAATCCTGGCAGCTGGCCCGCAGAAACCTTTTGTTCACTTCTCCGGAAACAGAGGATTTTATGATCATCGGTCATCAGGAGGATCTGACCTCCTCCCTGGATCCCAACCTGTCCATCCAGCTTTCTCGTGCGCTGATCGACCGCGATCAGACGGTTGCCCGCAAAATCGCCGACAGCTTTTTTTCCCGCTATCTGGAAACAGCAAACACCCAGGAAGCCCGAAAGCTTACAACGATCCTCCTGTGCGAGGTCTATGTGGCGCTGCTTGATTTCGGGGATGACATTCCGGACACCCAGCTGAGCCCTTACCTCAAAAAGCTGGAAAATGCTGCGGATCCTTCCGAATGCAGCCGAATCTTCTTTTCCTGCATCCAGGGACTTTTAAATGCCAAAACAAAAACCTCCATGGAAGCCCACACTTATATCTGCCAGGCAATTTCCTATATCCAGCAGCACTACAGGGAGGAGCTTTCCGTCCCTCAGATCGCGGACGTCGTCAGCTTAAACCCGGTCTATCTTTCCAGGCTCTTCAAGCTCGACACCGGAAAAACGCTCTCCGAGTACTTAAACTGCTACCGCACGGAATGTTCCCTCGCGCTGCTGACCGACACTGCTGATACGATCCAGTCGATCAGCCAGAAAGTCGGCTACTCCGACGTCCGGAGCTATATCCGGTTCTTTAAGAAATATTATGACGTGACACCCAGTGAGTACAGAAGGGGGGCGGTTGGAAAATGATTCCGGACAAGTCATTGCTGCAAAAAATATTTGATTTTTGCCACGAAAATGCCAAAGCTGCCGCACAGTGAACCTTTGACGGCAGAGCTGTCCGGAGCCGTTGACCGCGGAGCGCACGCCGTCGATCGCCGGATCGGAAAAACGCTCTCCGCATACTTCTTGACAGAACAAGCCGCCTTTTTTATACTTATAACACTTGTAAAAAACACAGCTGCCGCGATTTTTGGCAGAACGGAGGATACTGTGACAGATAAAAAACTGATTTCATCTTTACAGGGGCTGCGGGCAGTTGCCTTTCTGAGCGTGATCCTGTCCCATTGCGGTGCACCGTGGCTGGGGCCGTGGGCAATTTCCGTATTCGTGGCGCTGTCCGGTTTTTTGATGACCTGCAACTATTACGACCGCCCGCGCACAGCACCGGGACTGCGGTCTGCCATGACCTTTTCCCTGCAAAAAATACGCAAGTTATATCCGCTGCACCTTATTATGATGGTTGCTGCCCTTCTCCTTGTGCTGAAGGGTCTTTGGGCGCAGCCCTCTGCCCGTGGGATGCTGTCCTGTGCAGCAGAGCTTGTGATAAGCATTTTCCTGCTGCAAACATGGATCCCCTCCAGCCGTTTCTGGTTCTGCCTGAACGGAGTCGCGTGGTATCTTTCGGTGCAGGCTTTTTTGTATGCTATTTTTCCCTGGCTGCTCGCCGTGCTGAAAAAGGTCGATACACGCAGACTGCGCTGTATTGCTGCCGCGATTTTCTGCGCACAATTCCTTTTCTCCTTTGCAATCTGGAAGGCCGGACTCAGTGGAAAGGCCATATTTTACCTGACCTATCTGTGTCCTCTTTTCCGGGCAGGAGATTTTGCCATCAGCTGCTGTATGGGCTGCCTTTACCACAGCCGCAAGGAGGAGCGCATACCCTACGGTGCCTTTTCCCTTCTGGAGCTGGCAGCTGTGCTGTTTTCGGGCGGTTGCTTTTTCATCGCTGCCAGACAGGTGGGAGCTTTGGGCGCGGTAGCCTTCCGGTACAACGTGCTGTTCACCCCCTCTGCGGTGCTGCTGGTCTGGCTGCTCGCCGTGGGCAAGGGAGTGATTTCCCGGCTGCTTTCCGCAAAGCCGTTTTTGTGGCTGGCCGTGCTGTCGCCTTACGGCTTTCTGATCCATCAGGTACTGATCCGGTATATGGAGTTGGCTGCAAACAAGCTTGGTCTTACGGCACATCCTGTGGTCTGGACCCTGACCGTATTTTTACTCACGCTCTGCCTGAGCAGCTTTTACAAGGCGTTGGAGCACCGGGTGCGGAAGCGTCATGCCAAAGCTGCCGCGCGGTAAAGGGGATCCGTTTATCCGAAATTTGCAGCGAAACTTAGCAAAACTTAAATTTGTTGTTTTTTCTCTTTTCACAAAGAAAAAGCACTGTCAAACCCAAAATCCTATGGCTTTCAGTGCCTTTTTTACATATTTTTCTATTATAGTTCTCTCACATGCTTATATAAGTGAAACTTAGCGAAACTTAAATTATGCCCAATACGGAACATATTTTTTATATCTTGGTGCTGTATCCGGGTCCATTACTTTAATATATTCACCTTCAATTCATATTTCTCACAAAAAGACAGTTATTTGGGCAAACTCTCTGAAACACACAGCGCCCCATACCCCACCCGCTCATTCGGATAGTCCGTCTCGCCCCGCAGCTTCTTTGCGCCTTTTCGCAGATATGCCTTTAGTTTCTCCCCGTACAGATACGGATCATTTCCCTTTTCAATTCCCCATTCCATCAAAAGTGCCGCTGCACCGGAAACGAGCGGTGTCGCAAAGGAGGTCCCGCTTACACGCTGCGTGCTCCCCTCCAATGCAGGAACCAAAAGATCGACCCCCGGCGCTGCCAGATCCGGCTTGGAGTCTGCAAACATCAGGCGGTTTTCCCTGTTTATTTTCTCGCCTCTTCCCGAAAAATCCGCATACGCTTCATAATATGAGTGGATTGCTCCGACCGAAATCACCTTTTGCGCCGTCGAAGGAATCGTCATCGTCAAAAGCGGATCGGGTCGTACAAACCGCGTATCTGCAGAACGGCTCTGCTGGGTCGGTAAATACAACTGATAGCTGCCGAGCACGATTTTTTCCGGAATCAGATGAAAGGTCCAGATTCCGGACTCAATATAACGATCCCGTGGGAGCAGGTCAAAAAAAATCTCCTGCCAGACAGAGTACGGCGACGGCTGCCCGGCATAAACCAATACCTCCGTCCCGTTTGTCAGCACATCCTGCCGTCCGTTTTTATCTGGCTGTACGATAATTTCCTGTCCGGATGGTGTCTGCAAAATCACAGTGAACACATCGGCATAGTTTTTCCACAGCTGTATATTCAGTGTCCGCTCATATTCCCCAATGATCAGCTCGAGCGTTTCCCTTTCCTTCTGCAGACTGCCGGACAATCCGTCAGCACGGGAACTAACGTCCGCTACATTTTTTTCCAGTTGTCCGGACGCATGACCTCCTGCCGCACCCTCGTTTCCGCAGCCTACACAGATTGCCGTCCGCCCGCTTTCCGCTGCATTGTCCAGAAAACGACACAGCAGGGAGGAACCGTCATGCGGTCCGTAGCAGTTTCCGTAGCTGATGTTGATGACGAGCGGCTGCCCGATTTTGGCAGCTTTGGAAAGCGACCAGGACACTGCGCTCATCAGCTGCGTCGTATGTGGATAGCCATTCTGTTTTTGGGAAAGCTTCACGATCAACAGCCCCGCGCCCGGCGCAGCGCCCCTCAGCCGGAGATTTGGATTGCTCCCGGCAGCAATCGCCGCCACCGCCGTTCCATGTCCGGAGCGGTCGATGCTCGGCACAAGCTCCAGCGCCCCGTCCCGGCTTTCTGCCTGCAGTGCCTCGTCAATCTGTTCCTGTGAAAACTCCCGTTCCAGTTCCTGATCCCACAAAGCCAGAATCCGGCTGCTGCCATCTTCCTTTCGAAAATCCGGCATCCGATAATCGATCCCGGAATCCAAAACAGCGATCAACACGCCTTTTCCATCCAGGGGTGCGCCCTCATCCCCCTGTGAAAGAAGCGGCAAAATACAGCTGACACGCTTCGCCTCATACAAACCGGTCTGCAGATTTTTCGGCATCTCCACATATTCGATCTCCCGGGCAGCCACGAGCGCTCCGATCTGATCCTCCGGAAGCTTTACAATTGCATAGCCCGCCAGAAGCTTTTGTATCTCCATTCCGGGTATCTGCAGTCCGTCGATGTCCCCACTGTATTTGACGATGACCTCCCGCAGGTTTTTGTCCCTGGTCACTCCCACATCCAGAACCTCCGAGCGTTCCCTCTGTCCTTTACTTGCCGACAGGCTCAACAGCAGCAGATCCTCCAGCTTTTCTGATTCCATGGCAGATCATTCCTTTTCTGCAGAGGCTTCTTTCTTATATTTATGCCGGGAGCATCCGATGGTGCCTGCTTTTTGCGGCATTTTTGTCGACGTGCAAGATGAAAGGCAGGTTAGAAACTCCTAATCTGCTCTTCGTCAAGTCTTTTGAGAATTTCACATGCCAGCTTAACAGCGTTATCAAAATCGGCATAAGCTGAAATTCCGTAATGTGTATGTGCATAGCGAACCGGAACTCCGATAACGATAACTGGGACTGCTTTTTCAGTCAGATGTATAGCCGCACCATTGGTTGAACCGGCACTGCG
>OCPX01001050.1_pt1 | contig 23309 bp, 18 predicted proteins | sample 1538771 | NCBI WGS metagenome assembly OCPX01 (sample SAMN04571725, study PRJEB22368) | human gut metagenome | biome: human gut; material: stool | host: Homo sapiens | place: Luxembourg | collected 2012-11-01 | reverse complement strand
CTGCCAGAACGCCACGGCGCTGGCGGCGGCAACGTTCAGGGAATCGACCCCGTGGGACATGGGGATCTTGACCGTATAATCGCAGGATGCGATGGTGGTATGGGAAAGGCCGTCTCCCTCCGTGCCCAGCACAATGGCAAGCTTCGGCTCCCGGGCAAGGGCTTCGTCATCAATGCTGACCGAACGGTCACTCAAGGCCATGGCAGCCGTCTTGAAGCCCAGGGCATTCAGCTGAGCAAGCCCCTTTTCGGGCCAATCGGCGGGCGTTTCGCCGATCTGCGCCCAGGGTACCTGAAATACCGTGCCCATACTCACGCGCACGGCCCGGCGGCAGAGCGGGTCACAGCAGGAGGGGTTGATAAGAACAGCGTCCATGTTCAGCGCTGCCGCGCTGCGGAAGATGGCACCCACGTTGGTGGAATCCACAATACCCTCCAGCACGGCCACACGCCGGGCGTTCCGGCAAAGCTCCTCCACGGTGCGGGGCTTCGGACGTTGAAAAGCGCAGAGCACACCCCGGGTCAGCTCGTAGCCTGTCAGTGCAGCCAGCAGCTCCCGGTCAGCAGTATAAATGGGTGCATCCCCGCAGCGGGTCAGGATCTCCGCCGCCGGGCCGGTGATCTGCCTGCGCTCCATCAGCAGCGAGACCGGCTCATACCCGGCGTCCAGCGCACGGGAGATCACCTTGGGGCTCTCGGCGATGAAGATGCCTTTTTCGGGTTCCAGCCGGCAGCGCAGCTGGTTCTGCGTCAGGCGGGCGTAGGGGTCCAGCTCCGGCGCATGGAAATCGGTGATCTCGACGATGTTCGGCATGAGAATTTCTCCTTTTGGTTCCAGAATCAGTCTTATTGTAGCACAATCGGCGTCCCTTTGCAAAACATGGTGGCCATGTTCGTTTTACATGGTCGAATCCGCCAAAAATGCCGCCAGAATTTTGACAAATCCTCCAAAATGCGTTATCATAGACGGGAACTTGTGAAGAGGGGGAACCATTCCGTGTCCATCAGTCGAAAACTGTCCCGCAATGGGCAGATGTCCGAAGCGTTCTGCACCGCCATGTTCCTGTCGGTCTCCGGCGGCCTGCAGGACGTTTATACTTATTTATATCGCGGCAAGGTGTTTGCCAATGCACAGACCGGAAACATCGTGCTGTGCAGCGTGAAGCTGGTCGAGGGCGACTGGAGTGCGGTGCTGCACTATCTGGTGCCGCTATGCTTCTTTGCGCTGGGCGTGTTCACGGCGGAACTGCTGCGCCAGAAATTCCAGCAGATGCAGCGGCTCCACTGGCGGCAGCTGGTGGTGCTGTGCGAGATCGTGATGCTGTTCGTGGTCGGCTTCTTCCCGCAGGAGTGGAATCTGGTGGCCAACGCGCTGGTCTCGTTTGCCTGCGCGATGCAGGTGCAGGCCTTCCGCAAGGTGAACGGCTACGCCTTTGCCAGCACCATGTGCATCGGCAACCTGCGCAGCGGCATGGATTCGCTGTGCAGCTGGCTCGTGGCGGGCAACCGCGCCGCCCGGAGCAAGGCCTTCCACTATTTCGCCATCATCCTCCTGTTCGCGCTGGGCGCAGGCCTGGGCAGCGTGGCGCTGGGGTTCTGCGGCGCAAAGGCGATCTGGTTCTCCTGCCTGCTGCTGGCCGTGAGCTTCTGCCTGATGTTCCTCAGGGAAGACATCGAGGAGCTGGAAGAGGACATTGAAAAATTGGAAACCAAGCATTGAAATTAAATAATTGAGAGATTGCTGAACTCCTTCCGTCATCGCTTGCGCGATGCCACCTTCCTCAATGAGGGAGGCTTTAGGCCCCCTCTCCGAGGGGGCTGTCACCGTCAGGTGACTGGGGGAGTTCCGCAATCTCTTTTTCTTTTTTCCGAACACTTTTCCCCTGCCGTTCGTCTAACAGGCAGAACGATGCAAGAAAGGAGGAAGCCCCATGTGGGAGCTGCTGTACGAGACCTTCTGGGACCGACTGGAGCATTTCTGCTATAAGCTCTGCCGGGACGAATCCCGCGCCGAGGACCTGACCCAGGAAGTCTTTCTGCGGGCGCTGCAGAACCGCACCTTAATCGATACGTTCACCGAGCGCCAGTGCAAGGCCTGGCTGTTTGCCGCAGCGCGGAACCTCTACTGCGACCAGGTCCGCCGGGCGGCCAAGGAAGAAGCCCTGCTCACCTCCCTGCTGCCGCCGGACGGTGACGACTCCGCCGATGAGACGGCCGCGTCTGCCCTCGGCTCGGTGGAACTGGGCACCGTGCTGGATCAACTCTCCGAACTGGACCGCCTGCTCTTCACCCTGCGCTACGACGAGGGCTATACGTCCGCCGAGCTGAGCCGTTTGTTCGAGCTGCCGTCCGGAACCGTCCGCCGCCGCCTTTCCCAGACACGCCATCTGCTGAAAACGAACCTTACGGAGGATTGAACCATGAAAAAGAAACTGAATGCCAACGCCATCGTGCTCGACCTGCGCCGCCTGACCGAAGAGACGCTTTCTGCCTACGAGGACATTTCGCTGAACGCGGTCATCACCCTGACCACCCCCCGCGCCCAGGCCCTGCTGAGCCAGTATAATGTCAAGCTGAACACCGTGCTGTGCAAAAACCTGCCGGACGACGCGGACATCCGCGCCAGCGTAACCAACGGCAAAACTACCCTGAGCGCCGCCTCCAAGCCGGAGGCAAAGCAGGTGCTCGTCATCAACGGCAAAGTCACCGTCCTGCCCGACGCCGCCGAGACCCTGCGCCAGTACGAAGCGCTGGTCGTGAACGGAAAAGCGACCTGCCCGGCCTCGCTCGCGGCGCTGTTCACCGAGGCGGCCACCGTCAACGGCAAGCTGGTGATTTACCCGGACGAGGCCGTGGTGCTGAGCGGCCGTTCCGTCAAGCTGGACCGTGCCTTCCTGCTGCGGGCACAGGAGCGGCTGTACTGGAACGAGCGGCTCTTCGTCGCCGTGGACCCGAAGCTGGATGCCGCCGCGCTGGCTGCAAAGGGCTGCCGCTTCGCCGCGCCCAAGGCGGTGTTGGCCGAATCGATGGCCGAGACGCTGGCCCCGCTCTTCACCGAGGATACCGAGCTGGTCATCCTGCCCGACGGCACTGCCGTGGTGGATGACGACCTCGACCTGACCGCTGCGGCCCTGCGCCGGTATGGTACGAAGCTCTACGTGCTGGGCGACGTGACCGTCTCCGCCGACTGCATCGCGACTTTGGGAAAGCTGGAATTCTTCCACGCCAGCGGCACCGTGACCCTGCCGCAGGAAGCCGAAGAGACGTTCTGTGCCATCCCCGACCTCGCATACGACGAGCTGCGGGTCCTGTCCGGCCACCTGTTCAGCGGCCTGCCCAAGCTGACCCTGACTCCCGATTTGCTGGCACAGTACCCGGAGGGCATCGCCTGTGTGGACTGCGCCATGGTCCGGCTCGACCCGGCCCTTTTGCCGGATGAGATTGCGAAGCACTGCCAGTTCGACGGCTGCGCGCTGGTCCAGTGCACCGAAGTCCAGCAGAACGCCGTGGCCGCCGTTTCCCGCAATGTGGCGCAGATTCACGCCAGCCAGAAGGACGGCCCGCTGAGCAGCCCGTTCGACCCCGATACCGCCTCCATGCAGGCCCTTCAGTTGACGCTGTAAGCACCCTTCCTCCCTGAAATGATGCACCTCCCGCACCGCAGCCCTTCCCTCCGGGCAGGCGGTGCGGGAATTTTTGCAGCGAAACGCGGTTTGACAGGGATTTTTTCATTGCGCTGCCGGGCCGGATATGGTATACTGATTTCATGTGTTAAAAACGCCCCGGCGGCCGGAATGGTGTTGGCTGCCGCTGCGGGTTTTCTTCGAGGAATAGGAGCAACGAATGAAAAAAGGATTTGACAACGACAAATACCTGCAGATGCAGTCCGAGCACATCCGCGAGCGGATCGCACAGTTCGACAATAAGCTGTATCTGGAATTCGGCGGCAAGCTGTTCGATGACTACCACGCCTCCCGCGTGCTGCCCGGTTTCCAGCCGGACTCCAAGCTGCAGATGCTGCTGCAGCTGAAGGACCAGGCCGAGATCGTCATCGTCATCAGCGCCGAAGACATCGTGAGCAGCAAGGTGCGCGGCGACTACGGCATCACCTACGACCTGGACGTGCTGCGCCTCATCGACGCCTTCCAGGAGCGGGGGCTGTTCGTGGGCAGTGTCTGCGTGACCATGTACACGGCCGCACCCGAAGTGGAAGCCTTTGAAAAGCGGCTGAACGGTCTGGGCATCCGGACCTTCCGTCATTATAAGATCCCCGGCTACCCCAACGACGTGGCCCGCATCGTGAGCGACGAGGGCTATGGCCGCAACGAGTACATCGAGACCGAGCGCCCGCTGGTGGTCATCACGGCCCCCGGCCCCGGCAGCGGCAAGATGGCCACCTGCCTGTCCCAGCTGTACCACGAGTACAAGCGGGGCGTCAAGGCCGGTTATGCCAAGTTCGAGACTTTCCCCATCTGGAACATCCCGCTCAAGCACCCGGTGAACCTGGCCTACGAGGCTGCCACCGCCGACCTGAACGATGTGAACATGATCGACCCGTTCCATCTGGAAGCCTACGGCAAGACCGCCGTCAACTACAACCGCGACATTGAGATCTTCCCGGTGGTCAACGCGATGTTCGAGCTGATCGCAGGCCAGAGCCCCTACCACTCCCCCACCGACATGGGCGTGAACATGGCGGGCAACTGCATCGTGGACGATGCCGCCTGCTGCGAGGCCTCCTGCAACGAGATCGTCCGCCGGTACTTCAAGTCTCTGTGTGCACTTAAAAACGGCGCACAGGTCCAGAGCGAGGTCTACAAGCTGGAACTTCTGATGAACCAGGCAGGCCTTACGCTGGGCAGCCGCCCCGTGGAGCAGGCCGCTCACGCCGTCTCGGAGAAGACCGGCGGGGCCGGCCGCCGCCATCGAGCTGTCGGACGGCACCGTCATCACCGGCAAGACCGGCCCGCTGCTGGGTGCAGCCGCCTCGGCGCTGCTCAATGCGCTGAAGAAGCTGGCCGGCATCGACCAGGAAATGGACCTTGTCTCTGCGGCCGCCATCGAGCCGATCCAGACCCTCAAGACCAATTATCTGGGCAGCAAGAATCCCCGCCTGCACACCGATGAGATCCTCATCGCGCTGTCAAGTTCCGCTGCCACCAACCCCACCGCTGCGATGGCCCTGCACCAGCTCTCCAAGCTGAAGGGCTGCGACATGCACTCCACGGTCATCCTGTCCAGCGTGGACGACGACACCGTGAAGAAGCTGGGCATCTACCTGACCTGCGAACCCGCCTACGAGGAAGAAGGCCGCAAGTACCACAAGAAATAAGTGCAACAAAAAAGAGAATCGCCGCGGCGGTTCTCTTTTTGCATTCACAGGCGGGTCTGCACCCAGTATTCGCCCATGCTCTGGCCGGGCTGGTCGGTGACATCGTCGTTCAGGTAGTCCGCCAGACCGCAGGACGCCGGGTCCCACCCGCGCGCCTGTTCGACCGAATCGTACTCCACCTCGGCGTACCAGAACTCGGTGGGCTGGCCTTCGTCCACATGGTTCACTTCCAGCACCAGCCCGTCCGGCAGCAGATAGCTGCGGCGAAGTTTCGGGATGAGCGGCCTGCCGATGATCTTCGTCTCTAAATCGTCAAACAACGCTTTGTCGATGGGGCGTTCGATCTCCTCCCGCGCCAGCCCGCCGCCGGATTTGAAGCAGAGGATATAGTCGGTGCTGCCGCCCGTCCGGGCCTCCTCCCGGATGCGGACCGTTGGACGGACGCTGATATACCCCTGCCGCATCGCAAATTCCTCCTGCAGCGGCATCTCCGGGAAACCCGCTCCCTCCGGCCAGCCGTTCACCATCCATTTGCGTTCGATCTCCATTGCTTTGCCCTCATTTCTGTTGGATTTTGTATTTATTCTAACACGGTTTTATGATATTATAAAGAGGATCTGAATCAAAAAATACAGCGCTGAAAGCGGGCCGCATCGCCGGGAGCATTTTTCTCGTGCGGCGGAGAGCGCACCTCTGCAATACAGCCGCCCCGCTCAGCCTGTCGTATCTCAAACACAAGGAGTTTCTATGAAATCGACCCGCAACTATCCCATCTACAAAGTCAACAAACACGCTGAGGGGCTGCTGGTGGGCGGCCACCCGTGGGTATACGAGAACGACATCCTCGAAGCACCGGAGACCACGCCGGAGAACGGCACGCTGGCCGATGTAGTAAGCCCCAAGGGAGCCTACCTCGGCACCGGCTTTCTCTCGCTCCAGAGCAAGATCCGGGTGCGGCTCATCTCCCGCAACGCCAACGATACCTTCGACGCTGACTTCTGGCGCCGCCGGGTGGAGTATGCCTGGAACTACCGCAAGACCGTTCTGGAACCGGACGACCTCTCGGCCTGCCGGGTCATCTTCGGCGAGGCCGACCAGTTCCCCGGCCTGACGGTGGACCGGTTCCAGAACATCCTCGTCACCCAGACCCTCAGCGTCGGCATGGAAAAACTCAAGCCCCTCCTCTTCCCCCTTCTGGCAGAAGTGCTGCGGGCCGACGGCCAGACCATCGACGGCATCTACGAGCGGAACGATGAGGCTCTGCGCGCCAAGGAAGGGCTGGCGCAGAACAAGGGCTGGTTCGAGCTGCCCGGCGAGACCCATCCCGCTTCCACCCAGACCGAGATCTGCGAAAACGGCGTTTTTTACCACGTTGATTTCGAGAACGGCCAGAAGACCGGCTTCTTCCTCGACCAGAAATACAACCGCCGCGCCGTGGCCCGCATCGCCGCCGGGCACACGGTGCTGGACTGCTTCACCCACACCGGCAGCTTTGCGCTGAACGCGGCCAGGGGCGGGGCCGCCCGCGTCACCGCTGCCGACATCAGCGCCGATGCCATCGCCATGGCCCAGCGGAACGCCGAACGCAACGGCCTCGACAACATGGACTTCCTCTGCGAGGACACCTTCGCGCTGCTGCCCCGGCTGGAAAAGGAGGGCCACCCCTACGACTTCATCATTCTCGACCCGCCCGCCTTCACCAAGGCGCGCCGCACCGTTGAGAATGCCATGCGCGGCTACAAGGAGATCAACTACCGCGCCATGAAGCTGCTGCCCCGCGGCGGCTATCTGGCCACGGCCAGCTGCTCGCACTTTGCCACCGAGGAGCTGTTCATCAAGATGCTCAAGGCGGCGGCAAAAGACGCCCACCGTCAGCTGCGGCAGATCGAAGTCCGCCAGCAGGCCCCCGACCACCCCATCCTCTGGGGCGTCCCGGAGACGAACTACCTGAAGTTTTTCCTGTTCCAGGTCATCTAAAAGTCATACCAAGCGCGCAAATCTCCAAAAAAACGAGAGCGTGTTTGTGCAGAATCGTCAGTTTTGTCTATTGCCTTTTTTTGCCCTGTAAGCTATAATCATGCCATAGACAGCAACGGCGCTGTGGGTCACCTCCTGACTCGCAGCGTCGTTTTGTTTAAGCAAGCTTTCGCGTGAAAACGCATCGGCGTGGATGGGTTTTTGCGATGTGTGGAAAGAAACAAGATCAAGTAAGGAGTAGGATTTATGGCAGCAAATGTTATGGAAATCTACGGCAGCAAGGTCTTCAACGAACATGTGATGAAGGAGCGCCTGCCGAGCGCGACTTACAAGAGCCTGGAACGTACCCTGCATAAGGGTGCTCCGCTGGACATCGAGGTGGCCAACGTTGTGGCCAGCGTGATGAAGCGCTGGGCCATGGAGCTGGGCGCTACCCACTACACCCACTGGTTCCAGCCGCTGACCGGCATCACCAGCGAGAAGCACGATGGCTTCGTCTCCCCCGTGGGCGACGGCACTGCCATCATGGAGTTCTCCGGCAAGGAGCTGGTGCGCGGCGAACCCGATGCTTCCTCCTTCCCCTCCGGCGGCCTGCGCGCTACCTGCGAGGCCCGCGGCTACACCGCATGGGACCCCACCAGCTATGCCTTCGTCAAGGATGATGTGCTCTGCATCCCCACTGCCTTCGTCAGCTACACCGGCGAGGCGCTGGATAAAAAGACTCCTCTGCTGCGTTCCATGAACGCGCTGTCCAATCAGGCCATCCGTATCCTGAAGCTGTTCGGCAAGGATGTGGACTATGTGTCCACCACGGTCGGCCCGGAGCAGGAGTACTTCCTCGTCAAGAAGGAAGACTACGAGGCACGTCAGGACCTGATCCTGACCGGCCGCACCCTGTTCGGTGCTCCCTCTGCCAAGGGCCAGGAGCTCGAAGAGCATTACTTCGGCGTCATCCGCCCCGAAGTCTCCGCTTTCATGAAGGAACTGGACGTCGAGCTGTGGAAGCTGGGCGTCCCCGCCAAGACCAAGCACAACGAAGTGGCCCCTTGCCAGCATGAGCTGGCCCCCATCTTCGACACCACCAACGTTGCCATCGACCACAACCTGCTGACCATGGAGCTGATGAAGAAGATCGCACCCAAGTACGGTCTGGTCTGCCTGCAGCACGAGAAGCCTTTTGAGGGCGTGAACGGCAGCGGCAAGCACAACAACTGGTCTATGAGCACCACCCACGAGAACCTGCTGGACCCCGGCGACACCCCCATGGAGAACCTGCAGTTCCTGGTCTTCCTGGCCGCTGTCATCAAGGCTGTCGATGAGTACGCAGACCTGCTGCGCACCTCCGTCGCCACCCCCGGCAACGATCACCGTCTGGGCGCCAACGAGGCACCTCCGGCCATCATCTCCATCTTCGTGGGCGAGGAGCTGGAAGCCGTCATCGACGCCATCGCATCCGATTCTCCCTACGCCGGCCCCACCAAGATGAAGATGGATCTGGGCGTGGATGTCCTGCCCAAGTTCAGCAAGGACACCACCGACCGCAACCGCACTTCTCCCTTCGCCTTCACCGGCAACAAGTTCGAGTTCCGTATGCCCGGTTCTGCCGAGAACCTGAGCGACTGCAACACCATCCTGAACACCGCCGTCGCCAAGGAGCTGAAGGGCTACGCTGACGAACTGGAGGGTGCTGAGGACTTCACCTCCGCCGCCATCGCTCTGGTCAAGCGGACCATCCGCGACCACCGCCGCGTCATCTTCAACGGCAACGGCTACACCGCCGAGTGGGAAGAAGAAGCTGCCCGCCGCGGCCTGCCCAACAAGAAGAACACCCCGGCTGCTCTGCCCGCCCTCGTTGACCCGAAGAACATCCAGCTGATGGAGGACTTCGGCGTCCTGACCAAGGTGGAGATGGAGAGCCGTTACGAAGTCGAAATGGAGCACTACGCCAAGATCATCAACATCGAGGCGCTGACCATGCTCGAAATGGCCCGCAAACAGCTGTTGCCGGCCGTCAACTCCTACATGAGCGAGGTCGCCAACACCGCTGCCACCAAGCTGGCCGTCAGCGAGGCGCTCAGTGTCCGCAACGAGACCAAGACCCTGACCAAGCTGAGCGCCGATGCCGACGCTATGAGCGACGCCATCGACGTGCTGCAGGATGTGGTGGACGCTGCCGAGGCTCTGACCAGCGAGAGCGAGAAGGCTGTGGCCTTCCACGACAACGTGCTCCCGGCAATGGACGCTCTGCGTGCCGCAGCCGACGATGCCGAGACCATCTGCGGCGAGGACTACTGGCCTCTGCCCAGCTACAGCAAGATGCTCTACTACGTCTGATCTACCAGCGCATTTCATAAAGCATCTTAGGCTGTCGAACTTCATTCGCCATTCTCCTTTTCCTATTTCTTACACCAGCCTAAAGACCTGCTCTTTTACGAGGGCAGGCCTTTAGGCGTTTTTCTTGAGAGGAGATCATCCTTATGAGCTATACGACCCAACAGGATATCCTGGATTTTGTGGAGGACAACAACGTCAAATTCGTGCGGTTCGCCTTCTGCGACATCTTCGGCACACAGAAGAACATCGCCGTGCTGGCCGGGGATCTGCCCAAGGCGCTGGAGGACGGCGTCTGCTTCGACGGCAGCTCCATTGCCGGGTTCATGAAGGTGGAAGAGAGCGACCTGGTGCTCCGGCCCGACCTCTCCACCGTGACCATCCTGCCCTGGCGCCCCACCGAGGGCCGGGTGATGCAGTTCTTCTGCGACGTGGAACGGCCGGACGGCGACCCCTTTGGCGGCAACTGCCGGGGGTTCCTGCGCCAGATGAGCCGCCGCTTCCGCAAGCTGGGGCTGACCTGCAACGTGGGGGCCGAGTGCGAGTTCTATCTGTTCGAGAACGATGACCATGGCCGCCCCACCCGCGTCCCCATCGACTTCGGCGGCTACTTCGACGTGGCCCCGCTGGACGCAGGCGAGAACCTGCGCCGCGACATCTGCCTGACCATGGAGCAGATGGGCATGAGCCCCCAGCACAGCCACCACGAGAGCGGCAACGGCCAGAACGAGATTGACTGCCACTATGCAGGCCCACTCAAGACCGCCGACAACGTGATGATGTTCAAGCAGATCGTGCGGGCCGTGGCCATGCGCAGCGGCATCCATGCCAGCTTCCTGCCCAAGCCTCTGGCCGACCAGGCCGGCAGCGGGCTGCACATCAACCTTTCGCTCTACATGGACGGACGGAACCTGTTTGAGGGCGACATCGCGCCCGACAGCATCGCGGGCAGCTTTATGGCGGGTGTGCTGGCACACAGCCGCGCGCTGACCGTCTTCACCAATCCCCTGCCCAACAGCTACCTCCGCTTTGGCAGCGACGAAGCCCCCAAATACGTGAGCTGGAGCCGCCAGAACCGCAGCCAGCTCGTGCGCATCCCGCAGGTGCAGGGCGACAACTGCCGCATGGAGCTGCGCAGCCCGGACCCCGCCTGCAACCCGTATCTGGCCATCGGCCTCATCCTGGCCGCCGGTCTGGACGGCATCGAGCGCCGGTTGGAACTGCAGGCCCCTATCAACAAGAATCTGTTCGACCCCGCCGTGGCCGCTGGCCTTGGGCTGGAAAAGCTGCCTTCCACTCTGGAAGAAGCCGTGCAGGCCGCGCAGGAGAGTGACTTCCTGCGCACCGTGCTGCCGGAGGAGCTTTCTCACCGCTACTACGAGGAGGAACTGAAGCGCTGCGCTGCCCTGAAGAATGCCGCCGACCCGGCGGAGTACGAGCGCATCCACTACTTCAACGCCATCTGAGCGGTAAGCTACCGGAAAAAGAGAGGGAAAAGGAAAGGAGCGATTCCGAATGGGACGTGCTCTGATCGTCAGCGCCGGAGCCAGCTCAAACGAGTATATCTCGGCACGGCTGGCGGAGCTGGGATACCCCCGGCCTCTGATCGTGCCAAGCGGAGCCGAGGCCCGGCGCAGGATGTTAGAATCGGATTTTGAGCTCATCGTGGTCAACGCGCCGCTGCCCGATGAGTTTGGCCATGAGCTGTGCGCTGCCGCCGTGGAAAAGACCGACGCGGGCGTGATGCTTCTGGCCAAGGCCGCTGCGGCCGATCAGCTGCTGGGTTCCATGAGCGACGAGGGCGTGCTGCTTTTGAGCAAGCCGTTCTCGAACACGCTGTTTTTGCAGGCCATCCACATGGCAGCAGCCAGCAACCATCGCCTGCTGCGCCTGCGGCAGGAAAACGCCAGGATGCAGGAAAAGATCGCGCAGGTGCGTCTGGTCAGCCGCGCCAAATGCTGCCTCATCGAGCGGGAAGGCATGACCGAGGCCGATGCCCACCGCCTGATCGAAAAGCGGGCCATGGACACCCGGCGCGACCGTGCCGAGATCGCACAAGAAATCCTTGATTCTTACGAGGATTAGGATTATAATTTTATGTCGGAAAACGAGCTCCCCACAGTCTGCTTCGCAGACAGCCCCCCTCTGGGAGGGCGGCGGCATCGCCTGCGCGGTGCCGAAGGGAGCTTCTGGGAAAAGTATCAGAATCAAACGAGATAGAGGAGGACCATTTTTATGGCAAAATTCATCTTCGTCACCGGCGGCGTCGTCTCCGGTCTGGGTAAAGGCATCACGGCCGCTTCGCTGGGCCGTCTGCTCAAGTGCCGCGGCCTGAAGGTCGCCAGCCAGAAGCTCGACCCCTATGTGAACGTGGACCCCGGCACCATGAGCCCGCTGCAGCACGGCGAGGTCTTCGTGACCGACGACGGCACCGAGACGGACCTCGACCTGGGCCACTACGAGCGCTTCATCGACGAGAACCTGAACAAATACTCCAACCTGACCACCGGCAAGGTCTACTGGAACGTGCTGAACAAGGAGCGCCAGGGCGCATACCTGGGCCAGACCGTCCAGATCATCCCCCACATCACCAACGAGATCAAGAGCTACATCTACAACCTGGCCTCCTCCACCGAGGCCGATGTGGTCATCACCGAGATCGGCGGCACCACCGGCGACATCGAGAGCCAGCCCTTCCTGGAGGCCATCCGTCAGGTGGGCCTGGAGCAGGGCCGCGACAACTGCTGCTACATCCACGTCGTGCTGGTGCCCTACATCTCCGGCTCGGACGAATACAAATCGAAGCCTGCACAGCACTCCGTCAAGGAGCTTCAGGGCATGGGCATCAACCCCGACATCATCATCCTGCGTGCCGACGGCAGCGTGGGCGGCGATATCCGCCGCAAGATCAGCACCTTCTGCAACGTAAAGCCGGAGTGCGTCATCGAGAACCTGACCATGCCCAGCCTCTACCAGTGCCCGCTGATGCTCCACACCAACGGTCTGGACGATGTGGTGGTCAAGAAGCTGAAGCTGGACGTCCCCCCTGCCGACCTGACCGAGTGGAAGCAGGTGGTCTCCCGCATCGCCACCCGCAGCAAGACCTGCACCATCGCACTGGTGGGCAAGTATGTCAAGCTGCACGACGCCTACCTCTCCGTCATGGAGAGCCTCTACCACGCCGGTTTTGAGAACGACAGTCAAGTGGAGATCCGCTGGGTCGAGAGCGAAGACCTGACCGACCAGGCCGCCTGCAAGGAAGCCTTTACCGATGTGGACGGCATCATCGTGCCCGGCGGCTTCGGCGACCGCGGCATTGAGGGAATGATCCAGGCCGCACAGTACGCCCGCGAGAACCATGTGCCCTACTTCGGCATCTGCCTGGGTATGCAGATCATGGTCATGGAGTTTGCCCGCAATGTGCTGGGCTACGCCGATGCGAACTCCAGCGAGTTCACCCCGGACGGCCAGCACAACGTCATCGCACTGATGGCCGACCAGCAGGGCAACATCCCCAAGGGCGGCACCATGCGCCTGGGCAAATACCCCTGCACCGTCAAGCCCGGCACCAAGATGGCCGAGTGCTACGGCGAACCGGAGATCTGGGAGCGCCACCGCCACCGCTACGAGTTCAACAACGACTTCCGCAGCGAAATGGAGGAAAAGGGTCTGGTCATTTCCGGCACCAGCCCCGACGGCCGTCTGGTCGAGACCGTGGAGCTGCCGGGCCGCGCCTTCCATCTGGGTGCCCAGTTCCACCCGGAGTTCAAGAGCCGCCCCAACCGCGCGCATCCCCTGTTCAAGGGCTTCATCGCAGCGGCTCTCCAGTTCCGTGCCGCCGCGCAGCGCAGCATGATGAACGTGTGATACCCTCTCCGTCTGCTGCGCAGACAGCTCCCCCGAAGGGGGAGCCACTGGCGAGCCGGTTTTGACTGTGCTGAAATGAACAAAGCCCCATAAAACCATAAACAAAAGTGCTCCGCTGTTTCGATTCACAGCATCATTCCCATTGCTCTTTGTCAGAGCATGGTACAGATGCCGCTGGTCTTGACAGCGGAGCACTTTCGTTTACGATATCAAAATGCCTTCATCATTCAGCAGGAGTTGCCCGACCTGCCAAAGGCTCCCCCTTTGGGGGAGCTGGCATCGCTACGCGATGCCTGAGAGGGTCACTTCTTTGCAGCAGCCTTCTTGCGGGCGGCGCGGCTGGTCTTCCGGGCAGCGGGCTTCTTGACCGGAGCCTTGACCGCTGCGGGGGCAGCCTTTTCTGCGGGCTTTGCCTCCGTCTTAGCCGGTTCGGCCTTGACCTCCTCGGCCTTGGGTGCCTCAACAGCAGGAGCAGCCTCTGCGGGCTTCTCTTCCGCCTTGACCGGCTCTGCCTTGACTTCTTCCGCCTTGGGGGCCTCGACCGCAGGAGCGGCTTCTACGGGCTTCTCCTCTGCCTTGACTTCGGCCTTCTCCTCAACGGGAGCGGCGGGCTCGTCCTTCTTGGCAGCGCGCTTTGCGCTGGTACGGTCCTTCACCTCGGAGATGGTCCAGAGCTGGTCTTCCCCGGCGGTCTCCTGCCAGATCTGCAGCTGTGCGCCATCGGAGACGCCCATGCCCACGGTGTCGATGCACTTGCCGCTGGCCCAGGAAGAGCGCAGGCGGACGGTGCCGGCGGGGGTAGGCTCCACGGTCCACATCTGGGACGTGCCGCCCACATCCTCCCACAGATGCAGCCAGGTGCCGTTGGCGGTGCCGGTCATCATCAGGTCGAGGAGCTTGCCGGAAGCGCGGTTGCGGATGCGGTAGACACCGTCCCCTACGCGGATGAACGCCCACTCCTGTTCGGGCTTGTGGTCGTATTTGCCCAGACGAACGGTCTCCTCGTTCTTCGTGGAAGCAACCGCCTCGATGACGCTGCCGGTGCGGGCAGCGATGGTGTAAAAACGATCTGCTTCGATCACAGTCTGTGCAACAGTTTTCATGATAATTCCCTCCAAACGTTTTTCTCACAAACAAATCGATCTTTTTGTCTTGTTAAATTATACCACTTGTCGTAATTTTTTACAAGGATTTCGACATTCCTTTAGCACTTTGACCAAAAAGCGTCCGCTTTTCATCTGCTTTTGCAAACTTCGACTGAACTTTCGGCCGTAACCAAATTGTAACCGTGCCCAAATGTTCCAATGCAATGGAATGTCCGGGTGTTTCGTATTATAATCAAATGGGAAAGCCCATCCGCATTTCGTCCCTGTGACCTGTGAGGTACTGCATTATGAAACAGAATCTACTCCGCATCGGCTGCGCGGCGGCGGGCCTGGCACTGGCGGCGGGGGTGTTCACCTCCTGTTCGCTGCTGCCCACGCCATCCCGGCCCGTGTCCCACCCCCAGCTGGAGGAGGAACCGCCTAAATACGACGCCTCCTCCCTGCGGGACGGCAGGCTGCGGCTCTTCTCCAGCTATGACTCCCTCGGCGGGAACACCATCCTCTGCGGCGACAAGGTGGTGCACCAGTCCCCCGCCAGCGAAATGTCCTATCTGCTGACCGACAGCCAGACCGGCGAGACGAACTGGTTCGTCTGCACCTGGTCTGACCCGGACACCGCCGCCGGGCGGCGCAGCGGCATCTTTGACCGGACGGGTGAGGCGCTCTACACCTTTGACCGCGAATACGACGTCCGCCTTTCCGGCGGCGTGCTCGTTCTGACCACACCCACCAGCTTCGCCTATTCGCCCCTGCACGACCATGCAGCGGGCGACGTGCGGGTGCTGGATTTTGCTTCGGGCACCGAGTACCCTGTGCCCGAAAACGCCTACACCTGCCTTGTGGCGGGCGACCGGCTGGCCTTTGGCCTCTATGCCCCCGGCGACGCTGCACCCGACGAGGAAAACGACGACCTCTACCAGTATGCTGCCGTTCAGATCCAGGAAAAGGACGGCACCGTGGTCTACCAGAACTTCCACGGCCTGCTGTACAGCCTTTCCGCCGGGATCGACGACCCGCTGGCCCCCGCCGACTGGGTGGAGATCGACACCTACAACGCGGACGGCACAAGCCTGGAGTCTACTTCCCTGCTGAACGCGGCCACCGGCGAGGAGCGGAGCGGCTTTGTCACCTATCTCCACGCGGGCATTGCCAGCTTCCGGACCGACGAGGGCAAGTATCAGCTCGTGGATCTGGTCAGCGACATGACCAGCACCGTGCTGTGCGAATTTGACGACTCCATCAGCGGGTACGCGCCCGGCGTGACCGTGCTCTACCGGGAGGGCGGCTACCTCCTCTACGACCTGACCACCGGCGACACCCTCGACCTCTACAACATGGCCCTGGGCACCAACACGCTGGACATCTACGCCAGGGACGGCACTCTCCGCGTCTACGACATGGACACCGGTGCCATCCGGACCGACACGACGGTTGCGCCGCTGGAAGCGCTGCACCGCACCGACCTCTACGACCAGGGCGGCGGCTGGGTCAATCTGCGCCAGTACGACAACGACAACTACGATGTGACCACCCTGACCCTCGCCGGGCCGACGCTGAGCAAGACCCTTTCGATGGCTGACCTCACCGCCCGCTACGGCGACGACTTCGACGGCTATCTCTGGCCCGTGGCTGCCACGGAGGACGACTTCTATTTCTCCATCAGCTACCGCGGCCCCGGCAGCACCTGGCTGTACGACCTACTGGACAGCGACGGCGCGGTCGTCCTGGCCAGGCTGGGCAGCTGCGGCGAGTACTCCCGCTACAACCGCAGTGCGCCCCTGCCTGCGGGCGTCTTCGTGGCGCGCAAGGGCTTCGATTACGGCTGGATGGACGTGGAGGGGAACTGGATCTACTGCCAGAGCATCTTCACTTCCACCAGCGACGAGACCAACAACTACTTCTATTGAGGGAGGGTTTCACCATGAAACAGACTAAAATTTCCCGCCGTTCCTTCCTGCTGGGGCTGGGGGCCGTCTCCACGGCGGCGCTGCTGGCCGCCTGCGGAGAGGCCGCTTCCAGCGCACCGGCATCGAGTGCCGCTTCGTCCGAAGCACCCGCCTCTTCCGCCAGCGAAGTGCCCGCAGCGCCCATCCTCACCGAGGACGAGTTTCCCGTCACCGACGGCTCCACGGCCTGCATCCCGCTCATTGCGCAGATCATGGCCGACACCACCGGCATGGAGCTGGAAGCCGCCCAGGGCGCCGTGACCACCAACACCACCGCCTGGGCCTGGCGGAACCTGGGCCTTTACGGCGACACCGAGAACGGCACCCGGCTCATCATCGCCTACGAGGCCCCGGAGTCAGTCAAGGAAGAGCTGAAGGCCGATGGTGCCCCGCTGGACCAGAAAGCCATTGGCCGGGACGCGCTGGTCTTCATCGTGAACGAGGACAACCCCGTCCAGAGCCTGACCCGGCAGCAGCTCCGGGACATCTACGCCGGGAAGATCACCAACTGGAAGGACGTGGGCGGCGAGGATGCCGACATCGTGGCCTTCCAGCGCCGGGAGGACTCCGGCAGCCAGACCCTGTTCCAGAAGCTGCTCATCCAGGGCGGCGAGCTGATGGACGCCCCCACCGAGCTGGCTCCTGCCATGATGGGCGAACTGGTAGACGACATCGCCGAGTACAACAACGCGGCCAACGCCATCGGCTTCTCGGTCTACTACTACATCTCGGAGATGTACTCCAAGCCCGGCCTGCGGCTGCTGGCCGTGGACGGCGTGACCCCCGCGGCCGACACCATCGCGGACGAGAGCTATCCCCTGTGCAACGAGTTTTATGCCGCAGTCCGGCAGGATTCCGGCCCCGACACCCCGGAGCGCAAGGTCTACGACTGGCTCTCCACCAACGCAGGCCGCGCCTGCATCCAGAAGTCCGGCTATGTGGCCGCCCAATAATTTTTACTCGCGTGTTCCATTCGTTTGACTTCGTTTCCATTCTTTGCTACAATGAAGAAAAGTCTGGCGGTTTTTGCCAGATCTGCCGCAAGACGTGAAGATGCGAAGGAGAATGAACCATGCTCAAACCCCACAACCACCCTGTGGAAAGCCACGGCCGCACCGCGCTGCGCAACTACATCATCCAGGCATCCACCCTGCTGGAGATCACTCTCTCCGGGCTGGTCCTCATCGGCCTGCTGTTCAGCATCGTGCCGCTGCTGAAATGGATGCCCGGCCTGCTGTTCGACGGCAACGATGCAGAGATCCGCACATTTCTGGAACGTGCGCTGGACATCGTCATCGGCATCGAATTCATCAAGATGCTGGCCAAGCACAGCCCCGGCAGCAGCCTGGAAGTGCTGCTCTACGCCATCGCCCGCCACATGGTGGTCGGCCACGAATCCGCCGTTGAGAACCTGCTCAGCGTGGGTGCCATCGCGCTCATCTTCGTTGTGCGCAAGTTCTTCTTCGTGCCCGCATTCGGTGCCCACCTGCCGGACGGCAACCCTGCCCCCGACCTGACCCCGGACCAGAGCGGCATCCCTGCCCAGGAGTTCCGCCAGCGTCTGCATGACCGCATCCACGCCGAGGACCTCGACGAAGAAGAGAACGCCCCGGAATATGAGGATGTCGAGTGAGTCTTTTCCCCGGAACGCACACAGCCCCCGTGCTTTGGCACGGGGGCTGTTGTTTTGGCTCAGTTTATGCGTTCACGACGCCGCCCTCGACGACGAGTTCGTCCTCGTAGTCGGCACCGTAGGTATCCACGAGGGTCTCCTCGTAGTCTTTGTGGAAGAACTGCTCATCGGCCAGCGCGGTGATCTCCTCGTTGATCCAGTCCAGCAGGGTGGTGTTGCCCTTGCTGACGGCCGGGGCGATGGTGTCGGCGCTGCCCAGCGAGGGAATACCGACGGTGTAGCCGGGGTTCTGCTTGGCGAAGGCAATGACCTCGGTGTTGTCGTTGGCCCATGCCACGCCGTTGCCGTTCTCCAGTGCATTCTTGGCCGTGGCGTAGGAATCGTACTTTTGAAGCGGGATATCGGGGTAGTTCTTGACCAGATAGGTCTCCGCCGTGGTGCCGGAAATGACGATCATCTGGTCGTCGGCCTTCCAGTCGTCCAGACTGGTGATGACGTTGCTGTCCGGCGAAATGACGCCCAGTGCGACGTTCATGTAGGGCAGGGCAAAATCGACTTCCTCGGCGCGCTCCGGGGTGACGGTGAAGTTGGCGAGGATAATGTCCACCTTGCCGGTCTGCAGATACTCGATGCGGTTGGCAGCCTCGGTGGAGACGAAGTTCACCTCCACGCCCAGATCTTCGCCCAGACGGTTGGCAAAGTAGACGTCGTAACCCTGATACTCGCCGTTCTCATCCACATAGCCGAACGGGTTCTTATCCGAGAAGACGCCGATGTTCACGGTGCCGTCGGCCTTGATCTCATCGAGGGTGCGGTAAACGGTGTTGCTGCCCGCAGCGGAACCAGCGGCAGAACTGGAAGCGGAAGCCGCCGTGGAGCTGGACGAACCGCCGCAGGCGGTCAGTGCGCTGGCAGCTGCTGCAGCACCCAGGCCCAGCAGGAAAGAACGGCGGGTGATCTTGTTGGTTTTCATCGTTTGTTCTCCTTTGCTTTATGATGACTTTCCCATATGATTTATCGGAACTGCACACAGTTGCAGTTGCTGGCTTGGAACCTCTCCGTCTGAAAAATGAGCGAGCCGTTACTTCACTGCCTCAAACGTGAAGGTGTTCAAAAACTTCTTCGCACGTTCGGTCTGCGGGTGGTCAAAGAACTGTGCGGGCGGGGCCTCCTCGACGATGCGGCCTCCATCCAGAAAGAGCACACGGTTCGCGACGGCACGGGCAAACTGCATCTCGTGGGTGACGATGACCATCGTTTTGCCCTCGCGGGCCAGGTCAAGCATGACATCCAGCACCTCACGGACCATCTCCGGGTCAAGGGCGGCGGTCACTTCGTCGAAGAGCAGAATTTCGGGGTGCATACACAGCGCCCGCACGATGGCAACGCGCTGCTTCTGGCCGCCGGAAAGCTCCCGCGGGTAGCTTTTGGCTTTTTGCAGCAGGCCCACGCGGTCCAGCAGGGCTTCGGCCTCCTGCTGCACCTCAGCTTTGGGGCGCTTCTGCACTTTGGTCGGAGCCAGCAGGATGTTATCCAGCACGGTCAGGTGGGGGAAGAGCTCGTAGCTCTGGAACACCATCCCGATGCGCTGGCGCAGGGCCGCCAGATTCTTTCCGCCGTAGGCGACGGTCTCACTGCCCAGCTGCACCCGACCTGCCTGCACCGGCTCCAATCCGTTCAGACAGCGCAGCAGGGTGCTCTTGCCACAGCCGGACGGCCCCACCACGACGATGACCTCGCCGGGCTGAACGCCAAAGCTCACGTTATCCAGGATGTTCGTCTGACCATCGTAGCTTTTCACCAAATGGTCCACGGTCAAGATCGGTTCTGACATGTCCGGGTCACTTCCATTTCTTTTCCAGATAGCCCGCCAGCAGGCTGATGGGCCAGCAGGCGAGGAAATACAGCAAAAATACCGTCAGGTAGATGCCAAAGGCGGCGTTGGGGCTGGCCATGCGGTTTGCCTCAATGATCTGCTGGGCCACCTTGAGCACTTCCACCACGCCGATCATCAGCACAAGGCTGGTGGTCTTGATCATGCGTGTGATGAGGTTGATGGACAGCGGGATGAGCCGCCGCACGGTCTGGGGGATGATGATGTACCAGTAGGTCTGTGCCCGGCTCAGGCCCAGTGCCTCGCTGCTCTCGTACTGGTGCTTCGGGATGGCGATCAACGCCCCGCGCACCAGGTCGCTCATCTCGGCGGTGCCCCACAGTACGAAGACGATGACCGACGCGGTCTCGCCGGAGAGGTCCCACCCGAAAGCGCGGGTGGTGCCGAAGTAGACCAGAAAGAGCAGCACCATCTGGGGCATGATGCGGATGACCTCCAGATACACCCGGAGGATGGCTTTCAGGATGGGATTTTTGAAGGTCATCAGCACACCCAGCAGGATGCCCAGCGGCAGGCTGATGAGGACGGACACGGCGCTGATCTTGAGCGCCACGCCCAGACCGCCCAGCAGACGGATGAGGTTTTTGCCCTTGAACAGGACCTCAAGACCCAAATCCGGCATAGCGCACCCTCCTTTCGAGCCAACTGCCCAGCAGCGACACCGGCAGCAGGATGATGAGGTAGAACACCACCAGCAGGAACAGACACTCCGGCGTCTTGTAGTACAGGCCGATGAGGTCTTTGGCGGTGAACATCAGGTCCATCAGGCTGACCGCGCTGAAGACGCTGGTCTCCTTGAGCAGGAAGATGACGTTGGCCATGAAGGCGGGCACACTGGTGGACACCGCCTGCGGCAGGATGACGTAGCGCAGCGTCTGCAGCCGGGTCATGCCCAGGCTGTACGCGCTCTCGGTCTGGATGGGCTCGATGGCCTCCAGCCCGCTGCGGAAGGCTTCGGCCATGTAGCTGCCGCCCAGAAACGCCAGACCCGCGATGCCGCAGATCTCTGCGTTGGTCTTGATGCCCACCTTCGGCAGGCCGTAGTAGATGAAGAACAGCTGCACCAGCAGCGGCGTGTTCCGGCTGAGCTGGATATATGCCCCCACAAGGCGGCGCAGCACCGGCACTTTATCGTATTGGAGCACGGCGCAGACCAGCCCGATGCCAATGGCCCACGCGATGCCGATGACACCCAGCCGCAGCGTCAGCCACGCCGCTTTTTCGTACTGCGGCAGGTAGCTTGCGATGACGTCCCAGTCCATGCCTGTCCCCTCCTTTTTTCATTGATTTTTTTCGTTGGCCGTATGATAAACCCATTTTCCTAGAATGTCAATAGGATTATAGGGAATTTTGGCGTCCGTTTTTTCAGGTTTGCCCCGATTTCACCTTTCAGCGCGTTTTTTGCGTACTCTCTTTTTTCGCAGATTTCATACAATATTGGTATGTTTGCACAAAAGCAAAGGCCGCCCATGCAGCTTGCACAGACGGCCTTTGCCCTGTTCTATTTCTTGTTTTGAATCAGCGGATCTCGATGCCAAGCTTGAACTTCAGGTTGCCCAGCACCTTCTTGACGGCGCGCTCGACCTGTTCGGCAGAGACTTCTGCGCTGGGGTCGGACAGCGTCAGGGAGAACGCCATGCTCTTCTTGCCCGCGCCGAGGTTTGCGCCGCGATAGATATCGAACAGCTTCACGTCGGTGATGAGCGGGCTTGCCTTTTTGATGGTCTCCTCGATCTCGCCGCAGGCGACCTGTTCCTCGCAGACGAGGGCCAGGTCGCGCTTGACGGCAGCATAGGGGCTGAGCGGCTGATAGCGCAGCTCGCCGTCCACGCAGCTCATCAGGGCCTCGTAGTCCAGCTCACCGAGGTAGATGTTCTGGCTGTCCTTCTGTTCCTTTGCGATCTCCAGCTCGCCGTTGATCTCGTTGGAGAGCTTGCCGAAGACGCCCAGACGCTTGCCGCCGCAGTAGACAGCGGCGCTGATGCCGGGGTGCAGCCAGGGCGCAGTCTCGCGCTCGTAGGTAAAGTGCAGACCGAAACCGGCTGCCAGAGCCTCCATGGCGCCCTTGACGGTGAAGAAGTCCTCCTCCGGGCCGAAGGCACCGATGCAGAGGGTCTGGCGCTCGTGCGGGTGCTCGCAGAGGGGCAGTTCCTTGGCCAGATAGACCGGTGCCATCTCGAACAGACGGCCCTCGGCGTTGCCCTTCTTCAGGTTGTCCACGATAACGTTCAGCATGGACGGGGTGAGCAGGGTGCGCATGATGGAGAGGTTCTCGCTGATGGGGTTCAGGATGCGGATGGCCTTGCGGGCAGCATCATCGGCGGGGATGTGCAGCATGTCCAGCTCGGCGTTGGAGTAGAAGGCCAGCGTGGATGCCTCATAGAAGCCCTGCGCCGCCAGCAGGCGCTTGGTCTTGAGCTGCTGCTTCTGGTCGTAGTTCAGACCGCCGTTGGTGACAGCGGCAGTGTTCAGGAAGGTGGGCACGATGTGGTCGTAGCCGTACTCACGGATGACCTCCTCGGCCAGGTCGGGGAAGCTCTCCACGTCCTCGCGGTACAGCGGGGCGGAAACATCCCAGCTGCCGTCGGCCTGCACATCCACGGTGAACTCCAGACGCTGCAGGATGTCGATCATGGTCTGGTCGGGCACCGTGATGCCCAGCACACCGCAGATCTTGGCGGGGGTGGTCACGATGTGCCTGCGCTCCAGCGGGCGGCCATCGGTCAGGTCATATTCCAGCGTGGTGATGTCGCCGCAGTCCAGCTCCTGGATCAGGTGCAGGGCACGGGCGAGGCCCAGTTCGGGCGAGTGGCGGTCCACGCCCTTCTCGTAGCGGGCGGAGGAGTCGCTGTTCTGGCCCAGTGCGCGGCTGGTCTTGCGGACGGAGTCGCGGGCGAAGGTGGCGCACTCAAAGAGCAGGCTGGTGGTGTTCTCATCCATGCCGGAGTTGGCACCGCCCATGATGCCGGCCAGAGCCACAGGCTTCTCGGCATCGCAGATGACCAGATTGTTGGGGTTCAGGGTGAACTCCTTTTCATCGAGGGTCACAATCTTCTCACCCTCGTGGGCACGACGCACATCAATGGTGCGGCCGGCGACCTTGTTCAGGTCAAAGGCGTGCATGGGCTGGCCCATCTCCAGCAGGGTGTGGTTGGTGATATCGACCACATTGCTGATGGAGCGCAGGCCGCACAGGGCCAGATGGCGCTTCATCCAGCGGGGAG
>OCPX01001009.1_pt1 | contig 24053 bp, 22 predicted proteins | sample 1538771 | NCBI WGS metagenome assembly OCPX01 (sample SAMN04571725, study PRJEB22368) | human gut metagenome | biome: human gut; material: stool | host: Homo sapiens | place: Luxembourg | collected 2012-11-01 | reverse complement strand
CACGCTGGACGACTCCGCCAACCGCCGCATCTCCCTCCCGGAGGGCTTTTTGTGCGCGGACGCGGTGCTGCGGCTTGTGCAGAACGTGACAACGGGCCTGCGCGTGAACGAGAAGGTTGTCGATCGCGCCGTGCGGGAGTATCTGCCGTTCCTCGCGACGGAGAACATCATGATGGAGGCCGTCAAGCGCGGCGGCGACCGTCAGGAGCTGCACGAGAGAATCCGGCAGCACTCCATGGCCGCGACGGCGCGCATGAAGGAGGGGGAGCCCTGTGACCTGCTCGAGCGGCTCGCGGGCGATCCGGCCTTCGGCATGACGCGCGCGGAGCTCGACGCGGTGATGGATCCGCGGATCTATACCGGCCGCTGCGCCGAGCAGGTCGAGCGGCTCATCGCGGAGTATGAGCCGCTGCTGCAGGACGCGCCCAGGGCGGACGCGGAGATCAGCGTCTGACGGAAAACTGCACCGCGGACGGAAGAAGCAGACAGTAAATTGCACCCTGCGGGATTTTGATGTCCCGCAGGGTGCTTTTTTAGCCGCTGCATCCGGCTTCCGCGGCGCCGCAGGCAAATTTCTCGCTCAGAATGGCGGAGTTCCCGTTCCGGCGGGGCTTCCCGCTAAAGTGAGAACCTGTTTCATCGTCACGCCCTCCCGTTTGTGATGCCGAGACTTTCGTTTGCGCCAAGCGTCTCGTCCGCAATCATATCCACCATGCACCGGGCGATGGCGGCGCGATCCACGACCCAGCAGACCGGCTTCTCACCCTCTTTGGTCAGTGTATAGGTCTCGTTCTCGCCGTCCCGGATGCCCGGACAGCGCAGCAGGGTGGTAACGGCGGAGCTGGCGGCAACGGTACCGGCAATGGTGGCAACGGATGCGGAACGGGTCTTGATGAGGTCGATGACAGTGGATTTTTCCAAAATAGACATAGTAATTTAAATTATGCGATGAAGGTCGGTGTACCTGCTGTCCGCATCGAAGGGTAATTATACCTTTTACGTGGGCCGCAAGCGCAGGTCCGGCACCGGCTGCGTCAGTCAGATCAACGACCACCTCTTTGAAGGACGCTATTCCCCAAAGTGGCCAGACGGTAAAAAACACGCCCGCAATGTCTACGCCCACACACGCGAGGAGTGTGAAGAGAAGCTAAAGACGCTGATTGCAGAGATGAAAGCGGAGATTGCGGAAGCGCAGCGACTGAAAGATATGGGCGAAGGTAATGGACGGCCACCGGAGGAGAAGAAGGGCAAATGGGGAAAGGAGCAGAAGTGAGTAAAACATCCCCATGTATATTAAGCTACTATGCTTTATATACATGGGGAGAATTCTATATTTTTTAGAAATATACCAAAATGCGGCAACATTAGCAGAATAACCTGCAATCTCAATCAAAAGCTGATCTCACCACTGATGAGTGCACGGATTACAGGAGGCCAAAAGGTCTTGGCATACATATCCATGTCAAAGTCGTCACGGATGATCCACCCGTACAGGATGCCGCGCTGCATAGTAAACAAAAACTCAACCAAAGTAGCCGGATCAGAGGTGTTAGCAATGGTGCCGCGCTCTTGTGCCAAAGTGATAAAAGTGTGTAATTCTTCTCGCTGAATGGGGCTGCATCCCAAGGTGGTACGCGAGGTGGTCCAGTGAGACTTGTTGCTCAACAGCATGGGCCCTGTCTTTTCCCAGAGCCTCTGAATATCAAGCATGAAGTTTAGCAGGTAGTGATAAGGATCCTGCACTTTTTGTTCTAAATCCTGCGTGAGTCCGATGGATATGTTGATATCCCGCTCGTAAATATGCCGCAGAATGTCATCCTTGTTACGGAAAAGATGGTAGACCGAACCATTGGAAAGCCCGGTCGCTTCACAGATGTCCTTTATTGTAGTGTCCTTATACCCTTTTTTATTGAAAAGGACTATTGAGGTGTCCAATACGGCGTTATAATTGGTACGGCTCTTTTCCTGCCGTTTTGTCATAGTTGCAGCCATGTTCCTACCTCATGAAATATATAATCGATTCAATATTATCACTCAGCACAATAAATTTCAAGTGGGAAATACTTTTTAGCAGTCTTGCTGAAATATGGCTCCTTCCACTGTGTAATACTCCGATTTTCTTATCAGGTATCATTTTTTCTTTACAAGTGCGAGTGGAACTGATAAAATTAGATTAGCAATCTAATTTCACGCTCTACTTTTAATAATCTTTCATACATTAGGAGGAATTGCTTATGACTGTGCACATGTCCGAAAAAATCATGCGCCCCGACTTCCAGGGTGAGTTCACCGCCAGCATCCTGGCCGCCGCTGCCTCTCCCGATCTGATCTCCTTCGCCGGCGGCCTGCCCAACCCGGTGTCCTTCCCCGTGGAGGCCATGGAGAAGGCTACCGCCAAGGTTCTGGCCGAAAACGGCGTCCAGGCACTGCAGTACAGCGGCACCCAGGGCCTGCCCGCCCTGCGCGCATGGATCGCCAAGCGCTACGAGACCATGGGCGTCTACGATGTGGCGGCCGACGATATCATCATCACCAACGGCTCGCAGCAGGCCCTGGCCATGCTGGGCGTGTGCATGATCGACCCCGGCGACAAGGTCCTGGTGGAAAATCCCACCTATCTAGTGGCCCTGCAGTCCTTCCACATGTTCGACCCCAAGATCATCCCCGTCCAGATGAACCCCGACGGCATCGACTGCGAGAAGCTCTCTGAGACCGTCAAGGCCAACCCCGACGCCAAGTTCATCTATGTCATCCCCAACTTCCAGAACCCCACCGGCCTGAGCTACACCAAGGAAGTCCACGACAAGGTGGTTGAGATCCTGAAGGGTACCGACATCCTGCTCATCGAGGATAATCCCTACCGCGAGCTGCGCTTCGCCGGCGAGGCCACCGACAGCTTCGGCAAGGAGCTGGGCGAGCAGTGCTGCATGCTGGGTACCTTCTCCAAGATCGTGGCCCCCGGTATGCGTATCGGCTGGGTCTGCGTCCGCAACAAGGAACTGAAGGCCAAGCTGCTGAGCTACAAGTCCACCGCCGACCTGCACACCAGCATCTTCTCCCAGCTGGTGCTGGCCCAGTACCTCCAGGACAACGATGTGGACGCCCACATCGAAAAGACCAAGGAGCTCTACCGCGCCAAGGCCAACTTGATGATGGATTGTATGCGCAAGTATCTGCCTGAGGGCGTGACCTTCACCCCCACCGAGGGCGGCATGTTCCTGTGGGCCACCCTGCCCGACAGCATCACATCTGTTGACCTGTACCGCGCCGCTCTTGCCAAGGGCGTGGCCATCTGCCCCGGCGATCCCTTCTATGAGATAGACCGCGGCGTCCATACCGTGCGCCTGAACTACTCCAACAGCACCGACGAGATCATCGAGAAAGGTATGAAGCTGCTGGGCGAGGCCTGCGCCGAACTGCTGGGTAAGTAATTATTTTAGGAGGAAAGCACGATGGATAAACTCTTTACTCCCGGCAAGATCGGTAAACTGACCATCAAGAACCGTGCTGTACTGGCCCCCATGCAGATGATGTACGGCGAACATCTGGGTTATGCCGGCGAAAAGGCTATCGCCTATTATGAAGAGCGTGCCCGGGGCGGCGTGGGCCTGATTATCGTCGAAGGTGTGAATGTGGACGAGGTGAACAATAAGCCATGGAATTTGCAGATGTCTCTGGCTAGTGACAAGTACACCGCCTCCTTCCAACCCCTGACCGAGGCCATCCACAAGTACGACTGCCGCTGCTTTGTCCAGCTGCACCACTACGGCGCCAAAAGCGCCCCTACCGCAGCCGGCAAGGCCTGGGCCGTCAGCGAGGTGCCTGTAGCTCCCGGTGGGCCCTCTGCTCACAAGATGACGGTCGAGGAAATCAAAATCGTGGAACAGCGCTTCGTTGATGCCGCTGTCCGTGCCCAAAAGGCTGGCTTTGACGGCGTAGAGCTGGCCGGTAGTCACGGCTACTTGCTCCACCAATTCCTCAGCCCCTATTATAATGACCGCACCGACGAATACGGCGGCAGTATTGAGAACTGCCTGCGCATCTACACCGAGATTGTCCAGGGCATCAAGGCCCGTCTGGGAAGAGATTTCCCCGTATCCGTTCGTTTCTGCGGCGACGAGTTCACCCCCCACATCCCCAAGACCCGCACCGTGGAAGATGCCCCCGCTATCGCTCGGGTGCTGGAGGCCGCTGGTGCCGACGCACTAAATATGTCCAATGGCAATAACTTTAATGCCGATGCCAACTGCGAGCCCTACTCCTACGACTCCTTCTGGAAAGCACATGTTACCCGCGCCGTGAAGGAGGCCATCTCCATCCCCCTGATCGCCACCAACACCATCAAGGACCCGCTGGTAGCCGAGGAGACACTGGAAAAAGGCCTGTGCGATTTCGTGGCCCTGGGCCGCGCCCTGATCGCCGACCCCTTCTTCATGAAAAAGGCTGCCAAGGGTGATGTGGCAGGTATCCGCAAATGTATCGGCTGTATGTACTGCCGCGAACAGCTTTACGCGCAGTTGCCTGTCAAGTGCGCACTGAATCCCCGTGTGGGCTACGAGAGTGTCTATCCTCTTGTCCCGGAACAGGATGGGGCGGGCCGTGTAGTTGTCGTCATCGGCGGCGGCCCCGCCGGTATGCAGAGCGCTGTGACCCTGGCAAAGCGAGGCTTCGATGTGACGCTGTTCGAGAAGGAAGATACCCTGGGCGGCACCATGAACTTAGCTGACAAAGGCCCCCACAAAGAGAAGATCACCCGCTTTGTGGAGACCATGAAGGCTGAGGTGGAACGCGCCGGCGTAAAGGTCCTATTGGGGAAAGCCCCCTCGATCGACGAGGTAAAAGCGCTCGCCCCGGAGGGCGTTGTGATGGCGGCCGGTGCCGCCCCCATCGTTCCCCGCATTCCCGGTGTGGATAAGCCGCATGTATGCACCGCTTACGATGTGATCTCCGGTGATGTGAAGGTCAGCGGCAAGGTAGCTCTGATCGGCTCGGGTATCACGGGCCTGGAGTGCGCCGAGATGATGCTCAACGAGGGCTGTCAGGTAGCTATGGTAGAGATGCTGGATGCCGTGGGCACCGGGATGTTCTCCGTCATCATCAACGACATAATGAGCCGCATCAAACCCAAGGATCCCACCATGTACCTGCACACCATGCTCACCGAGATCGGCGATGGCTATGTGATGGTCAAAGACGTAAAGACCGGGGAAGAAAAACGCATTGAGGCCGACCATGTGGTGCTCTCCCTGGGCGTAGCTCCCCGGGCTGATGTGCTGGCTGAGTACCGCAGCGCTTTCAAAAACGTGATCTGCGTGGGCGACAATGCCCAGCGGGGCCGTATCCCCCACGCCACCAAAGAGGGCTACATCAAGTCCCTGGTGTTTTTGAAGGATTGATACAAAAACCGCGTATTTTACCAAAACACGAGCAGCTCCCAACAAAAACTATTTTTAGGAGGACGTAATTATGGCAAACCTTGCACTGTGGAATCTGGTAAGTGAACTGAAGTCCGAAAAGTACAAGTGGGTCGACCTGACCCATGAGCTGAGCCCCGAGACCCCCCATTGGTACGGTTTCAATCCTCTGGAAGCAAAACTGCTGTTTGACTATGTGGAAGGCACCCCTGAGGATATGATGGCTCCCATGCGCTGTTTCCAGGTCAGTGTGGCCAGCCAGTATGGCACCCATGTGGATGTTCCCCGTCACTTCTGGGGCGAAGGCCGTTCCATGGAATCCATTGATGTCACCGAGATGGTAATGCCTCTGGTGGTGGTGGATAAGTCCAAAGAGTGTGCCGCGAATCCCGACTTTATGCTGACCATCGACGATCTGAAGGCTTGGGAGGCCGAGTACGGCCAGATCCCCGCCGGCAGCTTTGTGGCTTTCCGCAGCGACTGGCACAAGAAAGGAACCAACCTGGACAATCCCGATGAAAATGGTGTGCCCCACTATCCCGGCTGGGATGTAGAGGCCATCCGCTGGCTGGTAGAAGAGCGCAATATCGCCTCGATCGGTCACGAGCCCGCCGACACCGATCCCGGCTTCGTTACCACCAAGCCCGACGCCTATCCCTATCCCGGCGAGCAGTACATCCTGGAGGTAAACCGTTTCCAGATCGAGGTCATGCGCAACCTGGATCAGTGCCCTGCCGTGGGTGCTATGATCGTGTGCGGTTTCCCCAAGCTGAAAGACGGCGTAGGTTTCCCCGCCCGCTGCTTTGCCATCTGCCCCGCGGAATAAACCGATGTCTGATATTATAAAAGTGTAAAGGAGTAAAGAATCATGGCACTGGAATTTAATGAACAGCTCTCTCGCCTGCAAAAACCAGACCGTGCGGAAATGACCGATGAGGAATACGCCGTATTTGCAAAAAATGTAGAAGTGATGGAAAAAAACTGGGGGTTCATCAACAACCTTTTCAAGGTGTTGCCTCTGAACGCCAAGCAGTACATCGGATTTTTGAACTTCAAGGGCTCTCTTTTCAATGATAGTTGCTGGCTCACCGATGCCCAGAAAGAAATGATCGGCGTCGTGGTGTCCAGCTACAACTGCTGCTCTTATTGCCTGACCACTCACGGCGATAACCTGCGTGGTATGTGGAAGAATGCTGAACTGGTGGATAAGCTGTCTTATAATTTCCGTTCCTGCAAAGGTTTGCTCTCCGATGTTGATTATGCACTGTGCGAGTACGCATGGTTTGTTACTGCCAACCCCCGTGAGATTGATGCCGTACAGGTTGAGAAGCTGCGTGAAGTTGGTTTGAATGACCATGAGATTCTGGAGGCTGCTTTTGTGGCTGGTTTCTTCAACTACACGAATCGCTGGGTAAGCACTATTGCCCCGGTTGCTAACTCTGGCCATTTTTCCCACAATCGCAACTTTGATTGATACGCACCAGAAAGAAGTGTTTGTGTGATCTATCTTGACAACGGAGCAACCACGTTCCCTAAGCCAGAAGTGGTCTATCAGGCCATGGACATTTTTGCCCGTACCGGTGCAGTGAACGCAGGTCGCGGTGCCTACGCCGCCGCCCGTGCCGCCGACCAGATGATCAAAAATGTTCGCACCGGGCTTATCAGCCTCATGGATGCCCGGGAACAGGCACAGGTGGTGCTCACCCCATCGGTGACTATCGCACTGAACCAGATCATTTACGGTCAGGCCTGGACAGAGAAATCCATCGCCTATGTCTCGCCTTATGAGCACAACAGCGTGCTGCGGCCGCTGGATGTGCTGAGCAAAAAAATCGGTTTTCAGGTGCTGGAACTGCCGCTGGCAGAAGATCTGTCCATCGACCTTGCTAAGACGGCGGCCATGTTTGAGGAGAATCCCCCCTCTTTCGTGGCGGTAACGGCGGTATCCAATGTAACGGGTTATATCGGGAGATCTTCCGCCTGGCCCGCCGATACGGTGCTTTTAACCTGCTGGACGGCTCCCAGGCGGTGGGCCTGATTCGCTTGCCTTTTGCCCAAACGATGGCCGATGCCATCTGCTTTGCCGGACATAAAACGCTCTATGGGCCCTTCGGTATCGCAGGTTTCCTCATCAAAAATTCAGCTAAGCTACAGGTGACGCTGGCTGGTGGCACAGGAACTAAGTCCGAGGACCTTGCTATGCCCACATCCCTGCCTGGTAGTATGGAGGCCGGCAGCAAAGATACCGTGGCCATCGCTGGTTTGGAAGCGGCACTGAAGTGGCTGCCCTCCGTCAAGCCACTGGAGCATGAGCGCGCCATGGCCGCCCACTTCATCGAAGAGGCGGGAAAGATCGACGGTGTAGAACTTTATTGTGCTCCCGGCGGACTTCAAAACCAGGCCGGTGTGGTATCCTTTGGCGTCAGAGGTTTCAAGGCCATTGAAGTGGCCGCCATCCTGGACAGCAAATACGATATCGCTGTCCGTGCAGGACACCACTGTGCTGCCTTAATCCATCAGCATCTGGGCAGCAACAAGTATGCCGGTACGGTGCGCGTCAGTCCCGGGTACTTCAACACGATGGAGGATATCGAAGTTCTGCTCATCGCGCTGCGGAATCTTGACCGCTCTCAGCTGGAAGGTGTGGCCGATGACATCCTCCGGGGTGCCTGCTGAACCAGATTTCCAAGAGGCACTGCAGAACACATTGTAACCCCGTAAAGGCGAGGCTTGGATTCCTAAAAGAGGGTTCAAACCTCGCCTTTAACATTACTCCCAATTCGATGGCGTGTTGCCGGTGTATATTCCGTCCAACATAGTGAATAATTATTGGGAAACTTAGGTTTTGCAATTTGTCTGTTCTTTCTCCGACAGTTTCAGACAAGGCGAGTAATAGTCGCCCTGCAATTCGTACCACAGTCCGTTTCTTTCATCAAATTTGTACTTTTTCATATTCATATCCTCCGTTCTGCAACCTTGAATTTCTTGACTTTTGCGTTTGCCGCTTTGATCAGCAGTTCATCCACGGCATCGGTATACCGGCCTGCCGAAATAAGTTTGTTACGAAACCTGTTCGGACTTTCAATCACCATCCACCGCTCTTGGCCAGTCAGAGCCACATAGTAGTTATATTTCATTCGCTGTTCCTCCTTCGGCTTTCTGCAACCATTGTAGCAGGGGAAATGGAGGAAATCGAATGTGCGGATATAAAAAGACATCCGAGCAGTATTTCTGCCACTCGGATGTCTTTCCCGTTGCACCTCCGGCCTCATTGATCATTTATTTACTGCCCTATCAACGAAAACCGAACGATTTCAGAGGGCTTTGATCCGAGTAGTGCGGCTCGAACGCACGGTCTCCTGGTCCCAAACTTATCGGGAACACTTTTTTCGCTTGTTTATAGCGGTTTTTAGCCATTTCCTATTTATTTTACTTACTCTTTGACGCTCTTATCTCCGCTGTTTCCGGGTGTTCCAGCGCCGTATGTGGTAATCTATGTGGTCAAAAACGCTTCCCGCCCGGGTTCCGGTGAAGATTCACCGATGCCGGACGGGAAGCGTTTCTCATTTCTGTGTGGTCTGTATTGTAACTCTGAGCAGACGGTTATGCAAGTTGTTTCTGCGTGGGTGGTGGCTCAAAGATTGAGCCGCAATAGACAAAGAAATAGCGAAAATGGATTCTTCAAGAACATAAAGGGGGATTGCTTTTACTACCCAATCGCTATATACTAAAAATACCGTGTGACATGTTTCTCTGAAATGAGGATTATAGACGCAGAAAAATCCTTTGATCTCAACGACTTGATGAACATCAAAATAATCTGCGCAAGCGATTAATTATTTATTATAAATAGTGCAGTGTGACATCTTCCAATGGGGGTATGTGTGTATGTCCAAAAAGGTTGTGACGCTTTTAAATAAATATGGCCCGATGCTTTCTGGCGAGCTTGCCAGAAAATTTGAGCATGAATATGGGGCTTCCAACACGGCGGCGCGCCAAGCCCTATCGCGCGCAAAAAAACCGGTTAATAAGATATGCACCCTTTCGTTTGATAAGAATCAGAAATTCTTTTATCTTGAGAGCCAATATATGTCTAACCGCTATATTGAGCGCTTAATGGATGCCATAAAGCAGTCATCCCAAATTAACTGGGTCTATATCTGTGCATTTCAGTCTCAAAATGGCTTTGTGGCCAAGAGCATTTTGCCTTCTCTGGTATCATCGCCGATCAAGAATGTAAAAGGGCACAAGCTCCACCAGAGAGTGATTGACGATTTGCTGAAGTGTGGCATTATCGTAGAGTATAATGAGACACATTGGATGCTTGCCGAATGGGCCTCTATACAGAATCGCAGTATCGCCCGCGCAGTAGGTCTTGAAACCGTAAAGAAACAAGTTGTGAACGACTTTGCATCTTGGGCACAGAACATTAACTTAATCGGTTATGATTCAGCCAAAGTGCTTTCTGCATCGGCGGAATTTGCAAACTTTCAGTGGGCGCTAACAGCCCCTGCATACATTCAACCTCTATATGATACCGAGAAAATTCGGCCGGGCTTTGTTGTGGCGGATATCTTTTATGGACGTACAGCCACGGAGGAAGACATCAATTTTTTCCTGGATAAGCTCTCTGTGATCCGAACCTTTAAAAAACTACCTGCATTTATGCCTGTGTTCTTGGTTGAAAATATCACTCGGGAAGCATTGATGATATTGAAAGAAAACAAAGTGATGGTAGCCCTCATAAAAAATGTATTTGATGAAAAGTATGCCGAGCTGTTAGCGGAAATTGTTAGTGTGTTTTCGCACTCCAGCGCAATTATTTCCAAGAACCCAGAAAAAATCGAAACGCTATTCAGCGAAATTGCAAAGGCAGAAGGCCGGTATAATGATATTATCGGAGATATGTTTGAACTCCTTGTTGGATACTACTATCAGCATATCGGTTACCGTTACTTGGAAATCAGAAAGCTAATACAAATCCCTGATTCAAATGATAAAAACGAAATCGACGTTTTGGTTGAGCGTGATGGCGAAATCATTATTGTTGAATGTAAAGCAACACAGTCTGCTCTTGACCACATCTATGTTGAAAAGTGGTTGTCTCAGACGATTCACCGCATTAGAACTTGGGCATTGAGTCGGTACCAAGATGGGCAAAAATTGAAGTTCCAGTTGTGGTCATTGGGAGGATTTACACCAGAGGCAACTTCCTTATTAACTTCGGCAGCTACCCGCACCCGAAAGTATAAAATCGAGTTTTTCGACAAAAGTCAGATCATTGATATGGCCAAGGCACACAAAGTGCAACCGGTAGTAGAGGTTTTACAACAACATTTTCAAGCGCCGCTTGAAAAAGCAATTAAAAAGCATCGAAAGTAGGCGTTGCTTACTATTTTGCGTCATAGATAAAGGGCTTAGATAGAGATGTTAAAACTCTATCTGAGTCTCTGTTATATAAACCAAAAATCATGCGAATGCATTATTTTCTTGCTTTTTCTGACCGAATGCGCTATCATAATAAACAACGCTGTCAGTGTTGTAATAGACCTCGGCAGTATGGCTATATAGACCAGATGCTCTGCCAGGCGGCAGAGCATTTTTCGTATATCAGTATGGAGGAGATATTTTATGACGGTCAGTTATAAAAAGCTCTGGAAGCTGCTCATCGACAAGGATATGAAGAAAAAAGACCTGTGTGCAAAGGCAGGTATCAGCCCGGCCTCGGTTACTAAGATGGGACGAAACGGACATGTTACCACGGAAATACTGGTAAAAATTTGTGCCACATTGGATTGTGGTATTGGAGACATTATGGAAATCGTACCAGGCGAAACAGACTAAGATTACTCGAAGTGGTGTTCTTTTAAACCAGTTATGTAATGGAAAGCTGCTCTGTCGCAATGCGGAGGAGGGTAAAATGTCAATTATTGAACGCTACCATAAAATATTTGATAAGGAAATCCTCCAAAAGAGCAGAGGAGTAATATTTTCTTTCTCACCGTTGCAGGATCAATTTATTTATCAGCCCTACAGTCATAATATTTCGGCAGATTCTGTTGAAAAACTGGGTGAGTTGATGAGACACAACCTCTTTTTCTATAGCTACGGAGAAGAGGAGGTTGTACAGCACTATGAGAAAGATCATTTCTCCTCTCTGGAGCAGGCAGCTAAGTATGCGTATATTAATCGCCTGCCTAAAAGAGCAGATATTACTGATGGCCTCCCAAGTGAAGTACTATTGGATTTGCTTGTGCAGCTATATAATCCACAGGCCTGCAAACTGGCGGTTAGAACGATCCTTCGGCAAAACGATAACAATGAAATCAAGGGATATGACTTGACATATTTCTCAAAGGATGAAACCGGCGTTTCCTTATGGCTCGGACAAGCTAAACTTGGTGGGAAAGCTTATTGTAAAACGGATATTAACAAAGATCTTTTGGAGAAATTCACTGCGGAGTATTTGTCAAAGCAGATTTTCTTTGTATGCGAAAAACGGGTTTCTCTAACAGATGACACAAAAGCGATTCTTGAAGCCATTGAGGAAATCAATATCCGATCTATGGAAGACGATGCGACGTTGCGTGGGAAAAAACTGCTCGATTATTTCAAATCCGAGGGTATAAGGATTAAGATTCCCTGTCTGTTGGCCTATGGGGAAGAAACCGTCTACAAGGATGCCAGAGCGCTCTGTCAGATGATTGACCGAGAGACCGATAGTATCCGGGATTACTTCAATGCGCATACATATGCTTTTCAAGGCTTCAGCCCTGAAATTGTGTTCTATGTGTTTCCGATAGAAAGCATTGCGCGATTGAGAGATAAGGAGGCGGGCTTCTATGCAGGATTATGCTAAGCAACTGCTTTCAGCGATTAACCAGTATGATGCTGATAATCCAGAGAGCGTAAACCATCTGCGCGATTTAGTTTGCTGGATATCTGATAATGATGCGCTGAAGAAGGACAAGGTGCTTGCACAATTACTATACATTGCGTCCCAAAAGATGCGTGTTTTCGGCTACAACATGCTCAATGGTTATTCCGAGGATCCAAATGAGGCGCTTGCGACCCTTGAAGATATAAGTAATCGAGCCATAAAGAACCTGTATCGCTCTCGCGTCAATGAAAAAAACACCCTGGACAAATCCCAAATGGAAGTTGTTGACTTGTTCCAGAGCCTCTCCCCACGCCGCTTGCTTGTGAGTGCCCCGACATCATATGGAAAAACATTCTTAATGCGGGAAATCGTATTTCTGAATAAGGACCGATACAATAACATTCTTTTGGTTTTTCCTACAGTTGCATTGCTTCTGGAAAATGCCCGAATGATGTCTGCTTTTGTTTCTGATAATAACCTTGACTACCAGATCATCAAAACGGTTGATTCGGTTGTTGAGGACGAATCGAAGAAGATTTTTGTCTTCACCCCGGAAAGAGCTCTACAACTAATTGCGTCTTTCCCTGATTTAAAGATTGACTTCTTTTTCTTTGACGAGGTTTATAAAATAGACGAAGATTATTGTAATGACGAATTGGACGATAGCGACGACGAAAAGAGTAAAAAGAATAAGAAAACAAATTCGAATCCCCACGACTTTCTGAACGAAGACCGGGGAAAAACTTTTAGAGTTGCCTTATACCTGTTGGCGAAATCCGTAGATGAATTCTATCTCGCAGGCCCAAACTTGAACCAGGACCGATTTAGCAAGGGCATGAAACGATTTCTGTCACTGAATCAAATTGTAGTTAAAGAAATCAATTTTGAACCAACCTTGCGAATTTCAGTTAATGCGCATAGTAGCAAGATAGAGGAAGTAACTCCATGTTTTCTTCCCAAGTCGGAAAGCAACGAACTGGTTTCCACAGAGAAAAAAGTCAATGACCGTATCAAGAGTGTGGTAACATATATTAGTGATAAGCACTATGGGAAAACATTGTTGTACTGCACAACGCCGGCAAAAGCTATCGAATACTCCAATAAACTATCTGATAATATGGGTGCACTCAGGGCTTTTGATGCATATCCAGATGATTTTAAAACATTCCTTTCCCATATTCAGAAAGAGTACGACATTGATCACTCGGTCGATGAATGGAGCCTTATTAAAGTTTTGCAGAATGGTTTTGGGATGCATCATGGTAAGTTGCCCAAGTACATTCAGCAGGAAATCTTAGACCAGTTCAATAAAGGAACTTTCGATGTATTGTTCTGCACATCCACAATTGTTGAAGGGGTAAATACGGATGCCCAAAACATGATAATCCTGAACGCATCTAAGGGATCAAAAAAGCTAACCCCTTTTGATATTAAAAACATCAAAGGAAGAGCTGGACGATATTATCATTGTTTTATTGGGCGAGTATTTTATATGACGAAAGAGCTTCAGAAAATCGAAGATTCAGATTCAATGACCTTGAACTTTGTCACTTACTCCGATAATGAATTAAGTGTTATCGATCTTGATAATGCTGAAATAGAAGATTTAACAAGTATAAATGCCCAGCGGAAAATGGAACGAGAGACCGTTACTCAACAGTTTGTTCTTCCACAAGAAGTTTTCTTTAAAAACCGAACCATATCCAAAGAAAATCAAGAGAAATTACTCCACTTACTAATGACTGATTCCGAGTTCAGCAAATATTCACCATTGCTTACCCATGCTGTTGATGTCGATGGCTTCCTGCACTATAGATGGATTAACAAAATTTTGAATACCTTTTATAATGCAAGTTTGATTGATGAGATCACATGCAAAAAATTCTCGGCAATAGCGAATAATTATTATGAGGGCGGTTTTAAAGCACTACTCGGATATGAAGTAGGCAAGTACAGGAGAGGTCATTATAAGTCAATGGACCGGGCATATTCAGAAGCTTTCAAATCACTCAAAGATGTTCTTGAACACAAGATACCCAAAATTCTGTCTTTATTTGAAAGTATTGTAGTATTTGTTGCGAAGCAGGAAGGAATAGGTGTTGAGACATTTTCTTTATCTCGTGTGCGGAGATACTACGAAACCGGTGTCAAAAGTTTGCTGGGAGAGGCTCTAATTGAATATGGATTTCCTACAGATGCGATTAGACGAATAGAGGAAAATCACAAAAAGATTAAGAGCATGACTGTTTCAGAAGCAAAAGAATATTGTAGACTCCATTTCCGTGAAGTTCAGTTGCTTCTTGACACATATGAGAGAAGTCTTTTTATTAAAGCTATGAGGACATTCTGATTAGAGCAAGGGGGGAATATCACTGAACATAAGGAGTGTATCCGTGATAAGGATTTTCGGGACATCCTTTCGCTTCAAGCATGTATTATTGATGATGCAGAGTACTTAGACGAGAAAATATAAAGAGTAACCATCTAAAACCAAATTATCAAACGGAAGGCATCCTGGCAAAAAGAGCCGGGATGCTTTTTCAGCAGATACACCGCAATAGACAAAGAATTAGCCCGGATATATAATTAAAATTCACGCATGGTTTTGCGTTGCTGTATAATTAAAAATCTCTAATCTAAAAATGATAATCCAAATCTGAAAACTGGATTTTCAATAGACAAATTGAAGCTGCTGTGTTAGAATTAACTTGTATTATTGTATACTCTGACACGAGGTGTTATGATGACGATTTGTTATAATAAGCTCTGGAAACTCTTAATTGATAAAAACATGAAAAAGAAGGATCTCCGATTAGCCACTGGCATGTCCACCACCGCCCTTGCCAAGCTGGGCAAGAACCAGCATGTCAGTACAGAGATTCTGACGAAAATCTGTACCGTACTGGATTGCGACTTCTGCGATATCATAGAGCTCGTAAAGGAGGAAAACCATGATTGACTTTTCCAAAATCGAGCAGTATCGGGAGAACAACCGTATTGAGGCGAAGAAAGCCCTTGGCGGGCTACCCAGGAGCATTTGGGAAACCTATTCCGCCTTTGCCAATACCCACGGCGGTATTATCCTGCTGGGAGTGGAAGAATGGGCGGATAAATCCTTGCACACGGTAGATCTGCCAGACCCTGACAGACTCATCAAGGAGTTCTGGGACATCGTCAACAATCCCAACAAGACCAGCGTGAATGTGCTGTCCTCCAAGGATGTATTTGTGCAGGAAGTCGACGGCAATCATATCGTGGTCATCAATGTTCCCCGCGCGGAACGCTCCTATAAACCGGTGTATGTGGACGGAAATCCGCTCTGCACATACCGCCGTAACGGTGAGGGCGACTATCGCTGCACCAAGGAGGAATATCAGGCTATGGTGCGCGACGCATCGGTAAAGACGCAGGATATGCTGGTTCTGAACGAAATGGACTTGACGGTGTTCAACCAGGAGAGCATCCGCAGCTACCGTCAGAGAATGCGTCTTTCTCGACCCGGCCATGTGTGGGAAGCGTTGGAGGATGAAGATTTCCTTCTGAAGCTGGGTGCCGTGGGCATCGGCTCTGACGGAAAGAAGCATCCCACCTCTGCCGGACTTCTCATGTTTGGCAACGAGTACGATATTGTGCGGGAATTCAACGCATTCTTTCTGGACTATCAGGAGCAGTATGATGCCGATACCCGTTGGACAGATCGTATCATTTCCTCCTCTGGCGATTGGAGCGGTAATGTGTATGACTTCTATTTCCGGGTCTACAACAAGCTGATTCAGGACATCAAAGTGCCCTTCAAAATGGAGGGCGGTACCAGAGTGGACGATACAGATGTGCATAAAGCACTGCGCGAGGCGTTGGCAAATTGCCTGGTTCATGCCGATTATTATGGCAGGCAGGGACTGGTCATTATTAAAAAGCGGGACAGCATCACCATGTCCAATCCTGGCAGCTTCCGTATTGAGGTGGACGCGGCGAAAAGCGGCGGTGTATCCGACCCGCGGAACGGTGCGATGCTGAAAATGTTCAACCTGATTGATATTGGTGAGCGTGCTGGTAGCGGCATTCCGAATATCTTCCGCGTCTGGCGCGAGCAAAATTGGACAACTCCGGAGATTACAGAGCAACTGGAGCCAGAGCGGACAACATTAACGCTCTTATTCTCCAAGAGTGACGATAAAAAAACGGCGATAAAAAGTGACGATAAAAAAGCGACGGTAAAATCTGCGCGGCAGAAAGAAGAAATCGTTGCATACCTTACTGATCATATTTCGGCCAGAAGTGCCGATATTGCAGAGCTCCTTGGAGTCAAAAGTACACGAGCCAAGAAACTCCTCTCTGAACTGACTGCGGAGGAAATTGTCGTAGCCGAAGGCGGAAATCGAAACAGAACCTATAAGCTGAAAGCGTAAGGAGAGTGTCAGATGCCAATTCCCAAATATGATGAGATGTACCGTGCCTTCCTTGATTGCTTGGCAGATGGCCAACTGCACAGATCAAAAGAGGTAAAAGATACGGTTGCAGGGGTTTTCTCGGTGTCCGAAAAGGAGCGGGCTGAGATGCTGCCAAGCGGGAAGCAGCAGCTTTTTGATAACCGTATTGGCTGGACAAGGACATATCTGAAAAAGGCAGGCCTTGTGCAAAGCCCGTCACGAGGTATTTATGTGATTACGCCAGCAGGCAGACAAGTCCTCAATGAGAATCCTCCTCAAATCGATAACCTTTATCTCCAGCGCTTTGAGTCATTTCGAAAGTTTATTTCTCCGAACAATAATGAAGAAATAGCACTTTCGACACCCATGGAAAAGGTGTCCGGTAAAACACCGCAGGATGTTTTGGATGAAGCCTTTCAGCAGATCAATACCACCCTGGCAGATGATCTCTTGAGTGAAGTAATGAAGCAGCCGCCCGCTTTCTTTGAACATCTGGTCGTCAAACTGTTGATGCAAATGGGATATGGTGGCTCGGTGGACAATGCAGGCACGGTCATAGGGCAAACCGGTGATGAAGGCATTGATGGCATCATCCGTGAAGACAAACTTGGCTTCAGCTTGATTTATATTCAGGCGAAGCGTTGGGATTGTGACAAAACCGTTGGCAGACCTGAGATTCAGAAATTCGTTGGTGCGCTGGCTGGACAAGGTGCTTCCAAAGGATTGTTCATTACGACGGCTAAGTTTACGAAAGAAGCACGGCAATATGCAGAGAAGCAACACACCACAAAGGTTGTGCTTGTTGATGGCACTGCGCTGGCAAAATTGATGATCGAATATAATTTGGGCGTGTCTACGGAAGCTACATACGAAATCAAAAGAATTGACAGCGACTTTTTTGCGGAGGATCTTGATTGATTTTGCGTTTACTTCAAGACTGCATCAGATTATGATTTTTCAATATCGCACCGCGCTCTTATAACGGAAATTATCTGCAAGGCATGTGTGCAGCTATGTAAATAAATAGTAGATAGTCAAATAATCCTCAAGTATTGGAGATGAAGATATGGCATACCAAAGCGAAGCGGCTCTTGAGCAGCAGTTTATAGAGCAACTGAACAAGCAGGAATATACCACAGTCGCAATTCCTGATTATGACGCGCTGGTGGAGAACTTCAAGGTTCAGTTTGAAGCCTTCAATGCGCCAAAGCTGGATACGCCTATCACTGATAAAGAGTGGGAGCGTATCTTCAACCTCATGCTCGGAAAGTCTGTTTTCCAGAGCGCAAAAATCTTGAGGGATAAGTTTGTCCTTGAGCGTGAAGATGGTACAAAGGTATATCTGTCCTTCTTTGATCAGGACCACACGAAGAACATTTTCCAAGTCACTCATCAAACAACCGTGGTTGGAAAGTACGTCAATCGTTACGACGTTACGATTCTCGTAAACGGCTTGCCCCTGATCCAAGTAGAATTAAAGCGCCGTGGCATTGACATCCGCGAGGCAGTCAATCAGGTCATGCGTTATAAGAAGCACTCCTACAACGGGCTGTATCATTTCATTCAGCTCTTCATTGTCTCCAATGGTGTTGACACAAAGTATTTTGCCAATTCCGACAGAGACTTGATGTATAGTCTTGCGTTCTTCTGGACTGATTTTAATAACGTCCGCATCACCAATTTGAAGGACTTTTCGATTTCTTTCCTTGCAAGGGATCACATCATCAAAATGCTGACACGCTACACCATCCTAAATGATACCGATAAGATTTTGATGGTCATGCGTCCCTATCAGGTTTATGCCGTAGAAGCGCTGATCCGTCAGGCAACGCTTACAAACCGGAATGCGTATATCTGGCACACAACCGGCGCGGGCAAGACGTTGACATCCTTTAAGACGGCGCAAATCCTTGCAGCAAATCCGAACATCAAGAAAGTCATTTTTCTTGTTGACCGAAAAGACTTGGATTCTCAGACAACCGAAGAGTTTAACAAGTTTGAGGCTGGCTCTGTTGATGTGACAGATCGCACCGATGTCCTTGTCCGCCAGATGAAGGATAAGAACCGGCAGCTTATCGTCACCACGATGCAGAAGATGGCAAACGCTGTAAAGCGCCCTCAGTACGAGAAAGTAATGGACGCATACAAAGACGAGAAGGTTGTCTTTATCATCGACGAATGCCACCGCAGCCAGTTCGGGGATATGCACAAGGATATTGTGCGGCATTTCAGAAAGGCACAGTTTTTCGGCTTCACGGGGACACCTCGCTTTGAAGTCAACGGTAAAACTGAGGGTAAAATCACGCAAACAACGGAAATGCTCTTTTGTGAGTGCCTTCACAATTATCTGATTAAAGACGCCATCTTTGATAATAATGTTCTGGGATTCCACATCGAATACATAAAAACAATGGAGGGTGATTTTGACTGGGATGACCCGACACTCGCGGACGCGATTGATATAGGCGAACTCTATATGTCCGATGAGCGAATGTCTCTGATCGCCAATCACATCATCCAGAACCACAAGGCGAAAACCCGAAATGGACAGTATACGGCTATTTTTGCCGTGTCCTCTATTGATGCCCTTGTTAAGTACTACGACATTTTCAAGAAGATCAAGCATGACCTGAATATCAGCGGCATCTTCTCCTACGGGCAGAATGAGGATGCTGAGGGCAAGGACGAGCATAGCCGGGATTCGTTGGAACGGATCATCAAGGACTATAACGAAATGTACGGGACCAATTTCTCCACAGATACGTTCTCGGCTTATCACAAGGACATCTCTGACCGAGTAAAGGGAAAGAAAACAAAGTCGCTTGATATTCTTATCGTCGTGAATATGTTCCTGACCGGATTTGACAGCAAGCAGCTCTCTGTCCTTTATGTGGACAAGGACTTGAAGTATCATGATTTGCTGCAAGCCTATTCCCGGACAAACCGCGTTGAGAAGGAAACAAAGCCCTTTGGCATTATCATTTGCTACCGCAACCTCAAAAAACGCACCGATGACGCGCTGACACTCTTCTCTAAGAGTCAAGATACTTCCGGCATTGTTGTTCCGGGGTATCAATACTTCGTGGAGAAGTTCAACGAAATGGTGATGAAGCTCAAGGAAATCGCGCTGTTCCCTGAGTCCGTTGACACGATGCAGAACGAGGACGATCAAAAGAAGTTCGTCGTGACCTTCCGTGAGCTGACAAAGTATCTCCAATCATTGCAGACCTTTATTGAGTTCAGCTTCGATCAAGATGCTCTTATCATGTCCGAGCAGGAATACCAGGACTACAAGAGCAAATACCTCATGCTCTACTCAAGGCAAAAAACAGACCGCGAGGTTGTCTCCGTTCTGAACGACGTTGACTTCTGCATCGAATTGATGGAGAGTGACAGGATCAATGTCGCATACATCATGAACCTGATCCGCAACATCCATTTCGACGATCCCAAGCAGAAGGATTACGATATTAAACACATTAAGGATGAGCTGGGTAGAACCGATAATCCGCAGTTGCTCCGGAAAGTCGAAATCCTACAAGCGTTCTTAGATCGTGTTGTTGTCGGTTTGGAAAGTGCGGATGAAATTGATGCAGCATATAACGACTTTGAAAATGAAGCAAAGCGCGAAGAGATTGTTGCCTTTGCGAAGACTGAGGACATTGACGCATCTATGCTGACGGATATTATTTCGGAATATGAGTTTTCTGGCACAATGGATGCAGGAACTATCCGGGATAGGATTGAGAAGCCCTTGCCGCTTTTGAAGAAGCGATCCCTTGTAAATCGGATCGTTGATTTCATCCGGCAGCACACAGAGAAATACCAATAAGGAGAGAGACAAATGGATAATTCGATTCAGGCTCACCAGAAAGAGCTTTGCAATAAGCTATGGGCAATGGCAAATGCCTTGCGCGGAAACATGGAGGCGTATGAGTTCAAGAACTACATCTTGGGCATGATCTTCTACTACTACCTTTCCGACCGGACAGAGAAGTATATGGCAAATCTTCTCAAGGATGACGGTATCGATTATGAAGAGGCGTGGGCAGACGAAGAGTATAAGACCGCCGTTATCGAAGAGGCACTGCGCGACCTCGGCTATGTCATCGAGCCACAGTATTTGTTCCGCAAGATGGTCAAGATGGTAGAAAACCGTTCCTTCGACATTGAGTTCTTGCAAAGCGCAATCAACGCGCTGATGGAGTCCACAATCGGAAACGATTCTCAGGAGGACTTTGACGGACTGTTTTCTGATATGCAGCTCGATTCATCGAAGCTCGGTCATACTGTCAAAGATAGAAGTGCTGTTATGGCAAAGATCATCGCTTCGCTGGACGAAATCAACTTCGGCGTGGATGATACCAAAATTGACGTTCTTGGTAACGCCTATGAATATCTGATTGGTCAGTTTGCTGCAACTGCTGGCAAGAAAGCCGGTGAGTTCTATACGCCCTCCGGTCCTGCCGAATTGCTTTGCCGTCTGGCTTGCCTCGGTCTCACGGATGTCAAAGATGCAGCCGACCCCACTTGTGGCTCTGGTTCGCTGCTGCTGCGCCTCAAGAACTACGCCAATGTGAGAAACTACTATGGACAGGAATTGACCTCCACGACTTATAACCTCGCCAGAATGAACATGATTCTGCGCGGAATCCCATATCGCAACTTTAACATCTACAACGGTGATACCTTAGAGCATGACTACTTCGGAGACATGAAGTTCCGTGTTCAGGTTGCCAATCCGCCTTATTCTGCAAACTGGTCTGCCGATATGCACTTCATGGAGGACGAGCGTTTCAATGAGTATGGCAAACTTGCTCCGAAGAGCAAGGCTGACTTTGCCTTTGTTCAGCACATGGTTTACCACATGGATGAGGACGGACGAGCCGTCGTTCTTCTGCCGCATGGCGTCCTGTTCCGTGGTGCTGCTGAGGAAGTAATCCGCAAGCATCTCATTCAGAAATTAAATGTTCTGGACGCGGTAATCGGTTTGCCTGCAAATCTGTTCTTTGGTACGGGCATCCCCGTCTGCGTCCTTGTTCTCAAGAGAGAGCGAAACGGTAACTCTGACAACATTCTTTTCATCGACGCTTCCAGCGACTTTGAAGCCGGAAAGAACCAGAATATCCTTCGGGAGTGCGACATTGACAAGATTGTTGAAACCTACGAGCGCCGTCAGGATGTCGATAAATACGCTCATGTTGCGACCATGCAAGAGATTGAAGAGAATGGCTTCAATCTGAATATCCCCCGTTATGTTGACACCTTTGAGCCGGAACCTGAGATTGACTTGAATGAAGTTGCCGCTGAGATCCGCAAGCTGCAATCTGAAATCAAGGATATTGATGCGGAACTGAAACCGTTTTTTGATGAGTTGGGGCTGGTTTTCCCCTTTGACGTGGAGGGCAAATAATTATGGCAAATGTATCCTCAAGTAACGGTCTTGAGAAGCGTCCGAAGCTCCGCTTTCCGGGCTTCGATGAGCCGTGGAGAGCAGAAAAATTGTCTGATTTTGCAGAACGAGTAACACGGAAAAACAGCAACAATGAAACTGATCTACCCCTGACAATATCCTCGAAAGATGGTCTTGTCGATCAGATCAGTTACTTCAACAAAACCGTTGCAAGCAAAGACATGAGCGGATATTACCTTTTGAGGAATGGCGAATATGCGTATAACAAGAGCTATTCCGTAGGTTACGACTTCGGTTCAATAAAGCGGTTAGACCGCTATCCTATGGGAGCGTTGTCTACACTATATATCTGTTTTGCGCTCAAGAAGCACGATACAGACTTCATTAAGGTGTACTTTGATTCACTCAAATGGTACAAGGAAATCTATATGATTTCAGCAGAAGGGGCAAGAAATCACGGATTGCTTAATGTCCCAACAGATGAGTTCTTCGCCACAAAACACTATCTGCCGGAGAATACTGCCGAGCAAAGAAAGGTTGCAGACTTTCTCATTGCCTTAGATCGTCGTATCGACGCGCAGCAATCTCTCGTAGTTAACCTCAAGAAGTATAAAAGAGGTGTCGTTCGCACACTATTGACCCCCTATTCATGTTGTATTGCAGATGCAACATGGACTACGGCTAAGATTGGCGATTTGGGGTCATTTACAAAAGGCGCACCGTTATCAAAAGCAGACATAGCACCTGATGGAACTCCGTTTATCCTGTATGGTGAACTTTATACGACATATCATGAGGTGATAAATGCGGTTATACGCAGAACCCAAGCTCAACCCGAAAAGCAATATTATAGCCGTGTTGGAGACGTGGTCATTCCCACCTCCGGTGAGACGCCGGAAGAAATATCAACCGCAGCGTGTGTTATGCTGCCAGATATAATTCTCGCTGGTGATCTCAACATATTCCGCAGTTCAAAAATTGACGGGCGGATTATGAGTTATATTTTGAATCATATCGTAAACGGACAAATTGCTCGGATTGCACAGGGAAAGTCCGTTGTTCACATTCAAGCAAGTGAACTTTCAAAGATAGAAATTAGCTACCCCGACTACAATACGCAGCGCAAAATGTTCAAAATATTTGACGCTCTCAATACAAGAACTGAAATTGCACAAAAGAAACTGATGGCTTTGCGTTGTATGCAAAAAGCTCTGCTACAACAACTCTTCATGTAAAGAGTCTCTGCATCAGGCCACTGCGGATACGGAGCAGCTTTTCAAGCACGGCTTGTGCGGAGTCAAGCCGCGCTTGGAATAAAGATAGATAACTTGCAATAGCTAATTGTTCCTCTGGATCAGAAGGCAATGTATGAACTGTATTAAAGAAACCATCCGTTGGAACATTAAGGAGTCCGTGATTTCTTGCACCCTCGGCGCAAATCTCATTAACGCCACGATGCCATTGAGAAGACTCAAAATACCATTTTGCAAGATCACTCAATACTATATCGTCTTTAACCCTAAAGCAAAGGTAGAGGGTTGAAACAGCCCCCATAGGATACAATTCGAGACGCTTGATAGAGCCAAATGGATAATCATTTGATGTACTACGATTGTAGGCGTATTCTCCAGAACGAAGCAAATAATACCCGCTCATGTCTGCGCTTGCAACGGTCTTGGAAAAGAAATCCCGTTGATCAATCAAACCGTATTGCGCAGAGATAGTCAGCGGTATATCCGATTGCCCTCCATTTTTCCTCGTTACTCTCGTGGCAAAATCGGACAGTTTATATTTCTGCCAGTCCTTTCTCTTGTTACGAGGAATGAGTCTAACTTTTTGGGAAAATACCGTCTCAAACACACCTCTTTTATACTTCTTGAGGGCTTCTACTTTTTTTCGCTGAACATCAATTCGAC
>OCPX01001005.1_pt1 | contig 24128 bp, 23 predicted proteins | sample 1538771 | NCBI WGS metagenome assembly OCPX01 (sample SAMN04571725, study PRJEB22368) | human gut metagenome | biome: human gut; material: stool | host: Homo sapiens | place: Luxembourg | collected 2012-11-01 | reverse complement strand
CCCGGGATTCTTTTGAAAAGAAGGCCCGCCGGAACTTTGATTCCGGCGGGCCTTCGGTCATTCAGGCGTGATGGGTGTCATCGTGCATTGGTGCGCGCGACGAATCCCGTGAAGACGCCCCAGCCGACGGGGAGCGAGGTGCGGTCCTGGATCTCGAAGTCGGGGCGGTGATGACCGTGGTGGTCGCACCCGAAGTAGAAGAAGGCGCACTTGCCGCCGTGTGCCTGGATGCGGCGGATGAGCATGGTACAGTCTTCGCTGCCGACCTTGGCGTTCATGTCGGTGACGAGCGTCACGCCTTCGGCGTCGCGGGCGGCGGCCTTGACGAGCTCGACCGCCTCCTCGTCGCCCTTGTAGGTCACGGCCTCGCCCATGCGGGTGAGCTTGTACGTGCACTCGTAGGCTGCGGCGAGGCCCTTGACGGTCGTCTCGACGTTGGCGGCCATGTAGTCGTTGATTTCGGTCGACTCGCCTCGGACCTCGAGGACGACGTAGGCGTGGCCTGCGACGATGTTGCGGGCCGTGCCCGAGACGATCTTGCCGACCTGCACGCGGGTGATGCCCTTGCTGTGGCCGGGCAGGCTGCCGAGCGCCATGACGGTGTTGCAGGCGCACATGAGGGCGCTGTGGCCCTTTTCGGGACTGCCCGCCGCGCAGGGAAGGCCGAAGATCTCCAGGTCGAACTTCGTGGTGGCGAGATAGCCTTCGTGAGAGACGCCGACCTGGCCGGGTTTCGCGTCGCAGCCGATGTGGCCGGCGGTGAACCAGTCGACGTCGTCGAGAACGCCCGAAGCGGCGATGGCGGCTGCCCCGCGAACGCCTTCCTCGGCGGGCTGGAAGACGAGTTTCACCTTGCCGCAGAGGGTCTCCTTGTTGTCGGCGAGCCACTGCGCGACGCCAAGACCCACGGCCGTGTGGCCGTCGTGCCCGCAGGCGTGGGAGAGGCCGGGACGCGTGGAGGCGAAGCCCTCGCGGTTGGGCAGATGGTTTTCGTCCTTCGTTTCCTCGATGGCGAGGCAGTCGATGTCGAAGCGAAGCGCGGTGACGGGACCGGGACGGCACGTGTCGAGCACGCCGACGCAGCCCGTGTAGCCGCCCATGCGCTCGAGGAGGGCTTCGGAGACGCCGGCAGCGCGGGCGCGCTCGATGGCGGCCTCGACCTCTTCGGGCTTGCGGCCCATGACGGCGTCGGGATTGATCACCTGAAGGCCGGTGAGGACCTCGAAGCCGAGAGACTCGAGGCGATTGATGAGGTAGGCCGTCGTTTCGAATTCGAGCCAGCCTTCTTCCGGATTCATGTGGAAGTGGCGGCGGTCCTCGACCATGCGGTCAACGTATTGTTCGGTATGTGCGGTCATGATGATGTCCTTGTGACGGGGTGTCCGGGTTGAACCGGATCAGAGGTCGAAGATGAAGCCGAGAAGCACGAGGTTAATGAGCATCGGGATGGCCATGCGCTTCGAGATGTCGAGCGGGGTCATGCGGGTCATGCCTGCGACGACGATGGTGGCGCCGGCGAGCGGCGAGCACATGCGGCCGAGCGCGCCCGAGAGGGCGGCGACCATGCCGAGGCTGGCGATGTCCATGCCGAAGCTCGCGGCGTGCGGCGTCACGGCCTGGTTGAAGGCGTGGCCTGCGGCGTCGCCCGAGCCCGTGAGGACGCCCATGACGAACGGGCCGAAGTTGGCGGCGTAGCGGGCGATGTCGTTGGATTCCTTGAGGGTGGAGATGAGCGCGTCGATGACGCCCGCGGCCTGAAGACCGCCCGCGAACGTGCCTGCAGCGATGATGATGCCCATGATGTTCGCGTAGCCCTTGCCCATGCCCGTGAAGAATTCCTTCGTGACGGTGGCGGGGTTGGCGCGGGCGACGATCATGGCGTAGACGGTGCCGATCAGCATGGCGGCCGGAATGCTCATGCGGATGGCGGGCAGGCAGGTGGCGCCGAGGAAGAGGATCACGACGGGAAGGATCGGAGCGACGGCCATGAGGTAGTTCGGGCGGTCGGTGAGCTGCCAGTGCTCATTGGCTTCAACGGCAAAGGCCGAGACGCCGTCGGGACCGGGCTTCTTGTAGTCCTTGAAGACGAACACCATTGCGGTTACGAGGATGATGTTGAGCGCGCAGACCGTCAGGATCTCGGGCGTGAAGGAGACGATGAGGTCCATCACCTTCATGTCGGCGAGCTGGGCGATGAAGACGTTGTGGCTGCTGCCGGGAGAGAGCGTCGAGGGAGAAATCGAGCCGATGATGGCGGCGCCCGCAATGGCCGGATGGAAGCCCGCGCGAACCATGAGCGGAATCATCGTGGGACCGAGTGCGGCGGCGGAACCTGCGGCGCTCGGAACGGCGACGGCCACGCAGCTAGCCACGAGCATGCAGGCGGGGAGAAGGAAGACGCCGAGACGGCCGAGCGGCTTGACGCAGGAGCTCACGAGCTGCACGTCGCAGCGCGTGATCGAAATCGCGGCGGCAAAGCCCATGGACGAACAGATCGACATGATGAGCGATCCGCGGGTCATGTTGTTCGCGAAGGCGTTGAGCGCGGCCATCGGATCAAGCGAGAGCGTGGCCATCAGAAGGCCGGAAGCAAAGAGTACGAGGCGCGTTTCCCATCGCTTCAGAAGGGCGGCGATCGTCAGCAGCGTGACGATGACGGCCATCCAGAGTGTGAAGGTGGTCATGGGTGGGTCCCTTGGTTGAGTTGGATTTGGATTGTGTCGGCAGGCCGGAGCCCGATCCTTATTCGTCGCGGCCCATCGTGCGAAGATGGCGCATGGAGCCGTACTTCTTCTGCAGAAGCGCATACTCGGCCTCGTCGCAGAATTCGCACTTGCCCGCCGCGAAGGCCTTGGCCGTTTCGATCACGAAGCGGACGGTCTCCTCGACGTCGACGGGATGGGTCGCACCCGTGGCGCAGCCCGCGACCTTGGTCACGGTCGTGATGGCGACGCCGACGCACGGGCGGTCCGTGACGACGCTCGGCTGAAGAATCGAGTTGAGGTGATAGACGTCGTTGCCGTAGGGCGTGATGTCCTGCATCGTGAGCGGAAGAACGGCTGCAGGCTCGCCCGTCGTCGTCTCCATGATTTCAAGCAGATCTTCGCTCACGTGAAGGATCCAGCCGTCGCGCACGGTCGGCGTGATCGCAAAGCCGCGCTTGTTGAGAATGCGGTTGCCCTTCGTCGTGTCGATGCAGAGGATGGCGTCCATGTCGGGATGGACTTCATGACGGTTGCAGATTTCGCTCGTGACGGGCGAGTCCATGAAGGGAACGGGTTCGTGCGGACGCGTCGGGGCGTTCGGGCAGATCTGCGTCGTGACGATCACGTCGCCTTCGAGCCTGTCGCCCTTTCGCTGCATGCGGGCGAGCTTCGCCGCAACCGACACGGCGGCAAGCGCACCGTCGCCGTCGGACGTGAAGCCGATGCGGGAGGGCCGCGCACCCAGACCGCCGAGACGGCCGATCACGCCGAGCGTCGGGGCCGTGCCGCCGACCGACTTGCCGTTCGTGCCCGGAATGATGAAGGTCACGAAGTCCGTCGTGCCCTTGGGACCTTCGACCGCCTCGGTCGTGCCGCCTTCGAGCCCTTCGCTTCTCACGAACTCGACGACGTCCCTGCCGCCGACGTTCGCATCATCGAGGAGGTCGTACGCCTCCATCACGGTCTTCAAAGTCATTTTCTTCTCCCATTGAAAACAAATAAAAACCAATCATTCGGACGGTTTTGACGACTGTCGATTTTAGGCGACGCCTGCCGAAGAGCTGAAGCGGATTAACCCTGTGGGCGGGCCTTTGTGAAAGGTTCGGACAAATGGATGCAGGGTCTTTACGTACCCTATCCCGACGAAGCCGCCTGAAATCGATCGATTGCAGCACACAATGCCTGATTCGGGACGCAACCTTGGTTCAAGGTCTTGCGGCGCAAGGGTTCGGGGAGCGGGGAGGGTGTTTTCGGCAGTCAGCCTGCGGGAGCGGCGAATGCACGATTTTCGTGAAACGGAACTCAGGGAAAATGGGGAGATTACGTTTTGCGCGGGCGTGAAAACCCGAGTAGTCATATTTGAGCGACATGGGTATGCTCACTTCTGCCGGCACGACCAGCCGGTTTGAAAGGAGCTAAAAAAATGAATTTCATGAAGACTCTGGTGGCCGCCTCCGTGGCCGGTGCGATGATGGTAGGTGCGGTGTGCGCCCAGGAAGACTCGTTGCGTCCGCGCGAATACGGCATCCAGTTCGGCGTCCTGCAGCCGGGCCAGAACAACGCCATCACTGACGTTGAAGGCGTGCTCGTCGGCCAGGTGAACGTGCATGACGACAAGAAGGGCGCTCATACGGGCGTGACCGCGATTCTTCCGCACGGCGGCAACCTCTTCAAGGAAAAGGTTCCTGCGGGCATCTTCCTCGCGAACGGCTTCGGCAAGATGACGGGCTATCCGCAGGTGAAGGAACTCGGCAACATCGAGACGCCGATCGTCCTCGTCAATACCCTCAACGTGGCCGCTGGCCTTGACGGCATCATCGACTATACGTTCTCCTTCAAGGAAAACGGCGACTGCCGCAGCGTCAACGGCGTGGTCGGTGAAACGAACGACGGCGGCATCAACGACATCCGCGCGCGCTTCCTCACCTCCAAGGACGTCCTGAAGGCCATCCAGACCGCCAAGTCCGGTCCCGTTGAAGAAGGCGTCGTGGGCGCAGGCTCCGGCACGAAGGCCTTCGGCTTCAAGGGAGGCATCGGCACGTCGTCCCGCAAGCTGCCCGCGAGCATGGGCGGCTACACGGTCCTCGTTCAGACCAACTTCGGCGGCTTCCTCAATGTTGACGGCGTCGCCGTAGGCGAAAAGCTCGGCGGCTATCCGTGGCAGAAGGAAATCGAATGCGCCGACGGCTCGATCATGATGGTCGTCGCCACCGACGCTCCGATTGATGCCCGCAACCTCGAGCGCGTCGCCAAGCGCGCCTTCATGGGCCTCGCCAAGGCGGGGGGCATCGCCTCGAACGGTTCGGGCGACTTCGCGATCGCATTCTCGACCGCCAAGGAAAACCGCGTTCCGCACAACACGAAGAAGCTCGAGAAGCTCCAGAACGTCAACGTCGCCAATGACGACATGACGCCGATCTTCATGGCCACGATCGAGGCCACCGAAGAAGCCGTCGTGAATTCGCTCTTCAAGGCGAAGGACGTCAAGGGCTACAACGGCAAGGTCACCAAGGCGCTTCCTGTCGACCAGGTCCTCGAAATGCTCAAGGCTGAAGGCAAGATCGTCAAGCAGCCGCGTTGATGCATAATCAAGACTCGTTAGGGAATTGAAATCAAGTGAAGGCTCCGGCAAGCGTCGGGGCCTTCATTGGTTTTGTCGTTAGGGAATGATCCAATTGCGGTGCTTGGCGGTGATTCGATGATGGTTTTGCTTATGAACTTCAGGAGGAAGCTATATGGAAGCCAAGACATTCGTTCCCTCTCTTCTCGCCGTCGCAACGCTTGCCGCCTTTGCCTCGACCTGTACCTGTTGACTCGCGCTTCATCGCGGCGACGAAATGCCTGGCCTGGAAGGTTGGAGGCGAGAGGCCCTACTGGCTCATCGTGACGACCGTCGGCGCGCTCACCGACAAGCACGGCAACCGGTACCAATTCTCGCTTCGCGCACCCGCGTCCGAGTCGGATCGGGTGCCCGGATGGACTTTGGACATGATTTCGCAATTTTTGGAGGCGCTCGAACACCAGCCGCGCAGGATGAGCCCAGCCCTCTCCTGTCCTCAGGAAGGGTTGAAGATTGCCCTGACAGACCGTGGCGGCATTCACCGTGAGGGCTGCGACGAACATCGCCGCGCCCGCAAGAAGAAAGGAAAGCGGGCGCATCAGGCGTTCTCCTCACGTCGGGCGAGACGGGCGGCCCTTTGGGCCTTGCGTTCTTCGCGCTGCTTAGCCCTGCGTTCGGCCCTTTGGGCAAGCTCGGCCTCACGGAGTTCGCGTGCGCCGTCGGCGAGCTTTTCGAGAATTGAGGTCATTTCGTTTCTCACGGCCACGTAGTTCTCGCGCTGGCGTGCGGCGGCTTCGAGTGCCTTTTCGTCGACTTCAAGCCCGCGGCGGGCGGAGTTGTCGAGCGCAAGCGTCACGGAGAGGAGCGACTTGAAGCGCTCGGCCCAGACGCAGGCTTCGGCTCCCGTGAAGGCGGGAACATTGCCCGCTCTTGCGGCTTCGTCATAGGCGTTGATGAGACCGATTTCGGCAAGGGTCTTCATCCAGGGGGCGAGCTTCTCGCCGTCGCGAAAGCCCTTCGGGTCGACGCGGCCCGTGGCGCAGGTCACCGTAAAGCCGCCGAGGCGGGGTTCGATCAGACACGGCATCTTGTCGACGGCCAGAAGCGCACGCAGAAAGCCGCGCGTGTCGACGACGAGCGGAATCTCCCACGCATCGAACGGATTCGTCGCGGGGACGCTCTCGCCCGCATAGACGACGGCGGTCTGCGGATCCGCAGTCTAGCAGTCGGTGACGAGCTTCACTGTGTAGGCGTTGATGCGGTCGATGAAGACGAGTGGACGACGGTGCTTCCAGACGTCGGCAGCACCTCGTCCGAAGAGAAGCGAACGGCCGACGGCCAGATGCACGCGCGAAGAACGCTCGGACGTGAGCGCATGGGCCCAGCGCACGAGTCCTGCGGCACGCGAGACTTCACGCGAGGCAAGATGGCCGTCGTGACGGGCATCCCAGGGAATGGCGTGGTACGTGCCCGTGAGCCTTGCGGTGACGGCGGGGCAGAGCGCGCGCTCGCGGGCTTCGCGTTCGGAAATCCCCTCGGGATCCTTCTCGCAGGCCCTCGTCATGGCGCGGGCGTGGCGTTCGGCCGCAAGGCCGCACGCTTCGAGCACGTCACGGGCTTCGGAAACGGTGAGCGTGTCGAGCCTTGAGGCCAGACGCCTGCCGTTGGCCACGAGGCCGTCGTGCCCGAGACGCAGGAGCGCTGCCATCACGGCCTCGGCCGTCGCACCGCCCGTGCCCTTGAGGTACTGCGAAAGCTCGACCGTCAGAAAGCCCGCGGCCGACACGTCGGGCCAGGAGCGGATGCGCCTCCGGAGCGCACGCTCGTAGAACTGCTCTCCGGGCTCCACGGCGACGTTGCTCTTCGGAGCGGGCGAGACGGGCGCGGAGCCCTTCACGCCTGAAGGCGGGGTCACTTGAATCATGTCTGTGCTCTTTATCGAATGGCTTTTGTCAGCGTTGTTTGTCAGCGGTTTTTGACGGATGCTTCGGCGGAGGCCGAAGGCGCGGTTGTCGTGGCGTTGGGGACGGCCGTCATGGCGGCGGAAAGTCCCGAGGGACTCATGAGGCCCGAGACCACTTCGCGTGCGGCAGCGGCCGACACGTTCTTGAGGCCGAGGCGCTCGATGACGAGGTTCGTCACGTCAAGCGTGCGGCCCGTCGTGGAATGAGCGGTGTCGGGCATGGCCAGCACCGCAGATCGCGAGAGGACCGGCGCGCCCGCCATGTCGGCCGCCTCCATCACGGCGGCCCTGAAGAGACGGTCGTCAAGCGGCAGCGACATGCGCGAGGCTTCGTTGTCCGTGACGATGATCTTTCTGAGTTCGCCCGTCAGATACACGCTGTCGACTTGAGGAGCCGTGCGGCCCGTCGGAATTCCCCTGGCGTCAAGGAGCGCCGTCATCAGCATCAGGTTCCTGATCTCCTCGTCGGCCACGACGGCCGTGACCGACACGGGCGTGTGCATGACCGTGAGGTCGGGCACGACCGACTTCGCCGTCGTCCAGGCGGCAAAGGCGGCCACGGAAGAGACGCAGGCAACGGCAAGCGCCGCCCTCAGACACCCCTCGAGCCCCGACCAGCGTTCATGAAGGCGGTTGAGCCTTTCACGAACGATGTCAAGACGCGATTCGCGCTCCTCTTCTTCACCGCCTTCGGCCTTCCAGGCGCGAGTCTGGTGCGGGGTCGGAAAGCCGCCGAGCGTCTCGTGCGTGCCCGTGCGGACGGGAACGCGGGGACCGGGCTTCGGGCCGCGGCACGACACGCGCTGGTCGCGGGATTCACTCTCCGCCATCACGTCCTTTTCCCAGGCATCCATGCGGCGGGCATAGGCTTCGTCACGCTCGACCTGAGGACGTTCGTCCTCGTCAAACGCATAGCGCGGCGGACGACGCACGTCGACCAACGCGTTCTGCTCGGCCTCGGCATCGCGAACGCCGTTTCCCCAGAGCGAGTTCCAGCCCTTGCTGCGGGCGTCCTCGTTCCGGTCGGGAACGGAATCCGAATCACCTTCCTGAGAGGGATCCTTCTCGAACGCAGGATTGTCGCGCTCCATCTGCTCAATCTTCCTGGAGACCAGCATCGAAGCCAGTTCGGCACGCGTGGGCTGGGTTCGGGCGTGAAGCCTGAGAAGGGCCTGCCTCGCCGTATGCTCGGCATCAATGCGCTCGGCCTCGAGGTCCACGGTCCTTGACGGATCGGCGGGTTCCTCAACGGGCGGCTTGACGCGCACGGGCGTGCGGCGGCCGGAGAGAACCTCGGTCGCGTGATAGGGACGCCCCTGACTGTCGAGCTCAACGTGTTCGGGGGCCTCGGCCGCGGGACGGATAATGGAAACGGGCTTCTTCACGGGCCGGTCGGCAGAAGACTGATCGTCATCGTCGTCAGGCTCGTCATCATCGATCTCATCGTCGTCGGCCGATTCGCAAACCGAGACCGCCGGGTCGGGAATGTCGTCGTAGTCCTCCTCTTCGTCTTCTTCGCCGTCGATGTCGATGATTCGGGAACCGTTCGGGGACTGACTGACGGAAGGCTTGAGGACAGGCGAAGATGCCGCTTCGTTCGTTTCGTCCGCGGGTTTCCCGCGGACTTCTCCGGGCGCAGGACGGTCGTTCGCCTTCATGTCCGTCATGACCCCGGACGGGGCCTCATCCATCAGCAGGGAGAGGACGGGCTTGACGTGGGTGACGGGCGTTGCGGGTGCGGCGGACGTGACCGGGCCTTCGGGCTTCTTCGCGGCTTTCGCTTCCTGAGTTTTCTGTGCGGGCTTCGCTTCGGGCATTTCCGAGGGCTTCTTCACGTCTTCGGTCCTGGCCTGCTGAGCCTTGGCCTTCGCCCGGGGCTTCTTCGCCTTCTCCTCGGACGGGAGAAAACGGCCTGTGGCGTCACGCTCGGGCATCTTGATGGGGGCGGACGGCTTCTTTGCAGCGGCCTTCTGCGACTTATCCGTCTTCTTTGCGGGAGCAGCGGCCTTCTCGTCGGACATCGTCTCGTCCTTCTTCCTGTTGATCTGCGGCATGGCGCGCACGGTCTGCACGGGCGGAAGGCCGGCGGATTCTCCAGCGGCCGCGGGTTCCCCGCGCTCGGGCATTGCGCCTGCACGGGCCTTCTCGATCTTGTCCTGAAGGGCGGCGTCGGCTTCCTTCGCGGTCTTCCTTCTTGCCGTCGTGCTCGCGCCTCGGGCCGACTTCGGCTCGATCGAGGGCTTCTTCGGAGCAGAGGCCGGCTTTTCGTTCCTGTCGGTCTTTTCCGTCTTTTCGCTGCTGTTCTTTTGTTCGGTCATCGGTCGGATTCCTGATTTCGGTTGAGGGCTGCAAGGGCTTCGGGCGTGGGTTCGAATGCGCCGTTGGCGACGGCGCTCACGGAAGCGGCCATCGTTGCACCCGCCTCGCGCCATGCATTGACGGCGGAGACTTCGGCGGGCAGCGACGAGTAGAGAACCTGCATGAAGCGGTCAAGCACGAGGCGTCCGATCGCGGGCGGCGCATCGCCCACCTTCACGATCATTTCGGACCACGCCCCGCGAACGGTCGTGAGTGACGGCAACGCCGCCCTGAACCACGGGTCGGTCGCGAGCTGCCCCTTCGCCTCAAGGCTCGAAAGACATTCGGCGTCCTGCCTCAGATAGATGCGCGTGTCGGCGCAGCTCCAGGCGGCCTCGGCCGTCTCGCTCTTGAAGAAGTCTGCAAGCGACTGCGTGGCAACCACGAACCCGCCCTTGTGCTTTCGCGCACGACGAAAGCCCGAGGCGATGAACTTCCCGCTGTGGCCCGAACCCATCAGGTCCCAGGCTTCGTCGATGAGGACGAGCTTCACGGTGCTGCGGTCGAGAGACATCGTCTTTTCGATCCAGAGCATCAGCGTCATAAGAACCGCCTGACGAAGCGCGGGGTGAGCGGAGAGGCCCTCGAGCTCGAGCACCGTAAGGCGACTGCTGAAGTCGATCGGACGGCCCGAGCCGTCGAACCAGCGCGCGAGCGGACCATTGAGGTAGGGCTCGAGCTGCATGCGCAGGTCGTCAAGTCGCCTGTCGTGAACGGCGCGTTCGGCAAGAAGCGCATCGAGGTCGGCAAGGGTCGCAAGCCTTCCCTGCATCGCCGCCATCTGAGCGGCCGAGGCCGTGAGCTGAATGAGCACGCTGCGCTCGAGGTCGGGAAGAGGGCGGCCGGGCGAGACGAGTTCGCCCAGAATCGACACCACCGATTCGATCCCTTCGGAGCGGTCGTCGCCCGCAAGGGCCTCGAGGATCGCAAAGGGATTGAGATCCCAGACGTGCTCCTTGTCGAAGACGAGAAAGGCCCCGTCGAGCACCGCGCAGGTCTTTTCATAGGAGCGCCCCACGTCGATGATCCAGACGAGCCCGCCCTGCGCGAGGCAGCTGAAGGCCAGCTGGTTCATCACGACGGACTTGCCCGAACCGGGCTTGCCCACGATCGTCACCGAATAGTTCCCGCTCGCGTTCGCAAAGGGATCCACGTGCATGATCTGGCCGCGTCGGCCCACGAGCGTGAGAAGCGGAGTCCTGCGGTCACGGTCGTCGCGAATCGGCGTTCCCTGCCACTCGGTCATCACGGGCGAGCCGCAGATGCCGGTCGCAAGAGTCCTGCGCTGTATGCGGAAGCTCCTCTTCATGTCCTCGACGAGAAGCGGACCCGCACACATCGGAAGGGCTCCCATCAGGGCCTGCGCATGAAGGCAGGTCGTGCGCCTCACGTCCATGCCCGCCTTGCGTGCAATGGACTGGGCGGCGTGAACGGCCTCGGCCTCAAGTCCCGCAGGTGCAAGGAGCAGGTACTGGTGCGCCACGCGCGCGATGCCCCCTTCGGTCTGGAAGCTGTTGACGGCAATCGTCCACTGGCGCGCCTTTTCGGGATACCAGGGACTGATCTGCGAGACGGGCGTGTGCGACATCTGCAGCGCACGCATGCGGTGGCCTTCGGCCTTGACGCGCTCGGAGGCGGAGTCAAGAACCGCGATGATGCTCGTGAAGAGGAAGGGGCACGGAATCTGATGGCCGCCACGACCGAGCTCGCCGAGCATCTGGCTTGTGAGGGCGAGCGAGATGTGCCCGCCGTAGTGTTCGACCCCAAGCCCCACGGCATGAACCGCGGACTTCCTGTCAAGCGTCTCGAATCGGATGCGGTGCTTCTCTACCGTCACCTCCGTGTCGGCCTTCATCACCTGAACGGACGGAGGCTCGAACGGGTTCGCGGACGGACGCACGAAGTCGCCTGAGCGCATGAGCTGCGGGTTGAGGATCTCGGAAGCCGTGCCGACGAGCACGTCCGCATCCCACACGCCCATGAAGAGCCCCGCCTGCTCGAGTACGGCGGAAATGGCCCTGCGCGCGGTGAGGACCTTTTCACGGACCTCCTCGTCGTCGGGCTTCGTCGTCGGAAAGACAACCGTGAGCCAGACTCGCCAGTGCCTCGGATACACGGGGGCCTGGGGCGTGAGCTGCTCGACCGCACCCTTCACGAGGTTTTCGACGGCCCAGTTCGTGGCCGTGTCGATGATTCCTTCGGCTTCCGGGCTCAGCGGCGGAAACCCGTCGGGCACACGTGCTTCGGGAACCATCAGCTCTGCAATGCCCCTTACGGCCGACGACGCGAAGGCCGTGATCGAGAGGACGGATCCGGCTTCAAGCGGAGCCGCGAGGCCGATGAGTGTCTTCTCCATCTCGGACGTGACGCCCGTCTGCGGAAAGATCTCGATAGCAAAGCCGAGTCCTTCGGGGTTTTCGGGCTTGTTGCCCTTCAGCGTGAAGAGGCCGTCTGGCGTGGCGGACTCCCAGGGGAGCGCCGTTGAGAACGCGTCGACGCGCTCGCCCGTACCCGGAATGAAGCCGGGAATCCCGGAGGAGACCTTCAGGTTCTCGTGTCCTGTCCTGATCCGCCGAAGGATTTCGATGAATTCCCTGACGGGATTCTTTGAGGAGGTCATCACGGGTTCTCCTCAGGAGCCTTCATCTTTTCCGCGAGGACGTCGGGGTCATAGGGCGTGCCCTTGAGGGCCGCCTTCTGGGCTTCGATGAAGCGGCGGCTGCCGTCACCGAGCGAAGAGGCGACGTCTGACTCTGATGCACGAACTCTCGGGACCGAAGTCTGAGCGTGCTTCAACGCCGAACGACGGCGCTCGAAGGGAAGGCGCACGACGGCGGAGCCCCTGTCGGCGCTTTCGACTCGCCGCCGGGCTGCGGCCCAACGGGCGTCAAAGGCGCGGGCGTGGATCATCTCGCCCTCATGAAAGTCGCCTTCGTCGTCCGTCCAGGGCGCGATCCAGATGGTCACGATCACCTCGGGGAGGCGCTTGGGCGAAGAGCGGCGCTCAGGCGCTCGTACGGCGGGTGCGGCTACGGAAGCCTGAGCCGCATCGGCATTCACCGTATGGACGGCGGGACCCGCAGGCGTTTCGTCGGCGGCCTTTCCGTTCGTGCCTTCAATTTCTGGAAGGCCCTTCGAGGCGGCCTCGATTGCCTTGTCGCGTTCGATCCTGTCGGGCGTGCGGCCGCGGACGCTGTCCTCGTAGGTGTCGGAGAGCGAACGGCAGGAGACCCCTGGCGTCATCGGGCAGCTGAAGTCGTTCTCGGCGTTGAGGCCCGTGAGGGTCCCGCAGCCCGAGAGGGCGAGGGCAAGGGGAAGTGTGGCAAGTGCAGGGGCCGTGCGGCGCAGAAGGCGTGCGGTCTCGTTTCGAATCATGGCTGGATTCCTGTGTTGTGTTTGTCGTTATCGTTTCGAGGGATCGGCGAGCAGCACGCCCTGCGAGAAGACGAGGTCGACGGGGCGGCCGGCATCCACCTCAAGCACGGGGAAGATGCGGTCGGCGAGTCTCAGGTAGTAGTCGGTGATGCGGTCCATGGAGTCGGAGAGGCCTTCGCCCATGCCGGACATCCAGGCGTTCTTGTATCGCTTGCTCTGCGTGCCCGTGATCGACGTCGTCACCTCCTCGGAAGAGCGGGTGATCGCGAGAGCAGGCCGACGGAGAGCGCAGAGGCAATGGCCTGACCCGATCGGGTCACGAGCTTTCCTCTCACGCCCACCTTGCCGTCCTCGCCCACGGCGTAGCCGGAGACTCGCACGTCGAGTGCTTCTCCCTTCTTGCCGACGCAGGAAAGCCTGTCGAGCCTCACGAAGGCGCGCTCGGAAGAGAGGTCGCCCGTGGCCGAGGCGGTCACGTGGCAGGCCGTCACCTGACTGTGCCAGGCATTGGGCAGCACGGCCGTGTCCTCAAGACGGATCACCATCGGAAGCGGCTGGCTCGCAGCACCTGCGCCCGTGGAGGCATAGACCCCCGTCAGCAGCCTGCCCCGCACGAAGGAGCCTGCAGGCAGGTAGTCCTCGACGGTCGTGCCCGCGGCCCTGTTAACCTGCAGAGGCGTGTCGGGGTTGAGCGTGGGCGAAGGTCCCACACGGGGTGCGGGCGGCGTCGGTGGGGCGGGAGGCGGCAGCGTCACCATCGCGAGCCTCGGGCCCGAGACCGCCTGTCGCGCCGCCGCATGCGCTTCATCCGGAACCTTCACGCCGCCCGAGATGTCGGGAAGCGCGGGGACGATTGAAGAGGCGGGCTCGTTCGTGTTTCTGGCGGGATCGGTGTGAAAGACTTTTCCGGGAGTCTTCGAGCCGAACTGGGAGGAGAGCTTCGAGATGTAGGCCGCATCGTCGTTTGCCTTGAGCAGGCTCTTGATGCGGGCCTCGGTCTCCTCGGGCGTTTCGCCCGGACGGGGCGTAAGGCCCGCGCGTCCTGCGATCGCCTTGAGGTCCTTGACTTCGCTTGTCTGCGTCTCGAGCCGGGACTTCTGGTCGGCGATGATCGCGCGCAGTCGCGTCTCGGTTGCGGCGGCCTCGCGCTGCACTTCCTCGATCCTGCGGCTGAGCGCAAGGAAGTTTGCGTCATAGCGGGCGATGAGCACGTCCTTGTCCGTGCCGTCGGGGCGCAGCGTGATCATGGCCGCTTCGGTCGGAGCCTTGCGGGCGGGCTTGGTGTCGGATGCCTCGACAGCAATGAAGGCGATGATCGCCAGAGTGGCGAGGATCGTGGCGGCGAGCGCCTTCTGCTTGAACCTGAGACTGCTGTTCGAGGGCTGGGAGACGCCGTCAGAAGATGCGGAGAAAATGTCCTTCAGCTGCATGACGACACTCCGGGAAGATGGCCGGCGTCAGCGTTGCGCACGGTGCATGCGCAATCGTTCGTTCTGATCTCATTCACGGGCGTTCTCCACGAGGACGAGCCTGCAGCTGTCGCCCGGCTCAAGAGAGGTTTCGGTTGCGGCAGCAGCCCAGACCGAGCCCGAGAGAAGCTCGGGATTGATCTCAACGGGAAAGACCGTTCCGTTTTTGACGGTGAGTTCAACCGCCTCGGCATGGCGGGAGCGCCAGATGCCTTCGATGCGCACGCGTGCGAGCCTCTTCATGGCGGCGGCCGCACCCTGAGCGGGCTCGGTCATGGCGGTGCGGGAGACTTCATCGGTCTCTTCGCCCCTGAGGACGAGCGTCACGAGGCGTTTCATCTCGGCGGGGAAGCCTTCGGCGCGAAGGGGCGCAGCGGGCACGCGAACGGGCGCATTCGCCTGTTCGGCCCTGCGCACGCTCTTTTCGAGGATGATGGTGCGGGGCTCCGCATCCGCGGTGAAGGTGAGATGCAGGGGCGCAGTCTCGCCCGACCTGCAGGTGACGTAGACCATGGCCGAGCCCTCCATCTTCGGGAGGACGTAGAGCATGCCGCTCGCGGCATCCGTCTGAACGTCGATCAGGTGACGGTCGTAGACGGCCGAGGCAATGGGGTCGGCCGGAATGGCGACCATGGTGGTCTCGTGCGCGGGCAGCGTGAATTCAAGGGGTGCGTCGCCTTCACGGGCCGTGAAGACGGCGGCGTCGGACGACGGGGCGAAGGCCGAGAGGATCAGGACGGCTGCGCCTGCGAGCGCGAGCTTCGGGACGAATCGCTTGAAGGACTCAATGTCAGAGCGAGTGACGATCATGAGGGCTCCGTGAGGGAAGGTTTTGTCAGGACCCAGACGACGGCTGGTCGGTGAGGGACGTGAGGAAGAGGCGTCCTGCGTCGTAGCGGAACGTCAGTCGCCAGGTCTTCTTTCTCGAGCTCGTGACGGTGCTGCCGACGAGCGTCTTCTGGACGCCTTCGACCTCGACGGAGAGGTCGGACGTGTTCACGCGGGCGCGGTCGGGATAGAAGATCGTGGAGGAGTGGTCCTTCTTGATGCGGTCGGCCTCAACGATGAGGGCCTCCTCGAGCTTTCCGTAGAAGCCCGGGTCAACGTGCTGAAGGACGACGCGGCGGGAGGAGTCGACGGTTTCGGGCGTGACGCTTGCCGCATGGGAGAGGACGGAGAGGGCCCAGCGCTCGAGGTACGGCGCTCCGGGACCCGCCTCGTCGAAGGTCCAGACCTCGCGCTCGGCGGCGAGCGTGGGCGGAACGACGATGGTGCGCGTCTCGGGCTGCTGCAGGAGAAGCGCGAGGGCGAGGATGAAGTTGAGCGCAAAGCTCATCGCCATGATGACGGCAAAGCTTCGTCTCAAGCCGATGCGTTCGGCGACGATGGATGTGTAGAGCATGAGAAGGATCCCCGAGGCGGCTGCGCATGCGCGGACGTACGGCTGCGGCCCTGGGGAATGGGGGGAAGTGATTGACGTTCGGACCTGACCGTCGGCGGACGGGCTTCAGCGCACGAAGTGTCTGGCCGAGCTCGGGGGCGTCCGCCCGAAGGAAGACGCGCCGAGGTGCCAGTAGGCGAGCGCTGCGCCGTAGCCGCGGCCGTGAAGGCCCGAGACCTTGTGCCAACCGTAGGCCGACAGCGCGCCCAGAAAGACGCCGGCCCCAATGTGGTCCAGCACCGCACCGAGATAGGTCACGGTGAGGACCACGGCGACGAGGTCCGCATCGAAAAAGAGAAATCGAGGCGGATCGTCAAGGCCGGTCGGGACGCGAACGCCCTCGGGTGCCGCCATCAGACAGTAAAGATGCTGTCAATGACGGAGGGTGCGATCATCAAGGTCAAGCCGCAGGCGATGGATACAACTGCAGCATAGAGACTCCCCTTGGCGAGCCCGACAGCGAGGCCGACAAGCAGGAAGATGATGGCGATGGACTTCCCCAGGGAGCCCTGGGCCCAGTCCGTGAGCTGGGTGTACAGTTTGTCGAAGGCCTGCACGTCCCCCGCGGAAGCTGCTTGGGCGTACAGAACAAGAAGGCCTGCGGCGATCTTGTCTTTCTTTGATCCCACGGCGGATACTAGTTGATGGAAATTGATTTTCATATGATTTTCATCTGATTTTTTGAGAAAGCCGCCGACGTTCGGTTGGTTCGAGACGGTTGGCGGGGTTTTTCGTTTGCCGGCGAGAGCAAATGTACGCTTCGGCAAAAACCTTTCGCCATACGGGACATTCATTAAGCTTCAGCCCCGTTGGGGTAAACCCTCGAATTTAGGTTTTCAGAGGAAGCGGTTTTTACTCCTGCAGTCGTTTCGAGCCGATCGACTGCCGTGCAAAGGTGTCAAAACAGAGCGGGTGAGCCGCTCGGGCCCCTTCGGTGAGGGGGAGCGGAGCGGCTGAGCCGTAACCGATTCATGGGATGGCGATCGGTAGAAAAACGTAAAATTTCGGAAGAGGGCGGGCCAGGGCAGCCGCTTTGCAGGGAAAAGGTCAGGGGAATTGAGAACCGGTCCCCTTCAGGGTTAACGCGAATGGGCTACAATCGTGAAGCAAATGAAAACCCTAGGACGATGGTCGTTCCGGGATTGGAGGAAATTCTCGATGTCGCATCTTTTGCAGGCCGTTGTCGGCGCAGCAGTCGGCGACGCTCTTGGCGTGCCCTATGAAGGGAAGGAAAGGGACACCTACGTCTGCGAGAACATGCACCCCCTTGGCTGGCATGAAAAGCCCGTCGGTTTCTGGTCGGACGATACGGCCATGATTCTGGCCGAGCTCGACAGCCTTCGTGAAAGGCAGGGCTACGATGCCGAGGACGTGATGATGAAGTTCGACCGCTGGCTGCACGAGGGGGCCTACACCCCCGACGGCAAGGCCTACGGCTGGGGTCGCACGACGGCCAGGGCCGTCTCGCGCCATCGCAGCGGCACGCCCGCCGACATCTGCGGCGGCGGCGACATTCTCGACAACGGCGCAGGCGCACTCATGCGCATGCTTCCCTATGCGCTTCTCAACAGCCCCGACCGCCTCGAGATCGTCGATGCGGCTGGTTCGCTCACGCACAGGCACCAGATCAGCATCGTCATCTGCCGTCTCTACTCGTGCTACGTCGACGAGCTCCTTCAGGGGCACAAGCCCGCCGAGGCGCTTGAAACGCTCATTGAGAACCACTTCGTCGAGATTCCGGACTACTACCTCCCGAAGCTGCAGCTCATGCCGCACCTCTCGCGCGTCTCCGTGCCGAACTCCGGCTTCGTCTCCGACGTCTTCATGGCGTCCCTCTGGTGCCTCATCAACTCCGACAACTACGTCGATGCCGTCCTCAAGGCCGTCAATCTGGGCGGTGACGCCGACACGATCGGTGCAGTTACCGGCGGCCTTGCAGGCATCATCTACGGCCAAGACGGCGACAACGGCATTCCCGTCTGCTGGTCTCATGCGCTTTCCCGCATCGACTACATTGAAGAACTCTGCACGGCCTGCGATGGCATGATGCGCTGACGACCGTGCATTTTGCGCTCCATTCGACACTCAAGAGGACTGCCTGCAGGCGGTCCATTTTTTTTTAGCTTGATCCTTGATCTCGAGGGTGATTTCAGAAAGGCTTGATTTGAATCAAGAAATCGAAGTCTCGTCGATGCTCCTGATGAAATCTGGAAGTGAACATCGCCTTAAGGCCTCTGTCTTTCAGGCGTTGACGGCGATCACGTTCTATTGAAGCGGCAGAGATCTTCACCCTGATAAATTGATTTCAAAAGGCGAAAACCGCCTTGGATGCGCCTTGAGACGACATTTCCGTCATTTGCTCGGGTTGAAAACTTTTGATCTGCATGGCACGATGTTCGCGTCGAAACCGCTCAGGCGTTTCGACATTTCTTCGCAATAACACAAGCTACAGAAATGACACCATACATAAAAAACATGACCCTCAGGAAACCTGTCGTCGACGAGCAATGGCTTTCACTCAACCGAACCATCCATCAGGTTGCGCCACTCTGCAGAAATCCCGAACACCTTGAAAACGCCGCCCGCGTCCTTCAGGCCGAGGGTGGCCTCGAGGCGCTGGCGCGCCTGATCACCACCGAACAGACGGCGTTCCTCGTTCTGGCCATGCTGGAGAAGTGTGGAGCCTTTCAGCGTACGGCCGTCATTAACGGCGGTCCGTGCGTCAGGATCTCGGCCGGGGTGTCGGCCGACGCACCCAGGAAGGCGGGTGTCAAGCTCACGCGTCAACAGATGATGAAAATTCGCTTCTCGATTTCGATTTCACCTGAAATGCGCAGCATGTGCTATGACGGCAAAATACCGTATCCGGACGGTACGATCTTTGAAAAGGATTCCACCGGATATTTCCACACCAAGGGCTGCCGCCGGACCTAGTCCTGAGGGATTCGTCTCCCGCGACCCGGTCGTCACCGCTGAAGGATGACGTCGAGGAGACGTCAAATGGCGGGCTTGAGTCCCGTAATATGATCGATGATCGTCTCGATGGGGATCTCCAGGGCCGCCGAGGTCTTTTCCAGCGTTCTGTAGAGGAGCGAGGTCGTCTCGCCGGCCAGCATGGTGTCGGCCGTGAAGGAGTGCACGCCGCTCTTGTGAATGAACTCGGACTTCGTGAGCTTCTTGTGCTCCATCATGGCAATGACAAGCTCGCAGAAGCGCTTCGCACGCTTGGCTTCGGAGGCAGTGGTGCTTTTCGAGGTGTCGTATCTGAAGATGAATTCTTCGGGATCGATGCGAAGGGCCAGAGCAGCCGTGATCTTGAGGTCGGGATCGAGCGGAAATCTGCCGACAAGGAGCCTGTAGGCGTTCTCGACGGAGCAGTTGGTCATGGCGATCCAGTCTCTGAAGCAAAGTCCCCGCTTCTGGAGCTCGGAGAGCACGATGGGCGTCCTGTCCTTCGTGCCCACGAGACTGGTGGCATGTTCACGGATGGCGTCTTCGCCGACGTCAAAACCCTGTGCAAGGGCTGCGACAAAGGCGTCGGAGGGCTTTCTCGGGGGATACATGAGCTGATCAAGAGGAATGCCCGTCATCTCCGAGAAATCGGTCATAGGAATGGACCTGTAGGTCAGGGTGTTTTTGATCATCATGGCGAGCAGGGCGGTCTCGCCCTTGGGCATCATGCCGATGACGTACTTCGTGCGAACCTTGCCCTGGCAGCGCACGCGCGTGTAGAGGTCGCGAAGCACCGCATAAGGAACGTTGAGCTCGGCTGCGAACTTCTGGATGCTCTGGGGCTTGATGGGCTTGCCGGGGAGGTTCAGATGGGTAAGAACTGTGGGGAGCGCAATGCCCGTGTTTTCCGCGATGGTCTTCGGATCGAGACCGAGCGCGGCCATGCGTTCCTGAAGATAAAGGTTGAATTCGTCAGGCTTCTCACCGGTGGGCTTGTAGGTGGTCATGTGAATCTCCATGAGGGTCGGCGTGCGCCGGCACGCGCTGCGCGGATTCATGTCGCGCATGAACCTGCCGACAACGTCGAGCAGCCGGAAGGTCGCTGGTCTATTTCTTTGTAATGGACCGGCTCAATCAGGGTCGAGCCGGTCGGGTCACGTGTTCTGACGCGCTCATTTCCTCTGCGCGGCCTCGGCTTCGGCCTTCTGCTTGTCGGCGAGGCGGGGCTTCTGCTTGCGGTTGGCGACGATCTTGTCCCAGAGGCAGTTGGGCGCAATGCGCATGGCCTTCGCGAGAAGGCCCATCTGCCAGGGAATCGTGCGGTAGGAGGCGTCGCTGTCGATGGTCTTGACGGCGCGCTCGGCGAATTCGTCGGGCGTGAGCACGAAGGGCATCTTGTAGGGATTGGCGCTCGTGAGCGGCGTCCTCACAAAGCCCGGACTGATCGTCTGGACCTTGATGCCCGTCTTCCTGAGGCCTACGCGAAGGCTTTCGTTGTAGGTGATGACGGCGGACTTGGATGCGCCGTAGGCTTCGCTGCCGGGAAGGCCTCGAATGCCGGAGACTGAGGCGATTCCCACGAGCTTGCCGCGGCCGCGCTTCGTCATCGGCTCGATGAAGCCGTGGAAGGTGTAGGCCATCGCGAAGACGTTCGTCCTGTAGATGGCTTCCATCACCTCAAGGTCCTCGTAGAACTCGGTCTTGCAGCCGATGGAAATGCCCGCGTTGGCGATCACGATGTCAGCGCCGCCGGAAAGGGCCTCGAACTTCTGTGCGGCCGCAATGATCTCATCCTTTTTCGTCACGTCGGCGGGAATCGCGTGGTAGCGAGACTTGTCGCCGGGAAGCGTGTCGATGAGGGCCTGCAGCTTTTCTGGATTGCGGGCGACGAGCCCGAGGACGTCGCCTCGCTGCGCATACTGGCGGGCAAGTGCCGCGCCGATGCCGCTTGAAGCGCCAGTGATGAAGACGTTGGACATGTTCCTGATCTTGCTTAAATAACGAATGAGCTCAAGTGTACACGAGGGAAAGGCAAAAAATACGAAGAAAACGCCCAAATCCCGGGAAAAGCATGACGGCAGGTAAAAAATGCGGCCGGGCTAGATGAAATTCGGACGCTCAGTCGTCCTCGACCGTCTTCATGCGCCCGCATCATTTGGCACGAACTCAAATCGGGTGACGTCGAAGAGCCCCTTCGTCGTGAGCTTGAGGTGCGGAATCACGGGGAGCGGAAGGAACGAGAGGGTCATGAAGGCGTTGCTGTCCTGCGAAATGCCGTAGTGCCCGTGGGCGAGCTTCGTGAGCCGCCTGATGGTCGCCGCCGTCTCTTCGGGCGTTCTGTCGCTCATGAGGCCCGCGACGGGAAGCGGCAGCGCATCGAGCACCTTGCCCTTCGAGACCATGACGATGCCGCCCTGCATTTCCTCAATCTTTTGCACGGCAAGCGCCATGTCCTCTTCGTCGTCACCAGCTACAACGATGTTGTGGGAGTCGTGGGAAACCGACGTGGCGATTGCGCCGCCTCTGAGTCCGTGGGCGGGATCAAGAAGACACGTGCCGATGTGGCCTGTGCGCCTGTGGCGTTCGACGACCGCAAGCTTCACGCATCCCGGATTGTCGGAGAGCCCCACCGTACCGTCGCGAAGTGTCTTCACCGCAGCAATCTTCTCCTCCGTGATGAGGCTGTGAGGCAGAAGGCCGATCATCCTGGCTTTCTCGGACGGGGCTTTGAAGTCGAAGGATTCGGCCGTCACGGGCGCAATCCTCACCGTGTCCGCGAGAAATCCGGGCTTCTGCTTTGGCGCACCGATGACAAGGCTCCCGTTGCGGGCGACAAGCCTGCCCTTCGTCCAGACGGCGAGCGGACTGAAGTCATCAAGGTTGTCGAGAAGCAGCAGGTCGGCTCTGCGTCCGGGCGCAATCACGCCGCGGTCCTGAAGGCCATAACATTCGGCGGTATTGAGAGTCGCCATCCTCACGGCGTCAACGGGATGGATGCCCGCCTCAACGGCCATCGCCAGCATGCCGTTGATGTGCCCGCGCTCAAGCGTGTCGGCGAGGTGCCTGTCGTCGGTGCAGAAGCTGCAGCGCCGCGAAAGGTCGGCAATGAGGTTCTCGATCAAGGGAAGACGGTTTCTCGCGAGCGAGCCTTCACTGATCGAGACGTACATGCCAAGTGAAATGCGTTCCCTAAGCTTTGAGCTCGTCGTGCATTCATGGTCCGTGCGGATGCCGGCACGGGCATAGGCTTCGAGATCCGCGCCGGTGCAAAGCGGCGCGTGGCCGTCGACGGGCTTGTCGAGATTTAGGGCAGCCGCGACCTTGCTGCAGGCCTCGGGGTTGCCATTGAGGATGCCGGGCACGTTCATCATTTCGCCAAGACCGAAAAAACTCGGGGTGTTCGAGCAGCGCCTGTGTCTGCCCGGCATCAATGAAAGCGCCTTCATCCTCGAAGGGCAGGGCCGGAACACAGGACGGCACCATGAGCTTCACGACAAGCGGGAGGTCCCGGCAGGCCTCGACGAGCCCGTGCATGGCGTAGGTTGGTCATTTCATGAGGGTCGGCGGTGACAGTCGTCGTACCGAACGGAAGAACCAGTGAGGCGAAGCTGGCGGGGGAGAGCATCGGGCTCTCGATGTGCACGTTCGAGTCGATGAGGCTCGGCAGAAGCACAGCGCCCTTTGCTTCGAAAGTTTCTTTTGCGGGTTCCGAACCGAACCCGTGGATGAGGCCGTCTTCAACAAGTACTGTCTTCGTATCGAGCGCTCCCGTGAAGACGTCGAGCACGCGGGCGTTGAGAATGGCAAGGTCGTGGATCTTCGGCTTCGGGCTCTGCATGGCGTCCTCTTCGTGAATTGCTTGATGACGTCATTCTAAGGCGAATGTCCTCTGCAAAAAGAGAAAACGTGCATCGGCAAGCCTTCGTCATGGGCAAGGCGGCGGGCGAGGGCGGCGCGGCAATCGGATCGGCTTCAACGGCGCTCGTTCCATGGGACTACAATACGGAATCCTTTTGCAACCACAAGAACCCGACTGACATCCAATTATGAAAGACAGAATCGGCACTGCTCTCTGGGTGGCCGGCGCGATCATCTGCGCCTGGGCCCTATCGGTCTCCCTCTCGATGATGTTCGACTTCACGATCGAGGAGGCCCGCCAGAACTTCCGCCAGGGCTCCTTCATTTTCGGCGCAGCCGTGGTCTTCGCCTTCGTCTTCCGCTCGAAGGTCCAGACCTGGGGCGCGTTCGAGAAGTTCCTCATCTACGCGCTCGTGCCCGTCGCAGGCATTCTGCTCACCGCCTACGGCTGGTGCCAACAGTTCGCGCCCGAACTCGTCGCAAGCCTCGGAGCCTGATCCCGTCTCCAGCCCGTTTACGACTCCCAAAAAGGCCGTTTCGCCGTCATCGCGAAGCGGCCTTTTTGCCGGCCGAAAAACCGTGTTTTGATATAGAAATTTTTATCCTTATAGGACTGTTTAGTCTGGTAAGAACCCACAAGTCCTCCGAAGAACTGGAGAGGGCGGGCAAATGCAACCAAATCCTTCAGATTGTTCGCCTTTTCACGCCAATCGGGTCGAAACACCGCTCCTGCAGAAGTCTTCAGGACTCGAGAATCAGTCTCATGACGCTTGGGAGAAACCTAAAGACGACAACCAAACGCCGTGCTCAATCATCGGCGAAAAGGTTAATTTTGGGAAAAACCCTTGATCAGGCGCAAGAAATTTTTTCTTTATGGGCCCGACTCAGGTGTTTGTCGTAGACAGCAGGGGGCGGCGCGACTGTATCATATACGCGAATTTAAACACGGCCTGACGGTCCCTCGGATTCGAGACTGTCGCGCCTGTCGGGGATACGCACAATACCCCTCAAAGGCAGGAACGACAGGGCCTTGCGTCAAGGAGCCGCCGCTGAAGGCCGAATCTCAACTCGAAAATATACAGAGAGAAACTGATGATCAGAATGAATTCGCACAAGACGGTCCTCATGCCCAAGTCCCTCGAGGATAATCAGGTTCAGATGGACAACATCTGCAAGGCCTTCAACAATGGATCCGCCTCCGATGCCGCTGCGAGCATCGGCCAGCTCTTCCGCTGCCGCGGCATGAGCCAGGTTTCCATGGCGAGCGGCATCGGCCGCGCGGTCCTCTACAGGTCCTTCGGCAAGTCCGGCAATCCGACGCTTCAGGTGCTGCTCGACTCGTTGCGTGCAGTCGGTCTCACGCTCGTTGTGGCGGAAGCCAAAGACAGGTAAAAAAGACCCGGTCCAAACAATCACCCGAACTCCGCGGTAAATCTACTATCTAGAT
>OCPX01000996.1_pt1 | contig 24203 bp, 20 predicted proteins | sample 1538771 | NCBI WGS metagenome assembly OCPX01 (sample SAMN04571725, study PRJEB22368) | human gut metagenome | biome: human gut; material: stool | host: Homo sapiens | place: Luxembourg | collected 2012-11-01 | reverse complement strand
TCTCCGTCATCAACTTTCAATTTGATAGTGGGTTTTAGTTTTTCAGTGCCCTCCCCTGGGGAGGGTTGGGGAGGGGCCTCATCTCCTTGCAGAACTTATCGCCTAAGGCGTAGCCTTCTTCGTATAGGGATTCGAGCTTGTTGGTGTCTTTCTCTATGCGGTCTACCTCCAAGGGGCGCTCGGGACGGATGCAGACCACCTGACCTGCGTCTTCGAGCTGCTCCACGTATGCCAACTGCTCATTATACACCTCTATGCGACGGCTTAGGGCTACGCGCAGACGAGGGTAGTTCTTGTAGATTAAATGGGGAATCTTGTGGTCACGACCCTTCTTGCGGTAGCCACGGTTGCGGGTGAGTATCAGTACGTTGTTCTCATACCCGCGTTCCTGGGCGCGGCGCAGGGGGATGCTGTCGACGATGCCGCCATCGAGCATGGGGATGCCGTCGACGGTGACCATCTTGCTCACATAGGGTAGACTGCTCGACGCCATCACGATGTCGAGCGCACGTTGGCGGTCGTGGTCCTCGGTGAGATACATGGCGCGCCCAGTCAGACAGTTGGTGGTGACCATCTCAAAGTTGGCCGAGTGCTGGAAGTATGTATCAAAGTCGAAGGGTATCAGTTCGTTGGGGAAGGCATCATAGAGCAGCTTGCGGTCGAAGATACAACCCTGGGTGAGCAGATGTCGCAGCCCCACATAGTGGTAACGGGCAAGAAAGTCGATATTGGATATGCGCGCACGACGCAGCTGACGGCTGAAGTAAGACATGCCGTTGCAGGCACCAGCCGAGACCGCCACCGCATAAGGGAAATAGAGTTGATGCACCATGAAGGCGTCGAGCACACCACTGGTAAACACGCCGCGCATGCCGCCTCCTTCCAATACCAGTCCTGTCTTGTCGTTTATTGTCATAATCATCTAATGTATATCTGTTTGCAAAGTTACACATTTACCCCGTAAATGTGCAACAAATGCCCAGAAAACTATCGCCGTTACCGTTTTCTTAACTCCCAGAACGCCACAGCCGAGGCGGCAGCCACGTTGAGCGAGTCCACCTGGTGCGACATCGGGATGCGCACCACGTAGTCGGCATCTTCGATGGTGGTGTGGGGGAGTCCATCGCCCTCGGTGCCCAGTACGATGGCCAGCCGCTCCACCTCGGGCAGCCTCGGGTCGTCGATGCTTATCGAGCGGTCGGTGAGCGCCATCGCTGCGGTCTTGAACCCGTAGTCGTTGAGCTGTTGCACGCTACCCTCAATCCAAGTCCAGGGGATGAGAAACACCGAACCCATCGACACGCGCACCGAGCGGCGGTTGAGCGGGTCACACGAGTCGGTGGTGAGCGCGATGGCGTCGATGCCCAATGCCGCTGCCGACCTGAAGATGGCGCCGATATTGGTGGTGTCGACCACGCCGTGGATGACCGCGATGCGATGTGCCGTGCGGCAGATGTCGGCTATCGTGGGCAGAGCCGGACGCTCCATGGCGCACAGCACTCCCCGCGTGAGCGTATAGCCCGTGAGCGATGCGAGCAGCTCGCGGTCGCCGGTATAGACAGGCACCTCGTCGCCGATGCGGCTGATGATTGCTGCTGCATCGCCGTCTATATGGCGCCGCTCACAGAGCAGGGCTGTGGCGCGATAGCCCGCATTGAGCGCCACATGGATTACCTTCGGGCTCTCGGCGATGAATATCTCTTTGTCGGTGTATCGCCCCGACCGCAACTGCGCCTCGGTGAGGCTGCTGAAGACTTCCACTCCGGGGTGGTCGAGTGATGTGATGTTGATGATAGGCATAATGCTGATGGTGGGATAAAGATTAGAAATCGAGTGCCTTACCGCTGTAGAAGTTGAGCAGACTGGTCTGGTAGAGGTATTCATAGCGGGCCTGAATCTGTTCGCTTTGCGCTCTGAGCAGATTGTTCTTGGCCTCGTTGAACTCCGTGATGCTGGCCTTGGCGTTCTCATATTTTGCCTGGGTCAGCTTGAAGGCTTCCTCGTTGCTTGCCACAGCTTCGCGGCTACTGGCATACTTGCTCTCGGCAGCACGCGCGTTGTAGTATACCTGCTGTATCTCTTTGTAGAGCGACTTGCGCACATCGTCGAGCTTCAGCCGCTCGGTGTCGCGGTTTATCTCGCTGCGGCGTATGTTGTTGCGCGTGGCAAAGCGGTTGAAGATAGGGATACTCAGACTCAGTCCTACATACTGGCTGAAGTTGTTTTTGAGTTGCTTGGCAAATCCGTCTGCCTCGTAACCGCTCGTCTTGTAGTAGTTGCTGCCCAAGCCGCCGTTGAGGTTGAGCTGGGGATAGCGCGCAGCCTTGGCTATCTGTATGTTGTAGTCGGCGCCCTCCACGCGGGTCTGCTGTGCCCTGACCTCGGGCTTCACCGCCATAGCCTCGGCAAAGATGGCTTCGGGCGAGGCGATGTTGCCAGGCGCGGGAGTTATGCACTCGATGTCTGGACGCACGATGGAGAAACCCTCGGGCGATGGCAGCTCCAGCAACTGCGACAGTGAGAGCAGCGCCATCTGGTAGTTGTTGGCGGCGGTGGTCACCGTGAACTGGCTTTGTGCCATCGTGGCTTTCTGCTGAGCCATCTGGGCCACGCTTGCCTTGCCGTTGTCCACAAAGCCCTGCATCCTTACCACCTGCATCGAGTCGATAGACACCTGGCGCTGCGCCACGGTCATGGCCTCGGCGGCATTGAGCACCTCGATGTAAGCCTTTGCCACATTCATGCTCAGGTCGTTGCGCGCCTTGTCCAGGTCGGCATCGGCAGCGTCCAGATTGAGCTGGCTCAGTTTGATGGTGTTGCGTGTGCGGAAGCCGTCGAAGAGCGATACGGTCGACCCTATCGTAAACGATGTGCTCGATGTACTCTTGTTCTCATACGTGTTCTGCGCCGTGAGTCCGCGGCCGAACGAGAAGTTCTGGGCTGCCGAACCGTTGAGGTCGGGCAGACGGCTGTTCTTGTCGGTATTCAGCTGCAGAGCCTGCAACTCGCGCGTGTTCTGCATCTGCTTTACGCTGATGTTGTGGGCTATGGCGTAGTCCACACACTGGCGCAGCGTCCACGCCTGCTGTGCTTGCGCAGTGCCTACGCCCATGCAGGCGGCGACCACTGCCATGATTATCCTTGTCGTCATACTCGTTGTCTTTTATGGGTTATCATTCGTCGTTGCCGGCTGCGTCGGCTATAATCTGTGGGCCGCGCACCTTGTCCTTGAGCGAGAGACCCTTCTTTACCTCGATGTTCACGCCGTCGCTCAGTCCGGTCACCACGGCATGGCGCTCATAGGTCTTGTCCTTGCCTGTGCCCTTGATGAGATAGACGAAGGTAGAGTCGCCGCTGAACTCTATGGCGCTCTCGGGTATCGACACCACGTGCTTGGCTTCTGCCAGCACTATCTCGGCATTGGCGCTGTAGCCCGAGCGTATCTTGCCGTTCTTGATACTGTGCACGGCAGCCTTTACCTCAAACTGGTTGGCGCCGTTGTTCTCGGTGGCTTTGGGCGAGATGTACTCGAGGGTAGCGTCAAACCTCAGGTCGTGCAGCGCGCCTATCGTTATCTTCATCGGCATGTTGTCTACCAGACTGCCTACCTCGGTCTCGTCTATGTTGCCTCTGAAGATGAGGTCATTCATATTGGCCACGGTGGCTATGGTCGTTCCGTCGTTGAAGGTGTTGGCCAGGATTACCGAGTTGCCCACCTTGACGGGGATGTCCAGTATCACTCCCGAGATGGTAGAGCGTATCAGCGTCGAGCTGGCTTTGGCGTTGCTGCGCGATACGCCGTCGCGCACCACCTCGAGTGCGTCCTGTGCCGCCTTGAGTTCCTCGTTGGCCTGGTGCAGCGTCTGTCTTATTTTGTCATACTCGTCGGCGCTCACCAGCTTCTGCTTGTAGAGACTTTCTTCACGCGAATAGTCCACCTGCGCCTGCTTCTGGTTAATCTCTGCCAGCCTTACCCTCGACTGGGCACTGCTCAGCTGACCCATATCGGGTATCACCTTCACGCGCGCTATTACCTCGCCGGCCTGCACATACTGGCCTGCTTCCTTGTAGATTTCGCTGATGATGCCGCTTATCTGGGGCTTTACGTTTACCTCGTTGCGCGGCTCTATCTTGCCTGTTATCACCGTAGTCTTCATGATGTCGGTGGTCACAGGCGTCAGCTCGCTGTACTCGATGGGTGCGGGTTGTGATTTCTGATAGAGAAACACGAAGGTAGCGATAAACACCAGTATGATTACCGCTGCCACAATCAGTTTGGAATACTTTTTCATATTTGTTCTTTCTTTTATTGTTTACGTTGTTGTGATGCTTTTAGTTCTCGCGCATGGCGTCTACGGGCTTGATGCTCATGGCTCTCCATGCCGGAGCCAGACCCGCCAGCGCGCCGAGGGCACATACCACCATGGTAGAGAGGATGGCTGTCCAGAAGTCTATCTGGAAGTGGGCCATCACCATGCCGTCGGTGGTGCAAGCCATCTCCACGAGCTGCAGTATGCCCACGCCGAAGAGTATGCCGCTCATGCCCGCCACGGCGGTGAGCACGATGCTCTCGGCGATAATCTGCGAGAGTATCATCTTGGGTGTGGCTCCTATGGCGCGGCGTATGCCTATCTCGCCGGTACGCTCCTTGACGGTCACCATCATGATGTTGCTCACACCGATGGCACCCGAGACGAGGGTGCCTATGCCCACGAGCCAGATGAGGAAGTTCACGCCCTGGAACAGGCTCTCCAGCATGGCGTACATCACCTCGGTATTGAATACGGTGACGCCCTCGGTGTCTTCGGGCGAGATGGAGTGGGCGCGTGCCAGCGTGGTGCGCATGCGGTCGGCTATGGTGCTCATCACCACGCCCTTCTTGCCCGTCACAGCCATCTGGTCTACGGCGGTACCACGGTTGTAGACCTTGCGCAGCACCGATTCGGGCATCGTGATGGTCTCTTCGGCACTGCCGCCGAAGTTTACCGCATGTCCGGAACTGTAGTTGACGCCCACCACGCGGTAGTAGGTCGAGTCGATGCGTATTGTCTTGCCGCAGGGGTCACCTCCTTCGGGAAAGAGGTTCTTGTAGATTTGCTTGCCTATCACGCACACCTTGCGCTCCTGCTTCATGTCGATGTCGTTGATATAGCGGCCATAGTAGAGTGTGGGTGCAGCCACACGGGCATAGTCGGGGGTGACGCCTATGGTCGATGCGCTGAAGGTGTGGGTGCCACGGGTAGTGGTGCGGCGTCCGCCGAAAATCATGGGGCTTATCACGTCGAGCTCGGACACCTGGTGGCGCAGTCTTACGATGTCCTTGGTGTCCATGCTCCATTCCCTGCCCTTGTTGAAGCCCCGGTATGCCTTGGTGGTGGGCTGTGCCCAGATGACCGAGGCGTTGGTGGCAAATCCCGCGAAGTTGTTCTGCAGCATTTCCCTGAGCCCCTGTCCGCCACCGCTCAGCGCGATGAGCATGAAGACTCCCCAGAACACGCCAAAGCCCGTGAGCAGACTGCGGCTCTTGTTGCGCGTGATGGTGTCGAGTATCTCCTTGTATGTATCTAAGTCTAATCGCATATTGGTCTTGTAGAGTTGTGTGATCGGTTGTCTATTCGGCTCTCAGCGCCTCGATGGGCCTGATGCGCGAAGCCTTGATGGCGGGTATCAGACCGGCTATCGTTCCGGCGATGATGATGGTCAGGGTCGCCTTGATGCACACATCGAGCCCCACGGGAGGGCACTGAAAAACTAAAACCCACTATCAAATTGAAAGTTGATGACGGAGAAACAGCTGTTTTACCCTTTATTATCTGTCTATTTTAGCCTTATTTTAGGCGATTTGCAGAAAGAGAAGTTACAAATCGTAAGCATTTTCCGTTTTGGTCATAAAAAAAGGGGACTTTTTCAGTGCCCTCCCACGGTGGGGTCTACAAACATCGTGGCCCTGAAAATGCCTGAGTCCATCACCATGTGGCCCATGGTGGCGTCCATATACAGATTGGTCAGTATGCCGCAGAGCATGCCGATGTAGCCGAAGACAGAGGTGATGATGATGCTCTCGGCGATGATGAGCCTCAGTATGTCCTTGGGACGCGCTCCGATGGCCTTGCGTATGCCAAACTCGCGGGTGCGCTCCTTGACGGTGATGAGCATGATGTTGCTCACGCCCACGATGCCGCTCAACAGCGTAAACAGGCCCACTATCCATAGCGCAGTGCGTATTATGCCTATGCCCTGGGCCATGGTCAGACTGTCGGTATAGCGGTTCCACATCCAGAGGGCCTGCTCGTCGTCGGGGGCTGCCTGGTGGCGCAGATTGGTACTGGCGCGGTAGTTGGCCTCAAACTTCTCGTTGTCCTCCTTGGTCTTGAGGTTCTTGATGGAGAACTCGATGTTGCCCACATTGTCGCCTTTGGCATAGATGGCTTTCAGGGTAGTGAAGGCGGTGAAGAGTTCGTTGTTCTTGCGTGACTCGTCGTCCTTGGTGATTCCCACCACCTTGAACGCCAGACCATTGATGTTGACATTCTTGTTGATGAGCGACCGATAGTCATGACAGAGCTCCTTGGCCTGACTGCATGAGAGCACCACCACCTTGCGGCGCTCTCTGAAGTCGGGCTCGTTGATAAACCTGCCAGCCAGCATCTCGGTCTTGTTGATGTTCACGTGGGTGGGGTAGATGCCGACGAGATTCTGGGTCGCCACATAGTTCTCGCCGTAGGCTACGGTGACACCATACTGGCTCAGCACGCCGCCCACGTGGTCTACATGCTGGGCATAGTTGTCGCCGGTAATCGCCAGGTCTCTGTCGTTGAGGGTTATTTCCCGTCCCTCCTTCAGGCCATTGTACGCCTTCGATGTGTAGCCGGGCATCACCACCATCGAGTTGGTGATATACTTCTCGCTCCGCTCCATCTGGGCGTTGATGAGACCGTTGCCCGCGCCCAGCAGGAATATCAGCATGAATATGCCCCATGCCACGGCAAAGCCGGTGAGCGCTGTGCGCAGTCGGTTGCGCTTGGAGGTGCTCCATATTTCCTTGATTAGTTCGCGCATGATGCTTGTTGTCAGGTTATTTCACATAGTCCTTGGCCACCAGATGGTGGTCGCTGTTGTCTTCGATGCTGCCTATCACGCCGTCCTTGATGTGTATCACCTTGTCGGTCTCGTTGGCCACGCCGCTCTCATGGGTTACGACCACGATGGTCATGCCGTCGCGCTCGTGGAGCTCCTTGAGCAGGTCCATTACCTCCACGCTGGTCTTGGAGTCGAGGGCGCCGGTAGGTTCGTCGGCGAGTATAATCTGCGGTTTGGTGATGAGCGCACGGGCTATGGCCACACGCTGGCGCTGACCGCCCGACAGCTCGTTGGGGTAGTGGTTGGCCCACTGGCTCAGCCCCAACCGCTCCAGATACTCCATCGCCAACTGGTGGCGCTTGCGTCTTCCCACGCCCTGATAGAACAGTGGGAGCTCCACGTTTTCCACCGCCGTCTTGAAGGGGATGAGGTTGAACGACTGGAAGATAAATCCTATCATGCGGTTGCGGTATTCGGCAGCACGCGTCTCGCTGAGGTCCTTGATGAGCACTCCGCCGAGCCAGTATTCGCCCGAGTCATAGTTGTCGAGGATGCCCAATATATTTAATAAGGTGGACTTGCCCGAGCCCGAGGCTCCCATGATGGAGACAAATTCGCCCCGCTCGATATTGAGGTCGATGCCCTTGAGCACGTGCAGCGGCTGGGCTCCCTGGTAGGTCTTGTTTACATCTTTGAGTTGTATCATCATAATGTCTTTGAGGGTTGAGGGGTTAGCGATTGAGCAGACTGGCCAGCTCGTCGCTTACTTCGTCGAGAGAGATGCCCAGCAGCGACATCTGTCGCGCCATTTCGGGCAGCCGCTCTTTCATGAACTCGCGTTTGCGGGTCTTCTGTATCTGCTCCTTGGCGCCGGAAGAGACAAAGTAGCCCAGCCCACGCTTGTTGTAGATTACGCCTTCTGCCGCGAGCAGCTCATACGCCTTGACGGCGGTATTGGTGTTGACCTCGAGCAGCACGGCATACTCGCGCACACTGGGTATGCGCTCGTCCTCGTGATATTGGTCGGCCAGTATCTCGTCGCTCAGACGCTCGGCTATCTGTATGTATATGGCTTTGTCGTTGTTGAATGTCATAATCGTTGTGTCTTTAGAGATTGGTCATTCGGTTGCAGTCTACCTGCAGCCGGCAGAATATGCGGTAGGCCATGATGTGGTTGAAGATGGCCAGTGACACAAACAGGGTGGGGAATACGGTGTTGATGCAGCGTAGGCTGATATAGTAGGAGAGGTCTGCCGTACCCATCATATAGGCCACGATGCCCAGGAGGACAACGAAGAAGACGCACATGATGGGCTGGGCGTGCTTGCGGAATATGGCTCCACCCAACAGACAGCACGAATGGGCCCAGACGAGGCCAAGCCAGAGCGTCCAGCTCTCGCTCTTGAGCGTATAGTGGTCGGTGTTGATGGTTATCGACGGCTGGAAATCGCTGCTTGCAGCCATCACTATAAACGACTGCTTGAAGCCGGGATAGACTATCAGGTTGATGAGATACTGGGCGATGTCGGCCACCACGATGGCCATCGCTGCAGTGAGCACTATGCCGAGGGTGACATAGCCCATGCGCGCCATGTACTTCTCGGCGTTGGATGCTGGCAGCATGAGAAACGCTATGCGCGTGGCTCTGGTTCTGAACGAACGGAAGATGAATGTGGCGCCGACCAGCACGACCATCAGGAATACCGAGCAGATGTAGAAGCTGCCGGCGTAGGTGAGCATCTCTTCCGCCGTGGCGTCGTCGGGCAGATGGTGCATGCGCAGGTCTATCAGTTTGCTCATCTGCATGAAGGGTATGGTCATGGCGATGACCGTCACGGTGAATATCTTAATGAGCTCGTTTCGGGTTTGGGCGATGTCGTTCATTATCACCATCGCCATGCGTTTGGGAGCGAATGTTGTCATATATTGTTCATTAGAGATTGGTAAACTTGTCGCAGATTATCTGCATACGCTTGAAGATGCGGTAGGACCCTACGTAGTTGGCTATGCTCAGCCCGATTAGTACTGCGGCCATGGCGGTTGTCGCGCCGACCGTCGGATTTGGGGAGAGAACTCTCGGAAAAATGTCGAATATGGCTGCCGTATTGACAGCTGTGATGAGCAGCAGCAGGCTCAAAGCCACACAGGCTGTGGGGTGGCGGCGCAAGAGGGTGCCGCCCAAGGTGCAGTAGGAGTGCAACCACAGCAGTCCGCTGTAGGCGATTGTCATTGCAGCAATGTTGCCTCGGAAGAGCAGCATGTCTGCCACCTGCTGGTTGCCGCTGCCTGTGATGAAGCAGCATATCATGTCCCATAGGCACGAATGGTGGATGCCGGGATGGAAGATAAAGCCGAGGGCAAACTGTATGACATCGCCCGCTACCAGGGCGGCGGCAAATGTGAGCACGCCGCCGAGAGTGATGTGGATGAAGCGTGTGGCAAATTTCTCTGCATCACTGGCGGGCAGCATCAGGTAGTGCTCGCGCATGGGTTTGGTCTCCATGCTGCTGAAGATGAGGGTGCCCATGGCGCAGAGGAATAGCGGAAGAACTCTTAACGCGTTGGCGATGACAAACGTGCCCACTATGTCGGGCAGTCTGCTTATGCCGTTGGCGCAGATGTCTTGGCGCTGTAGGAAGGTTAGCATGAATGTGTACTCTACGCCCAAGGCGGCAGAGAGTTGCATGCCGATGCGGAGTGTCTGGCGCCGGCTGTTGGTCCAGTTCCAGCGGAGCAGCATACATAGCCTGTCGAGGCTGAAGTTATGGGTAGTCATAATGGTGGGGGAGAGCTCAGATGAATAGTTTGTGATTGATGGCACCATCGAACAGCAGTTCGAGGTCTACGGGGGTCTCTGCCATGCCCTCCTCGCGGTGGGCTATCACGGCGCAGCCCTGGAGGTTGGGTTCGGCATAGACCACGTCGCTGTCGTCGGCGTTGGTGGGGCGCTGCTCAAAGCGGTAGTGCTGGCAGATGTCGCTTATCGAGGCATCGAGCAGCACTTCGCTATGGTCGAGTATGACCACGTGGTCGAGCAGCGACTCTACATCGTGAACCTGATGGGTAGAGATGATGAGGGTGCGGTCGGGAGTCATGTGGCGGGCTATCACACGGCGGAAGAGACTCTTGGACGGGATGTCCAGACCATTGGTAGGCTCGTCCATCAGCAGCAGGCGCGTGCCGGTGGCAAGGGCAAAACTCATATATACCTTCTTCTTCTGTCCCATGGACAACTGGCCGAGATTGGGGTCGCCATTGAGCTCAAATTCAGCAAGACACTGGTCCAGTACTTCTTGTGAGAAGTTGGGATAAAACCCTCTATTGACCTTCACATAATGGCTCAGCCGGATGTGGGGGAGGTCGTACTCTTCGGGCACGATAAACATGTTGCTCAGCATTTCGGGATGGTGGAGACAGGAGTTGCTCCCGTCTACCAGCACTTCACCCTCGGAGGGGCGCAGCATGCCGCAGATGAGATAGAGCAGAGTAGACTTGCCCGTGCCGTTCTTGCCCAAGAGGCCGTAGATGTTGTTCTCTTTCAGCTGGAGGCTGAAGTGCTCGAATACCTTGTGCTTGGTGCCAGGGTAAGCGAAGTTGATGTTGTTGACTTGTATCATATCCTTAATATCTGTTGTTTTATCGTTACCGAGTTTATTGTGTTTCAGTGTACCATTGTAGTAGTACACCGCAAAGGTATGTTGAAAGTTCCAAAGTACAAAGACATCACCCTATTATTTTCCGTTTTTAACACAATATTAACATTTGTCACCCTCAAAGCTATCTTCACAACTGCCTCACCCATCTTCACAACCTCCAACCCCATCTTCACAACCTCCAACCCCATCTTCACAACCCCCAAACCCACCTTCACAACCTCCACACCCATCGTCACCACCCCCGAGTCCACGCTCGCCAAATTTGTGACCATCTCCAGCAGAATTATGATGACCTTCAGCAGAATTATGATGACCTTCAGCAAATTTATGATGACCTTCAGCAAATTTATGATGACCTCCAGCAGAATTATGATGACCTCCAGCAAAATTATGATGACCTTTAGCAAAAATGTGACTACCTCTACTTTTCTCCGCGAGTATATTCGTTAATCTCTGTGACCACCATCCCAACTCTCCTGACCTTCGCGGGCGGCTCGTAACGTTTGGTGCGGAAGCGCGCGTTGTTTGAAACGGATATTCGTATCAAGCGGTGCGGAAGTGCGTGCCGTAAGATACGTGTCGCCAACCGTGGTTGCCACGGCGGCAAAGACATGAGAAACAATGACATGGATGGCTGCCTGCGATGTAGGGGTAATCAGAGGTGGAGCGGGGCAGACTGCAGGGATAAAGAAAAGGCGGAAAGGTCACTCTGCGACCCTTCCGCCTGATATGATACTAATGATATAGGATATGCTGGTTTAGCCCTCGATAGCAGCTACGCCGGGGAGCACCTTACCCTCGATGGCCTCGAGCATAGCTCCACCACCGGTAGATACGTAAGATACCTTGTCGGCCAGGCCGAACTTATTGACAGCTGCAACAGAGTCACCGCCACCTACGAGTGAGAATGCGCCATTCTCCTGGGTAGCCTGAGCAACATACTTGGCAATCTCGCCAGTACCGTGAGCGAAGTTCTCCATCTCGAATACGCCTACAGGACCGTTCCACAGGATGGTCTTAGACTCGAGGATAATCTTCTTCCAGTGCTCCAGACTCTCCTCAGAGGCGTCCATACCCTCCCATCCGTCGGGGATGTTGAAGATGTCTACCACCTTGCGGTTGGCGTCGTTGGCAAATCTGTCGGCAGCAACGGTAGCTACAGAGAGGCTCAGGTTTACACCCTTCTCCTTGGCAGCAGCCATTACATTGAGTGCCTCGGGCATGAGGTCGTCCTCGTGGAGAGACTCGCCGATGTGGCCACCCTGTGCCTTGATGAAGGTATAACCCATACCACCACCGATGATGAGGTTGTCTACCTTGTCGAGCAGGTTCTTGATAACACCGAGCTTCGAGCTTACCTTAGAACCACCGATGATGGCGGTGAAGGGGTGCTGGGCGTTCTTGAGCACGTTGTCGATGGCTGTTACCTCTTTCTCCATGAGGTAGCCCAGCATCTTGCTGTCGGCGTCGAAGTAGTCAGCGATAACGGCGGTAGAAGCATGCTTGCGGTGAGCTGTACCAAAGGCGTCGTTAACATATACATCAGCGTAAGAAGCGAGCTTCTTGGCGAACTCCTTCTGGCGAACCTTCATTTCCTTCTTGGCCTCGTCAAACTCAGGTGTACCCTTCTCTACGCCTACAGGCTTGCCTTCCTCCTCGGGATAGAAACGGAGGTTCTCGAGCAACAGTGCCTCGCCGGGCTGGAGGGCAGCAGCAGCCTCGCTGGCGTTACCGCAGTCGGGAGCAAACTTAACCTCAACACCGAGAGCGGCGCTTACGTTCTTTACAATCTGACCCAATGAAAGCTCGGGCTTAACCTTGCCTTTGGGCTTGCCCATGTGGCTCATCATGATGAGGGCACCACCATCGGCAAGTACCTTCTTCAAGGTGGGCAGAGCACCACGGATACGGGTGTCGTCGGTTACGTTGCCATTCTCGTCCAGTGGCACGTTGAAATCTACACGGACAATTGCCTTCTTACCGGCAAAGTTGAATTGATCGATTTTCATTTCGTTTGTATTTTAATGATTGGTTATATTATCTGTATGCAAAGTTAGTGCTTTTTTTGATGATAAAGTCATTACACCTTAATAATTTTATACGGATGGGCCAAAAAAGTAGTGCCCTCGATGATGAAACCAAAAATAATCGGGAACAAAACGATGGTATTAACCATTTATTGTCTAATTTTGCAGGGTGATAACAATAAGCAATATGAACAAAGATTCTGTTTTGATAGTAAGTGGAGGCATGGACAGCATCACCATGCTCTATGAATACAAGGAGCGTATAGCGCTGGGTATCTCGTTTGATTATGGCAGCAATCACAATGCGCGTGAGATTCCCTTTGCCGCCATGCACTGCGAGCGCTTGGGCATCAAGCATATCGTAATCAATCTGGGATTTATGCACCAGTATTTCAAGAGTTCGCTCCTGGAGGGCGCCGAGGCCATCCCCGAGGGCAACTATGATGAAGAGAATATGAAATCGACCGTTGTGCCCTTCCGCAATGGCATCATGCTCTCGATAGCGGCAGGTGTGGCTGAGTCGAACGGGCTGAAATATGTGATGATGGCCAATCACGGCGGCGACCACACCATCTACCCCGACTGCAGACCTGAGTTTGTCAGCGCCATGTCTGAAGCTACGCGGCTGGGAACCTATCCCGGCATAGAGGTGCTGGCTCCCTATACCGGGATTACCAAGAGCGACATAGCCCGCCACGGCAAGGCGTTGGGCATAGACTATGCCGAGACCTGGAGCTGCTACAAGGGTGGCGAGCATCACTGTGGCAAGTGTGGTACCTGTCGTGAGCGCATCGAGGCTCTGGCCGATGCCGGCATCGAAGACCATACCGTCTACGACGAAGAATAACGGGAGAGGCGTATAAACAGCAAGAGCACCTTGGGCTATCCATTACGGTATGCCCAAGGTGCTCTTGCTGTTGTCGGAGGTGAAGGCTCTATCCGAAAAGGACGCGCAGGGCTTCTTCGACCTTACGCACGGGATGGAGCTTGATATTGTATTTGTGTGGGTTGACGCTCTTCAGATTGAGGGCGGGGATGACGATGTCGGTAAAGCCCAACTTCTCGGCTTCGGCGATGCGCTGCTCTATGCGGTTGACGGCACGCACTTCGCCGCTGAGCCCCACCTCGCCACACATGCACCATCCAGCCTCGATGGGGGTGTCTACGTTGCTGGACAATACGGCGGCAATCACGCTGAGGTCCATCGCCATGTCAGTGACTCTCAGTCCGCCGGCGATATTGAGAAACACGTCTTTCTGCATGAGCTTGAATCCCACCCGCTTCTCCAATACGGCGAGCAGCATGTTGAGTCGGCGCTGGTCGAAACCCGTGGCCGAGCGCTGGGGAGTGCCATAGGCTGCCGACGAAACCAGTGCCTGGGTCTCCAGGAGGAAGGGGCGTACGCCCTCGATGGCTGCACTGATGGCTATGCCTGACAGCCCCGCGTGGTCCTCGGTGAGTAACAGTTCTGAAGGGTTGCCCACCAGGCGCAGACCGTCTTGCTCCATCTCGTAGATGCCCAGTTCGGAGGTGCTGCCAAAGCGGTTTTTGATGCCGCGCAGGATGCGGTACATATAGTGCTGGTCGCCCTCAAACTGGATGACAGCATCTACGATGTGTTCCAGCGTCTTGGGGCCGGCGAGCGAACCCTCCTTGGTGATGTGTCCGATGAGGATGACCGGTATACTGCTGGTCTTGGCAAACCGCAACAGTGAAGAGGCGCACTCACGTATCTGAGTCACACTGCCAGGGCTTGACTCGGCGTCGTCGGTGGATATGGTCTGTATCGAGTCGATGATGACCAGCTGGGGCTTGACCTCCTTGATGCAGGCGAAGATATTCTCGAGCGACGTCTCGCAGAGTATGCTGATGTGGTCGAGGGCACTGTTGCCCTTGCCGATACGCTCGGCGCGCATCTTGATTTGGTGCGGGCTCTCCTCGCCAGACACGTAGAGTATATCCATATCGCTCATGCGTAGGATGGTCTGCAGGGTGAGGGTAGACTTGCCTATGCCGGGTTCGCCACCCAACAGGATGATGCTGCCGGGCACAATGCCTCCACCCAATACACGGTTGAGCTCGCTGTCGTGGGTGTCGATGCGCGGGTCTTCCTTGGCGGCGATGTCGCGGAGTCGCAGGGCATGGCTGTGGCCCTCGCCCACGCTGCGGTGGGCATTGAGCGTCTGCGCAGCCGACTTGGCGGCAGTGGTGCCCGTATCGGCTGAGATACGTATCTCTTTGAAAGTGTTCCACTTGTGGCAATTCGGACATTTTCCTATCCATTTCGCCGATTCCTGTCCGCACTCCGAGCAGACGTACGCTATCTTGTCTTTGGCCATTGTCTTGTATATTGATTACCACAAAAGTACTAAGTTTTTTTATTGTATCAAAAAATATTGCTACTTTTGCATATAAATAAATATGTGAATACAGATGAAACATAAACCAATATTCCTGCTTGCTGTCATTGTCTTGCTGTCGGCTTGCGGCCAGTCGTATGAAGAGAAAGTAAGACTCAGCCGGGCAGAAAGAGCCCGATTGGCGCAAGAGGAAGCGGCTGCGCTCAAGGTGGCGGTGCTACCTACGCTCGACTGTATGCCTGTGTATCTGGCCAAACAGAAACACTGGTATGACAGCACGCAAGTGGACTTGAGGCTGAAGGTGCGTAATGCGCAGATAGACTGTGACACGGCGCTCAAAGGCAAAAGCGTGGAGGTGGCAGTGACCGACCTGAAGCGTGTGGAGCATATGACCAAGCACGGGGTGGGGCTTCTGACGATGGGGCCTACCGATGCCTACTGGCAGTTGATAGCCAACCGCACGGCGCGTGTCAAGACGGCGGCGCAGTTGGGCGACAAGATGGTGGCGATGACCCGCTACTCGGCAACCGATTATCTCACCGACAAGGCCCTCGACGGTGTCAAGACCTCTGCACCTGTATTCAGGGTGCAAATCAATGATGTACTCATAAGGCTGGATATGCTGAAAAACAACGAAATGGATGCCATGTGGCTGACAGAGCCACAGGCCACGACAGCCAGGATGTTCAAGCACACGGTAATCGAAGACAGCCGGAAAATGAAGGAACATCTGGGTGTGGTAGTGACAGGTGCCCATCTGATGAAGGACAAAATGCGCGTGAAGCAGCTCACCGCGTTTGTCGAGGGATATAACAGAGCCTGTGATTCGCTCAACCACTATGGTGTAAAGCATTATGCCGACCTGGTGAAGGCGGTCTGCCATACCGATGGCAAGACCATAGACAGGCTGCCCAAGTACTCTTACCCGCACATCGCCCTGCCCAAGCAGCGATAAGCAATCACTCTAAGACACAGTGGCTATGGATAACGCCATACAGACAATACTGAAAGATTTCAACGCTCATCGGCGGCTCTCAAACACATTGACCCGCCTGTCAAAGTTGATAGAACAACAGGCATTGTACGCCTTTTCGGGTGATGTCGATGACATACGCCGCAACTATGACCTGATGCTCGACTTTATGCGTCGTGGATATACCGACGAGCGTCGCAATGACTTGTATGACGAAATGATTGGCAAAACCTATAGGCTAATCCAGAACATACAGGTAGAACTCAAGAAAAAAGACAATCCTTCCTATCATGACGCCGCCTATCGGCTGGCGTCCAGTCGCATTGATTTCGACCCTGACGCTATCAGGCAGCGGTTGGAAGACCATGTGGCTGATATGGCCATGCTCTCGCTCGAGGCGCCCGAGAGTCGGGAAGAACATCGGCGGCAGTTGCTGCAGGCGCACGATGCGTATATGGGGCGCCTGTTTGACCATATCCTGCTGTCCAACCAGTGGAATGATGCCGATGCGTCGTTCTACAGGATGCTGCTCACCTCGCCCGCCATCGATACGGTGGATGCCCAATGGATAGTGGGTGCCATCATGCTGGCCTGCGTCAACGTCTTCGACCTGAAGAAACTGGAGGTGCTGGCGGCGGTCTATGTGGCTGATGTGGCTGAAAGCGTGCGCCAACGGGCACTGGTGGGCTGGGCCTTGTCGCTCGATGGCAACCAGACGCTGATGGTGGAAGGCCAGAAGCGCACGGTGGATATGATTGTAGAACACGACAAAGGCGTGGAGCAGCTCAAAGAAATGCAGATACAGCTCATGACCAGCGTCAATGCCCTGTATGATGATGAGTGTATCAAGCGCGATATCATGCCTACGCTGCTCAAGCAGGGGAATATGGATTTGGCCCAACTCTCCAAGGATATCACCCAATCGTCTGACCTTCATGACATCCTGCATCCGGAGGATTCGGAAAATATGATGAGTGAAGTGGAGACGGTCATGAACCGAATGAAAGAGATGGCAGCCAAAGGGCGGGATATCTATTATGGCGGTTTCTGTCAAGCCAAGCGCTATAGCTTCTTCTCCAAGTTAAGCCACTGGTTTGAGCCGTTCTTCTGGGACAACCCATCTGTAGACTCGGGAAGCGCAGAACCGGAAGATGCCCATGAGGTGATAAAGAGCATGCTCTCTGCACTTCCTTTCTGCGACAACGACAAATACTCTTTTGTCATCTTGTTTTCCAAGATGATGACCCAATTGCCCGCTAATCTGCGCAAGGCAATGATTGAAAACAAGGGCGGCGTCATGCCGATGGCTGCTGAAGACATGACATCGGCCTCGTTTATCCGCCGCAATTATCTCCATGACCTTTTCCGTTTCCATCAGTTGTATGCGATGAAGGACAACTTCGTCGATTGTTTCAGGATGCGTCAGCGGCCTGATGTGGTCAATGTCTTCGTTGCCGACGACCGTCTCTTCGGCGACACGGATGGTTATAAGGAAATGTGCTATGACGCCTTGCGCTTTATGGATAGCATGGACACGCGCAAGGACGAACATTATCGCACCACAGTGCTGACTCTGCTTGCAGCAGTGCCAATGCCATTGAGACTGTCTGACCGTCTGTTTGTCGCCCACTACCTGTGGCAGCATGGCGACAAGGCTACAGCTGCGACGATGTATGATGTGATGGCGGCTGAATATCCCGACAATGAGTATGTGCTGCGTGGCGCCGCCCATAGTCGCCTGGACCGCAAGGACTATCTGGCAGCATTGAGTTGCTATGACCGTCTGGCAGGCATCCATGAGGACAATGTGAGCTATCTGCTTAACCGCTCTCTGTGTCTGGTGATGTCGGGCAGGGTGGAGGAGGCTATGCCGACATTGCACAAACTGTACTACAACAATCCCGACAACATGGATGTGGTGCGTGTGATGCTGTGGGGCATGATGAACCAAGGCAACAGCGAGCAGGCTGTGGCTGAGTATGAGAAGCTATGTGCCAAATGTCCTGACAATGCCGATGACCGTCTGAACTATGGGTACAGTCTGTGGTTGTCGGGACGAGTGGCAGAAGCTGTGGAGGTGTTCAGAGCCTATCTCACAATGGCAGGCAGGCGCGACAAGGGTATAAGCCGTAGCATCTACTCCTCGTTTGAGGCCGACATAAACTTGCTGCAGAGTCAGGGCATCGACGAGACCGCCATGCACCTGATGGCCGACGCGGTGGATGTGCGTCCAGAGTAATCGACACATACATATATATACGCTAAGAGGGTACAAAGTGATTGGCTTTGTACCCTCTTAGCGTATAGTGACTACTAATCAGATGTTGGCTATAGACATGATGTTGGCAAAGACTCCGGCTGCGGTGACCCCGGCGCCGGCTCCATAGCCCTGTATAAGCATGGGGAACTCCTTGTAACGCTCGGTGGTAAGCATCACGATATTGTTGGAGCCCTGCAGATTGTAGAAGGGATGCCCCTTGGTCACCTCTTTGAGAGAGACTTTGGCCGCACCGTTCTCCATCTCTGCCACGAAGCGCCAACGCTTCCCCTCGGCTTCCAGCTGCTGACGCTTGGCTTCAAACTGCTTGTCCAAGGAGGGCAGCTTGGCCCAGAAATCGTCGGTACTGCCCTCAAACATCTGCTGGGGGATAAAGAGATGCTTCTCTACATCGGCCTGCTCTATCTGATAGCCGGCTTCGCGGGTGAGGATGACCAGCTTGCGTATCACGTCGGTGCCACTGAGGTCGATACGGGGGTCGGGCTCGGAATAGCCGTTCTCCTTGGCCAATCTTACGGTCTCGGAGAATGGGACGGTGGCAGACAGCTCGTTGAAGATGTAGTTGAGCGTGCCACTGAGCACCGCCTCAATCTTGAGTATCTTGTCGCCTGAGTTGCGCAGGTCATTGATGGTGCCGATGATGGGCAGTCCGGCGCCCACATTGGTCTCAAAGCGATAGATGACGCCACGCTCCAGCGCCGTGTTCTTCAGTCGGATATAGCTCTGATAGTCTGACGAAGCCGCAATCTTGTTGGCGGCAACCACATTGATGTTGTGCTCGAGCAGGGTCTGGTAAATCTGTGCCACATCCTTGCTTGCGGTGCAGTCGACGAACACGGAATTGAAGATGTTCATTCCCAATATCTTCTCCTTCAACAGTTCTATATTGCTTGGCGATGACTGTTGCAGCATCTCTTTGTAGTGGCAGAGGTCCAGTCCGTCGCGGTCGAAGATGGCATTCTTGGACGAAGCTATTCCCACGACATTGAGCTTGAGGCGCGAGTGCTCCTTGAGTTCTTCATACTGACTGCGTATCTGCTCGATGAGCATGCTGCCTACGGTGCCGATACCGCAGATGAAGAGGTTGAGCACCTTATAGTCGGACAGGAAGAACGAGTCGTGCAAGACGTTAAGCGCCTTGCGCAGAGATTTGCCTTGGATGACAAAGGAGATATTGGTCTCAGAGGCTCCCTGGGCACAGGCGATGACAGAGATACCGCTACGCCCCAGCGTGCCAAACAGTTTGCCCGCTACGCCAGGCGTATGGCGCATGTTTTCGCCGACGATGGCCACCGTGGCAAGTCCGCCTTCAGAGTGCATGGGAAACATGGCTCCGGTCTCTATCTCCTTGGCAAACTCGCTGTTCAACACGTTGACAGCCTCTTCGGCATCGGCGTCGCGGACACCGATGGAGGTGGAGTTCTCGGATGAAGCCTGGGAAACCATGAACGCGGAGATGCCACCGTTGGTCAGTGCGGTAAAGATACGCTGGTTGACACCGATGACGCCCACCATAGACAGACCCGCCACAGTGATAAGCGTGGTGCCACTGATGCTCGAAATACCCTTGATGGGCTTGAAGTCATTGGCTATCTGCTGCTTGATGATGGTGCCCGGGTTTTCGGGGTTGAAGGTGTTCTTGACCTTGATAGGGATATTCTTGACGCAAACAGGGTAGATGGTAGGCGGATAGATGACCTTGGCGCCGAAGTTGCAGAGCTCCATCGCCTCGATGTAGCTGAGCTCGCTGATGGTATAGGCGTTCTTGATGACGCGCGGGTCGGCGGTCATAAAACCATCGACATCGGTCCATATCTCCAGCACGTCGGCATCGAGCGAGGCGGCGATGATGGCGGCAGTATAGTCGGAGCCGCCACGACCCAGATTGGTGATGTCATGGGTGTCGCGGTCGCGGCTGATAAAGCCGGGCACGATAGAGATGCGCGAAAGGTTGGCAAAGGTTTCGCACACACGCTTGTGGGTCAGGTCGCTGTCCAGGATGTGGCGGCCGTTCTTCTGCTCGGTGACGATGAAATCGAGGGAGTTGACACGGCGGGCTCCGCGTATCATGGCTGCAACGATGTGGGAGCTGATGCGCTCGCCATAGCTGACGATGGTGTCGTAAGATTTCTTGCTGAGGTCGTGGACCAGATAAACGCCGAAGAAGATGCTCTTCAGCTGGTCTAATAATATATCAATGGTAGCAAAAAGCTGCTCGCGTGCGGTGTTGTCAGTAATGACGGTGTCAATCATCATGTAATGACGGTCAACGATTTCGTCGAATGACTGTTTCCACTTGTCGTCGCCGTTCTCAGCCAGTTTGGAGGTGGCAATCAGTTTGTCGGTGATACCTCCCAACGCACTGACAACGACGATGACGGGCTGGCGTTTGGCTTCCTTTTCAACAATGCTTTTTACACTCAGAATACTCTTGACGGAACCTACTGATGTACCGCCGAATTTCAATACTTTCATATCCGGTCAATATGTTTATGTGGTTATTATTGTGCATCCCCGCTACGAATGGGGCGGTGCAGAACTTAGGTACAAAGTTACAGAAAGTCTTGGGCAGGACAAAGGATATGACCATGTTTTTTTGCTTCGTGAGCAGTTAATAGAAGTTTATATACGCATCGAGGGAACTGTCTTGTAAAGACGGTTCCCTCGATGATAGTCGTAATATGTATTGCTGCTTATCCGTTCATGGCAATCAAGAACTCGTTGTTGTCCTTGGTTCTTACCATAGTATCGTGGATTTCGTTCATGGCCTCGAAAGAGTTCATGTCGCTGAAATGCTTGCGCAATACCCACATGCGGTCGAGCGTAAACTGGTCTTGCAGCAGGTCGTCGCGGCGTGTGCTTGATGCCACCAGGTTGACGGCAGGGAAGATGCGCTTGTTGCTGAGTGAGCGGTCGAGCTGCAACTCCATGTTGCCGGTACCCTTGAATTCCTCGAAGATAACCTCATCCATCTTGCTGCCAGTGTCGATGAGAGCGGTGGCAATGATGGTGAGCGAACCGCCGCCTTCGATGTTGCGCGCGGCTCCGAAGAAGCGCTTGGGCTTCTGCAGGGCGTTGGCATCGACACCACCGGTGAGCACCTTGCCAGAGGCAGGGGAAACGGTGTTGTAGGCGCGGGCCAGACGGGTGATGGAGTCGAGGAAGATGACAACATCGTGGCCACATTCGACCATGCGCTTGGCCTTCTCGAGCACGATGCCGGCTATCTTGACATGGCGCTCGGCAGGCTCGTCAAAGGTAGAGGCGATAACCTCGGCATTGACGGTGCGGGCCATGTCGGTAACCTCCTCTGGACGCTCGTCGATGAGCAGCATCATGAGGTAGGCCTCGGGGTGGTTGGCTGCTATGGCGTTGGCGATATCCTTCATCAGTATGGTCTTACCCGTCTTGGGCTGGGCCACGATGAGTGCGCGCTGTCCCTTACCGATAGGAGAGAAGAGGTCTACTATGCGGGTAGAGAGGTTGGTCGTGGCGCGGTCGCCACAGAGTGTAAATTTCTCGTCGGGGAAGAGTGGGGTAAGGTGTTCGAACGGGATGCGGTCTCTGACTTCTGCGGGCTCGCGTCCGTTGATTTTGTCTATGCTGGTAAGGGGAAAATACTTCTCGCCCTCATGGGGTGGACGTACATGGCACTGGACTACGTCGCCTGTCTTCAGTCCGTAATGCTTCACCTGGGCGTTGGAAACATAGACATCGTCAGGAGAAGAGAGGTAATTGTAGTCGCTGGAGCGCAGGAAGCCGTAACCGTCCTGCATAACTTCGAGCACGCCATTGGCAGTGATGATGTCGGAGAAGTCGTATTTGGTGACATTCTCCTGCACGGGCTGCTGGTATGACTGTACGGTATTGTTGACGGGAGTAGTGGGATTGTCGAACATGTCGTAGGTGGGCACGACGCCTTCGTCTTCGATGGGCAGGTCGTGGGTGATGATGAAATCGGTGCCATCACCGGGGTCGCCTTCCCATACGTTGTTGGTAACCATCGGGCTGTTGTCGATGTTCTCGTTGTGGGCGTTGATTTTTGCCTGCAACTTGGCTATCAGTCCGTCGCTGTCACCCTCTTCTGCAGCGGGCTGGTCGCCCATGGCAAACTGGGCTTCGGGAACGAAGTCGGCTTGCTCTGCCTGGGGCTCTTCTACCTGCTCTGGAGCTTCGGGCTCACTGGCCTGGGGTGTCTCTGCCTGAACAGCAGTAGCGGGCTCCTCGGTAGCGGGCTCGTCCTTTACGGGTGTTTCTTCTGAAGGAGTGGCTTCGTCGGCCTCTTTCTTGGTGGTCTTGCGTGTGCGACGCTTGGGCTTCTCAACGGGCTCTTCATCAGCCACGACTGGAGTCTCGGCGTCTTTGTTGAGCAACTCTTCGTTGGCAAAGAGTCCGGGTTCTTCCTTGTGGGTGTTGATGTTCTTCTTCAAGTCGAAGTTCTCGCCTTCTTTCCCATTCACGGTATATACTTTGTCGCTTTCCTTCTTGATGATGCGTGTTCTACGGCGTTTGGCTCCAAGTGGATTTTTATTGCCTTCGTCTTCTGCCTGCTTGTCCAGAATGGCATAGGCGAGGCTCTCCTGGTCGCTGTTGCCTGTAGTCACAGCACCCATGCTGTGCGCAATATCCAACAGTTCAGGAATAGCTTTTGCTATCAGTTCTTCTTTGCTATACATATATATTAATATGTGATGTGGTTATATAAAATAATGTTTCAAGGGATGAAACATTCTTGGTACATCTTAAATGTGTTTGCAAAGTTACTAATAATCGTTGGAATAAAAAAGAAAGCCCGCAAAAATTTTGCGGGCTTTCATTATTTTTTAATGGGTTAGGCTGATATTACTCGCCCTTCTCCATCTTCTGCTTCAGTTCGGCCAATACATCGAGGTCGCCGAGTGATGTGCTGGCAGCAACGTTGTTGATAACAGGAGTGTCCTGCTTCTTGGCAGCGTGCTTGCGTACGGGCTTAACCTCTTCCTTCTCATCCTCGAATGTACGAGAGTGTGAAAGGATGATGCGGCGAGAGTTCTTGTTGAACTCGATAACCTTGAATGGGAGTTCCTCACCGAGCTTAGCCTGTGAGCCGTCTTCCTTAACCAAGTGCTTGGGAGTAGCGAAGCCTTCACCACCCTCGTTGAGAGTGATAACGGCACCCTTGTCCATCATCTCGGTAATCTTGCCCTGGTGTACAGAACCTGCAGTGTACAGAGTCTCGTAAACATCCCAAGGATTCTCCTCGAGCTGCTTGTGGCCGAGGCTCAGACGACGGTTCTCCTTGTCTATCTCGAGTACAACAACCTCAATCTCAGCGCCTACCTGTGTGAACTCAGAAGGATGCTTAACCTTCTTGGTCCAAGAGAGGTCAGAGATGTGGATAAGGCCGTCAACACCTTCCTCAAGCTCTACGAAGATACCGAAGTTGGTGAAGTTGCAAACCTTAGCGGTGTGCTTGCTGCCGATAGGATACTTGGTATCGATGCTCTGCCATGGGTCTTCCTTGAGCTGCTTGATACCGAGGCTCATCTTGCGCTCCTCGCGGTCGAGGGTCAGGATAACTGCCTCTACCTCGTCGCCTACGTGCAGGAAGTCCTGAGCTGAGCGGAGGTGCTGGCTCCAAGACATTTCGCTAACGTGGATAAGACCTTCAACGCCGGGCTGAATCTCAACGAATGCACCGTAGTCAGCGATAACGACTACCTTGCCCTTAACGTGGTCGCCTACCTTCAGGTTGGCATCCAGAGCCTCCCATGGGTGGGGAGTAAGCTGCTTCAGACCGAGAGCGATACGCTTCTTCTCCTCATCGAAGTCGAGGATAACAACGTTGAT
>OCPX01000989.1_pt1 | contig 24320 bp, 17 predicted proteins | sample 1538771 | NCBI WGS metagenome assembly OCPX01 (sample SAMN04571725, study PRJEB22368) | human gut metagenome | biome: human gut; material: stool | host: Homo sapiens | place: Luxembourg | collected 2012-11-01 | reverse complement strand
GTTCCGTCGAGTGGTTCATGCCCACTGGATTGAACATTTTGAAGATTTTGGAGAAAGCTTCTTTGTTGAATGCTCGGCTTGTCATTCTAGCAAAAATGTCGATGAATCAAAGTTTTGTCCTGACTGTGGAGCTGTTATGGACGAGGAGGTTAAGTGATGGAGAAAGTTCTTTTACCTCGTGGGTATGGACGTTCATATGATGCTTGCAAATACGCAATTGAGCACGACTGTGATATTGTAGCACCAGATAGATCTGGTGTAATAGCTTTGGAATATATTATCAAAGGCATCTGTAAAGATTTCGATTCATTGGAAATAGACAGGATTACTTACTCTGATTATATTTATTCCGTAATCATAAATCACCACAAGTTCAATGGTGCGGTAGAAGCGATTGAAATTCGTCTATACGATATCTGTCAATATTTTGAACACGAAAAGACAGAACGTGGTCGAAGAAAAGATGTCGTATTTGATGATATTGACCGGTGTATGCAAGCCTTGTGTCCATATCGTAAAATCAGCATGGTCACAATGGAAGTTGAGGAATGAATGATGCGAACTTACGAGGATGTTGATGCAGAGATCAAGCAGCTTGTGCGTAACATGAATAGCAATAGCCTGACGCACAGCGAGTATGAGGCTGCTGATGATATGCTGGATGAGCTCTATCAGGAGCGTGAACGACTTTGGCTCAAGGCTATGGAAGATAGCGAGAGTTGCTGTCTGTAAAAGCCTAATTTTATATTTTTTCTTTATAGCTATACAATACAGGATACGTTTTAGAAGAATACGGAGGTGACTGCCGAATGGCAAAACAGCAAACTTGCCAGAAGTTTGTTTTTAAGATCCATACGAAGCGTCTGGTTGAAGCAAAATGGGATTTAACCCTACCATTAGATGAAGCCAGACGAAACCACGAGATCATCTCGCTGGCTGATAGCACTGTTCTACGATGGATTGATGAGTTGAATGGTGTTACGGACGCAGAGGCTAAGGCACGGAGTATCAAGCGTAGAATCAAAATGCTACGGAATGAACCTTCTTGCTTAGAGAACCGCCGGGAAATTCGGAGATTATACACTGAGCTGGATGCAGTTCAGTTTAAGCCGGATTATATGTGTCTGGTGGTTGACAAGAAGAACGACTACCGCCGGGCATGTTCTTCCAAGGGGTTCGAAATCAATGGAATCACGTATCGCCGTTTGGTTGGAACCACTGGTGGCGTTAAAAATAGCACGATTGTATTTGTGAGTGACCGTCTTGTTGATGAGATCCGCAAGCGAATCGATAATGGCCGTAACAAGGGTATGGAATTTGTGCCTGCAAAGTTAGAGGCTTATAGAGCCCTTGCTTGCTCTGCTTCTATTCCGGTCACTGACCCTGATGGTGTACTTGTTATAGATGATTGCTACACGCGCTTTAAAGACCATATTGTTGTTCTGGACGATGGAGTGTCTGGAGAACCTACGATAGTTGAAGATATGGAACACGATTGTGAGCTGTGTGCGAATGATGGGTTTGGACTTATTAGTTATGATCTTGCACAACAGTGGAGTGAGGATTTGAAGTTGCCATCTACTGCGTCTGGTTTCTGTGTGCGGAATGCGTTCTGTAAAGGCATGTTATTTCCCTTCCCTTTCCGTGAGTTCGCTAAGAAGGTAGCAAAACAGAATATGTTAAAGGACGCATGGGGAGATTATCGCGACATCAATAGAATTCAGGTCGTTCTTAGCACCTCTATGTTAAAGCTCTGGGATAGTTACCATAGTTGTGAGGACTATCTTGAAAACTGTAGAGAGAACCACTATCACTTCTCTGTAACCAAGACTTGTGAGTTGGAGCTTGATGAGGAGCGCAATCTGAATTATCAGTTTATTCAAAGCTATCAGCTTACGAATGATGAGATTCGTGAGCTTGTAAAGCCGACTTTGGACGAAATCAATGGCGTCATGGGCGGTGATTGGCGTGATGCGTTGCTGTATTTGCGTGGTAGTGGAATGCGTGATGACCCGAATTACATAAACAGTCTGGAAAACGACTATATTAAGGCTCTTATGATTGAGCCGGAAATGATTAACGACCCTTATGTGCAGAATCGGATTCGATACTTTATTAAAAAGCGAATCTCTCAGGCAAAAACGGGTGTTGTAAAGGTACGAGGGAATTTTCAAGTTGCGAGTGGCGATCCATATGCGCTTTGCCAGTCTATGTTTCGGATGGAGGTAACCGGACTATTGAAGGCCGGTGAGGTTTACAGTCGTTTTTGGAATGATAGAGACGTCAAGAGGATTGCTTGTTTTAGAGCTCCTATGAGTCAGATGGCAAATATTCGGTGCATGAATTTGAATGTATCTGATGATTGCAAATACTGGTATCGCTATATGAAGTCCGTGTTTATCACCAATGCGTGGGATAATATGTGTGCAGCGCTTAACGGTGAAGATTTCGATGCCGACCTTACATTTTCTACTGACAATAGAGTTCTCATTGATAAATGGGTAAATGAGCCGGTCGTTCTTTGTGTCCAGCGCAAATGCGAGAAAAAAGTTCCGACCGAAAAGGATTTTATTGAATCTAATATCAGCGGATTTGGAGATAATATTGGACGTACAACAAACCGAATTACAACGATGTTTGATGTGCGAAGTAAATTTGAGCAAGGTAGTAAAGAGTACGATGAACTTACGTATCGCATTATCTGCGGACAGCTTTATCAACAAAACGCGATCGACAAAATAAAAGGCGTAGCTACGACAGATATGCCGCAATACTGGTATGACAATAAAGCTTGCGCCGTTAAAGACGATGATAATCCTGATACTATCGAGGATAAGAAGTTCTGGAGCAGTATTTGCGCATGGCGTAAGCCATACTTTATGAGCTACATCTACCCTGCTCAGATGCGTGATTACAAGCAGTATGTGGCCGCAGCTCGCAAGCGTATCAAGTGGGATGGATTTGCCGGTCTGGATGAGATTATGCAAAAGACCGTCAAGGACGATGTGGATGAAATGGTTATCCAGTATTACCTCTATCGGATGCCGGTGGGAATCAATTCTTGTACCATGAACCGCCTATGCTGGACTGTTGAGGACGAGCTGGAAGATTTTGAAGAAGAACTCAAGATAAAGCGCAAGTTTGATTACGACTCGCTCAAGTCTGGTGTTGAGTATACCAACTCTCAGTATTATGGCATCCGCTCTATCTTTAAGGACTACTTGAGGTTTGCTCGTGGTAACGCAATCCATTCTGGCAACGGAAATAATAATAAGGAAACCGGCGCAGACCGCAAGGAGCGAATTGCGCTGTATCAGGAAAGTATGTTCCGCAATCTTCACGATAAGTGTTCTAATGACGATGTGCTTTGCGACATTCTGCTTGATCTTTGTAAAAAGAATGCATCCAGTATTGCAATCGTCTGGGAGTTGTTTCATGATACTTTGATTAAACGCTTATTGGAACGCCATAATGGTATGGTGCATTCTCTTGTGCAGGATGAGAATGGCGATATTGAATATGACGGCAAGCGTTTCAAGGATGTGTTGGTTGACATGAATAGCAAGGAGGATGCGGATGATTGTATTGAATGAAGTTCTTTACGCTGAAGAGTGGCTAGAGAAGGATGTGCCTTGGAAGAAAGCGGGGCATGTTTTGCATTATGTAGCGAAGTATTATTTCTATAAGGGATACTCAAAGGATGACGTAAGAGAAAAGCTTAACGAGTATATGCTACGTCATTTTGAAGGGTATAACAAGGTACTAGATAGAGAATTGATTGATAAAGCGATTGCTTCTGCTAAAGGTCGTCCTATGGTCGAACTTGATGGTGTGTGCATTACGAAGGCTGAGGTAGAGAAGATTCAAGCACTTGAAAGCAAGCAGATGCAACGCCTGATGTTTACGATGCTGTGTCTGGCAAAATACCATATTGCTGTTAATGAAAAATGCAACTACTGGATTACGGAAGATACGGCTGATATTTTCAGGATGGCAAACGTATCTGTAAATGAGAAAAAACAGAACGAGATGATCTGTGAGTTACATAATCTTGGCTTTATTGGGTTTGCTAGCTTGAAAAAGATTGACAACTTGAATATCCATGTTTTGATTGCAGAGCCGGACTCTCCTCATGAGATTTTCGTGGACGATTTTGAGAATGCTGGTATTCTATGGAGCCAGTATTGCGGGAAAGAATATATCAGGTGTGATTGTTGCGGAAAGATGGTTGCTCGCACCGGACGCAGGCAAAAATACTGTCGTAAGTGCGCCAAAAACGTAAATATCGAGAAAACCGCACAAAATAGAAAAATGTTTGATTTATGAAATGCGGAAAAGCGCGACATTTTAACGTAGATACGTTATAATTTTACATATACAGAGTAAAACACAGTGCGGAAAGTTATGGTAGGGAGAGAGCGAGGACGCTTGTTTTCTTCCTACCTATTTTATTTTGAAAGGGTGTTTTACCTAATGATTGAAATCACTAAGTCCGAAGCGAAGGCTGTGCGAAAGGTCTTCCCTCATGCTTGCATTGCAAAGACCCGTCACAAGCGGTATCTGGAAGAGTCTGCTCGATATCTTGAGTTGCTTCCTTTTAATATTGCCGCTGTCGAGATGCTGAAGCAGATGCAGCGTAACGCACGTTACTAATCTTTGAAAGAACGAGGTATAGACTATTGGACTTTGAAATTCAACTGCCAGAAGAGATCACCAACCTTATGAATGGTGGCGGTCTTCCCTCTCCTGAGATGATGAACTTCTACGTTGATGAGAAGGATCGCATCTTCTTTATTGACTTTGAGATTGACCAGTCTCTGATTGAAATTGAGCGCAAGATTCTGCAGTACAACCGTATTGATAAGGATACTCCTGTTGAGCAGCGTAAGCCTATTAAGCTGTTTATTTACAGCTATGGTGGCGAGCTGGATGCAATGTTTAGCTTCATTGATGTTGTTGCGCTGAGTAAGACTCCTGTTTGGACGATTAACGCAGGTATTGCAATGAGCGCCGCTCTTGTGATGTTGCTGTCTGGTCAGAAGCGCTTTGCTCTACCTCACTCTACCGCGCTGATTCATAGTGGCTCTGGCGGTACTCAGGGTACTTTCGAACAGTCTAAGATGGCTATGGACTACTACGAGAAGCAGGTTGTGAAGATGCGTGAGTATATTATGGCTCACTCTACTATCGACAAGAAGACCATGACCAAGAATAAGGCTAAGGATTGGTATCTGGATGCTACTGAGCAGGTCAATTTTGGTATCGTAGATAAGATTTGCGATGATGTGGATGAGTTCAATTAAGGGAGAGTAAATATATGGCTTCTGACAAGACTGAAATGCGCAAGAAAAAGGATATTCCGCAAAATCTGGATGAGTACCCTACTTTTTATGGTATGACTCTCGATCCAGAACAGAAGGTGTTTAGAGACGCAATCTGGAGTCCTGATATTGATGTCGTTTTCTGCAATGCCCGTGCTGGTACTGGCAAAACTACAATTGCTGTTGGTGTAGCAAATCTGCTTGTCCAATATGGACTATATAATGGTATTGCTTATATTGTTTCTCCAACTCAAGAGGAGAAGCAAGGTTATCTTCCTGGCACTCAAGAGCAGAAAAGCGCTCCGTATATGGAGCCTCTTTATCAGGCACTTGAAACAATCGGCGTAAATCCGAATGTTGCAATGATTGTTGACGATAACCCTGAAAGTCAGAAATACGGTGCATATATTCAGTGTGCAACTCACACATATATGCGCGGCATCACCTTTGATAAAAAGGTAATTTTGCTCGATGAAACACAGAATTTCTATCTTAGTGATCTTTTAAAGGTCATTACCAGACTGAAGGATTCGTGTAAGCTTGTCGTAATCGGACATACTGGTCAGTGCGATTTGTATAAGAACCCACAGAACAGTGGTTTCCTCCCATATCTTGAACATTTTAGGGGACATGACCGAACTGCAATTTGCGAGTTACATACCAACCATCGTGGCTGGATTAGTACGTGGGCTGATATGATTCAGTTTAATCGTTAAATACTTCAATTTTGAAATAAAATATAAGGGAGAATAAAATTATGGTTGCTAAGAAGAGTGTTGTTTTTAAGAACGCTATTATTGATACTGCAGAGGGCACTATCACCGAGATTACCAAGGACGGTGAGAATGTCTTCAATTTGAAGGAGGCTCTGGCAAAGTGGGATGGCATTGAGGGTGTCACCATCAATATTTCCACTTCTGATGAGCTGCTGGGCGACCCGGCTTGATGCCAATGGGTTGCTATAATAAACGGCCAGAAGAAACGAGTGATGACTTCTTTGTAAGAATCGGGAATGCTGTTCTGGCTAGAGAGTTGACTTGGGATGGCGCATCCAAGGTGCTCAATGATGAGTTGGGTAAGAATTTTGGTGAGTGCACATATCGCAAGCGTTTTAAGGCATTCCGTGCGGGTATGCAGTATCAGGAGTCCTTATCTAATAGAGATGTAGGAACCTGTATCCTGTCTATTTCCGACCTACATATTCCATTTCAAAAGCCCATTGAGACTTTTAGTGAGTACGCTGGCAAGATTGATATCCTTCAGGTAAACGGCGATTTGGTTGATGCGCAGGCCATTTCTCGTTTTAATAAGGTGTATCGTAAGAGTCCAATGGAGGAAATTCTGATTGCACGGCAGTATATGATTGACCTGATTGAGATGCTTCAGCCTAAGAAGGTTGTTATCAATTATGGTAATCATGACTTACGCTTCCAGAATTATCTTGCTAAGAATCTGGACACCGACTTGCTTGAACTTATGCCAAAGACATCGTTGGAGCTTATTTTTGTTGATGGCTTTAACCATTATAACAAGGAGCTTCATACTAAGGTTCATTACGACCCTTTGATTGATGTTTTCAAGGACAGTGATATTGAGATCGTTTATAACGATACTTGGTTCAGTTTTGTTGGTGAAACAATTTTTGTGCATCCACTTGCTTATTCCAGCGGTATGTTGAAAACGGCAGAAAAGGCATATCGGTATTTCAAGGATAATGATTATTTCTTTGACAATATCGTGATGGCACACACTCATAAAACAGGTCACTATGATATCGGTAATTCTGTAATTTATGAGCAGGGCTGTTGTTGTGAAACGTCAAAAATGGATTATGCAGATGGAAAATTAACCCCATCTCAGCGAGAAGGGTTTATTCTGGTTTATCAGGATAAATTCGGAAGGTTGAATGAAGATAAAACACGCATCGTGCGTTTGAATTAAAAGCGGTGACACCCTACCAGTAAGTGGGTAATTAAAAAAGAAGTACGACCGCAAGGTTTGCTTTGGGACATCATTTGTTGTCTCCTTTTCTATGCCCGTAGACTAGCGTCTACGGGTTTTATGTGCCAGTGTAGTTCAGTTGATAGAACGCGGGTTTTGTACTCCCGATATCGCAGGTTTAAGTCCTGTCATTGGCTCCATGCCACTTTAATTCAGTAGATAGAATAATGTGTTCGTACCACATATGTCGTAGGTTTGATTCCTACAAGTGGCTCCAAGCTGTGCGGTCAATAGCTGCTACCGCCTAGACCAACTCAATCTACGGATGGTTGGATGCAAAGTAGTTCTGTGGAACGAAATGATAAGCTATTCGTGTTTCGCTACGTTAATGCGAAGTTTTAAAAGTCTAAAACAAGCGTTTTATCGACACGAGAACAATTCAACTAGCTCGGATAGTTTGATGGATGCTTGTTTTATTGTGCGGTCTTACTCAAGTGGTTGAAGAGAACGGTCCTGAAAACCGTTAGGTCGGCAAACCCGATGCCAGAGTTCGAATCTCTGAGACCGCGCCAGTCCTTCTCCCGGAGGGCTTGTAATTAAAACCGGTTCCCTACCACCGGCTAAAATGTAGGTTTTATGCGCCCATAGCTCAATTTGGTAGAGCAGCGGTCTCCAAAACCGCGTGTTTCCTGTTCAATTCGGGATGGACGTGCCAACAAAATGGTCTCCAATTCGCGGTTGGAGACAAGTCCGAAGTCAAACTATGACCAATCTGTGGTGCGCACACGATTGCGAGATAGGTGACACTTAGGCATCATATAACGCAGAGTGGAGCAGTCAGGTAGCTCGTCTGGTTCATACCCAGAAGGTCGGTGGTTCGAATCCACCCTCTGCACCCAGCATCTCACCTTTTGCAAGCCTGCCGTCAGTTTTCTACTCCCTCTGGCGGTAGGTTTATTTTGATTATTATGCCGGTTCGCTGGCAGGGCGAGGTATGTTACCGACATAAATGTCGTGAACATAGCAAGCTCACATAGATGATAAAGACCTCGGCTCACTACGGTGTCAAAATGCTGAGGTCGAATTTTGAATAGAACCTATTAAGCCTCTCAACGATGCGTATCATGATAGGTCTTTAATGGAAGGAAACACTCTCGGCCTCTGCTATGCAAGCACATTAGAGGGTGTATTTGCTGCCGTAGAACGTGCGCACATTCTACGGCTTTATTTTTGATTTTGATTGGAGGTGTATTGATGCCGAGAAAGAAAAAGGTACTAGATTCCGTCGAAGCATCTATACCTACCAAGGAAAAATGGGAATGTACTCGTTGTGAACACTCGTATGAAACTCCCACTGGACATTTTTATAAAAATAGTTTTTCTCAATTATTTAAAAATCGAGGTAGGTTCTCTACTCTTTGTAAGGAGTGTGTCAATGAATTATTCGATGAGTACACGAAACGATATGAGAGTGAACGTATAGCATGTATGATTCTTTGTCATATGTTGGATTTTCCATTCTATAACAGTCTTTATGATTCTATTGTGCAGAACTCCGGCTCTTGCAAACCAGGAATGTACGCCAGAGCTCTCTCGTGTCGGCAGTATCAATTCCAGACATTTGCAACCGTTCTTACAAATGGTGAATTGAATAAGAATGCTCTGGATGTTCGAGATGAAAAAGAACAAAAGTGGTCAAAGGCTGAAATTCAAGCTCGTGATGATGTTGTTTCGGTTGTCGGATACGACCCGTTTGAAGGACACTCTGAAAACGACCGACGTTATTTGTTTAGTGACCTTATTAAATATTTCGAAGATGGTATTGAGGACGATCCTTATAAGCTATCTCAGATTATTCAGGTTGTCATCAATAACGGCCAGATTCGTAAGATTGATTTCCGACTTGCCCAGCTTGACCCGATGAATTCAGCAGACACAATCAAGAGCCTTAACGATATTAAGGTCAAGCTAGTTTCTAATAACGATAAGATTGCCAAGGAAAACGAGATTTCTGTCAAAAATCGCTCCAACAAGGATGCCGGACGTAACACACTTACTTTCTTAATGAAGGATATGCGTGAAAAGGATATTGCTGGTGCAGAAGCAAACTTCTACGACCAGTTACGGTCTCCGGGCACTCAATGGGCGGCAGATATGAGTGTTAAGGCAATCAAGGAAAATGCTTTCTTTGACGAAAACGACATGCAGGAAATTTTCGATACACAGAGAGAATTGATTGATAAGTTCCAGAAAGAAAGTGATGACGCTAAGGAAAAATACAGGCTGTCTCTGATTGAGAATCAGCGGCTCAAGGAGCTGTTGGAAGATGCTGGTATTGACGCAAGCGCAAAAGATACGGATGGTGATGCCGTATGAGAATGAAACAAAGAGCGCCCATTATTACAGCCGTAAAACGTAAGATTTATGAATGTGATGCGGCAACGATTGCATTCTATCGGCGCAATCCTGTTATTGCGGCCAGAGATTTATTGGGCATCCAACTATTTGACGCTCAGGCATATATGCTGGAACAGAGCTGGAATGCAAGTCATGTTCTTTGGGCGTGTAGTCGAAACTTTGGTAAGTCTTTTGTAGGTTCTGTTTTCATTCTACTAAAGGCTATCCTATATGAGAATCAAGCTATTTATATTGTAAGTAGCGTTGGTGATCAGAGTAAGGAAACTTTTAATAAAATCGAAGAAATTGTCACTCGTGTTGGTAAAACAGCTGCGTCTATCCGTAGTTTGCAAGATATTGCAGAAAAGGAAACCAAAAAGTCTGCAACTAACAAGAGTGGCTTTAGTCATAACCCCGCCGGGTACGTTGTCGAATTTTACAACGGCAGTTCTATTAACACGCTAAACTCCAACCCGGATTCCAACCGATCCCGTCGTGCAACTCTTGTGTTTTTTGACGAGGCTGCGTTTTGCTCTGACGAACTGATTGTTGTCTGTGAAGCTTTTGCCACTCAGAATACTGATTTCGTGACTGATACGGACGATTCTTATAACCCTGATACTCAACCTCGCAAGGTTCCTACACAGCTTGTGTATGCTTCGAGTCAGGATACAATGGACAAACTATTCTATCGTTATTACAAAAACTTTGCAAAGCGTATGATTGCCGGTGACCGTGATTATTTTGTTTGTGACATGATTTGTGATGTTGCAATTCAAGTCTATATGAATGGAAAACCATATAAGGCTTTGTTGACAAGAGATAAAGTCGAAGCAGCGCTAAAGTCAAATAGAATGAAGGCGATGCGTGAATACTACAATCGCCCAAGCAGAGATGGTGGTGTGAACCAGATTATCAAATGGGGAACGATTCGTCGTAATGAGCGCAAGTATATTCCACAGCTTTATTGGGATAAGAACTATCAGTATATTCTTGCGTTTGATCCTGCCCGCACAATGGATAACTCTATTGTTGGTGTTATGCGTATTTATAACGATCCAGAAAATGGCATGTGTGGCGACATTATAAATTGCGTGAACATGGTCGACCTTGCGAATGAGAAAAAATTCAAGCTCGATTCTAACCGACAACTTGAACAGTTACATGAATTGATTTTGCACTACAATGGGCAGAACCCAGACTATGAGTACATTGACAGGTTAATGATTGACCAAGGAGCAGGTGGTGGCGGTACTTCGACCTATGCAGATGGATTGCTTAATAATTGGACCGATAAGTCAGGTGCAGAACATCGCGGCTTTATTGACGCAAATCATGAGTTGTACGAAGGGTATGATGCTCGTTATCCAGATGCTGTTGATAAGCTACGTTTGATTAGTCCTCGTAAGTATCGTACCGTTATGGTCGAGGAATTCATTGAGCTGATGAATCTTGGCGTCATTCACTTTCCTCTTGAATACAATGGCGGAGATTACGTTCAGGTAGTAGACGGCGTGGATAAATCAACTGGTCAAGAAATTTTGAAGACGCATGAGCTTTCCTTAGAGGAACAGACTGCGTGGGTCAACATCGACTTGATGAAGAACGAGATTACAAGTATTCAGAAAACTACAAACTCTGAAAATACGACCGTAACATATGCTTTGGCACCCGACGTTGCAAATAAAATTCACGATGATAGGTTCTATGTCGCGATTTTGCTTGCCCATCGTCTATACGAATTACGTCGTAAAGATAAAGTGCGTCAGTCTGCGATGGAGACAATGACTACTCCGCCGATTTGCATTTCTAACATTGACTTCTAAGCAGAGGAGGTGAAAATGTGGCAAGAAAGAAAAAGGAAGATTTTGATGTCGTGACTGCTTCACAGACGGATGATGGTACTGTTGTTATCACCTCTTTGAATGAGCTTTCAGAAGAGAGAATGAATAACGTCATCCGAAATGCAGTTGCGTCTTATGACCCTGAGAACAAGCAGTACAGTACATATTTGAAAATATCAGCCTCCTCTGAAACGCTGACGGTTGACCGAATTGATGAACTTGCACGAGGGCTACAGTCAAGCCTGACGAATGTGCAGACGGTAAATGGAATCATTCGTAATTACATCAATAAAGATGACCTGATTGGCATTACTTATGATGCGATTGAGGCGAATGTTAATACGGAGTTCAAATGCAGTTTCGCGCAGTTCCCTGAGCAGCGTAATAAGACAAAACAGGTAAATTACGCCCGTGAAGTGATTGATGATTTCAACGCACAAATCAACGTGCGAAGTCTGTTGCGTGCTGCCATTCCGATGACTTATGCAGAGGGCACTTACATTACATATCTGCGTCAGAAGGATGAGAACTACATTGTAGACTACTACCCTCTTGGTATTGCTGAGATAAGTGATTATTTATCAAATGGACAGCCTGTTGTGCTTATCAACATGTCTAAGCTGAAATCTGCTTTGAGCAAATCTATGCTGAAGGATAAGAAGAATAAAGCACTGTTCTTTGAAAATCAGGAAACTGAGATTCAAAATAACTATCCAGACGAGGTGTATCAGGCATTTAAGAATGGTGATACATATGCAAAATTGGATGTTGACCATTGTGGTGTGATTCGTATTGGCAATATGGGGCAGAAATATGGTGTCTCTCCCCTATTCCGCGCCTTACGTCCGGCATTGATGCTTGAGACCTTTGATATTTCAGACCGTGTAAATGCTAAGGCAAAAGCAAAGAAAATTATCTTGCAACAGCTTGACCCTGCATTGATGGGTCCAAACAACGACAAGAAGGGTTTTGCTGAACAGGTGACGGCACACGATAACCTGTTGCGTGCATGGAAGCAAAATACCGTGCTTGTGACGACAGCTCCTTATGTAAAGGATATCAGGTATGTTGAGCCAAAAGTTGAGATGACAAATATAGAGACTGTCAAACAGTATCGCAATCGAGAAATGGCTGCTTTGGGTATTAGTTTTTTGAATACTGATGGTCAACAGACTGTTTCAACTGCAAAGGTGTCTCTTGACCAGTTGATGAAAAATATTGGTAAGATTGCAGAACAGATTGAAGATGTATTAAAGCGATGGTATCGCATTCGTCTCGAAGATGCAGGTGTAGACCCAATGTACTGCCCTGATGTAAAGGTCTCTACTACTGAAATGATGGGCATGGAGATGAAGAAGGCGATTGCTCAGTTCCTGTTCACCACTTTGAACTGTTCTTACAAGACTGCTTACGAGTACATGGGACTTCATGCTGAGGACGAACTACGCAAGCGTCAGGCTGAAACCGAAGAAGGTTATGACGATGTATTTGTGGCTCGCCAGACCTCTTATACATCGACCGGTAGTTCCGGCGGTGGTGGTGACAGTGATAAAAAGACAGGCCGTCCAAAGGGCGAGGAAACTGAAAAACAAATTTATGACCAGCAGAGAAATGAAGATAGTAAGTGAGGTGATGAACGATGAGTAAGGAGTATTTCTATAGTAGAAATATCTGTTGCTCTGAGATTACGGAGCATCCAGACCACTATCTTGCCAAGTTTGTCATCTGTGACTTCTCAGTAAATGGGAATCAGGTTGCTTTGAACCGTGACACCATTGAAAGTTGGATGAGTACACTGGTTGGCAACCCGCTTGTTGGTAAGTTGGTCGTAGCTCCAAAGGGTGAACTGGATTTCTCCGGTCACAATATGAAAGTCGTCACCAGAAAAGACGATGATGGCAATGAATACAAAACTGCTGAATTTGACACTGATGCATTCGGTAGTTTTCAGTCAGTCGGTATCGAGAAAATTGACGATACCGACTTTATTGTTGCCTCTTGTAAGATCTGGAAGCGATATCCAAAAGCTTGTGCGACGATTCTGCGCCGTATTGAGAGTGGCACGTTAAACACCAGTTGGGAAATCGATGTGCTGAAAGCTCATAAGGGAATCGTGGGTGGTCGCATGGCAAAAATCATTGACGATGGTGTGTTTACTGCGCATTGCTTGCTTGGTGCAAATGTTGAGCCGGCATATAAGTGTTCTAAACTACTTGAAGTCGCTGAAACCGATTTTGGTCTTGAATTGGCAAATGCCTATATCGAGGACACAAAAGAGATTTCAAATATAGAATCTAATGAAAAGGAGGCAAAAAATTTGGAACTGAATAAGGACAAGGAGACTCAGACCGTACAGGTCGAGTCCACTAAGCCTGAGCAGGCAGAGCAGACCCCCGTTGGCGAGCCAGCCGCAGCACCTGCTACTGAGCCCACTACTCCGGCAGAGCCTGATGTTCAAACTTCCGAGGAAGGCGGTGAAACTCCTCCCCCGACCGAGCCTGAAACTGGCACTGAACCTGCTGGTGAGCCTGAGCCCACTCCAGAGACTTCCAGTCTGACTGTCGATGATATCATGAGTAAGTTGCGAATGGAAGTTCGTAAGATCAATTCTGACATGTATCTGGTCGAGATGTTCCCAGAAGATCACACTATTTGGTGTAAGAAGTATGGTCCTATCAATGACCTTGATTACATTATGTTCCCTTACACCGTTGAGGGTAATGAGGTTTCTCTGGGCGAGCCGCAAAATATCACTCTAGTTGTTTCTATTTCTCAGGTCAACACTAAGATTGCGGAGCTGAATAGCACTATTGCAAGTTTGAATACTGAATTGCAGAGTGCAAAGGAAGAGGTTGCTTCTCTGGCTCCATATAAGGATCAGGCTGAGAAGGCAGAAGCAGAAAAGGCGGCTGCAGAGCTTGCACAGAAGAAGGAGGATCTGCGTCAGTACGCAATCTCCAGCAAGATGATTACTGAAGCTGAAGTTTCTGAGGGTGGCAATTACGCAAGTCTGATTGAGAATCTGGACGAGACCGGCATCAAGAGTGTGATTGCTGAGCGTTGCGTTGAAGCCGCCAAGAAGGCTCCTACTGAAAAGAAGATTGAGACCTCTGAGGTACATAAGTCTGAGAGTATCAAGCTGAATTTGAATGAAACCAAGTATAACACCACTAGCGCTAACAAGCGTGATGCATGGCGGGAATATTTGGGTAAGTAATAACATTTAAGAGAAAGGAAAAATATTATGATTCGTGAACTGATGGTGAACGGCGCGAAGAATATTCCCGCTAACTATGCCGCAAAGGTCGATATGGTCACCGGTATGGGTGTTCAGGTTGACCACAAGGCTGGTCAGGTTAAGTTCCCTGACGCAGCTACTGCCGAGGGCATCGAAATGGTTGCCCATGAGTTTATTCCAGAGGGCATCTATGCAAGCCAGACTAATTTTGATGACTATGATGAGATGGTCACCGAGATCAAGGAGGGCGTGCTGGTGAAGCGTATTCCTATGTATGCTGGCGAGCTGTACGGTACTGATCAGTACAAGGCTGCTGATGCACAGGATGCCAACATCGGCAAGCTGCTGGAGGTCAACACTGACGGCAAGTGGCAGGTTGCTACTACTGGTACTTCTCGTTTTGAGTTTGCTGGTGTGATGGACGACAACGGCCACAAGCTGATTATGATCAGTGTGCTGCCCGAGGCAAAGACTGTTGCTTGATTGAGAGAAAAATCTTGAATACGACTGAAGCACAACGAGCCGCAGGTGGTGCTTACCATACTGTTTATCAGTATTTAATGGATGAGCAAGCCGCGCTTCAGGATGATGCAGATGCTTACAATGATTCTACTGATGCCGTCAATGAGAATGTAAATGCTCGTAGAAAACTCCAAGCTATTGACTTTTGGAGCGACGGCAAAAGCAATGGTATGGACGTAAGCTATAGTTTCGATAAGGTAAACTCTGCCGTTCAAACATTGGAAGATACAATTGATGGGTTTGATGCAAGTAAATTAAACGAGCTCTTGTGGGGTACAAACGAAGGATTATCCGACGAGCAAGCTCAAGCTCTCGCAAATCTTCGCAAAGCTCTTACAGACATGGACTTTTCTGCTGATACAAACGGTGTGAATGCGTTTATCCAAGCGCTTGTTCAAGTTGGTATTGTAGCTCAGTCTTCTGCAAATGGTGTTGACGCATTGGCTGCTGGCGCACAGAAGATGGAAGATATTTCTTCCAAAATGGATGAAATCCAGTCTGCGTATAAAGCTTCTACCAGTGCAATGGAAGAGTACAATCAGTATGGCTACATGAGTCTCGATTCTCTTCAGTCTTTACTGACGATGAACACCGAGTATCTGAATTGCCTTGAGCTTGTTAATGGTAAACTCCAGATAAATAAACAGAGTTATGCCGAGTTACTTGCTGCTGAATACGCAGAAGCTGCGGCAACAATTCTGTCTAACGCACAACATGAGGTCGCAAACCTTACTGCCGATGATACGGCTGAAAGCACTGATGATTTAAAAGAAAAAACAGAGGCTGAAAAGACTGCTCTGGAAAATCTTCTTCCTGCCTTGAAAAATGCTACTGCGGCTACTGCGACATACAGTGCGGCTCAGGAGTTTGCAAATGAAGTAGAGAAGGCCGGCGAACGCGGCGTAGATCCTGCAAAACTAGAGGAAATCACGAATCGCACAAATACTCAGCTTTCTTTGCTGTACACCAATATGAATGCCGCTTTAAAGGGTGGGCAAGCATTAACAAATCAGTTGAATGGATTCGGCTCATCTTCTAAAAATGCTGGAAAATCATCTAGTACAACTTCTAAATCTGTTGCTGACCTGTCATCTGCTTTTGATACGTTAACAAAAGCGATGAAAGAATATAACCAGTATGGCTATATTAGTGCAGACACCATGAAGTCGTTAATCGGTGTTGATGATAAGTTTACTGCTTGCTTAACTGAGCAAAATGGAAAACTTGAGCTTAACACCGCAAAATTCCGCACTTTTGTCAGAGCGCAGCTTGAGGAAGCGAATGCAGCTAATGATGGTGGCAAGTCTGCTGGCGAGATGAAGAAGATTCTCGACTGGTTGAACTCTAGTGTCGATTCCGAAACCATTTCTTTTGAGCAACTTACTGATGCCATCAAGGGCTACGGCACCGCGATGGATGAAGCCAAGGAAAAGACGGACGCTATAAAATCCGCATTTTCTGGATTGTATAATATTCAGCAGAAAATAAAGAATAGTCAATTCGGCGTTGGCGACCTTGACGCAACAGAAAGTAAGATAAAGTCTATCTTGCAACTGAGCAAGTTCTTTGGTGATAACAAGGATTTGATGGATAATCTCGTTGACAAAAACGGAAACATCAATCTTAACACCGAGGCATTTAAGAAAGCAACTCTTGATGAATTGGATAAGCGCATAAAAGCCGCAAACGAAACCGGTGGGGCAGCGGCTACTGCGCTTGCGAACTCGTTAAGTTCTGATAAGGCAAATATTGAAAGCGGCAAAATTTCTGTTAGTGATTATCTTGTTGGTCTTGGAACTGACCTTGAGCGTGTAAATACCGAGTTGGACAAATACCAAACTAATTGGAGCACGCTAAAAGATGCGATGGACGAGTGGAATACTACCGGCCAGCTGACACAGGATACTATGCAGAAGCTGCAGGAACTTCCTGAAGAATTCTCTAACCTACTTATTTATGATGAGGACGGAAACGCTAAAATCGACGTAAAGGCACTTCGCCAAAGTTACGTTGATAAACTGAGTGCGTTTGCAAAAGAGTTTGAAGGTAGTCCGATTGGTATTCAAGTTCAGGCAATGATTGATGATGTGCGTGAACCAACCCATGAAGAATATGTGAAGCTTGCAGAGAAGACTGCAACGTATCAGAAAGTCTTAGCACAATATACAAATAAAATGTCTGCCATTGATTCTAACAAGGATCTATCAGAAGACGAAGCTCTCAAGCAAAAAGCCGAGGTTCAAAAGGAACTTGATGACGCTTTGGAAAAGGCTCTTCTCGAAGTTCAAGAGACCGACGCACAGGTTACAACAAAACTGAAAAAGCACTGGGATGGCGTCGAAAAGGTAATCGAGGAATTTAAGTCCGCTCTATCCGATGCAAAAGCTGTTCTGTCCTCTTTTCTTTCCCTTCTCTCCACTTTAAATGACAAATCCAATAACGACCTCAAGATTTGGGGCGATACGATGAATAAAGTCATTGACAAGCGGATTAAGGCTCTGAACAAGCAGAAGGAAGCTCTAGAAGAAAACAATGACGCTACCGAACGTGCTATTGAACTTTCAAGGGCACAAGATGCTCTTGCCCGTGCCCAGCAACAGCGCACGACCCGTGTGTACACTGAGAATGGTTACGAGTGGCAGGCAAATGTTGAAGATGTGCGCACTGCACGCGAAGACCTTGCTGATAAGAAGCGCGAGTGGAATAAGAAGGATGCCGAGAAGGCTATTGACGACCAGATCAAGAAGTACAATGAGTTCAAGGACAAGTTGTCTGAGGTCATGGATGATATCGGCAAGAGCTGGAAGGATTACCAGAAGGAGCTTGAGTACACAGCACAGATCCAGCAGATGACAATCACACAGATGGAAGGCTCGCTGGATGGTTATCACAATAAGATCATTGCAAGCCTGAATACCGGCAGCGCGATCACCGGCATCCAGAATTTGATTGCAAGCCTTGAATCACTGATCAATACGCTCACGAAGGTAAATAACCTGTATTCCATGCTTAAGACTGGTGAGTACAAAGATCTTGGTACAAAAGGTCTGTGGAATACGATAAAAGGATTCTTCAATAAGGGTGGCGAAGAAGCTGCTGCAGAATCTGGAAAAACTGTTGAAACATTCTTCGAGAAATTAAGTAGCAAGGTGCAAACCTCTGGAAACGGTCTTATTGAAAAAGTTGGTGGTGTCTGGAAAGCAATTAAAGCCGGTGCCCATGAAACATTTAGCGGTTCCGGTGGCGGTATTGTTTCCACGGTTGTGGATGGATTCAAAACCATTGGTGGCGCAGTCAAGAACAGTAAAATTGGCTCTGCTATCGTTGGTGGAGGAAGTAAGTTACTTGCTGGTGCTGAAAAATTTATTGGTACAGCAGGAAGTGCTTTGGCTGCAGCTGGACCTGCCGCGATTCCAATCGCCGGTGCCGCAGCGCTTGGTATATATGGCGGCACAAAGGCCATGAAGAATCAGAAGAAAATCTGGTCTAATAAAGAAGATGGCTTTGGCAAGAAGGCAATAAAGTCCGTTGCTTCTTTCTTCTGGGATATTAGCCCGATTGGTGCGGTTGTAAATCTGTGCAAAGATATTTTTGGCAAGAGTAAAGAAACTGCCGAGAATACAAAGGACACAGCCAACACCAGTTCTGAAACTGCCGAAAACACAAAGAAAGCTACTGGTATTACGAATCTCACGATAAATGCCACTCAGGGTACTATAAGCGAGGAGAATAAGACAGAGGAGAGTGCACCAGAGGAAAAGAAACAATCCAAATGGGATAAATTCTGGGGTTCTAAGTTCTGGTTCTGGAACTGGGGCAAGAAGGCGTCCGGCGATAAGAAGATCAAACACGGCGGCACTTACAATGTTGATGAAGCTGGCCCCGAAATGCTGGTGCGTCAGCCTGCTTCTGGTCGTTATACCTATCTTGAGACTGGCGATGGTGTTGTTCCGGCTGATATTACTTCCCGCCTGTTTGAGATGGGCGGCAATCCTGATAAGTGGTTCAGTGACCAGCTGGCAAAGAATGGCTCCGCCTCTATGGTACAAAGTCGTAGTTCTGGCGGTATTTCCTTGTCTATTGGCGATGTGAATGTGAACAACCCTGTTGGCGATAGCGATGCACTTGCTTCCGAGCTTGTGAATCGTCTACCAAATAGAATTGTGCAGCAACTTAACAAACGATAAGCAAAGCATTAAGCAAAAATAAATACGAAGTATACTTGGCTCAGGGTGGGTTGGGTAGGTTGAGATTGAGTATACATATTATAAAGGGAGGGACGAGATGTCACAAAAAAGTCAAGATGCAATTGATGTGTTGAGCGAGGTTATCGTAGATACGATTGATAAAAAGCTCGGCACTGCAAAATTTGATAAATCGCAGACTGGCGTGGTAACTGCGGTGAATGGGAATACATACACGATCGCGGTGTTTGGAAGCCAGTACAATATTACTTCTGACCAGATTTTTACCGTTGGACAGAGTGTGGTTGTGACTGCGTTGCAGGGCGATATGAAGCGGCTGGTATGTTCCCCCGATAATGTTGGTACAATGAAAACAGTGGACAGCAAGGTCAAAGTAGTTGGAGACCAGCTGTCCTCTTTTATTGATAAAGATTTCGCTGATACAGTAATTCGATATACAGATGTAGGTAAGTTCTTTAACATTAAGGATCAAATTGATTCGCAAATAGTGTTATGGCTATACAATGGAGCGCCATCTAACTCTACAACTCCAACAAAAGACTGGTCAACTGATGATGCAAAACGATTACATGCTGGTGATATTTATTATGATTGTAACGAAGAAAAAGCATATATTTGGACAGATGAATATGAATGGCTTACTGCTGATGACGAAAACTTATTAAAAATTTTGAAAATAGTAAGTAAAGAGTCCGATACCGCTGATGGCTCTCGACGTGTTTTCTTTAATACTCCATCTCCACCTTATAGTAAAGGTGACGTATGGGCAGATTATAGTTTCAATGGCTATATGCTTGTTTGTCAAGTTTCTCGTCCTATATCCGCTAGTTATAATCGTTTAGATTGGGTGGTAGCATCAAAATACACAGACGACACTAAAGCGGATGAAGCGTTGGACAGCGCCAATAAAGCAAATGCCGACCTTGCTACTTTTAAGACAGACTATGATTCCGACTTGAAGGTAACAAAAGAACAAATAGAGGCTCGTGTAACTGCAACAACGTATACCGAAGATATGTCTAGTTTAAAAAATCGTGTTTCTACTGCTGAATCAAGGATCACACAGACTGAAAAAGATATCACACTGCGCGTAGAAAAAGACGATTATACTGGCGAAAAACTTGTTTCTATGATAAGTGCCCAGCCAGAATCTGTAAAAATCAGCGCAAAAAATATTGAGTTAACAGGAGCCGTTACGATTCAAAACGGACAAACTGTCTTAAACTCTGAATCAGTGAATAATAGCATTACGCAAATAGACGGAGGCAAGATTACAACCGGAACAATCGATGCAAACAGATTGAATTTAAGCGGTGGTTTAACGATTGGTTCTGGCGGAAGTATCACAATTGGCAACAATACAATATCTGCCGACAAATTGGCTTCAGGTTCTGTTTTTAAAGAATTGTGGAGAAACTATGAAGAAGCAGAATATAAAGTAGGAACATTTAGTTTTGATAATTCGCAGACGCAATATAATGAGCTTTTATTCTTTTTTAGAGGATTGTTTAAGAATGGAAAAGTGGACGACGGTCAGGAAGGAACTATAACCCATGTCGAACAAGTTCCAACAGGAAACACAGACAGCTATGGAAATCCAGAATATGAAACCCAGACAATTATTGACTCTAAAATAAGAATAGAGACTTATTATACTTCTACGAATACTATGGTCGTTCCATTAATTACAAATTCGACAATTTGGTATCATACTTTTTTTAGTTATCCGTCTGCATACTTTGTAAGACAATGGGAACATTATAAAGCAGACCCGTCACAAAACATTATTCAGGGAACATATAAAGAAGGTATGTCATTTAATACAGACGTTGTTGATAATATGGATTGGGAATGGTGTAATAGTAATATTATGAGATATTTTTCAGTATCTGTTTCTCAAAATAACACTGTCACAGTTACGTTTAAAAATGCTTTTAGATATACTACCAAAAAAGGTTTTTGGGATGATTCAGGAAAGGTTTCAATATACCCCAACTATGCTATCCCGCGTATTATTTACGGAATAAAATAAATTAGTAAAGGAGGCGTCAATTTGGCAAAACCGATAATTTCAAAATTTTCAGTAATAGATGCAGCGCAGAAAAACGCGGTGCGATATACCTGTTATGATGATACAGTAAATGAAGTCGAATATGTAATCTGTGATAATGCCTCCGGTAATATTATTATTGACCAGAAAGTACAGACAAGCGGGGCATCTTCGATACGGACATTCACGTTACCAGCGGGTCTTGTACATAATAGATTACTTCCCTACTATCTTAAAATTGCAGTAAAGAACCAGAGCGGCAAGCAAAGTGATCTGAGCGATGCCGTTCTTTTTTATTGTCACGAAAAGCCAGTGCTGAAGTTCACAGACGTTGATTCAACCACTGTAACAACAATTCCGTTCCCTGCTTTTTCTTTTGATGTACAGTATAAAAACATCGAAGACTAGGGAGAGACACTGAGCCTGTATAAGTATTAGCTTTATGATGGAGATAAAAACTTGCTTTATGAAGAGACACACTATGGCACTATTGCACACAGCTTTAACGTAGAAAGTCTTGATAACAATAAGGTTTATTACGTGCGGGCAACAGGAGAGACCGTAAATGGTTATCTGTTGGACACTGGTTTTTGCGCGTTTAGGATTGCATATAATGGGCAACTACAGAATCTTGAAATCGTAGCGAAAAACGAAAAAAGAGAAGGAAAAATTAAACTTTCGATTACTATAACAACGGAAATGAGAGACAACTTTGATTTGATTCGGGTCAAGCGAAGAGAAGTTGGTAAATATGAGTGGACAACAATTTATGAGAGAAGTATCAAAAATATAATCGGCTCTATCTCGTTTGTTTGCTATGACAAATATGCTCGTGGTAGAAAGACTATGTATCAATATGCAGCTGTCCCTGTTGTAGATGATATTGAGCAATTGTCTGCATCTGCCAATGTTGTCAGTGAATTTGAAGGTGCATGGCTGATGGATAAGGATACTTCGTATTATGTCGGTCTCGAGCCGAAGGTAACTGGTGTGACACGCAATCAGGAAGCCGCCGTTGAAACAACACTTAGCAGTAAATATCCCATTGTGTTCTACGGCAGTGAAGCGAACTATTACAACGGAAACTTCTCTGGCGTTATTATCAAATGGGATCAGTCAACAGATATGTTTGATTTTGATGGTTCTGTGGACTATCGTGAAACATTTATTGACTGGCTGACGAATAAAAAGCCAAAGGTTTTAAAGATGTACGACGGTCGCGCATGGCTGATAAACGTAAACGGAAATGTTTCTTATTCTGACGATGAGCACCCAGACAAGGTGGAAATTTCGTTTGATTTTATAGAGACTGGCGATTTAAATAGCAGCAGCGATATGAAGAACGCTGGTTTAATTTAAGGAGGTGGGCCATGACTTACTTACCAACAGAAGAAGATCTGGCCTTACTGAAAAGCCGGTCAAAAAGATTGTACTGTCGTATTGAGTTGTTGAATAAAAACTACCAGATTATCGACATGATAGAAGGACTTGCATTAAGCGGCTCAAACTCTATTGATGCAGATTCAGATACGCGGCGTACATTTAATCTTGATATTTTTCCTAAAAAAGGTTTTTCTATTTCTCAATTCTCTACCGAAGAATGGACAAGTAAAATGCTGCGTCTGCGTATTGGCATGAAAGCGCCAACAAGCGAATCGTTGATTGATTTAAACGATATTACTCCTTCAGAAGATAAAATAGAGAGTGTTATAAAAAGCGATATATTATACATAAGTAAAGCCATAGAGTTACGACAAGCAATATGGAGATATCAAATTGGTGGTTACGCACAGTATGGAAATATTGATAACATAAACCGTCAACGCATCATATGGACAGAGCAAAATAAAGCAATGTATGCAACATTCCTTGAAGAGCAAGGTGAAAGTGGTACATACTCTACTGTTCTAGGTGCCGTCGATGAATTTGAGATGGACAAAAAAGCATATCAAATTGCATACACTCCGATGTTTGTTGCTGCAGATAATACGATTATTCCGTTACTGAAAGCGGATATTGGCTCATATCTCGAAGCAATCTTTAATGCTGCGTTCGATTCTGTTCAAAGGGACGGCACAACATTGCAGAGTAAGATATTGGAATTGGATACCATCGGTATTGATTGTACTGTATATGGAAATAAGATTCGTGTAAAAAACATGATTGCTGCTGTTGAAGGTGGTGTACACAATGGCAGAACATTGACCGCCGCTGATGTTGCTGCTATTTCAGGTTGTACCGAAGAAGAGCTAGAAAAGTATTTTCATGGTACAAGTAGATATCTTGGTTATTCCATGCATGACATCCAAGGCAACTTATGGGAACTGAAAGATGGAATGGATCAGATATACGATTTTTATTATGATTTGCTTTCTGGGCAGTCAAAGGCTCGCTATGGAACAAACTTTGTAGATACGGATGGCGTGCACTGGTATGGCGCAGGTGTCTATGCAATACAGCAGAACGGATATAGCTATAATGCGACAACGAATAAATTGAGTCTTTCTTGCCTTGATTTGACCTCTTTACTAGACGGTACACTTGGCGGCACCCTGACTGGATACGCAACACGCATTCCAATGTATGAACGCAAGCTTACGATTAAAGATGGAATTAAATATTACGAGGACGATAAGAAGAAGCCCCACTATGTTCGTGATTCTATTAAAGAGACATTCGAGCTTTCTGGGCTGACAAAGAGTATGGTGGATTACTGGGTACGGCGCATTCCACACGACCTAGAATATAATACCGGCACGACAATTTGGAGTATCCTGACAGAGCTGAGAGACCTACACTTCC
>OCPX01000987.1_pt1 | contig 24386 bp, 18 predicted proteins | sample 1538771 | NCBI WGS metagenome assembly OCPX01 (sample SAMN04571725, study PRJEB22368) | human gut metagenome | biome: human gut; material: stool | host: Homo sapiens | place: Luxembourg | collected 2012-11-01 | reverse complement strand
GTTCTTCTGCACACCGGCCCAGATCAGGCCGTAATCGGCCACGTTGCAGGGGCGGGACAGGAACATGGAGGACTGGTCGGACACCAGAATGTGGCCCTTGGTGTTGGGCAGCTTATTCCAGGTGGTGCCGTTGATGGTCTCGTTCTCGCAGATGTAGACATAGTCGGCATCCTCGGGGATGTCCAGATCGGAGCAGTCGGGGATATAGGAGAAGTTCTTGTCGGCGGAGGAGGCAACCACCTGCACCTCGCCATACTTCTTGGCCTCGGCAATGGCCTTCTTGGACCATGCGCCGGTCTCCACATAGCAGGCCTTGCCGTTCTTCATCAGGTTCATGGCCACCATGGCAAACTGCAGGGTGCCGCCGCCCTGGATGAACAGGACCTTGTAGTTATCGGGGATGTTCATCAGCTTGCGCAGGTCGGCCTGGGCCTCGTCGGCGATCTGCTGGAACACCTTGGAGCGGTGGCTCATTTCCATGACGCACATGCCGCTGCCCCGATAGTTCATCATCTCGTCGCGGATCTCCTCCAGAACAGGCTCCGGCATCATGGCAGGACCTGCGGAGAAATTGAAAGTACGACCGTATTTCATCTTGCTTTTCCTCCTGATTGTTGTAATAGGTGATAGCACTTGGGATCTTTTTGCTTCCATCTCATAGTATACGGCAAATGTTCTCCGGAATCAACAGGGAAAATCATAGAAAATCAGCTTCCCTGAAAATTTTTCAGCTTCTCAGAAAAAACGAGAGAAAGGGGAGAGGCGGCAGCGTCCGGTCCCGGGTTGACAGGACCGCGCGACAGTGGTATCATGACAAAGCAATCGACTTTTATTCCAGAAAGAGGTGAGCAAAGTGAGCTTAGGTGACAGTTACGGGCGAAGTATTCAATGTGCCGCTGTGTCCGGCGCTTGCTTTGCGTCGGCTCGTACAGGTAAATAAAGGCCGGATATGACAGCACATTGCCCGGCTTCACTTTCAATTAGGAACACGATGCGATTTTAATTGAAAGGCGGTAATACCATGGCAATGTTCAACGAAGACAAGAACCTCAAAAGCGGAGGCTGCGCGGATGAGATCGCGGCGCTGATAAGGGATGACCTTTCGCCGAAGATGATCCAGGAGCAGCTGGAGAACTATCATAACAGCGATATTGCCAAGTCCATGGAGCAGATGGACCGGCTTGGAAGGATGCGGCTGATCCGCTCCATTGAGCCGGACAAGCTGGCCGGTATTTTCAAGTATGTCGAGCCCCAGGAGGCGGCTGCCTTCCTGAAGGACATCGACACGGCAAGAGCTGTTTTCATTCTGGAAAAGATTGACCCGGATGCTGCGGCGGACATTCTGCGGGAACTGCCCGGCAGCGACAGGTCAGCGATGATCGGGCTGCTCAACGGAGCGCTTCGGAAAAAGATTGAGCTGCTGGTGTCGTTTGACGAGGACGAGATCGGCAGCAGAATGAGCGCCAATTTCATTTCGCTGGATTCGGAAATGACGGTGGGCCAGGCCACCCGGGCGCTTATGGACCAGGCGAAGGAAAACGATAATATCCAAATGCTCTTTGTGACGGCGGAAAACGGCTTTTTCTGCGGCACGGTGGAGCTGCGCGCTCTGCTTATTGCGGAAAAGAACGCGGCTATCGCGCCCCTTATCCAGCACAGGTTCCCGTATGTCTACTGCAGCGAGCGCACGGAGGACTGTATCGAGCGGCTGAAAAGCTACTCGGAAAGCGCCATTCCCGTGCTGGATGCCTCCAACTGCATTCTCGGCGTCATCACCCTGAGGGACCTGGTGGAAGCGGTGGACGACGAGATGAGCGACGACTATGCGAAGCTGGGCGGCCTTTCCGCGGAGGAGGATCTGCACGAGCCGCTGCGGGCAAGCCTGAAAAAGCGGATGCCCTGGCTGCTGGCGCTGCTGGTGCTGGGGATGGTTGTTTCAGGCGTTGTGGGCGCATTCGAGAAGGTCGTGTCCCGGCTGACGATCATTATGGCGTTCCAGTCGCTGATCCTGGATATGGCGGGAAATGTGGGAACGCAGTCGCTGGCTGTCACCATCCGTGTGCTGATGGACAAGGAGATTACCGCCCGGAAAAAGCTGGGCCTCGTCTGCAAGGAGATGCGGGTGGGGCTGTTCAGCGGGCTGATCCTGGGCAGCCTTTCCGTGCTGCTTGTGGGCGCTTACATCATGCTGGGCAAGGGATATCCCGCCCAATATGCGTTTGCGGTTTCGGTGTGCATCGGCGCGGCGCTTCTGCTGGCCATGTTTATCTCCAGCGCCGTGGGAACGCTGATTCCCATGTTTTTCAAGCGAATCGGGGTGGACCCTGCCGTGGCCTCCGGGCCGCTGATTACCACCGTGAACGATCTGGTGGCTGTGGTCACCTACTATGGGCTCAGCTGGCTTCTGCTTCTCCAGGTGCTTCATCTGGGCAGCTGAAGCAAAATGAAACAGGACGGGGGCTTTGCTTTTCGGGAGGCAGGCCCCTGTTTTTGCGGAAACAGGGAATGGCTGATATGCCGGATTGACACCAAACCGTAAAGATGCTATAAAGAGACTGTCGAAAAAAGCTGGCTATAAAAGGAAGAAGATTTTTTGGGGGAACGGGCGGAAAGGACGGCGGCAAGCGGTGGATAAGTGGAAAAAGACCATAATGCATATGGGAGCATACCCGGCGGCGCTGGGAAAATGGGTGCTGCTGGGCGGCATCATCGGTGTGGCCGGCGGCGTGATCGGCTCCCTGTTTCATATCGGCGTCAATTACGCCACGGCCATCCGGGGGGCGCACCCCTGGATCCTGTACCTGCTGCCGGTGGGGGGCCTTGCCATCGTGGGGCTGTATAAGCTCTGCCATCTGGAGGGCAAGGGCACCAACGCCATCATCGAGTCGGTGCATTTCGGCGAAAGCGTGCCCATTCTCCTGGTGCCGGTGATCTTTGTGTCCACGGTGATCACCCACCTGTGCGGCGGCAGCGCCGGCCGGGAGGGCGCGGCCCTGCAGATCGGCGGCGGCCTGGGCTACGAGGCCGGGAAGCTGCTGCACCTGGGGGAGAAGGACCTGCCCCTTGCCACCCTGTGCGGCATGAGCGGGGTGTTCTCCGCCCTGTTCGGCACCCCCCTGACCGCCACGGTGTTCGCCCTGGAGGTCATCAGCGTGGGCGTGCTGTATTACGCGGGCCTGGTGCCCTGCATCACCGCCGCCATGGCGGCCTTCGGCGTGTCCACCCTGATGGGGGTGGAGCCCACCCGGTTCGCGGTGGCCATGCCCCCTGTGACGCTGGAGACCATGGTGCCGGTGGTGGCCCTGGCCATTCTGTGCGCCGTGGTCAGCATCCTGTTCTGCAAGGGGCTTCACTGGACGGAGCGCCTGCTGGACCGGGGGTTCAGAAGCCCCTGGGTCCGGGTGCTGGCAGGCTCCGTCCTGCTGATCGGCATGAGCCTTCTGACAAACGGCGACTACAACGGCGCGGGCATGGACGTGATCGCCCGGGCCCTGGCGGGGGAGGCCGACGGCTGGGCATGGCTGCTGAAGATCCTGTTCACCGCCGTCACCATCGGCTGCGGCTTCAAGGGCGGCGAGGTGGTGCCGTCGTTCTTCGTGGGGGCTGCCTTCGGCTGCTTCATGGGGGGCCTGCTGGGCCTGCCCGCCGGGTTCGGCGGGGCCATCGGCCTGGTGTCGGTGTTCTGCGGGGCGGTGAACTGCCCGGTGGCCTCGGTGCTGCTGAGCGTGGAGCTGTTCGGCTCCGCCGGTGCGCCGTATTTTGCCGTGGCCTGCGCCCTGAGCTATCTCCTCTCCGGCTACTGCGGCCTGTACAGCAGCCAGACCATCCTCTATTCCAAGCTCCGTGCGGAGTTCATCAACGTCCGCACCCACGAGTGACAAAAATGTAAGCTCAGACCGGGGAAATGTAAGCCCATTCGATGGCGGCGCATTTCCCCGGCCTGCTATAATAGGCCCTGTCAATAAGGAGGCATCAATATGCAGATTCTGAATGTAACGGGCCTGAAAAAGGTCTATACCACCCGCTTCGGCGGCAGCCAGGTCACGGCCCTGCGGCAGGTGGACTTCTCCGTGGAGGAGGGCGAATACGTGGCCATTATGGGCGAGTCCGGCTCCGGCAAGACCACCCTGCTGAATATTCTGGCGGCGCTGGATAAGCCCACCGCCGGCCGGGTGGAGCTGGACGGCCGGGACATGTCCGCCGTCCGGGAGTCCGACGCTGCGGCCTTCCGCCGGGACAACCTGGGCTTCGTGTTCCAGGAGTTCAACCTGCTGGACACCTTCACCCTGCGGGACAACATCTACCTGCCCCTGGTGCTGGCCGGCCGGCCCTATCGGGAGCTGAAGGCCCGGCTGGACCCCATCGCCCGCCAGCTGGGCATCCTGGAGCTGCTGGACAAGTATCCCTACGAGGTGTCCGGCGGCCAGAAGCAGCGGGCCGCCGTGGCCCGGGCGCTGATCACTCATCCCCGTCTGATCCTGGCCGACGAGCCCACCGGCGCTCTGGACAGCCGCTCCACCGACGAGCTGCTGGACCTGTTCGCCCAGATCAACCGCCAGGGGCAGACCATCCTCATGGTCACCCACTCCGTCAAGGCCGCCAGCCACGCCGGACGGGTGCTGTTCATCAAGGACGGCCAGGTGTTCCACCAGCTGTACCGCGGCCAGTGTACCGACGAGCAGCTGTACCAGAAGATCGCGGACACCCTGACCATGCTCCAGGCAGGCGGTGACCGGACATGAAGCTGTACCGTCATCTGGCCTGGGACGGCATCCGGAAAAACAGCCGCCTCTATGTGCCGTATCTGCTGACCGGCGTAGGCGCCGTGTCGTTTTTCTACATTCTTGTGGCCCTGTCCCGGCTGCCGGAGGGAACGCTGCCCGGCAGCGGCTCCGTGCAGGTGATCCTGAATCTGGGCAGCTTTGTGCTGTGGGTGTTTTCTCTGCTGCTGCTGTTTTACACCCATTCCTTCCTGATCCGCCGCCGGAACCGGGAGTTTGCCCTGTATAACGTCCTGGGCATGGGCAAGCGGGACATCGCCCGGATCCTCTGCTGGGAGACCCTGCTCTCCGGCGGCATCTCCCTGGCCGGGGGCCTGGCCCTGGGCATCCTGCTGAGCAAGCTGGCGGAGCTGGGCCTGCTGCGGATGGTGGGCGCGGCCACGGACATGGTGTACCGGGTGTCCGCCGGGGGGTTGCTCCTGACCCTGGGGCTTTACGCCGGCATTTTCCTGCTGATCCTGATCTCCTCCCTGGTGCGGGTGGGCCGCTCCACCGCCGTGCAGCTGATGCGCAGCCAGGCGGAGGGGGAGAAGCCGCCCCGGGCCAACTGGGCCCTGGCGGTGCTGAGCATCCTGCTGCTGGCCGGGGCCTATTACCTGGCCGTCACCATCCGGGAGCCGCTGGCGGCCCTGACCTGGTTCTTCGCCGCCGTGCTGATGGTCGTTGCCGCCACCTATCTGCTGTTTATCTCCGGCTCCGTGACCCTGTGCCGCCTGCTGCAGAAAAACCCCCGGTTTTACTATCAGAAGCGGCACTTCGTGTCCGTTTCCTCCCTGGTATACCGCATGAAGCGCAACGGCGCGGGCCTGGCCTCCATCTGCATCCTGGGCACCATGGTGCTGGTGATGCTCTCCTCCACCACCTGCCTGTATTTCGGCGCCGAGGACTCCCTGCACACCCGCTATCCCCGGGATGAAAACATCACCGCCTACTTCCCGGACCGGGCCAGCCAGTCCGGGGACCTGACGTCTCTGCGCACCGCCGTGGCGGACGCCGTCAGCCGCAGCGGTATGTCCGCCGCCAATGTTTGGGAGTACCGCTCCGTGTCCTCGGTGATGACCATCCGGGACGGGGTGCTCTCCCCGAATGAGGGCTTCGGCGATCCCGTGGATGTGACCCTGATCCCCCTGGCGGATTACAACGCCGCCATGGGCACGGACCTGACCCTGCCCCAGGGGCAGGTGTACGTCTGCCACAGCCGGACCGGCTATCAGGGGACCTCCCTGACCCTTCAGAACGGCCCCACCTGGCAGGTGGCGGGCCTGCTGGATAACTTTTCTCCTTCCGGCAGCGACTCCGCCAGCGTCGTCACCCAGCTGTGGCTCATCGTTCCGGACCTCTCCGCCGCAGACACCCTGGAGCAGGTGATGAACCGGGCCAATATGGGCGTGTCCCGCACCTGGCACTACGGTTTTGACCTGGACCGCCAGCTTCCCGACGCCGCGGACCCCGTGGCCGAGGCCATCCGCCGCATGGCCCAGGACGGCGGCCTGATGGAAAACGGCGTGCTGGGCGTGGAGTCCCTGGCGGAAAATCGCGGAGATTTCTACGGGTCCTACGGAAGCCTGTTCTTCCTGGGCATCCTCCTCAGCGTGGGCTTCTCCCTGGCGGCGGTGCTGATCATCTATTATAAGCAGATCTCCGAGGGCTACGAGGACCAGGCCCGCTTCGACATCATGCAGAAGGTGGGCATGACCCGCCGGGACATCCGCTCCAGCATCAACAGCCAGCTGCTGCTGGTGTTCTTCCTGCCGCTGCTGCTGGCGGGACTGCACCTGGCCTTTGCCTTCCCCTTTGTCCACAAGCTGCTGCTTCTGTTCAACCTCTGGAACACCCGCCTGCTGGTGGGCACCACCGCCGCCAGCTTCCTGGCCTTCGCGGCGCTGTACACCCTGGTGTACCGGATCACCTCCAACGCCTATTACCACATCGTCAGCGGGGGAGGGGAGCGGTAATGCGCCGGTTTGCCTACCGGGCGGTGCTGTGGTGCGGCGGAGCGGTGACGGTGGCCCTGGCCGCTGCCGCCGCCCTGACCGTGTCCCTCACCGACCGCCTCCTGCACAGGCTGGAGCCATAAAGCATAAAAAGAGACCGTATTCGGAAGAATACGGTCTCTTTTGAGTCTGTTGTAAAAGCCTCGCAGCGTTTGCCGCCCGCAGGCGGCAAATCAATTGTGATCCGTTTTTTGCGGCGGCGTGTACGTCGCAAAAAACACTTTACACGGAGCGCGTGTCGAAGGGGACGACTGCGGCGGCCCGTGAGGCACGAAGCGCGGTGCAGCCTTCTCGAAAAAGCGGCCTGCCGCTTTTTCGAAAGAATTACATCCACATGGCGAAGGGCCGCAGCAGGCCCCCCAGCACCCGGTGCAGCAGGGGGCGGTGCTCCCAGTCGGACCGAGTCACCTGCCAGGACTTTTCCATAATGCCGTCCATGTCCTCCAGCAGGGTCTCCAGAGCCGGCGCGCCGTACAGCAGGGTGCCGCACTCGAAGTGCAGCTGGAAGCTGCGGTAGTCCATGTTCACGGACCCCACAAAGGCCGCCTCCCGGTCCGCCAGAACGGTTTTCCCGTGCAGCAGCCCCGGCGTGAAGCGATAGATCTTTACGCCGTGGTCCAGCAGCTCCCCGAAATAGCTCTCCGCCACCATGAAGGCGAATTTGTGGTCCGGGATCCCCGGCATCATCAGCCGCACGTCCACCCCGCTGCCGGCGGCCATGCACAGGGCCTTCTCCATGGACTCGTCAATGGCCAGATAGGGGGAGGTGATATACACCATGTGCTTGGCCCCGCCGATCAGCTGCAAAAACGCGTCCTCGGCGGAGGAGATGGGGTTGCTGTCCGGCCCGTCCACAAAGGGCTGCACAAAGCCCTGGCCCGGGGCGTCGCCGTGGGGCCGGTAATAGTCGTACTCCTGGTGCATGGCGCCGCCCATGCGCTCCCACATATAGATGAACTCCCGGGTCAGGGTCCAGGCCCCCTGGCCCTCCAGCCGGATGCCGTCGTCCTTCCAATAGCCGAACCGCTCCATCAGGTTGGCGTATTCGTCGGCAATATTAGCCCCGCCGGTATAGGCGGTGTCCCCGTCGATGCAGGCGATCTTCCGGTGGTCCCGATAGTTGAAGTACAGCCGGTTCACGTAGTGGTGCACCGGGTTGAAGATCAGCACCTCCGCCCCTATGCGCCGCAGCTCCTCCACGGCCTCCTCGGACATGCGCATCATGCTGCCGAAGTCGTCGAACAGCACCTTGATCTCCACGCCCTGTCCGGCCTTCCGCCGGAAAATATCCATCAGCCGGTCCCACAGCTGCCCCTCGGCCATGATGTAAAACTCCATGAAAATGAAGTGCTCCGCCTGCTCCATGCGCTCCAGCAGGTCCTCCAGATACGCCTCGCCGGTGGGCAGATACACGGCCCCGGTGCCGGTGTACAGGGGGAAGCCCTGCCGGTCCAGATACGCCGCCAGGCGGCCCCATTCCGGGTGCTCCCGCCGCAGGTGCTCCACCTGCAGGCGGCTGTGCTCCTGCCGGGCGTCGGACTCCCGGGGCCGGGGCAGTTTTTGCAGGTCCAGCCGCTTCTGGGGGTGATCTCCGTTCCACAGCCAGTACAGGATCAGGCCCACCACCGGCACCGTCAGGATCAGCAGGGTCCAGCCCAGCTTGTACGAGCCGCCGCCGGGGCGGCTGTTGATGCGGAAGACGTAGGCCAGGGCCACCAGCTCCAGCAGGGTATAGGCGATGGCCATTCTCTGCCGCAGCAGGTCATTGAGCACCAGCACCAGCGCGATCTGGGCCAGCAGCAGCACCGCCACCAGCACCAGCCGCAGGGCCGCCGATATGCGCCGCTCGGTTTTTTGCTGCACATGTGGTTTCTTCAACGGAAATCCTTCCTCCTTTCCCACTGTCCCCGCCGCTCATCGGCGGTGTATGGGTATCTAAGGGTGTCTGTTTTGCGGCCCGCTGAGGGCAGCGAGCTCTACAGCCTTGGCTCTCCCTCTGGGAGAGCTGTCGGCGCAGCCGACTGAGAGGGCCTGTAGGGGCGGACGACTCTGTCCGCCCTTATCCTCCGTCACCGCTGGGACGAACGCAGAAGCTCCTGCTGGATGTCCCACAGCTTCCGGGACAGGTCCACCACATACTTGTGGGGGTTGTCGAAGCGCTTCACCTCGTCCCACAGGGTGTCCACCTGCTGGCGGCAATAGGCCTGGATCTCCGGCAGGGTGGGGCTGTCATACACCCGCTTGCCCTTCAGGAACACCGGCACCAGCAGCTCCCGGGCGGTGAAATTGTACACGGTTTTCTTCTTCCAGGTGGCCATGGGGTCGAAGATCTCCAGGTCCTGGGTGTCGTCCACCTGCTCGTCGTGCAGGGTGATCAGGTCGGCGATGGCCTTGCCGGTGTCCCGGCCATAGAAGCGGTACACCTTCTTGAAATGGGGAATGGTGATCTTCTCCACGTTTTCGCTGACCTTGATCTTGGGGATGATGTTTCCTTCATCGTCCTCCACCGCTGCCAGCTTGTATACGCCGCCGAACACCGGTTCGGACCGGGCGGTGATCATCCGCTCGCCCACGCCGAACATATCGATCTGTGCCCCCTGCATAAACAGGTCCTGGATCAGATACTCGTCCAGGGAGTTGGACACGCTGATCTTGCACTCGGTCCACCCGGCGTCGTCCAGCATCTTCCGGGCCTTCCGGGTCAGGTAGGCCATGTCGCCGGAGTCCAGCCGGATGCCGCACTTGGTGATGCCCTTGGGCTTGAGCACCTCGTTGAAGGCCCGGATGGCGTTGGGAATGCCGGATTTCAGGGTGTTGTAGGTATCCACCAGCAGCGTGGCGTTGGTGGGATAGATCTCGCAATAGGTACTGAAGGCCTCGTATTCCGAGTCAAACATCTGCACCCAGGCGTGGGCCATGGTGCCTCCGGCGGGCACGCCGTACAGCTGGTCGGAGATGGTGCAGGCGGTTCCGGCACAGCCGCCGATATAGGCCGCCCGCGCGCCGGTGATGGCGGCGTCGGAGCCCTGGGCCCGGCGGGAGCCGAATTCCAGCACCGTCCGGCCTCTGGCGGCCCGGGTGATGCGGTTGGCCTTGGTGGCGATGAGGCTCTGGTGGTTCACGGTCAGCAGGGTGAAGGTCTCGATGAGCTGTGCCTCGATGGCCGGGGCCCGGACCACCACCAGCGGCTCCTTGGGGAACACCGGCGTCCCCTCCGGCACGGCGTAGATGTCGCCGGTAAACCGGAAATTGGCCAGATATTCCAGAAATTCCTCGCAGAACAGGTTCCGCCCACGGAGATACGCAATGTCCTCCGGGGTGAAGTGCAGGTCCTCGATGTAACGGATCAGCTGCTCCAGACCGGCGGCAATGGCGAAGCCGCCCTTATCCGGCACCCGGCGGAAGAACACGTCAAAATACGTGATCTTGTCCTTGAAGCCGTTTTCAAAGTATCCGTTGCCCATGGTCAGCTCGTAAAAGTCGCAGAGCATGGTCATGTTCAGCTTTTCTCCAATGTTCATCCTCAAATACCTCAAATTTTCATTATACTTGCGGGGTATCTGCTCATTATAGACCGTTTTCACGGCATATGCAACGTATTATTTTACAATCGCTTTACTTTTCCGCATGAAAATAGTGCTTGGCGCAGAATTCCCGCCGCACCTCCACCTTCCCCTCGTCCGTCAGCCAGTCCACGAAGTTGGCAAAATTCCGCTCCACGATGCTGAACTTGAACTCGTTCCGGGTGCGGACGTTTTCCCGCTGGCAGAAGGCGTAGATCCACTGGTCAAAGGACATGCCGTCCTCCAGGTCCTCCAGAAGCTCCCGGCCCTTGTCATGGATAAAGTCGATATTCCGATCGATCAGAGGGCCGATATCCGTCAGCACCTGCTTGTGGGCGATGATGTACGCCGGGCGCCGGAGATTCCGCAGGCTCTCCTTGCTCTCCAGGTCCCGGGCGATGAACATACTGGTGGGGAGCTTGGCGGCGGCGATCTGCTCCTCGTCGATCAGGCAGTCCCCCAGATAGGCAGCCCCGTCCGGGGTGACGACGCCGATGTGCCCGGCGGAGTGGCCCGGCAGCTGCAGGATGCCGAACCTGGCCCCGCAGAAGTCCAGATGCTCCGCATCGGCGGGGATGATCACGTCCGCCGGAAAGCACTCCTCCAGCAGATACTCCCGGCTTTTGCCGTAGGTCAGGGCCACATAGTTGGCCCGGTACGCATCGGGATTCACGGAGATGCCCGCCTCGATGATCTGGGCCGCCGCCTGGCAGCCGTACCGCTGCTGCAAGTACCGGACGTTTCCTGTGTGGTCAAAGTGCGCGTGGGAGCAGATGATTCCCCGCAGCCGGAACCCGTTGCCCTCAATGAGGTTCACCAGGGCGCTGCGGTCCAGTCGGGCATAGCCCGTGTCCATCAGTACAATGTCCCGCTCCGTCAGCTTATATACCGGCATCAGCGCCGTGGCCCCCACGGCCGCATAGGTCCTTCCGTATACATGCCGCAGCTCCATATCTCGTCCCCCTCCATGGTGCAATATCCCATATTATATACCCTTCGACGGAAAAAAACAACCTGGCAAAAATTTGCGTTTACCCCCTATGCAAAACCAGAAAAATAAGGTAAAATACAACCAAGTATGAATAGGGAGGATTCAGTCAATGGACGAACCGAAGTACAAACGGGTGCTGCTGAAGATCAGCGGCGAGGCTCTGGCCGGCGACAAGCACTTCGGCCTGGATTTCCAGGTCATGGGCCGGGTGGCCGACGTCATCAAGGAGTGCGTGGCCATGGGCGTCCAGGTGGGCGTGGTCATCGGCGGCGGCAACTTCTGGCGGGGCGTGAAAAACGGCGAGGGCCACATTGAGCGCACCCGTGCCGACCACATGGGCATGCTGGCCACCGCCATGAACTGCATGGCCATGGCCGACGTGCTGGAGCAGAAGGGCGTGGATGTCCGGGTCCAGACGGCGCTGGAGATCAAAGAGGTGGCGGAGCCCTACATCCGGGCCCGTGCCGTCCGGCACCTGGAAAAGGGCCGGGTGGTGATCTTCGGCTGCGGCGTGGGCTGCCCCTTCTTCTCCACGGATACCGCCGCCGTGCTCCGGGCCGCCGAGATCGGGGCTGACGTGATCCTGCTGGCCAAGAACATCGACGGCGTGTACGACTGCGACCACGCCAACGCCGTGAAGTTCGACGCCATCACCTATGACGAGGTGCTCAAGCGGCGCCTGGCCGTCATGGACTCCACCGCCACCAGCCTGTCCATGGACAACCACATTCCCGTGCTGGTGTTCGCCCTGAAGGACCCCTACAACATCGTCCGCGCCCTGCGCGGCGAAAAAATCGGAACAATTGTGAAGGAGGCATAACCCATGCTGAAAGACGAGTACAAGGTTTACGAGGAAAAAATGAAAAAGAGCATCGAATCCGTTGCCAACGACTTTGCCGCCGTGCGTGCAGGCCGTGCCAACGCCTCCGTGCTCAACCGCATCCATGTGGACTATTACGGCACCCCCACCCCCATCCAGCAGATCGCATCCGTTGGCTCTCCCGATCCCCGCACCCTGGTGATCACCCCCTGGGACGCTTCTGCCCTGAAGGCCATCGAAAAGGCCATTCTGGAGTCTGACCTGGGCATCAATCCCCAGAACGACGGCAAGGCCATCCGCCTGAGCTTCCCCCAGCTGACCGAGGAGCGCCGCAAGGACCTGGTCAAGCAGATCCGCAAGTATACCGAGGGCGGCAAGGTGGCCGTGCGCAACATCCGCCGCGACGCCATGGAGAATTTCAAGAAGCAGCAGAAGGCCTCCGAGATCACCGAGGACGAGCTGAAGATGGCGGAGAAGGACCTGCAGAAGCTGACCGACGACAGCTGCAAGGAACTGGACAAGCTCCTGGAAAACAAGGAAAAGGAGCTCCTGTCCGTCTGATGGGCCTGTTTTCCAAGAAAATTCATCATCACGGGGCGGGGCAGGTGGACAAGAGCCGCCTGCCCCGCCACATCGCTATTATTATGGACGGCAACGGTCGTTGGGCGAAGCAGCGGGGTCTGCCTCGCACTGCCGGACATAAAGTAGGGGCCGAGACCTTCCGCAAAATCGCCACCTACTGCAAGGACCTGGGGGTGGAATACCTGACGGTGTACGCTTTCTCCACGGAAAACTGGAGGCGTCCCGCCGACGAGGTCAGTACCATCATGGCCCTGCTCAAGCAGTATATGCTGGAGGCCATCGACTCCATGGAGCGGGACCAGATCCGCCTGCGCTTTCTGGGGGACCTGTCCGCCATTTCGCCGGAGCTGCAGGCCCTGGTGGACCGCACCAATGAAATTTCCAGCCATATTCACGGGTTCCAGGCCAACGTCTGCCTGAACTACGGCGGCCGGGAGGAGATTCTCCACGCCGCCCGCCGCTTCGCCCGGGACTGCGCCGACGGTATCGCTGACCCGGACAGCCTCACCGAGGCGGGCTTCTCCGACTATCTCTACTCCGCCGGGATTCCGGACCCGGAGCTCATCATCCGCACCAGCGGCGAGGAGCGCCTGTCCGGCTTCCTGCTGTGGCAGTGCGCCTATTCGGAGTTTTACTTCTGCGACACCCTGTGGCCGGACTTCGACGCCCGGGCCTTAGACAAAGCCATCATCGCCTACCAGAGCCGCGACCGGCGGTTCGGCGGCGTGAAATAGAGAGGATACAAACATGAAACAGAGGATATTGGTGGCTGTGGTGGGCATTCCCGCCCTGCTTGCCGTGCTGTGCATCGCTCCCGCCTGGGCCACGGCCCTGCTGCTGGCGGCCCTGTCCGTCATCGCGGCCCACGAGCTGCTGACGGCGGTGTCCGGCCCGGACAAGGCCCGCCGCTGGACGGTGCTGCCCGCCCTGTGCGCCGTGCTGCTGCTGGGGCGGCAGGTATTTTCCTGGCCGGGCCTGGAGTGGCTGCTGCTGGCGGCGGCTTTGGCCCTGCCCCTGTCCGGGGTGCTGACCTATGGAAAGCCTCAGGCCCTGACCTTTACCGACGTCTGCGCCATGGCCGCGGCGGGCTTTGCCATCCCCTGGGCCTTCTCGGGGCTGTACGGCCTGCGGATGCTGGAGGGGGGGTACCTCCTGGTGCTGACGCCCTTGGTGGCGGCCTTCTGCAGCGATGCCCTGGCCCTGTTCACCGGCATGGCCCTGGGCCGTCATAAGCTGGCCCCCCTGGTCAGCCCCCACAAAACCGTGGAGGGCGCGGCAGGCGGCCTGGTGGGCGGCATGGCCGGTATGGCCATTTTCTGCCTGGTGTACCGGGCCATCACCGGCGTGAACCTGGGCCTGCCCCTGTGCGTGGCCCTGGGCCTGCTGGGGGCGCTGCTGGGGGAGCTGGGGGACCTGAGCTTCTCCGCCGTGAAGCGCCAGTATGGCATCAAGGACTATGGCCGTCTGCTGCCGGGTCACGGCGGCGTGCTGGATCGGTTCGACAGCGTGCTTTTTGCCGCCCCGGTGCTGTGCGCCCTGCTGCGGGCGTTGGCGGCGTAAACGGCATAAGGAGAATCGCAACATGACAAAAACCATTTCCCTGCTGGGCTCCACCGGCTCCATCGGCCGCCAGACCCTGCAGGTGGCCCGGGAGCTGGGCCTTTCCGTGGCGGCCCTGACCGCCAACCGCCAGGTGGACCTGCTGGAGCAGCAGGCCCGGGAGTTTCACCCCGCCCTGGCGGTGCTGTACGACCGGGACGCCGCCCGGGAGCTGCGCCTGCGCCTGTCGGACACGGACATCCGGGTGGAGGCGGGGCCGGAGGGCCTGCTGCTGGCGGCTCAGCTGCCCCAGGCCGACACCGTGGTCACCGCCGTTATGGGCAGCGTGGGCCTGGAGCCCACTCTGGCCGCCATCCGCCGGAAAAAGCGCATCGCCCTGGCCAATAAAGAGACCCTGGTCTGCGCCGGGGAGCTGGTCATGGCCGAAGCGGAGCGCTGCGGCGCGGACATCGTCCCCGTGGACTCCGAGCACAGCGCCATTTTCCAGAGTCTCCAGGGCTGCCGGGACCGCAATGAGGTCCGGCGGCTGCTGCTGACCTGCTCCGGCGGTCCCTTCTTCGGCCGCACCTATCAGCAGCTGGAGTCCGTCACCCCCGCCGATGCCCTGAAACACCCCAACTGGAGCATGGGTGCAAAAATCACCATCGACTCTGCTACCCTGATGAACAAGGGCCTGGAGGTCATCGAGGCCATGCGGCTGTACCGGCTGCCGGTGGAGCAGGTGGACGTGGTGATCCACCGCCAGAGCATCGTCCATTCCCTGGTGGAGTACCGGGACGGGGCCATGATCGCCCAGCTGGGCACCCCGGATATGAAGCTGCCCATCCGCTATGCCTTCACCTGGCCCCGCCGGGCCCCCAGCCCGGACCGGCCCCTGGACCTGCTGACCTGCGGCGACCTGACCTTCCGGGCCCCGGACACGGAGGCCTTCCCCTGCCTGCGCATCGCCCGCCAGTGCGCCAAAGCCGGCGGCACCGCCTGCGCCATTATGAACGGTGCCAACGAGGCGGCGGTGGCCCTGTTTCTGCAGGAGCGTGTGGGCTTCAACGACATTCCCCGCCTGGTGGAGTCCGCCCTTTCCCGGGTGCAGGTGAAATATGCCCCGGACCTTCCGGATATACTGGAAGCAGACAGACAGGCGCGAGCCGCTGTACTGCAAACGGTAGGAGACATGGTATGATCTATATTATCGCAGCGATCCTGATTTTCGGCGTCCTCATCGCCGTCCACGAGCTGGGCCACTTCCTGGCGGCCAAGGCCTGCGGCGTGCGGGTCAACGAGTTCGCCATCGGCATGGGCCCCGCCCTGCTGAAAAAAACCAAGGGCGACACCCAGTATTCCCTGCGCCTGCTGCCCATCGGCGGCTTCTGCGCCATGGAGGGCGAGGAGGAGGACTCCAGCGACCCCGCCGCCCTGAATAACCAGGGCTTCTGGCAGAAGCTGCTGATCTTCGCCGCCGGGGCCCTGATGAACTTCCTGGCGGGGCTTATCATCATCCTGGTGCTGTACGCCGGGGTCAAGGCCGTCAACGTCCCGGTGATCCGGGGCTTTGCCGAGGGCTGCCCCCTGGAATCCGCCGCCGGCCTCCAGGAGGGGGACCGCATCCTGTCCATCGACGGGGAGCGCATCTACACCTTCAGCGACGTGTCCCTGCTGCTGGGCCGCAACAAAACCGGGGATTTTGACCTGGTCATCCGCCGGGACGGCCAGAAGCTCCGGCTGGAGAACTTCCACATGGAGCGGGGCGAGTATCTGGACCAGTCCGGCGAGAAATTCACCGGCTTCGGCCTGTATTTCGGGGCGGAGGAGCTGACCTTCGGCGGGCGGCTGAAATACTGTTGGAACCAGGCGGTGGACTTTGTCCGCCTGGTGCGCCTGAGCCTCCAGATGCTCATCACCGGCGAGGCGGGCTTTTCCGATATGAGCGGCCCCGTGGGCATCGTCTCCACCATCACCACCGTGGGCGAGCAGTCCGAAAGCGCTGCGGCCGCCGCCGCCAACATCGCCTACCTGGCGGCCCTCATCGCCGTGAACCTGGCGGTGATGAACCTGCTGCCCCTGCCCGCTCTGGACGGCGGCAAGATCTTCTTCCTGGTGGTCAACGCCCTGTGTATGCTCACCATCCGCAAACAGATCCCCGCCAAATTTGAAAATTACGTCCACCTGGCCGGCTTCATCCTGCTGATGGGCCTGATGCTGGTCATCACCTTCCAGGACGTTCTGAAGCTGTTCCGCTGAATCCCCTTTGCCTCAAAAGGGCGCCGCCCTTTTGAGGCAAATTATGCCATTTATCACACAATTACAGGAGGATAACACCATGAGCAAACAGATCCATGTGGGCGCCGTGGCCGTGGGCGGCGGCGCGCCGGTCAGCATCCAGTCCATGTGCAATACCCCCACCCAGGACGTGGAGCGCACCGTGTCCCAGATCCTCCGTCTGGAGCAGGCCGGGTGCCAGATCATCCGGGTGGCCGTGCCGGATATGGACGCCGCCCGGGCCATCGGCCCCATCCGCCGCCGCATCCACATCCCCCTGGTGGCGGACATCCACTTTGACTATCGCCTGGCCCTGGAGTGCGTCCGCCAGGGGGTGGACAAGATCCGCATCAACCCCGGCAACATCGGCTCCGCGGAAAAGGTCCGGGCCGTGGCCGACGCCTGCCGGGACCGGGGCATCCCCATCCGCATCGGCGTCAACGGCGGCTCCCTGGAGCGGGAGCTGCTGCAAAAATACGGCGGCGTCACCGCCCAGGCCCTGGTGGACAGCGCCCTGGGCCACGTCCGCCTGCTGAACGACTGCGGCTTCGACGATATCTGCATCTCCGTCAAGTGCTCCCGGGTACCGGTGAACATGGAGGCCTACCGCATGCTCCACGAGCAGACGCCCTACCCCCTGCACCTGGGGGTCACCGAGGCCGGCACCCCCCGCCTGGGGGTGCTGAAATCCGCCATCGGCATCGGCGGCCTGCTGTGCCAGGGCATCGGCGACACCATCCGCGTCAGCCTCACCGCGGACCCGGAGGAGGAGGTCCGCGCCGCCCTGGACATCCTGTCCGCCGCCGGTCTGCGGAAAACCGGCCCCGACCTGATCTCCTGCCCCACCTGCGGCCGCACCCGGTACGACATGATCCCCATCGCCCGGGAGGTGGAGCGCCGCCTTCAGGGCTGCACCAAGCCCATCACCGTGGCGGTCATGGGCTGCGTGGTCAACGGCCCCGGCGAGGCCCGGGCCGCCGATGTGGGCATCGCCGGCGGCGACGGCGAGGGCCTGCTGTTCCGCCATGGCGAAATTCTGCGCAAGGTCCCCCAGGACAAGATGGTGGACGCCCTGATGGACGAGATCGACAAGCTGTAAGGGAGGGCCCCGTATGTGCGATAAAATACCGTTTTTCACCTTTTTCGAGAGCTTTGTGCCGCCCCGGGACCTGGGCCTGCTGCTCCACGACGCCTGCGTGGTGGGCGGCAGCATGGACCGGGCGGAGCGCACCATGGAGCTGGAGCTGACGGCCTCCGCCCCCCTGCCGGAGGCCGCCGTCACTGCCCTGCGCCAGCTGCTGATGGACCAATACGACCTGCGCCAGCTGCGCCTGAGCTTCCGCACCCCCCAGCGCGCAGATGACAGGTCCGACGTCCTCATGGGCCGGGAGATCAAGGGCAAGCCCGTCCCCATCGACGGTCTGAACCCCAAGATGGGTGCCGTGGTGGTGGAGGGCAAGGTCTTTGCCGCCGAGTGCTACGAGACCCGCAAGCCCGGTGTCTGGCGTCTGACCTTCGACATGACGGATTACCGGAATTCCGTCACCGTCACCAAGTACATGGAGGGCAAGGAGGCCCAGTCCATGCAGAACGCCGTGTCCCCGGGCATGTGGCTCCGGGTCCAGGGCAATGTGGAGCTGAGCCGGGACGGCAAGGACATTCAGCTGCGCCCCTTCCACATCATGAAGATCCCCCACAAGCCCCGGGAGGACACCGCCCCGGAGAAGCGGGTGGAGCTGCACCTCCACACCAAGATGTCCAACATGGACGCCCTGACGGACACCGCCTCCGTCATCAAGCAGGCCATCGCCTGGGGCCACCCGGCCATCGCCATCACCGACCACGGCGTGGCCCAGTCCTTCCCGGACGCCTGGCACACCGCCAAGGGCAAAATTAAAATTCTCTACGGCGTAGAGGGCTATTTCATCAACAATCTGGACGACCGCATCGCCGTCCACGGTCCCCAGGACCAGGACTTCGCCGACGAGATCGTCTGCTTCGATATCGAGACCACCGGCCTGAAGGTGGACCGGGAGGCCATCACCGAGATCGGCGCCGTGGTGCTGAAGGACGGCCAGGTCACCGACCGCTTCCAGACCTTCGTGAATCCCGGCCGCCGCCTGACGCCGGAGATCATCGGCCTCACCGGCATCACCGACGCCATGCTTTCCGGTGCCCCCTCCCCCAAGGAGGCCCTGACGGCCTTTCTGTCCTTTGTGAACGGCCGCCCCCTGGCGGCCCACAACGCCGAGTTCGACATCAGCTTCATCCGGGCCGGCTGCCGCCGGGAGGGGCTTCCCTTCGACCCCACCTATGTGGACTCCCTGATCCTGGCCCAGAATCTCCTGCCGGAGCTGCACAAGTTCAAGCTGGACATTGTGGCCGAGTATCTGGACCTGCCCGCCTTCAACCACCACCGGGCTTCCGATGACGCGGCCATGGTGGCCTATATGCTGATCCCGTTTTTCCAGAAGATGGAAAAAGAACTGGGCATCCGCCGCCTCCAGGACATCAACCCCCAGATGCTGAAGCTGCGGCCCCGGGGCAGCAAGTCCAGCCGCTTTCCCAAACACATCATCCTGCTGGCCAAGAACAAAATGGGCCTCAAGCACCTGTACCAGCTGATCTCCGCCTCCAACCTGCAATACTTCAAGCGGGTGCCCATCATCCCCAAAACCGAGCTGATGGCCCACCGGGAGGGGCTCATCGTCGGCTCCGCCTGCGAGGCCGGGGAGCTGTTCCAGGCGGTGAAGGACCACAAGGACTGGGCCGAGCTCAGGCGCATCGCGTCGTTTTACGACTATCTGGAAATACAGCCCATCTGCAACAATATGTTCATGCTCCGCAACGGCGACGTCCAGTCGGAGGAGGAGCTGCGGGAGTTCAACCGCACCATCGTCCGCCTGGGCCGGGAGCTGCATAAGCCCGTCTGCGCCACCGGCGACGTCCACTTCCAGGAGCCGGAGGACGAGGCCTACCGCCATATCCTTCTGGCCAGCAAGAAGTTCCCCGACGCCGACGCGCCTCTGCCCATCTACTTCAAAACCACCACCGAGATGCTGGAGGAATTTTCCTATCTGGGGGAGGAGCTGGCCCATCAGGTGGTCATCGACAACCCCCGCCACATCGCCGACCTGGTGGAGGAGATCGAGCTGCTGCCTCCGGGCCAGCTGTTCCCGCCCCGGCTGGAAAACTCCCAAGAGGACCTGAACCGCCTGGTCTGGGACAAGTGCCACGCCCTGTACGGCGACCAGCCTCCCCAGCTGGTGGTGGACCGGCTGAATGTGGAGCTGGGCAGCATCCTGGGGAAGTATGACGTGGTGTATATGTCCGCCCAGAAGCTGGTGCAGCGCAGTCTGGAAAACGGCTATCTGGTGGGCTCCCGGGGCTCCGTGGGCTCGTCCCTGGTGGCCTATATGTCCGGCATCACCGAGGTGAACTCCCTGCCGCCCCACTACCGCTGCCCCCAATGCCGCCATGTGGAATTCATCACCGACGGCAGCTACGGCTGCGGGGCGGATATGCCCGACAGGGACTGCCCGGAGTGCGGCACGAAATACGTCAAGGACGGCTTTGACATTCCCTTTGAGACGTTCCTGGGCTACGGCGGCGGCAAGGTGCCGGATATCGACCTGAACTTCTCCGGCGAATACCAGGCCCGGGCCCACCGCCACGCCATCGAGATGTTCGGCCAGACCCAGGTGTTCCGGGCCGGCACCATCGGCACCCTGGCGGAGAAAACCGCCTTCGGCTTCGTCCGCAAATACCTGGACGAGCGGGGCCTCACCGCCGGCAATGCCGAGGTGAACCGCCTGACCCAGGGCTGCGTGGGGGTCCGCCGCACCACCGGCCAGCACCCCGGCGGCCTGGTGGTGGTCCCCGACGACATGGACGTGGAGGATTTCACCGCCGTCCAGCACCCCGCCGACGCCGAGGACGCCGACACCATCACCACCCATTTTGAATACCACTGCATGGAGGACAACCTTCTGAAGCTGGATATGCTGGGCCACGATGACCCCACCATGATCCGTATGCTGGAGGACCTCACCGGGGTCAACGCCCGGGCCATCCCCCTGGACGACCCGGACACCATGAGCATCTTCACCTCCTCCAGGGTCCTGGGCTTTGAAAACGACGAGCTGTTAGGCCCCACCGGGGCCGTGGCCATTCCGGAGTTCAACACCCGGTTCACCCGTGGCATGCTGGTGGATACCCAGCCCAAGGACTTCAACACCCTGGTGCGCCTGTCCGGCTTCTCCCACGGCACCGACGTGTGGCTGGGCAACGCCCGGGACCTGATCGTCAGCGGCACCGCCTCGGTTCTGGAAACCGTGGGCTGCCGCGACGACATCATGCTCTACCTGATCCACATGGGCCTGGACCCCAAGATGAGCTTCAAGATCATGGAGGCCGTCCGAAAGGGTAAGGTGAAAAAGGGCGGTTTCCAGGACGGGTGGGAGGACGCCATGCGGGCCCACCAGGTGCCGGAGTGGTACATTGACTCCCTGGCCAAGATCGGCTACCTGTTCCCCAAGGCCCACGCCGTGGCCTATGTGATGATGGCCTTCCGCATCGCCTGGTTCAAGGTCCACCGCCCCCTGGCGTTTTACGCCACCTTCTTCACCGTCCGGGCCAAGGCGTTTGACGCGGAATACTGCTGCGCCGGCATCGACGCCGTCAAGCGGAAGATCCGCGAAATCGAAAACAACAAGGACGCCACCGCCGTGGAGCAGAACCTGATGGTTACCCTGGAGGTGTGCTACGAGTTCTATCTCCGGGGCTTCCACTTCGACACCATCAGCATCTACGAGTCCCAGGCCACCGCCTTCAAGATCACCGACAACGGCCTGCTGCCCCCCTTCATCTCCGTCCGGGGCCTGGGGGAGACCGCCGCCCAGGACACCGTGGAAAAGCGGAAGGGCAAGACCTTCATTTCCGTGGAAGAATTTTCCACCTGCTGCAGCAAGCTGTCCAAAACCCACATCGAGCAGCTGAAAGCCCTGGGCGCCTTCGCCGGCATGGCGGACACCAGTCAGATCACCCTGTTCGGATGACGGAGTGGCGCTTTGTGTGGTCCCATGGCGACGACCACGAGACGGGGCATGCCCTGTCCCGGGAGATGCTGGCTTTGTACCGGGACAAAAACCCCCAAAAACGGGACATCCCGCCCTGTCCCGGGACAATTTTTATCGGAAATAACGGTAAACCAATGGCAAGTGACTGTTATTTCAACATCAGCCACAGCCACGGCCTGGTGGCCTGTGCCGTGTCGGATGTCCCCGTGGGCATCGACGTGGAGAAAATCCGGCCGGTTCCGCCCCGGCTGATGGGCATTTTATCGCCGCAGGAGCGGAAATCTGTGCGCTGTGACGCGGATTTCTTCCGGCTCTGGACCCTGAAAGAGGCGCTTATCAAGTGCCGCGGAGGCGTTTTGGGCCAAATCCGGCACGTTCACTTTGATTTGAGCGGTTCATCCATCATTTGCTCCGTCCCCGGCTATTCCTTCTCCCTGCTCCCGGCCCCGGCAGGCTACGCCGCCGCCCTCTGCTGGGAAAATATAGAAGAAGCAACAGAAAGCGAGGAACAAAATGAGCATTTTTGACCGTATTTTTCAGAAAAAGCAGGAAAAATCCAAACAAAAACGCGCAGAATCTCCCACGGACAACCCGGCTGTCCTCCTGGGCCGCCAGCTGGCGGACTCCCTGCGGGAGAAAATCCCCGATACCGCCACGCTTCCGGAAATTCTCACTTATTTCGAGGAAATCTGCCGGATTCCCGTGGAAAATGTGGAAATTCAGGACGATTTGATCACCTGTATAACCGACCCCTTCGGCGAAGAACCGGAGTGGATTCACTTCGCTCTGACCCGCCAGTTCCCGGATGGGGAGGGCGGATTGGTGGAGATCCTGCTGGATATCGGATTTCCGGACGTGAAGGGCCGTCTCCAGCTTGAGGACGAGCTGTGCAGCGACGAGTTGGACGAAAGAGAGGATGTTTTTGAGCACATTCGCCGTTCTGCCGGTTATATTGCCCTGGAGAATATCCCGCCTGTCGCCATGGACATCACCTGCGACCAGACATAAAATAGAGCCAAAAATACCGGAACCGGCAGGAATTTTGCCGGTTCCGGTATTTTTGCTGGCAAAATGCAAAGCGCCGCATAGCATGAAAGGGGAGGGGGAACCAAAATGGCCAAACGAGTTTATATCAGTCCCAGCGACCAGGTGGAAAACAAATACGCCTGGGGCAATACCAATGAGCATGTCCAGTGCCAGAGGATCGCCGAGGCGGAGGCCGCCGCCCTGCGCCGCTGCGGCGTGGAGGTGCAGCTGGCAAAATTTGGAACCAGCATGGCCCAAAGATGCGCTGAATCCAACGCTTTTGGGGCGGACATCCACAATTGCGTCCACACCAATGCCTTCAACGGAAAGGTCACCGGCACCCGGCTGTTCTGCTTTGCCGTGCCCGGAAAGGGGTACGACGCCTGCCGGGCGATCTTCGGCGCCCTGGCGCCGCTGACCCCGGGGACCTCGGAGAATATCCAGGCCAATTCCCGGCTGTATGAGGTGCGGACCCCGGCGGCTCCCACCGCCTATGTGGAGTGCGAATTTCACGACAATCCGGAAACGGCCCGGTGGATTATCCAGCACACCGATGAAATCGGCGAGGCCATCGCCCGGGGCCTCTGCCAGTATCTGGGGGTGGCCTATGCTCCGGCCCAGGCGGAAAAGCCCGCGCCCCAGCCCAAGGGAGACGGCCTGTTCCGGGTGCAGGTGGGGGCCTTCGCCAACCGAAACAACGCCGAAAAAATGCTGGAAAGGCTGAAAAAGGCGGGTTTTTCCGGGTTTATATCCAGCGAAAAATAGCACCCCGGTTGTTAAAAAGCTTTTTTTGAGACTGTCGAAAAACCTTTGCATATCGCGTTCCCTCCCGGCGCATACTATGGCCGAACGCAAAAATTTCCAACGATTTCTTGCAGGAGGGAAACCATATGGTCAAGGATTTTATCGACACCAACGACTTTTCGGCCCGGGAGCTGCTGGACATGATCCAGCTGAGCCTGTCCATCAAGGACGCCATCCGGGGCGGCTATTACCCGCCGCTGCTGCGGCACATGAACCTGGGCATGATCTTTCAGCAGTCCTCCACCCGGACGCGGGTGTCCTTTGAAACGGCCATGAGCCAGCTGGGGGGCCACGCCCAGTATCTGGGCCCCGGCATGATCCAGCTGGGGGGACACGAGACCATCGAGGACACCGGCCGGGTGCTGAGCTATCTGGTGGACGTGGTGATGGCCCGGGTCATCCAGCACCGCACCATTGTGGACCTGGCCCTGGCCTGCTCCATTCCGGTGCTCAACGGCATGTCCGACTACAACCACCCCACCCAGGAGATCGGCGACCTGTGCACCATGGCGGAGAACCTGCCCCGGGGTAAGAAGCTGTCGGACTGCAAGGTGGTGTTCGTGGGCGACGGCACCCAGGTGTGCGCCTCCCTGGGCTTCATCACCACCCACCTGGGCATGAAATTCGTCCACTACGGCCCCAAGGGCCACCAGCTGACAGACGGCCACCAGGCCATCATGGAGCGAAACTGCCGGGAAAGCGGCGGCAGCTTCCTGGTCACAGACGACCGCAGCGCCGTCCGGGACGCGGACTTCCTCTACACCGACGTGTGGTACGGCCTGTACGAAAACGAGATGCCCAAGGAGCAGCGGGTGGAGGTGTTCCACGACTATCAGGTGAACCGGGAGCTGATGAGCCTGGGGGCCATCGGCTGCAAGTTCCTGCACTGCCTGCCCGCCACCCGGGGCGAGGACGTCACCGACGAGGTGGC
>OCPX01000984.1_pt1 | contig 24436 bp, 21 predicted proteins | sample 1538771 | NCBI WGS metagenome assembly OCPX01 (sample SAMN04571725, study PRJEB22368) | human gut metagenome | biome: human gut; material: stool | host: Homo sapiens | place: Luxembourg | collected 2012-11-01 | reverse complement strand
CATGGCGAGCGAACCCGACGTCATCTTCGTGAGCGGCCGCCTCGTCAAGAAGATCCCCGAACTGCGCCGCATCGCGCCCGTCATCTATCAGAAGACCGACCGCGAGCTCGGCAGCCTCGAGCAGACGAAAGCCAAGCTCGTGCAGCTCGGCGGCATCTTCGGCAAGACCGCCGAGGCCGAGGCCGCGGGCCGCGCCTTCGACGAGCGCGCCGCCGCCATCCGCACCGCCTCCGCCGGCCGAACCGCTGTTGTCGGCATGGTCACCTCGAGCCACTTCAACATGCTCGGGCTCAAGTCTAAGGGCTCCCTCATCGGCAACGAGTTCGGCTTCAAAAACATCGCCCACGGCGCCAACACCGACCACGGCAGCGAGTCCTCGTTCGAGCTTCTCGTCAAGCTCAATCCCGACTTCATCTTCGTCTGCGACCGCGACTCCGCCATCTCCCGTCCGGGCGCCAGGCTCGCGCAGGACGTGATGACCAACCCGCTCGTCGAGAGGACCGATGCCGCGAAGAACGGCCGCATCGTCCACCTCACCTCGTCCGCCTGGTACCTCGCCGAGGGCGGCCTGCGCGCCACCGACATGATGTTCGCGGACATCGAAAAGGCGCTCGGCATCGCCAAATAACGCCCTTTCATCCGCCAATACGTCCGCCTTTTTCAGCGGCATCCCATCCTCATTGGGTTCGTTTTCGGCTCTCCTTCACGGGAGAGCCGTTTTTTTTCGACCTTTTTTATCGGCAAGCCACCCGATAGGGTGCTTGCGAAGAAGGGCGACAACATCCAGCCATACCGGGCGATTACGGCCGGCGCCATCCATCAGCTGCTGCGCGCCAGGGCGGACGAATCTCAGGTTTCGTCCTTCACGCCGCATGATCTGCGCCGAACCTTTGCGACGCGGCTCCTTGAGTCCGGCGCTGACATCAACACCGTGCGGCAGGCGATGGGACATTCCTCCGTCGTGACGACCCGGCGCTACGACAAGCGTGATGAGCATCTGGTGGAGGAAGCAGCGAGGAAGGTGGCGCTTTGAGCGAAGCGAGCGCTCCAAGCTTGACTCTGGCAAAATATCGGCAGCAGGGATCGCTTGCAAACGCCATTCTGAAATCCACCCCACTCTCCGGCAAGGCTCACGAAATTTTCGATGACGAGCCTTCGGCCTCGGAAGGGGTCCCCGCAAGGGGTTCAGAAACGACAAAGCCCAGTGCTGGTAACACCGGGCCAAGTCATTGAAAGGAAATTGGGATGGTCACAACATTCATTTCCTTGTTAGGAAGTTTAGCACAGGCAAACTTCGTTTGGAACGGCGACATTGTTCTCAATGTTGCGATGGCCGGCGGAGGCGTCGATTGGCTGGGGCTTTTGGGCCTCGCCATCATTATCGGCGTTGCTTGGGTGATTGCTTCCTGCAAGCGTTAATGGCTTCTTAGCCAACGGAAACGGGGTCTCCGAAAGGGGACCCCGCTTGCGTTTGAGGCATCGCCTCATCCTCTCTGGCACAAAATCGTCAGAAGGCGTATCTCACGCCAATATTGACGTCATAGTCCTGCGTGTAGCCGTCACCTTCTTCACGTTTGAAGCTCGCGTAGGCACGCCAGCGGTCGGCACACTGCCAGTCGGCGGTGAGACCGTAATAGAAACGCGTGCCGTCAACGGCATTGGCTTCAATGGATTTGCTTGCACCGTCAACACCACGATAGCGAATGGTCTGATCACCCATGAATTCATGGGTGACGCCGCCCGTCATCGCGATCTGGAAGAAGCGCTTGTCTCCCAGCGTACTATCCTGAAAACCGTGGAATCTACACTCAGTCAGATTCGTCGAAGAAGAGCTCGAGGAACATCTGGTCTCTGGCCGTCGTCTCCGTAGACCAACGGTACTGAGCCACCCTGTTCCTCACCTCGACTCTTTCCACGCAGTCGAACCAATCGAGCAACTGCTTGAGCGTCATCGATCGAATCCAGGCGGTCAGTTTTTCGTACTGCTTCCGCACAGTCTTCCCGAGCGACTCATCGTTGGCTCGCCGCTCGGCTTCCTGAGCCGTGCGCTCCATCATGCTCTGCAGCACGAAACGGTAGCCGAGTGCGACGTGTCGGCAGATTTCTTTCCCGCGTACGCTGGTCATCGTCCAGACTCGGGGCTTTCGCCCGTCAAGGTCGGACTTGACGACGCGATACGAGGTTTCAATGTCGTTGCGGCGACGGTAGCGACGAAGCGCGTCCCACGGGCTCGCATGAAGATTTGAAAGGATGACGAAAATCCCAAAGTCCTTCTGTGCGGCCAGAATGGCCTCTTCGTTGGGGATGACCTTGATGCCTCCGCCTCGAACACGCTTCCACGAGAAGTACCGGTGCGCGAACTCAAGCTCGGCATCGTCCATTTCATTTTCCTTGCCGGCTGCAAGACTCATTTCGTAGCTTTTGAGCTTCGTGTGGAAGGCTGAAGCTTCCATGACAGCTCGGGCATTGTTGCGGAAATAGTGAAAGTACAGTCGGAAGGATTTCGACTCCGTATCCCCGGCGGCTACGCCATTGCGCGTGCGCTGCCGCTTCCATTCAAACGGCGTCATTTCAGACACCGATACGGCACTGATCTTCTCGTCGAACGGGCACTGAGAAGCGTACCGCGAGAAGTGGTCTCTCAGTTTGGTCCCATCATCGGCGGCGCTGTCCAAGTGCTTGTAGATCCAGGCGTGCTTGAGCGTGGCGAGGATCGTGAACTTGAAATTCTTGCGCAGGAAGCGCAGCACGTTCTCCTTGCTGAAGAACCCGTTGTCGAGGCAGAATTCCGGATTCTTCAAGCCGTATGCCTTGGCCCGAGGCACGGCATTGACGAGAGAAATCACGTCGGGGATGTTGCCGGGCTGAAGCTCGAAAGAAACGGGCAGACCGGAATCAAGCGAGTAGAAAGTGATGATCTTGTAGATGTCCAAGCCGTCGTCGTCTTTGTTGAAGCCTTGCCGCGCGTACGGTTTCAGGCCGTTGCCGTAGACGGAATGCGAGGTTGAATCGAATGCGATGGCCGGCTGTTCGTCGTTGCCTGCCGTACGGGCCAGTTCCCGGAAGAGAGACTGCGAACCGGATTCATCCAGACCGAGCTCGTGGAAGAGGTCGTAGCAAATGTCCTCGGACAGGCCGGCTTTGTAGGGGAGATCATGTTCGCATTGCCAGGCCTCCACGTTGTGAACAGTTTCACCCGTAGCGACCAAGTACTGAGAGACAGAGAGCAGCTTCTCGGAGGTTCCACCGTTGGGATACGCCCTGCGGACCGAACTTTCGAGTCCGGCCACTGCCCCGGCATGACGAATCAAGTCCAGAGCCCCTACACGGGTTCGTTTGGCAGAGAGCTCGGCAGTCTGAGCCGCTTCGGCTGGCTTCTTCTTGGGGCGGCAACGGGTTGTCACCGTTTCGCCTTCCAGGATTTTTTCACCCGTCCGACGGCTCGACAGAAGGACGTTGTAGCCCTTTGCCGGATCGTATTGATAGCGACGTTCCTCGATGTATTTGACGCCGGTCTTTTTGTTCGTTACTGCCACACGGCGAACTTTGGCCGGGAACTCCTTCCGAGCGGCCATTTGATCTCCTTTTATGGGTGGATATAATTGTATCTATATACACCCATCGCGGTACAAGAAAAAAGCCCCGATTAAACAGGGCTTTTAAGAGAAGTGTCTACTTCGTTTCTGGGCTTTGAGTGATCTTTTGACGACTTGCAGGTTCGGACAAGCCGATGCGAACAGTATTGATGCCGACGCCGAAATGCTCGGCCACCTTCTTCGGACCGCCACGGCCTAAATTCAAGGAATACAGGCCGAAGAACAGTCGGGACTGTTTCTCGTTGAGTCCCGCCAATTCTTTGAACCTTTTAAAATTATCAGCCGAAATCGAGATTGTCATCTCTCCGCTCCTACAGCCCCCTTAAGTAGGACTCTATGATACCACGTCTAACGGGCTAGCGCTCCTAGTAATTGTTTACCAGTTCCTTAGCGAGTCCCGAACTCGGACTTTCCGCTTTTTATGGAGCAGGTATCCCGTAGTAGTTCAGGTACCTAGCTGTCCAAAAACCGACCTGAGAATGGTTCTTGACAGCAGCGACTTACTTTGTTGCTATACAGCAACAGGGTTTACCCTTAGCCCCCCCCCGAAAATCCCATATCTCCTTATTTTTCAATACGTTACTTGACGGCAGGTAGGTAGGTAGGTAGGTAGGTAGGTAAGGTAGGTAGTCGCTTTACCACCATGTAAACTGATCTCGGGCTATCGAAAAGCCTTTTCTAATTTTTTTTTTCGGATATTGACTATGTTCAAGAAATCACTCGTTGCTATCGCCGTTCTCGGCGCTACCGCGTTCTCCGCTCAAGCCTTTACCCTCCCCCACGATAACACCACTAACAACACTGCTGATTCCGCCGCTGGCTGGATGGTGAACCAAAACTTTGCTGCTGTTCGAAATGAACTGAATGCTCAGAATCAGAACATCGCGGCCAACAAGACTCAGATCAGTCAGAACACCAACGACATCCACGGTCTCCAGCAAGACATGGTTGAAAACGAGTGGCACGACCATGCTCAGGATCAGAATATTGGTGTAAACAAGAACAACATCGAAAAGAACAAACAGAACATCGCGGCCAACAAGACTCAGATCAGTCAGAACACCAACGACATCCACGGTCTCCAGCAAGACATGGTTGAAAACGAGTGGCACGACCATGCTCAGGATCAGAATATTGGTGTAAACAAGAACAACATCGAAAAGAACAAACAGAACATCGCGGCCAACAAGACTCAGATCAGTCAGAACACCAACGACATCCACGGTCTCCAGCAAGACATGGTTGAAAACGAGTGGCACGACCATGCTCAGGATCAGAATATTGGTGTAAACAAGAACAACATCGAAAAGAATGCTGAAGCGATCAAGAATAACTACGCCGAAATGAAGCAAAACTTCGCGGCTATGAATACTCGCATTGACGATCTTGACGATGAAATGAAGAAGGGCTTTGCTTCTCAGGCCGCCCTTGCTGGCCTCTTCCAGCCGTATAACGTTGGCAAATTCAACCTCTCTGTTGCTCTTGGCGGTTACGAATCCGAACAAGCCATGGCCCTCGGCACTGGTTATCGCTTCAACGAAAACTTCGCTATGAAGGCTGGTATTGCTACGGACGTTGGTGGCTTTGACCACCTCACCTACAATATCGGTGCAAACTTCGAATGGTAATCAGATAGCTATTCGCTAAGACTAACCAAAGTAAAAACTGGCGGCGTGGAATAGATTTCACGTCGCCTTTTTATAAACTCTTCGGAGTGCTTTGGATAAAAGAAGCCCCTTATTCAGCATTTCCTCCCTCCTCGCATAGTTACGTGTTTACGGACGTATTCCGCAAGCGTATCCATCGACCAAAGCGCTTGGATTGGACCGTCCGGTAGATCTTTGGGCGGCGTGCAAGCCAATTCCTTAACCCAGGTTCGTGCTTCGGCGCCAATGACCGCGGGGCGACCGCCGGTACGGGATCGGGCAGGTTTTCGTGATGGCCGATCGTGATCCCAACAGCGATACCAGTCTTCAGCAGATTCTCGATCTCGGACCGGAATTCGTCATCAATGTCCAACGAGCGGAAGGAAATCCGAAGGAGTGCACCTACGTTCTGTAGGTTTTTATGACTTCAGACCGTAGGTCTTATAAATCAAAGGAACGACCACGCTTTCCCACAGATTGCTGTCATATTTGCACTTGAGCGTCAGTACGAACTGTGCGGATTCCACGCTCCATCTCATTCCCGGAAGCTTCAGCCGCTCTTGCATTACGGAACGGTTGCCACTTTCAATCACGCCACTACCGATAAAGTACCCGACAGCAACGTAAGACGGATAGTTGATGCAGTCCCGATTGTTGCTGAGGTAGCTGTAAATGTTCGGAATCCTAGCGCGTCGCTTGTCCTTGTAGGGTTCTGCCTTGGCTATCGCCTCGTCGATCTTCCCTTCCTTGACCAGACGAGCCAGCTCTTCAGCGCAGGCCGTCTTTTGCTTTGCTCCACGGATGAAAACGTTCGCGAACTTATAGATATTCTCCTTGACGTGACTGTAGTCGAGGATGTGTACAACGTCCAAGTTTGCGCAAAATTTCTCTCGGAAATCCCTTGATCCACTTGGCTCCATCGCTAATAATCACTACCTTCTTGGCGTGTTCCAACCCGTGCTTGAGCGCCACAGCGTAGAGATGTTCTTTGAACGTGTCCGCATCGCCCGCATAGCTGATGAACTCACGCTCCGTAATCCGGTGAGCTTCTCGTCCAGTCTTTGTCTTGCGGTAGACGATGTCGAGATTGCTGAACACGGCTCCAAGCTTGTTTTCTCGCCACGTCGAGCCGTCGGTCGCATGGCGGGTGTTGAACATAGCCCCGTCCATCTCAATGTACAGAACGCCTTTTCGGCGATCGACAGGCAGTGAAAATGCCGCTCCGTCATCGAAGTGACTCATGGCTGCGGTCCTGACGGCCATGTCGTGGTTAAAGACAATGCGCCCCAATTCATTGACGACATAACGGATCTGGTCGTCGCTGATTACGATGCCCCAGTCGTGGATGTAGGTTTGTTGCAGCTCCTCGTACGAGTGAGCATTGATGGCTCGACGGGCGATGTCGATCATCATCTTCACCGTCATCTTGAAGGGCAGCTGATCAATGCCGAGCGCCATATCCAGCGGGACGACAGTCGATTTTCCAAATTTCTTTTTGAGCAGCTCGCGGCTTTCAGCATCAGCCGGCGTGTAAACGGTTCTGTAAAAAGTGACGTTGCCCTCAAGGGTGAGAATCGTTTTCGGACGTCGACTGACGTTCTTTAGACGGATCCCTTCCTTGAGGAAGAAGCTTTTTTTGCTTTGTTCAGTTCCTTCGTGTCGAGCGCAGAAAGCGCGTGAGAGAGCATGTCTGAATAGGTTTTATTGGTGCCGTGCGAAAGCTGGCGCCACTCGGTCTCGAGTTCGCTCATGGTGATGAAGTCGTTCGGATCCTCGCTAGCCTTGTCAAGCTTGGCAATGAATTGATTGATCTGGTCGTTGATTTCGATTTGAGCCTTCTCGGCCGCAGCTCGGAGTTGCTGCTTCTTCATGGTGACGCCTCCTGTGGAATGATCGCAGGAGTAAGTTTACCAGATCTCAGAATTTACCTACAGAACGTAGGTACACTCACACAGTTGAAATAGACAACTGTTGTTTCATGGATGTAGGAAAATGAAAATCTTCGCCCTCACTTCAGACAGAAAAGTTTTGCGCATGAAAATGCATGACTTAAATTTAGAATCCGAAACTGTTGCAATATTTCAGCAATGCTATAAGGATTACGAAAAACCCGAAAACATCATCAAATTATCTACAGGCAATAGGGACGGCACATCACAAGACGACATCTTCCTGATCGACAATTACGTTTACAACAGATGAGGCTTGAGAGCCCGACTCTACCGCATCGCCCTCTTAAAGACACGGCCTCCTGAACCTCGATCAGGGTTGCGCATCGTGCATTTTTCGGCGCCTGAATTCCGCAATCTCCTCCGTGGTCGGCACGCGGGGTCCCTTATAGTCGGACGCGCTCGAAATGAAGCGGAGAAACTCGAGCTCGTGCTCATCGAGAGTTGCAAAGCCGGCCAAGCCCTCGGCAGCGTCCTGAAACGACGAGGCATCCGCCTCCTCATCAACGGGGTAGACCGGATCGGAAATCAAGCGAGGATCCTCAAACGAACGAATTGACATGACTTTACCCGACGTCTTTCTGCAGATGCCTTCATCCTATTACCGAAGGCCGACCACCTGACGGCACGGCCTGCTCGACTCATGACGCAGGCCAACGTTTGCTGGCATCTTTTCCTTCGAAACAATACTGCCACAGCCGTTTTCCGCAATGTAGCGACGAGGATCCCGAGCCTTTTTGTCCCCAAAAAACGTGCCCGCCAACTGAGCGAAAGACAGCTTTCGCAAAACTGGCCTGCCCCGCTCTCCCGCAATGCAGAGGGCGCACGATTCGATGAACCGCGCGCCCTCTTTTCAGGTCAGGGACGGGTCCCGCCGGCGGGACCCGTGGCCGTGATTACAGGAGGCCCTTGCCGTCGCGGGCGCCCTTGTTCATCTTGACCTTGTCGTTTTCGACAGGCACCACGTCGAAGCCCGTCACGCGATGGCCGTTGATCTGGGTGTAGAGCCAGAGGTCCATGGCGGCGCCGGCAACGGCACCCTTCGTGACGTCCTTGGCCTTGAACGTGAAGACGACGTCGGTGATGCCGTCGTTGTTGACGTCCTTGTAGACCATCTTTTCAGCCGGAGCGAAGTTCTTCCACTGACGGGTGGAGTTGAGCTGGTTGGCGCTCATGCCGGCGCGAGTCGCCTCCATGTTGGCGCTCAGCACTTCGTGGCCCTTGGCGCCGAGCAGCGCGAAGTCGACCGTGCCGTCGCCGTCGGCCTTGACGACGTCGGCGAGGATCTTGACCTTGTTGGGCATCAGGCGGGCGTTTTCGGCCTGCATGATCTTGAGGACATGGTCATAGGACTTCTGGTTGTAGTCGTGCAGGAACTTCGTGCGTTCCTCACCCTTGAGGCCGGCGGCCTTCTTCGTCACGGCGGCGCGGTCCTTCATGAATTTGTCTTCCTCAGCCTGGATGAGCTGCGTGCGCTTGGCGAGTTCGTCGCCGCGCAGGTAGTCGATGGCGTTGTTGGAGGCGCTAAAGACGCTGTGCGGCGTGAAGTCGGCGCGGTAGTCGAACATGGCGGGAGTGCCCGCGAAGTGTTCCTTCGTGGCCGTGGCCGGATCCGTGAAGGCGGTGCCCTTGGCGGGACCGGCGAGCGGATAGAGCGGCACGAAGACGGACTGACACGGACGGCCGAGCGTCTTCCAGGCTTCGGTGAGCGTCGGATCGGCCGTCAGGTTGTAAACGATCGAGTCATGGGACGTCGTGCGGCAGATGCCTTCGGACTTGGAGTGATAGAGCTCCTGGTCCTGACCGATGTAGTCCTCGTGCAGGCGCAGGAGGGCCATGGCGTCCTTGACGCCGAGCTTGCGGTCGATGACGGCGCTGTACGGGAACTTTTCAGGATCGTTGTATTCGACGCCCGTGAGGAACTTCCAGGCGAGGACGTTGCGGTTGGCGTTCCAGCGTTCGTGACGGACTGATTCCTGGGCCACCACCTTACGCCAGTTGAAAATCGGATTCTTGGCGTCGTGGCGGCCGTCCTTGACGGCACGCTCGACCTGCTTGGGCTCGATCCGCCAGGTTTCCTTGTCGTTGAGGTCCACCTTGTCCATCATGAAATTGTTCGGGATGTAGACGACTTCGTTGTCATGGATCTTGCGGGCGGCCCAGCTGTTGCCCTGATGGATGGCGAGCTGCCAGGCTTCGTTGGCGTCGGCGAACGTATACGTGCGCCCGTCGTGGAAGTAGCCGAATTCGGCGAGCAGCTTCGTCGCGATGTCCACTGCCTCGCGGGCGGAGTGAGCGCGCTCGGCCACCAGACGGCGAATGCCGTAGCCGATGCCGCCGTCCTTCACCTCCATGCGGTCAGCGTCGAAGATTTCACCGCACCAGTTGGTGGCGACCACGACGCCCGCATCGTTGAAGAAGCCGTCAGCAAAGCTCGCGCCGTCGGGCACGAAGGTCTGCGTCCAGTAGAAGCCCAGCGTTTCCTCAACCTGCGGGATCTCGGCCGCGAACTTTTCGAACTTCACGGTCTCGCCCTTCTTGTGCTTGGCGGGCGGGACGTAGTGCTGCATGTTGAAGAGACGCCCGCCGTTGTCTTCGTTGTGGGCGACGATGATGTTGCCCGTTTCGGAAACGGCCTTGCCGATCACGAGCGTGCTGCAGGCCTGGGCCGTGCCAACGGCGGCAAGCAGCGAGGCAACGGCGATCAGAGACTTCTTGAACATATTCGAACTCCTTTGTCATGAGAACGGCGGGCCCGTGGTCGCAGGTCCGCCGAAATTGGTCGCCACGAAGTCTATAGACCCGCAAACGCAGGCACCACGGTGTTTCCGAGGGGTTGACAATGGCAAGAACATCAATTAAGAGCGACATATGCAGTCGCTTGAAGCATCAGCCCAAAAAACCAGACCGTCACCCAAATACATCACTTCAGCTGTACCGCCACGCCTGCAGACGTTTTGAGAAGCCCTGTCTCCTAGATACAACAAAGGATTCATTTCGCACGAAAAACCCCATAAGAGTTTATCCCGATGACATTCACACCCTTGAGGAGATATGTTTTCAAGGAATCCATTTTTCTCTCTGGAAGAGGATAAATATGTACAGAAAAACCCTTGTTGCGGGCACCGTGCTCGCTCTCTTCGCAGCCGTTTCGCTCGCCCAGTCCTTTGACGTCGTCGTTGTCGGCTCGGGCGGTGCAGGTCTCTCCTGGTGCTCTCCGCCGCCATCATGGCCAAGGAGGCCGGCTCGAGCGTCGTCGTCCGCCCTACATCGGCGGCAACTCCAACTTCGCCTCGGGAGGCATGAACGCAGCGTGCACGAAGCAGCAGATCGCAGGCGGCGTCACGAACGACAGTCCTGAAATCTTCTATCAGGACACGATGAAAGGCGGTCACAACCTCAACAATCCCGCGCTCTTGAAGACGCTCACGGAAAACGCACGATATGCGGAGGAATGGCTTGTCGATCTCGGCGCCAAGTTCTGCTTCCGCAAGGGCCGCGGTGGCGGTCAGTCCATTGCGCGCGGTCACGGCCCCTGTGACGGCTCCGCCGTCGGGCCTGAAGTTCTTCGCGTTCTGACCGCCCGACTCAAGGCCGACAAGGTCGAAATCCTCAAGAACCATCAGGTCGTCGACATTCTGATGAAGGACGGCGCGGTCGCCGGCGTCAAGGTCAAGACGACAAAGGGAACCGAAACCATCGACACCAAGGCGATCGTGCTGGCCACAGGCGGCTTCGGTGCAAACCACGCCATGGTTGAAAAGTACCGCCCCGAACTCAAAGGCTTCGCGACCACGAACCATCCCGGTGCACTCGGCGAAGGCCTTGACCTTGCCGAAAAGGTCGGCGCATCCTTCACGGACATCGAACAGATCCAGATTCATCCGACCGTCGTACCAAAGAACGGCCACCTCATTTCCGAATCCATGCGTGCCCGCGGCGCCATCCTCGTCAACAAGGACGGCAAGCGCTTCACGAACGAGCTTCTCACCCGCGATGTGGTCTCTCAGAACGTGCTCAAGCAGAAGGACGGAGTCGCCTACCTGATCTACGATCAGTCCATCTACGACTCGAACAAGCTCTCCCGCGGATACTTTGAACAGGGCTACTCGGTAAAGGCATCGGACGTCAAGGATCTGGCCGCCAAGATCAACGTTCCTCTCGCAACGCTTGAGGCGACGATGAAGGCCTATCAGGAGGCCTACAAGCTCGGCAAGGATGAAACCTTCGGCCGTCCCGAAATGCTCATCCCGCTCGACAAGGCTCCCTACTACGCCGCCCTCGTCACCCCTGGCATCCATCACACGATGGGTGGCGTGACGATCAATCCGTCGGCTGAAGTACAGTCGAAGGCGGGCAAGTCCATTCCCGGCCTCTTCGCAGCAGGTGAAATCACGGGCGGAGTCCATGGCGGCAACCGCATCGGCGGCAATGCCGTCGCGGACATCGTGACCTTCGGCCGAATCGCAGGCACCAACGCCTCGGCATACGCCAAGGCACATTAATCGTCCCAGCCTCGAAATCGACGGCATTGACCTGAGCAGACAGGTCAAAGGCGAAAACAAGAGTCGCCCTCCCCAACGCACCGGCCGTCGAGAAAACAACAACCGCCCGCGCTGTTCACAACACAGGCGGTTTTTTCATGTCGCACCATATGTGCTCAACAGGCTTAACGCGGCGCCTTCATCTTTCAGGGGTCGATGTCGTGGCACTTTTCGCAGGTGACGGTGCTAAGACGATGTTCGCGATGGCAGTTGACGCACTGATCGGTACGACCGTAATGGAAGCTGTCATGCGGGTTGATGGCAACCTTCTTGCGGATTTCCGATCCGTCACGCGGATCCTTGAAATAAGACTCAAAGTTGAAGCGCTCTCCCGCTTTGGCGATGGACTCTTCGCTGTGCCAAGCGAGACAAGCCTTGACGTCGGGCGGCGTAAGCTTGCCGTCGACGTGGCGGAGGCAACCGAATTAGGCCCGGTGAAAACCAGCGATCCAAAGGGCCCTTATTGGCGAAAGAAGCCGACGCAGGTAATCACGTTCTTCCAGTTTCCGGCTGAGATCCGTACGCTGCCCGGAAGTTGATTTACCCGGCCATCATGAATTTCACGGCCTACTACAGTCAGATGGTCTGCTGCCATGCCTCAATTCGCTCTGGTCTTTGGCGAGCGCTTTACAGGTGTCATGGCGCAAGACAAGAGATAGGATTAGACTTCCTGTGCTATCGCATCGGCTCTGGCATACTGATCACAAAAAACAAATGACAACCTCGTTGGGCTGCCCTTGGAATAACCTCCCCAAACCAAAAAATCTTGACACTCCCAAGGATTAATTATGAAGAAGATATGGTTTTTGCCTATGCTTGCATCATCGACGATGCTGACTGGTTGTGCGTCGTTGCTACAAGACTCGGCGACTTATGATCCAGAAGTAAGTCGCGCTGGTAACATTGGGAAAATTTTCGAAATTGAAATTGATGATCAAGAAGTTGCTCAAAGGATTGAGCTCGGAAATGATAGCTCGGTCATGCTTGATAGCTTAGTCTGGTCAGGTAGTCTGCAAACTGCGGGGCGTGTTGGTGGTCTTCCTGGAACGACAAGTTTTGGGAAGTCATTAGGCATTGGTTTTGGGCTAGCGCTTCTAGAAGATTCATTCAAATCGACTCCTGGCGAAAAGTACAACTCGATTTTTGGTTATGTTCGAGAAGAAGATGTTCCCGTGGTCGATGGGATCAAGGCACGTTAGAATGGTGTGGCGTGTATATCAACTCTTACAGTGCATGGGTGACTCCAAATCTGACTTCTAAGGTTTTGGGTGAACCTCAGTTCTCTGCTTACTCTTTTACAGCCGAAGGGAATGTCAACTATGTTGGTTTCTATGGTCTTGACAAACAACTGCCCTGGGTTGAAACAATGATGAAGGGGGCACATCACCTACCCGAATATACGTTCATGTATCTCACGTCTAACTCTAAGATCAATGGTCGTACTACACCTCCAATGATCATCGAAAAGGATCGCGTGAACTTCTTTGTAAAACCCAAGGTTAATGAGGGGGCAAAATAGGCTTGCCAACCCAAATTGATAGAGCCGGCGACATCAGAATAGGATCATCTGTTTCTTTTCGGGAGTAACTGGTACCAAATCGGGTAGGAACCCGTGGATCATTTCCACGGGCGTCCTCCCACACCACGTGGCATACGGTTCTCGTACCACGCGGTTGCGATCAGCCCTCTCGATCTCTCAGGGCAAGATAATTCCACGGCAACCAAGGTTCAACCTCGAAGCCTTCGGCCGATTCAGGCGTGAAGCCCATCAGCTTGTTGTCGAGTCTGCGACCGCTGTTGTTGACCTCATGCGTCAGCGTGGCGTTGGTTCGTAAGTTTGTTCAGTGAGACTGCCCTGGCCATGCTTGAACTCCAAAATTCAGAGGATTGTAGGAACGGCCCCCATCAGGCCATTCAGATAGACTTTACGAATGTTTCTATCGCTTCTGATTTTTTTTGAAGTCCCTGAATGAATAAAGAATGGGAGCGCCATCAGGGTTTTTGTCGATTCCCCACAATTCGTCACGACGGAAAAGGTCCTGCGTCAGGATGTTGACGTCGTGCGTAGTGAAAATGAGCTGATTGCGGCTGTCGGCATGGCATACGTCCAAAAAGTATTTCAGAAGCCATTCCAGCAACTGGGTATGCAAGCTTCGATCCAATTCGTCGATGACGAAAACAGTCCCCTGCCCTTTCTTCAGCTTTGCAAAGGCGGGGATGAGATCCAAAAGCCTCTTCGTACCATCGGATTCTTCACTCAGCTGAAATCGGATGTTCTCGCCGTGCAGGTTTTTATGAATGGCAAGGAGCTTTTCGAAAACCAGTTCATCATTTTCCATTCGAACGATGATATCATTGCTTCCATTGACGTCGTCCGGGCGGCTCATTTTTTGTTTGATACCGCTCAATAACTTTTTAGGCAACGAAGAGTCAATATCGGCCAGTTTGACTGTTTCGAAATGGTCGATGCCGATACCCAAAATGCGCATCAATTTGATGGTGTGTTCGCTGAGTACATCTCCAGGATCAGCCAAACGTTGAATTGAAATAAATTCACTGTTAGGACTGATGACAGTCAATTTGGATTCGAACCAATCGTAGAGCGGGCGCAGCTTGACCATGTTCAGTTGAACGGCATTGGTCAGAAAAAGCTGATTGCTGCGGGTAGCCTTGGCAATGAAATTCAGAAAATCAATCTCTTCCTGATTGAAGTAGTCGGTGTCGTAGGACATCGCCTGCCCATCAATGCGGGTAAAGACGTCGTAGGCTGTGCACGAATTCTGAATAATCAGGCGTTCCTCCAGATTTTTTTCCCGAAAGCAAGCTGATTTCGTATGTGTAGATGAGTTCGTCGATCAGAACGTCTAATGCGTATGCCCGGGCTTGACGACTATCCGTTCCACTCGTTGAGACATTTCAAAGACCGTTATTTCGAAGCCGCGCAGACAGCGTCTGCAACAGTTACATCCATTGGGATTTGGTGGTGGCGAATCGTGGAAAAATGAGCACCAGAACCGTACTCAATACTATACAGCTGTAGCCGAGCTAACGCTCGGCCCGCTATCCATCCCCACCCAATGCGTCGCATTGGATGGGGAATTACGCGGGTTTTGTTAAAGGAGGATCCTCCAACATTTCAGGAGAAAAATTCTCCTGACGTGTAGTTATTCGGTTGGGATTTCGGCTTACATTCGCTTGAAGATGAGCGACGTGTTGATGCCGCCGAAGGCGAAGTTGTTGCTCTGGACGAACTCGGTGTCGATCCTGCGCTCCGTGCCCGTGATGTAGTCGAGTTCGCCGCATTCGGGATCAATGTCGGTGAGGTTGATGGTCGGGCTGAACCAGCCTTCGCGCATCATCTCGATGGCAAGCCAGGCCTCGATCGAACCGCAGGCGCCGAGCGTGTGGCCGAAGAAGCTCTTGAGGGATGAGACGGGCGTCCTGTTGCCGAATAGCGACGCCGTGGCGTTCGACTCGGCGCAGTCGCCGCGCGAGGTGGCGGTGCCGTGGGCGGACAGGTAGCCGATGTCGGAGGGTGCGAGGCCTGCGGTCCTGAGCGCCTCCTCCATGCAGATGCGCATGGTTTTGCTGTTGGGCTGCGTGATGTGGGTGGCGTCACAGTTCGTCGCAAAGCCGACGAGTTCGGCGTGGATCCTGGCGCCGCGGGCGCGGGCGTGCTCGAGCTCCTCGAGCACGAGCGTGCAAGCGCCTTCGCCGATCACGAGGCCGTCACGGTTGGCGTCGAAGGGACGCGGCGTGAGCTCGGGCTCGTCGTTGCGGGTGCTGGCGGCAAAGAGCGTGTCGAAGACCGCGACCTCGGAGGGGCAGAGCTCTTCGGCGCCGCCCGCCACCATGACGTCCTGATAGCCGTGGCGGATGGCCTCCCAGGCGTAGCCGATCGCCTGGGAGCCCGACGTGCAGGCGCTCGGTGTCGGGATGACGCGGCCGGTGATGCCGAAGAAGAGGCCCGTGTTGACGGCCGTGGTGTGCGGCATCATCTGCACGTAGGTCGTGGCGGTGATGCCGCGCGTGTTGCGGTTGACGATCATCTCGCCGAAGTCGGCAACGGCGAGGGTGCTGCCCGTGCAGGAACCGTAGGCGATGCCGGTGCGGCCGCTCTTGATGACAGGATCGTCGATGAGGCCTGCCTGCTCGAGGGCGAGCTCGGTCGCGCGAGTCGAAAGGAGCGAAACGCGGCCCATCGAGCGGATGCGCTTGCGCGTGTAGTGTTCGGGCAGCCTGAAGTCGAGGACGGGCGCGCCAAGCCTGGCGTTGAGGCCCTCGATATCGTCCCATTCGTGCATGCGGCGCACCGCGTTCCTGTGGGCGAGAAGCCCCGCCTTGACCGTTTCCCAGTTCTGGCCGAGCGACGTGACGCCGCCCATGCCGGTGACTACGACTCTGCGCATCAGATCATGCCTCCGTTGACGTTGATGACTTGGCGCGTGATGTAGGACGCACGCTCGTCCATGAGGAAGCCCACGACGGCCGCCACTTCCTCCGGGGTGCCGATGCGCTGCATCGGAATCATCGTCATCGCGTGCTCGCGGGCGATTTCGTTCATGTCGACCATGCCCGTGTCGATGAGGCCGGGCGCGACGCAGTTGACCGTGATGCGGCGCTTGGCGAGCTCGACGGCGAGCGCCTTCGAGGCGCCGATGAGACCCGCCTTGGCGGCGCTGTAGTTGGTCTGGCCGCGGTTGCCCGTGACGCCCGAAACCGACGACATCGTGACGATGCGACCGCCCTTGCGGGCCCTGACCATCGGCATGACGGCGGGATGGATGACGTTGTAGAAGCCGTTGAGGTCGACGTCGATCACGCGCTTCCAGTCCTCCTCCTCAAGTGCGGGGAAGGCGTTGTCGCAGGTGACGCCTGCGTTGAGGACGACGCCCCAGTAGGCGCCGTTGGCCGCGATGTCGGCCTCGATCGCCGTGCGGGCGGCCTCGGTCGAGCCCACGTCGAAGAAGAGCGTGCGAACCTCTGCACCCGCCTCTTCGCAGAGGCGGACGGTCTCGTCCATCTCGGCGGACGGCCTGCGGCTGTTGAGAACGAGCGCGTGCCCCGTGCGGGCGAGCTCGACCGCGCACGCGCGTCCGATGCCGCGCGAGGCGCCTGTGATGAGAACGGTTTTCTTGTAGTCGGTCATGATCCGTTTTTGAATTGACTTTCAGTATGAGGGTGAATTATGCCGTCAGACGGCGAGAAGCGAGTCGATTTCGCTCTCCAGCGGCTGGAAGACGATGAGGCGTCCCGAAGCGACGGCTTCGCCGTTGCACGAGACCGTGCCCTCGAAGACCGCGAGACGGTCGTCGAACATCATCTTCGACATGGTACAGACGAGAGTGCCCTCGCCTCTCCTGACGCAGCGCTCGATCCTGATGCCGCGCACCAAAAGCAGGAGCCCCGCGTCGGCCTTCCTGTCGCCCACGGGCACGACGGTAAGATCGTCGTGCACGTGCGACCAGATGCCGATCGTCTGGGCCATCACCTCGAGGAAGAAGGCTTCGGGCAGCTCTCCATCGGGACGCCAGTGGGTGGCGAAGACGCCGTCGGCGTCCAGATCCGCCTCGGTCGTGACATCCGCCTCGCCCACGCTGACGACGCGGGTGATGACGCACATGGGCTTCCTGTGCGGGAGATAGCTTTCCGGATCAAGAAATTCGGTTTGGGTGGTTTCAGACATGGATTCGTGCCGTTCAGGAATTCGGTTCGAAGATGAGGGCCGTGTTGCTGCCGCCGAAGGCGAGGTTCGTGCTCATGACGGGGCCGGGCGCAATGAGCGCGGGTTCGCGCAACACGCCCGAGAGCGGAAGCGTCTCGTCGGGCGTCTGGCCTTCGGAGAATTGGGCGGGGAGCTTCAGCCCCCCGTGCATCAGTCCGAGCACGAGCAGCCCCGCGTCGGTGACGCCTGCGGCGCCGAGCGTGTGGCCCGTATAGGTCTTGGTGGACGACATTGCGGTGCGCCCGCCGAAGACGCGGTTCATGGCGGCAAGCTCGGAGGCGTCGTTCTGCCCCGTGCCCGTGCCGTGAAGATTCACGTAGACGATGTCGTCGGGCGTGAGGCCCGCACGCGAGAGCGCGCCGCGCACGGCCGCCTCGGCGCCCCTGCCCTCGGGTTCGGGACTCGACATGTGGTGACCGTCGGAGCTCTCGCCCCAGCCCGAAAGCTTCACGGCCGAGGGACGGCGGGTGAAAAGCATCAGGCCTGCACCCTCGCCGATCGTGATGCCGGGACGATGGTCCGTCAGGGGACGCGTGCGCTCGCCCGCGAGCACGCCCAAGGCGTGAAAGCCGTTCAGGGGCATGTCGGCGAAGGTGTCGGCGCCGCCCGCAATGACGGCGTCGGCCAGACCCGCCTCAAGAAGGCGGGCTGCGCTGATAATGGCGCGGGCCGAGCTCGTGCAGGCCGTCGCGATCGTATAGGCGGGGCCCTTGGCACCTACAAATGATGCGAAATCGCGCGAAGGATCGCCCATTTCCTGCCATTCGCCTGCAAAAGGCGGCATTTCCGAGCCGAACTTTCGTGCCTTCCACCAGTCGGAGAACTCCTGAGAGCCCGAGGTGCTCGTGCCGAGCACGACGGCGATGCGCTCGTCCTCAAAGTCCTTGAGGCGGCTTTCGAACTCGGTCTTCCTGAGGTTCCAACAGGCCCTGAGGAGCCTGTTGTTGCGCGAGGACGGCGGATTCGTGTCGGGCAGATCAATCGTCACGTGGCCGAACGGAGCCTCGAACCCGTCGACGGTGAGCACGAGGGACCCCTCCATGCCGGGCGCGCGGCCTTCGGCCAGATTGGCAAGAATGGCATCGTCGTCTTCGCCGAGTGCGTTGACGAGCGACAGGGCTTCAACATAAACCGTCACTGTGCTTTCTCCTCGTTGGGGCCGGGCTTGTCGGTGGTGGAATCGGGAACGGCGGGATCCTCGAGATAGCGAAAGCCGATCGAATACCCGAAGGCCTCGTGCCTGAGGCTCGCGAGCCTGGCGCCGCGGGGGCCGTCTGCATACGTGAAGCGCTCGATTTCGGCGCCGTCGCCGTCGACGAGCGTTCTCGATTTTTCCTCAATCCTGAGATGATAACCCGAAGGAAGCGTCGTCCACGCTTCGGCGGGGAGCGTGCCCATCAGAATGTCGGCGACGATCTGCTCTGCGCGAAGCTCCTTGGGGAGTGGCACGTAGTTCGTCGACACGAGCATGGTGCCGTCGTAGGTGACGCTCATGAGGGCCATGCCCGTGAGGGTCATCACGTCGAGCGACATCAGGCCGCCGCGGCAGGCCCTGACCGTGAGAAGGCGCTCGGTGCGCCCGTCGCGGACCGCCGTGAGAATGGCGTTTTCGGTCATGTCGGCGCCGCAGGGACTGTCGGGCAGCGCGGCGCACACGCCGGGCTTGACCCAGAAGAAGAGTTCGGGCGACTCGGGCTCCGTGGCGCAGCCCGTGAGCATGAGCGCGGCGGCCAGCGCCGCAAGGCCCCTGAAAGAAGCGGACGTCATCGTGGACGCTCCTCCCTGTATGTGTTCCGTCTTGTGATGAGGCGCGTGGCGGGCGCAAGCAGGAAGGCGAAAAGAACGCCCGCCGAAAGCACCAGGCCGAAGCTTCGCACGGCCGGCGTCTCGCTCAGCACCAGAATGCCGAGCGAAAGAAGCGTGCTTCCAAGCGCCACCGCCATCGCATGAAGGACGTTGTCCCGCGGCTCGTCCACGGATCCCGCGCCTTCCTCCGAATGAAAGAAGATCGTGTAGTCGACGCCGATCCCCATGACGAGGATGAGCGCGAAGAGACTGAAGAGATTGACGGGCGTGCCCGTGATGCCCGCAGCGGCAAGGCCCGCAAGCAGGCCGCCCGCGACGGGCAGCGACGCGACGAGCCCAAGCCTTGCGCCAAAGAGCTTCACGAGCATGAGTCCGAGCACGGCGAGTCCTGCGGCGATGAGCCCCGTGAGACCGAGGCGGAAGGCCGAGAAGAGCTCCCCGAAGTCGGCCCGGCGGTTGAGCCAGTAAACGCTGTCGATCCCGGCCGCAGCCGCGGCGGCAGCCGCGGCCGCATCCTTTCCGGCCGAGAGCGTCACGGGCACGAGGATCACGACGCCCTCGGACGTGCGGGCAACGAGCGAGCGGTAGTTGTCGCCCAACGGGCCAGCCAGCCATGACGCAAGCTTCACGGTCCCGTAGGGCGTGCAGCCGGATTTCCCGCAGGGCGGCGCGAGCTTTGCCGTCATCGAGGGCTCTGCAGCCTTCATCGCGGCAAGGGCCTTTTCCTGCACGTCAAGGCTTCTGAGGGGCACCATCACGGGACGCGAAATAAAGCCCTCTTTTTCCAGTTCATGAATCTTCGGTCGCAAGAGCTCAAGCGTTTGCACCGCCTCGTCGGGGGTTTTGCCCGTGGCGGCGAACCACGTCTGGGAAAAGCCGATGCCGAGAAGCGAGGAGATCACCTTCTCTTCTGCGGCAAGTCTGACGGGCGGCGTCTGCAGGGCCGAGAGGTCGTCGTTGACGCTAAGGCGCGCGACGCCAAAGACCGATACGCAGGCAAAGAGGACGAGGAAGGCCTTCGTCCAGAGGCGCCCTTGCGTCCATGCGTCCGCGTAGGCCGAAAGCAGGCTTCGGGCGGGCAGAGGACGGACGGGGAAGCTTTTGACGAGGAACGGGAACCAGGCGACGACCGTGAGCCAGGCGCCCGCGAGTCCGCAAACCGCAAAGAGCGCGAGCTGCCTGAGGCCGGGGAAAGGCGCGGCGAGCATGAGCGCATAGGCCGTGACCGTGGTGAGAAGCGCGTGCAGAAGCGAGGGCCTCAGGTATCTGAGAGTGCCTGCGGGCGTTTCGATCCCGCCCGCCCAGCGGCGGCGCATCAGATAGTAGGTCGTGTAGTCGGCCGAGATGCCGATGAGGCTCAGGCACATGACGAGCGTGACGGCATGGAGCGACCCGAAGACCGCCAGCGTGGCGGCCGTGCCGCAGAGCGCGCCCGCCGAGACGGAAAGCAGGCAGAGGAGAACGGGCCTGAAGCTTCGGAAGGCGACGAAGATGAAGACGGCGAGGAGCACGCAGGAGAGCGAACCGAGACGCTTCATGTCGCGCTCGGCCTGAGAAGCCGCGTGATGGCTGTAGTAGAGAACGCCCTGCCCTGCGATGGTGGCGTCGGGACGTTCGGACAGAACGGCCCTGCGGATGTCGGCCTCGGCGGCGATCCAGGCCTTGAGCCCGTCGCCCGAGAGCGCGGATTCGGGCACGCGGCCCGTCAGCAGGCGCCAGGAGCGCCCTTCGGAATCCTTTGCGGTGATCCAGCCGTCGTCGAGCGTCGGCATGCCTCTTCCCTGAGACATCATGACCGAGCGGAGAAGAAGCCAGGGATCCGCGCGCCACTCGTCGCCGGTGACGCCTGCGACGGGACTGTAGAGCTGGCCGAGCATCCACCTCAGGTGCCCCTTTGCCTTGTCCCCGAGAAGTCCCGAGACGGTCTTCTCGTCGAGCAGGCCGAGTACGTCCCGCCTCATGGCCTCAAGCCAGATCCTGCGGTCCGCTTCGTCCATGCGGCTCGAAAGCGACGTAACGAGCTCGCGCTCCCAGAGGCTTCGGACGAATTCGTCCGCAGCGCCGGGGTTCGACGCGTCCTCGCGGACGGCCCAGATCACGCGGTCGGCGATGCCGCGCGTGGCGGCCTGAGCAAGTTCTCCCGTCCTCACGTCGGCGGAAGAGGACGGCAGCAGATCAAGAATGTCGGTCGAAAGGGCGCCCTTCGGAAAGCCGATGACGGTGAGCGCAAGAATGAGAAGGATGCACGCGGCCCAAACCAGCGCAGGCAAGGTGCCTGCGGGTTGCGTGAGCCTGTCGATGAACCGCGTCCTCCTGCTCATGATCCTCTGGTTATTGTTCGGTCTTCTTCAGGTCGTCCGTGAGCGCGGGCTTCGCCTCTTCGGACGCCGCCTCGGCAGATGCATCAGCCGGCGCATCGGACGCGGGAACGTCCTTCACGGAAGATTCGCTCACGGCGGGTGCCTGAACTTCGGTGGTGCGTTCCTCTTCGACGGTGCTCTCGGACTGAGCGGCTTCAGACTGCACGACTTCGGGCTGCACGTCGACAGGCGCTGCAGCGGGCGCGGCGGATTCGGCCTGAACGGGCTGAGCGGCCTCGGCAGCCTCAGCCTTTTCAGCAGCTTCTGCAGTTTGTGCGGCTTCAGCGGCAGCGGCGGACTTGCCGAAGGACGGCATCCACTTCTTGTAGTCGACGCCCTTGATCTTGTCCATCTTGTCCTTGAGGTTGAGATTTTCGATGCGGCCCTTGACGTCGAGCCTTTCAATCCTGCCCTTGACGTCGAGGTTCTCGATCCTCTCCTTGACGTTGAGGTTGTCGATCTTCTCCTTGACGTTGAGGTCCGCGATCTTTTCCTTCACCTTGAGGTCCGCGATCCTCTGCTTGACGCGAAGGCCGATGATCCTGTCCTTCATGCCGGAGAAGAAGGAGGGCTTTTGAGCCTCGGGAACGGCGGACGCATCGAACGCGGCGTCTGCGGCTTCACCACCCTCGGCAGCCTGAGTGGCCTGGGCGGCCTTGACGGCGGCCTTCGCCCTCGCCTTTTCCTCGCGGCGCTTCGCCATCTTCTCCCTGATGCCGTCGAAGATCGAACGGCGGGAGGTGTTTCGGGCCGCATGCCGGGCGGCGCTCGCGGCGGCTTCGGCGCGGGCCTGCGCGATGATGGCGGCGCCTTCGTCCTCGTCGATGTCGTTCGTCGCCTCGCCTCGTGCGACCGCCTTTTCGTGGCGAACCTGAGCGCCGATGCCGAAGACGTCGGCCACGGCCTCACCGAGGCTTTCGGAGGCGATCTGGGTGTCGTTGAGGATGCGGGTGTGTTCGTCGGACGGCACAGCCCTGAGGTTTTCGGGGCTGGCGACGCGCACGATGATGCGGCAGTCATGCTTGAGTTCGCGCGCGGCCGCAAAGACGGTCTTGTTGAGGACCATGTCGGAGGACGGCAGCACGAGGACCTCGGCATCGACGAGATGGCCCTGGACGAGGAGCGCGGGGTCGGACGGATTGCCGACGATGGCCGAACCATGCTTGTAGGAGTCGACGACCGCGGCGGTCGTGTCGCTCATCACGAAGCAGGTGAAGTCGATGCCGCGGGCCTCGAGCCTCGGCAGGAGCGCGAGTACGACCTCGTTGACGCCCGCGATGAGCACGTGCCCCTTGATGGTCTTGGGCTCGACGGAGGCGAGCGGCGAGACGCGTTCGGCCATGCGCGCAAAGAACGGACGGCGGGAGACGAGGAGGTTCCTCACGTGCGGGATGGCAGTGAACATCAGCGGATTGAGCGCGATCGTCAGAATCGAGGCTGCCACGACGATGCTCATCGTGCCCGGCGTCGCGATCCCGAGCGCAATGCCCTGGCCGCAGAGAATGAAGGAGAATTCACCGAGCTGCGAGACGCAGGCGCCCATGACGAGGGCCGTGTCGAGCGGCCAGCCCAGAAGCAGCACGAGCGCGGCCGTCACGCTGCTCGTGATGCACATGATGATGAGCATCACGGCGATCACGGCCCAGGGTTCGTTCACGAAGACGTACGGGTCGAGCATGAGGCCCACGGAGATGAAGAACAGCACCGAAAACGCGTCCTGCAACGGCAGGCAGTTGCGGGCCGCACGGTGCGCAAAGCTAGACTCGCGCATCACCATGCCTGCGAAGAAGGCGCCCAGAGCGTAGCTCACGTTGAAGATCGCACCCGCGCCGTAGGCGATCCCGATGGCGATCGCAAGCACGCAGAGCGTGAAGAGCTCGCGGGAACCCGAGAGCGCCACGCGCTGGAGAATCCACGGGAAGAGACGCTTGCCGACGATGAGCATGCCGGCCACGAACACCGCGACGCCGAGCAGCGTCTTGGAGAGCGAGATGACGATGAGCCTCGGATCAACGGGCCCCTCGCCCTGCGTCACCTGCGCGACGAGCGGCAGGCACACCATGATGAAGACGGTGACGAGGTCCTGCACGACGAGCCAGCCGATGGCGACCTGGCCGCTCGGCGTGACGGAAAGCTTGCGAAGCTCAAGGGCCTTCATCACGACGACGGTCGATGCACAGGAGAGCGTCATGCCGAAGACGATCGCATTGGGAAGCGCCCAGTCCCAGGCAAGGAGCGCGACGGCCGTGCCGGCGGCGCCCGATGCGGCCATCTGCAGCATCGCGCCCGTGACGGCCACGCCCTTGACCTTCACGAGGTCGGCGACCGAGAAATGCAGGCCCACGCCGAACATCAGGAGCATCACGCCGATTTCGGCGAACTGCTCCGTGACGACGCGGTCGACGTTGGGAAGGAGCGGGAAGAGGCCCACGGACACGCCCGCGATGATGTAGCCCACAAGCGTGGGGGTCTTCAGGAAGCGCTCTGCAAGCCACCCGAAAACAAGCGCAAGCCCGAAGCCCGTCACGAGCGTGGTGATGATGGAAAACTGATCGGTCAAGGCCGCTTCTCCTCTGGTCTGTCCAGTCTGGTCCGTTCCTCTCCGTTCCGCTGCGCGGGGCGGGCACTTTGCACGGAGGGAAAGCGTTTAAGTCTACTCTTCCAACGGGCACTCCGCCTCAGCGTCGTCCCGAAGCGACTCAGCGGGTTCGAAAGCTTGAAACGTGAATCCTCCCCGCCCAATTATTAATTGGACGGGGCTTCCCTGCCTTTTACCAGCAAGGACTGCCTGAGCACAGATAGCGGGCAAA
>OCPX01000975.1_pt1 | contig 24659 bp, 18 predicted proteins | sample 1538771 | NCBI WGS metagenome assembly OCPX01 (sample SAMN04571725, study PRJEB22368) | human gut metagenome | biome: human gut; material: stool | host: Homo sapiens | place: Luxembourg | collected 2012-11-01 | reverse complement strand
AGATCATGTTGGTAAAGGGCACCCGCTTGCTGTCGTCGGGCATGGAGTCGTTCAGGCTCTTGTCGTCGGACACGTCCAGAACGCCCTTGTTGATGCGATAGACGAACTGGGTCTTGTTGGTGAAGTTCACGTCCAGCTTGGGCCAGGAGGCCAGCCCGTCCCGGTCATAGAAGAACTCACAGGCGTAGATCTCCCGGAACTCCCGGGCGATGCCGCTGCCCTCGATGATCTCCCGCAGGCCGGAGGAGATGACATAGTGCTCCACCTGCACCCCCTGGCTGCGGCCGAAGGCGTTGATGCGGCCGAACCAATCCGCCACCCCGGGGAACAGCTCCAGGCTGTGGCCGCAGCGCACCAGAAACTCCCGGTCCAGCCGGATGTTCTGGGTCCGGCACTCGGCGATCATGGTGTACATATACGCCAGAAGGCCGTCCATGCGGTTCTCCCGGCCGAAATCGTTGGCCTTTTTCCAAAACTCCGCCGGGGTATAGCCCAGAGCCGGGATAAAGGCGTAGTCCTCCATATCCGTGGTGCACAGGGTCTTGTCAAAGTCATACAGCAGGGCCACGATGGGCGTCATACTGCCACCTCCTTGCAGATAAGGCAAAAGCGGCCGCCGGGCCGCTTTTGACAGAATGATTCACCGCCGGTCGCCGCCGTTGTAGTTGCGGCCAAACTGCAGGTCCTCCAGATTCAGCTTGAAATCCAGGGGGAAGGGAGACTCCTCCTCTTTCTTCTCCTGAAACTCCGGCTGCGGCTCCGGTTCGGCGGCAGACTCCGGCTGGGGGGCCTCCTCCTGGGAAACAGGCTCCGCGTCCGCCACGGGCACGGCGTTCTCCTCCGGGGCGGGCAGGGTCACCGCCTCGTTCTCCGGCTCCTGGTCCTCCTGCTCCGGGGCATTGCGCTCCGGCAGAGAATCCAGAAACGCCAGCTGCTGGGCGCACAGGTCCCGGCTGCGCTGGATGAAGTCCTCCGTCTCGCTCTGGGCCGTTGCCAGCTTCTCCCAGGAATCCCGGATCTCCTGCTGGAGCTGCCGGGCCTGGACATCCGCCTCGCCCCGGGCGTCTGCAAGGATCTGCTCCGCCTGGGCCTGGGCATCGGCGATGGTTTTTTCTTTTTCCGCCTGGGCGTCGGCCACCATCTGGGCCGCCATCTTCTGGGCCGCCAGCAGGGTGGAACGCATGGCGTCCTCGGTGGCCCGGTATTCCTCCACCTTTTCCGCCAGCATCTTCAGCTTGGCCTTCAGGGTGGTGTTGTCCTTATACAGGGCGGTATAATCCTCCGTCAGACCGTCCAGAAACTCGTCCACGGCGGTCATGTTATAGCCGCTGGTCAGGCCGGTGGACTTGGGAAAGGTTTTTTCGGAAACTTCCTGGGGTGTGTACATGCTCTATCCCTCCGTATTCTCTCTCGGTCCGTCACATATACAGGCCGCTGTTTTCCAGTCCGTCGATCAGGTCCCCCATCAGGTCCACCGAATAGGGGGTGACGATATAGGTCTTGGCCGCCACGCGCTTGACGTTGCCGCTGGTGGCGTAGGCCACGCCGGACACGAAGTCCAGCAGACGCCGGGCGATATCCGGGTCGGTGTTCTCCATATTCATCACCACCGTGCGCTTTTCCATCAGATGGTCAGCGATGGTGTTGGCATCCTCGTCAAACTTCACCGGCTTCATCAGCACCACCTTCAGCTGCCCGGCGGAGTTGATGTTCACCACCTTGCTGCGGCGGTCGTCGCTGCGGCGCTCCTCGTCCCGGCGGGGACGCTCCGGGCGCTCCTCCTCCTGATACTCCTCCGGTTCATCCTCCTCGTCATAGGGGTGGATAAACTTTCTGAACTCGTCCTTCAGGCTCATATGCGTCCCTCCTGCTCTTTATTTCGTATAGTCCCGCGCGCCGAAGATCGCCGTGCCCACCCGGATCATGTTGCTGCCGCACCGGATGGCGTCGGCGAAGTCGCCGCTCATGCCCATTGAGAGATATTCCATCTTATTATCGTATATTTTTGCATTGATGTCAACATATAACCAACGCATTTTCTCGAAATATGCCAAATTTCCGTGGGGCTCCGCCGCCACCGGGGGGATGGTCATCAGTCCCCGCACCTGCACATGGGGCAGGGCCCGGGCCATCTCCGCCGCAGCGTGGATCTGATCCGGGGAAAAGCCGCTTTTGGCGGCCTCGCCGCCGATGTTCACCTCCAGCAGGATATCCTGGCAGAGCTCCAGTCTTCCGGCGGCCTTTTCGATCTCCTGCAAAAGCTCCGCGCTGCCCACAGACTGGATCAGATCGGCCTTGCCCACCACCTGGCGGACCTTGTTGCGCTGCAAATGGCCGATAAAGTGCAGGGGACGGCCCTCATAGGCGTTTTCCGCCAGCTTGGCGGTCATCTCCTGGACCCGGTTTTCCCCCAGGGCGTCAATACCGGCGGCAATGGCCTCCTGGCAGGCGGCAGCGTCGTTCATTTTGCTGGCGCCCACCAGGATGATGTCGGCGCCGGTGCGGCCGGTCTCCCGGGCCGCCTGGTCCATCTGCTGCCGGACGGCGGCAATGTTCTCCGCAATAGACATAGTGAAAGCCTTCCTTTCCCGTATTAATCTCCTGTCAATATCTGTGAGCCGTCCAGGGTGACGCCGGTCATGATGACCTCGTCCCCGGGACGCAGGGTGTCCAGTCCGTCGGTGTTCTGGGGCACCGACACCAGCACATAGTCATCTCCCTGGTACACCATGTCCACCGGCTTGAACCGGGAGAAGCTGCCCTGGGCGCAGTAAACCCCCAGGGTCCCGTCCTCCTGCTGCCGCAGGCACACGGAGGGCAGGCGCAGCCCGGTGTAGCTGTGGAGCACGATCTGGGCCGTCTGATGCCGCAGCTGGGTGGTCTCCGCCAGATACTCCCGGCAGGCCAGCACCACCACGCACCGGCCGTCCTCCGCCGGGCTGACGGAGTGGACCGTGGCGGCGATGTCGTCGGTGATGCCTTTGGTCAGCCGCAGGGACACGCTGCCGCAGCCGGCGATGCGCTGGGCCTCCTCCTGGGTGACGGCGGCGGCATAGTACCAGGTGTTGCCGTAGATGAGCTTGCCCACGTTGGCAGTGTTCTCCCCGGCGGTGAGCTTGTCCAGGGCGCTGGGGGTCAGGTCATCCAGCCCCGCCGGGGTCAGCACGGACTCGTATCCGTCGCACACGGCGGAATAGGTCCCCGCCCGGGGGGCGGTGATGTTGGCCGCCCCGGTGAGCCCCGCCTGCAAAGAGTCGATCTCGTCCTGCACGGCGGTGATCTCGGCCTTGATCTCCTGGCTGGAGGTGTAGGCCCGGCTGCGCTTGACGATGGCAGCCTTCAGCTGGGACAGGTCGCCGGAGGCGGCGGTATAGTCCCCGCCGGTGAGGTTCTTCCGCAGGGCTATGATGTCGTCGGAGATGGAGCCGTCCAGCTTCAGGGCGGCGTCGGGGTTCAGGTAGGAGGACAGGGCATACTCCAGCTGCTCCAGCTGAAGCCGCTTGGCCTGGATCTGGGCCACGGCCTCCAGGGCCCCGGGGCTGTCATAGGTGGCGGCGATGACCTGGCCCTGGCCCACCTTCTCCCCCTCCTCCCGGGTGGGACTCAGGGTCCCGGCGTCGGTGCGGAAGGTCTCCTCCTCCCGCACCAGCCAGCCGGAGGCCTCCACGGCGTCCTCCGTGGTGCTGGTATACACCCGGGTGGTGGCGTAGGGGTTCGTCAGATACCGCACCCCCTGGACCAGGAAATAGAACACCACCGCCGCCGCCAGGGCAGCGGACAGAATCTTGAATACGCGGGTGGATTTCATAACGTACCTCCTTTTGTGGTGTGGTATCGGGGTGTTTATGGCGGCAGGGCACACGGGCCCTGCCCTACAGGATTTTGCACGGCCTGGGGTTGGTTATGTCTGCGTAGGGGCGCGGGCTCTGCCCCGCCCATCGGGCCGGTGCTCCCGGGCAGGGTAGAACCCTGCCTCTACAGGCGATTCCCGGGAATCCATTCATTTCGTAGGGCGGGGCCCATGTGCCCCGCCGCCGGTCAGGTCTGCGCCTCCGACGGCAGGCATGGGTCGTACAGGGCCACCGGGTGCAACGGGACAATCGTGTAGATATAGCGTGCTTATAGATCACCTGCTGCCTGTTGCCCAGATGCCGCGGGGCGGCATCCGGGGCCCCGTGATTTTATTCCGCACGGGCGAAGTGAATCCGCCCGTGCCCAAGGTTTTGCCCGGGGCAAAACGCTTGACGGCCTTCCGGCCGGGGCGCTATTGCGCCTCCGACGGCAGGCATGGGTCATACAGGGCCACCGGGTGCAGCGGGACAATCGTAGATATAGCGTGCTTGTAGATCACCTGCTGCCTGCCGTCGGTGTCCAGCACCACGGTGAAGCTGTCGAAGCCGGTGACGCTGCCCCGCATCTGGAAACCGTTCATCAGAAACACGGTCACAGGCAGGCTCTGCTTGCGGACTTTGGTCAAAAAGATGTCCTGAAGGTTGTTTTTCTGCATAACGAATGCTCCTTTTCTCTTTGTGCGGACGGCTGTCCGCCTGCCCTTATCCTAAGCCATGGGCTGTGAGAAAATCTGTCGCATTCTGGAGAGCCGCCGGGAAATCCGGCTCCTTGTCCCAGTAGATCCAGTGGATCGCCGGGTTCCGCCGCAGCCAGGTCAGCTGCCGCTTGGCATATTGGCGGGAGCGGAGCTTGACCTGCTCCGCCGTGGCCGTGCCGTCGGCCACCGCCAGGAACTGCTTGTATCCGATGGCCTGCAGGGCCGTGGCGTCCCGGGGAAGGCCCCCGTCCAGAAGCGCCTGCACCTCCTGCAAAAGCCCCCGGCGGACCATCTCGTCCACCCGGCGGTCGATGCGCTCCCGCAGGTCCTCCCGGTCCCGGAAGCTCAGCCCGATATACACCGCCTCGTACCGGTCCGGACGCTGCCGGCCCCGCCTGTCCCGCCGGGACATGGGCTCCCCGGTCTCCTCATATACCTCCAGGGCCCGGAGAATGCGCTTTTCGTCCCGCAGGTGCAGCCGCGCCGCCGTCTCCGGGTCCACGGCCTCCAGCCGCCGCAGCATCTCCTGAGGCCCCAGCTCCCGCAGCTCCTGCTGAAGCCGCAGACGGGTCTGCCCCCCCTGGCAGCCGGGGGCGAAGTCGTCTCCCCGGATCAGGGCGTCCAGGTACAGGCCCGTGCCACCGGCCAGCACCGGGAGCTTTCCCCGGCTGAGGATATCCCGGATGCAGGCGTCCGCCGCCTGGCAGAACCGGGCCGCAGACCACTGCTCCGCCGGGTCCGCCACGGCGATCATGTGATGGGGGACCCCCTCCATCTCCTCCGCCGTGGGGGCGGCGGTGCCGATGGTCATGCCCCGGTAGATCTGCATGGAGTCCACGGACACCACCTCGCCGTTCAGCCGCCGGGCCAGGGCCACGGCCATTTTCGTTTTTCCGCTGGCGGTGGGACCCACCACGCACAGAACGGTCATAGGCGGCTCCTTTCCCGGGCTGTCACGCCCGCTTGAACATCTTCTCCACCTGGTATTTGCTGAGCTTCACCGCCACCGGGCGGCCATGGGGGCAATACTGGATCTCCCCGGACTGGACCCGGTCCACCAGACGCCGCAGCTCGGCGGGGTCGGTGTGCATCCCGGCCTTGATGGCGGATTTGCAGGCCATGGTGGACAGCAGGCTGTCCCGGGCCGCGTCCGGGTCCGCCCGGTTCAGCCGCAAGTCCTCCGCCAGCTCCTCCAGGGCCCCGGCGGGGTCGTCGATATCGCCGGGTACCTCCCGCACCAGCACCGCGCCGCCGAAATCCTCGCACCGGAAGCCATACCGCTCCAGCAGCGGCAGCTGCTCCAGCACCGCCGCGCAGTCCTCCGGCGGCAGCTCCACCGCCAACGGCTCCAGCAGGGTCTGGGTCATCACCGGCTCCGCGGCGGCCTTCAGCGCGTCAAACCGCACCCGCTCATGGGCGGCGTGCTTGTCGATAAGCCACACGTTCTCCTCCTCGTCCTCGCAGATGATATAGGTCCGCAGCACCTCCCCGGCGATGCGCCAGGGGGCCTCATGCGGCGGCTCCAGGGTCACCTGCTCCGGCAGGGATACCGTCTCCTGCACAGGCGGTTCCTCCCGCACAGGCGCCGGTTCCTGCGGCTCTGCCGCAGGGGCCGGGGACGGCGGGGTGATGTGATAGCTGACGCCGGGCCGGGCCGTGGGGGCCGTGAAGGCCTTCCCCGGCTCCGGGGCCACGTCCCGCACCGCCAGGACCGGCTGTTCCGCCGGGTGCACCGGCCGGGCCGGGGCGGCGGGCCGGGCAGTATAGCTGCCCAGCGGCGGCTTCTCCGGCTGGGGCTTCTGCTGCTGCCGGAACTCCTGGGCGGTCATGGTCCGGTAAAAGGGCTTTTCCTCCTGCCGGGCGGGCTGTTCCGCCCGGTTCAGGGCGTCCATGACGGTATAGTACACCGCGTCAAAGGCGGTTTTGTCGGATACGAATTTCACCACGGTCTTGGCCGGGTGCACGTTCACGTCCACCCGGTCCTCCGGCAGGGTCAGATGCAGCACGCAGCCGGGGAACTTCCCCTTCAGCAGGCGGTTGCGGTACGCCTCCTCCAGGGCCGCCGACAGCAGCTGGCTTTTCACGAACCGGCCGTTGACGAAGAACAGCTGGCGGCCCCGGGTGCCGTGGCCGTTCAGGGGCCGGGTCACATAGCCCGACACCTGCACGTCGCCGCCGCAGCCCCGGACCTCCTGCAGGCCCATGGCGAAGTCCCGGCCCATGGCCGCGTATACGGCGGACAGCAGCTGCCCGTCGCCGGGGGTGTGGAGCACCTCGGCCCCGTCCCGCAGCAGCTTGAAGGACACCTCCGGATGGCTCAGGGCCAGGTGCTGGACGATGCCCGCCACGGCGGCTCCCTCGGCGCTGTCCTTTTTCATGAATTTCATCCGGGCGGGGGTGTTGTAAAACAGGTCCCGCACGCAGATGGTGGTGCCCTCCGGGCACCCGATCTCCTCCACCTGGCCCGGCACGCCCCCCTCCAGATGCAGGGAGGCCCCGGTCTGGGCCCCGGTCTGGCGGGTCAGGATATCCACCCGGGACACGGCGGAGATGGCCGCCAGGGCCTCCCCCCGGAAGCCCAGGGTGCCGATGGCGGCCAGGTCCCCGGCGGTGCGCAGCTTGCTGGTGGCATGGCGCAGAAACGCCGTGGGCAGCTGCTGGGGCGCGATGCCGCAGCCGTTGTCCGTCATCCGCAGATAGGTCAGGCCCCCGTGCTGCACCTCCGCCACAATGGCGGTGGCCCCGGCGTCCAGGGCGTTTTCCAGCAGCTCCTTGGCCACGCTGGCGGGCCGCTCCACCACCTCGCCGGCGGCGATCAGGTCCGCCACGTGCCGGGGCAAGCATTGAATATCAGGCATAGCGTTGTCCTTTCGTGTTACGTCAGCTTCTTTTTCAGCTCATACAGCAGCTGCAGGGCCTCCAGGGGCGTCAGGGAGTCCACCTGGGCCCGGCGCAGCCGGTCGATGACCTCCCCCTCGGCCACGGCGGCAAAGGACACCTGGTCCTCCCGGGGAGCGGGGGCTGCCGCCGGGTGGCCGGACTCCTCCTCCAGCTGCCGGAGGATCTTTCTGGCCCGGGACACCACCGCCTCCGGCAGGCCCGCCAGCTTGGCCACCTCGATGCCGTAGCTGCGGTCCGCGCCGCCGGGGACGATCTTCCTCAGGAACACGATCTCCTCCCCCCGGGTGCGGACGGCGATGTTATAGTTCTTCACGCCGGGAAGGGTCCCCTCCATGGCGGTCAGCTCGTGATAGTGGGTGGCAAACAGGGTCTTGGCCCCCAGGCGCTTGGGGTCGGCGCAGTATTCCAGCACCGCCCGGGCGATGCTCATGCCGTCGAAGGTGGAGGTGCCCCGGCCGATCTCGTCCAGGATCAGCAGGCTGTCGGCGGTGGCGGTGCGCAGAATGTCGCTGACCTCCGTCATCTCCACCATAAAGGTGGACTGTCCCGCCGACAGGTCGTCGGAGGCCCCGATGCGGGTGAAGATCCGGTCCACGATGCCAAGCCTTGCGGCCTTGGCCGGGACAAAGGACCCGATCTGGGCCATGAGCACCATCAGCGCCACCTGGCGCATATAGGTGGACTTGCCCGCCATGTTGGGGCCGGTGATGATGGACACCCGGTCCTCGCTGCGGCCCATATAGGTGTCGTTGGGCACAAACAGGGCGTCAGGCCGCATGGCCTCCACCACCGGGTGGCGTCCCTGGTGGATTTCGATGACCCCGGACTCGTCCACCGCCGGGCAGCAGTAGTTGTTCTTCACTGCCACCGCCGCCAGGGAGCACAGGCAGTCCGCCTCCGCCACGGCGGCGGCCGTGGCCTGGATCCGGGCCACATGGCCGCTCAGCTCCTGCCGCAGGCGGGTGAACAGCTCATATTCCAGGGCCGATACCCGGTCCGAGGCGGACAGGATGTCGTGCTCCAGGTCCTTCAGCTCCTGGGTAATATAGCGCTCGCCGTTGACCAGGGTCTGCTTGCGGATGTATGTCTCGGGCACCTGGTCCTTGAAGGAGTTGGACACCTCGATGTAATAGCCGAATACCTTGTTGTACCCGATCTTCAGGGTGCGGATGCCGGTTTTCTCCTTTTCGGCGGCCTCCATAGAGGCGATGATGCCCTTGCCGCCATGTAGAATGCCCCGCAGACGGTCCACCTCCGGGTCGAAGCCCTCCCGGATGAACTCCCCCTCCCGGACGGAGAAGGGGGGATCGTCGCACAGGGTGCGGCCGATGAGGTCCGTCAGGTCCTCCAGGGGGTCCAGCTGGGCCAGCTCCCCCAGGCGGCCCCGGTCAAAGGCCGACAGCAGCTCCTTCACATGGGGCAGCCGGGCCATGGCGTTTTTCAGGGATACCACGTCCCGGCCCCCGGCGGTGCCGTATACGATGCGGCCCACCAGGCGCTCCATGTCGCCGATGCCCGTCAGGGCCAGGGCCAGCTCCTCCCGGGTCATGGTGTGGTCCACCAGCTGGCCCACGGCGCCGCTGCGGCGGGTGATGGCCGTTACGGACAGCAGGGGCCGCTCCAGCCAGCTGCGGAGCATCCGCCCGCCCATGGGGGTCTTGGTCTTGTCCAGCACCCAGAGGAGGCTCCCCTTCTTCTCCTTGCTGCGCAGGGTCTCCGTCAGCTCCAGGTTCCGCCGGGCCGTCAGGTCCAGCTCCATGAACTGCCCCTGCTGGTAATAGTCCAGGTCGTCCACATGGCGCAGGTCGGTTTTCTGCGTCTCGTGGAGATAGCCCAGCAGGGCTCCCAGCGACAGCGCCGCGGCGGGGTTCCCCTTGGGCAGGCGTCCGGCGGCCTCGTCGCCGAACTGGGTGCGGACGGTCCTTTCCGCCTCCTGCAATTGAAAGCGCCCGGCAGGCAGCCGCTCCACATGGCAGTGGAGCTTATCCTGCATCAGACTCAGCAGCGGCCCGCAGTCGTAGGCCGCCTGGTTCACCACCGCCTCCGCCGGGGAAAACCGCCCCAGCTCGTTGAGCAGGTGCTCCGCCCGGTCCGGACCCTGGAAGGCGGTGACGTGGGTCTTGCCAGTGGAGATGTCGCACACGCTGAAGCCCGCGCAGGTGTCGTCCAGATACAGCCCCGCGCAGAAGTTGGAGCGTCCCTCCTCCAGGCAGGCCGCGTCAATGACCGTGCCGGGGGTCACCACCCGGATGATGTCCCGGTCCACCAGCCCCTTGGCCGTGGCAGGGTCCTCGGTCTGCTCGCAGATGGCTACCTTGTAGCCCTTGGCGATGAGCCGGGCGATATACGCGTCCGAGGCGTGATAGGGGATCCCGCACATGGGGATCTTCTCCTCGAAGCTCTTGTTCTTGTCCTTATCCCGGGTGGTCAGGGTCAGGTCCAGCTCCTTGGACGCCTTCCGGGCGTCGTCGCCGAACATCTCGTAAAAATCTCCCAGCCGGAAAAACAGGATGGCGTCCTGATTCTGTTCCTTAATCTGCAGATACTGCTTCATCATGGGGGTCAGCTCTGCCATGGTTTCACCCGCGCTTTCTGCCGCATAGGCGGCTGATCTGTCGAATGGTGGTGGAAAACATTGTTGAAAAGTGCAAAACTTATTGTTCTATGGGGCATATGCCCGCTTCGCGGCGTTGGCCGTGGTATCTTATGCATCAAAAGAACAACGTTCTTTTGATGCAGGAAGCATCTCCCCGAACAGGGCCCAGGTGTTGCTGTCGGTGATCTTCACGTCCCGATACTGGCCCAGGGCGGACTTGTCCCCCACCAGGTGCACCAGCCGTCCCCCCGCCGTCCGGGCGGACAGGGGCCACCGGGTGTCGTCGGTTTCGCCGTCCACCAGCACCCGCAGGGTCCGGCCCACATACCCGGCGTGGAGCCGGGCAGAAATCTCGTTCTGGGTGCTGCACAGCATATCGAACCATTTCTGCTTCTCCGCCCGGGGCACCGGATCGTCCATTTTGGCCGCCGGGGTACCGGGCCGGGGAGAGAAGATGAAGGTGAACAGGGCGTCGAACTCCACCTGCCGCACCAGGTCCACCGTCTCCATGGCCTCGGCCTCCGTCTCGCCAGGGAAGCCGATGATCACGTCCGACGTCAGCACCAGGTCCGGCATGACCTTCCGGGCATAGCCGATCAGGTCCAGGTATTTCGCCCGGTCATAGGGGCGGTTCATGGCCCGCAGCACCCGGTCGCTGCCGGACTGCACCGGCAGGTGCAGCTGGTGGGCCACATGGCGGCTCTGGGCCATGGTGTCAAACAGCTTATAGCTGGCGTCCTTGGGCTGGGACGACATGAAGCGGATCAGGTAGTCGCCGTCGATCTTGTCCAGCTCCCGCAGCAGGTCCGCAAAGTCCCAGGGCTCCGGCAGGTCCTTTCCGTAGGAGTTCACGTTCTGGCCCAGCAGGGTGATCTCCTTGAAGCCCTCCGCCGCCAGCTGGCGGACCTCCTCCACGATCTTCTCCGGGGCGCGGCTGCGCTCCCGGCCCCGGACATAGGGGACGATGCAGTACGAGCAGAAGTTGTTGCACCCATACATGATGGACACCCACGCCCGGACCCGGCCCTCCCGGACCACGGGCATCCCCTCGGCAATGGAGCCGTGCTCGTTCTCCACGGAGAACACCCGGCCCCGGCGGGTATACACCTGATACAGAAGTTCCGGGAACTTCCACAGGGCCTGGGGCCCGAACACCAGGTCCACATGGCGATAGCTGGTCCGGACCTTCTCCGCCACCTCCGGCCGCTGGGCCATGCAGCCGCACAGGCAGATGATCTGCTCCGGGTTCTGCTTCTTGGTGTGGGTCAGGGCGCCCAGGGTGCCGTATACCCGCTTTTCCGCATGGTCCCGGATGGCGCAGGTGTTCATCACCACAATGTCCGCCCGGGCGGCATCGTCGGTGAACTCGCACCCCATGTCCCGCAGCATCCCCAGGATATGCTGGCTGTCGGCCACGTTCTGCTGGCACCCGAAGGTGTCCACCAGAGCCAGAGGCGTCCGGCCCCGGGCCTGGTGCATGGCGTGGATTTTTTCGGTAAATTCCCGCTGGCGGGCCATCTGCCCGTCGTCGAGAAGCACTTGCTTTCTGTCCAATGGAAACCTCCCAGCCGCCCCGTGTCGTGAAAAAGGCGGCACTTCCCTAATTTAATAATTTATCATACCACATTTTCCGGCCTGATACAAGAAAGCCCGCCGGGAAAAATGGCGAAAAATTTGTGTCCCGGGCGCTTTATCTTGTCCATGGAATATGGTATACTGGATAAAATATCGAAAAAACGAGGACATCGCACCATGAGAGACAACGAAACCAGATGGCCCGCCCCCCAGGCGGAGGCCGACGGCCTCATCGAGGGCCGCAACGCTGTGATCGAGGCCCTGCGGGCCGGAACGGCCATTGACAAGATCTATCTGGCCAAGGGCGAGACGGACAAGACCCTGGGCCATATCGCCTCCCGGGCCCGGGAGGCCGGTGTGGTGGTGGCGGACCGGCGGAAGCTGGACGCCATGAGCCGCACCCACTCCCACCAGGGGGTCATCGCCCTGGCCGCCGTCCGGGAATACGTCAGCGTCCAGAGCATCCTGGATGCCGCCGCCGCCAAGGGGGAGCCGCCTCTGCTGGTGGTGTGCGACGAGATATCCGACCCCCACAACCTGGGGGCCATCCTCCGCACCGCCGAGTGCGCCGGGGCCCACGGGCTCATCATCCCCAAGCGCCGCTCCGCCGGGCTCACCGCCATCGTGGGGAAAACCTCCGCCGGGGCCGTCAGCTATCTGCCGGTGGCCCGGGTGGCCAACCTGACCTCCGTCCTGAAGGACCTGAAAAAACAGGGGGTCTGGATCTTCGGCACCGCCGCCGGAGCCTCCACCAACCTGTACAGCGCCGATCTCAAGGGCCCGGCGGCCATTGTCATCGGCTCCGAGGGAGATGGCATGAGCCGCCTGGTGGCGGAAAACTGCGATTTCCTGGTCAGCATCCCCATGAAGGGGCATATTTCCTCCCTGAACGCGTCGGCGGCCGCCGCCATCCTGCTGTATGAGGCCGTGCGCCAGCGCCGGGGATAACAACGAGGGATCACCATGCGTAACGAAGACATGCGGCCCACGCCGCCGGAGATGGACTTCACCATAGACGACATTCTGGACGAATTCGGCTCGGGTGGGTCCCGAAGGGAGCCGGAGCCGGCCCCCGAACCGGAGCCCATCCCCGAACCCGAACCGGTCTCCGAACCGGAGCCTGAGCCGGAGCCGGCCCCCGAACCGGAACAAGAGCCGGAACAAGAACCACAACCAGAACCTGAACCGGAACCGGAGCCTGTTCCGGAGCCGGAGTATCGCCCGGACGACGAACCGCCCCGGGAGAACCCCCTGGACCGGCTGCGCCGCCGCTTCCGGCAGCGGCAGGAGGACCCGGACGAGCCCCAGGCCGTTCCGGAGGAGGACGACGAGGACGGCGTCCTGCCGGAGCGGGTGCCTTTGAGGGAGCGCCTGTCCGCCGCCGCCCAGTGGGTCCGGGACCGCATCCCCGCCCGGGACCTGGAAAACCCGGACGACGCCCCGGAGGAGCCGCCGGAGCCGGAGCCCACCATGGACGACGCCGCCCGGGAGCAGAAGTGGCAGTGCGCCCGGCTGCACCGGCAGCGTCTGCTGCTGACGGCGCCCACCCTGCTGGCCATAGCCGTGGCCGTCATCGACGGGCTGGACCTGCTGTCCCAGGGGTGGTATGACCACGTCTGGCTGCGCTGCGGCATACCAGCGGGGCTGCTGGCCCTGTGCCTGCTGCTGAGCACCCGACTGTGGCACGAGGCAGGGGAGAGCCTGGGCCATGGGCGCGTCACCGCCCCGGCGGCGGCGCTGGTGTGCGGCCTGGCAGCCCTGGCGGACAGCGCCCAGTGCCTGTTTCTGGGGCAATGCCCGAATCTGCCCTTTGCCGCCCCGGCGGCGGCGTTGCTGTATCTGTGCGCCTGCGGCCAATATCGCGCCGCCCGGGCCCGGTATGACAGCTTCCGCCTGGCCCAGCTGGGTGGCACGCCGCCGTATGTGGCCTCCGTCACCGCCGCCGGAGCCTGCAAGCAGCAGGGGCGTCTGGAGGGCTTTTACCGCATGTGGCAGTCCCCGGACCCCGCCGCCCGGTGGCAGCCCATTCTGACGCCGCTGTACCTGGCCCTGGCCACGGTGCTGGCCCTGGTGGCAGCCCTCAGCGGGCACCAGATGAACCGCTTCCTCTGGCTGTGGTCGGCGCTGCTGTCGGCCACGGTACCCCTGTCCCTGCCCCTGTCCGGGACGCTGCCCCTGTCCCTGCTGTGCCGCCGCCTGCACAAAAGCGGCTGCGCCGTGGCGGGCTGGAGGGGGGCCCGGGCCATTACCGCCGCCCGCCGGGTGGTGGTCACGGACGAGGACCTGTTCCCGGCCGGGGTCCTGTCCCTGCACGGCAAGGAGAAGAACGAGCCCTCCGCCGCCCTGGGTACGGTGGAGCTTAACGGCCTGAAGGTATACGATCAGGAGATCGGCGAGGCCCTGGCCTATGCCGAGGCCCTGTGCCGGGCCGCCGGAAGCCAGCTGACGCCCCTGCTGCTGCAGCTGATGGACGGCCAGGTCAGCTTCCGATACGACGCCCACGACCTGCACTATTACGAGGACGGCGGCATCGACTGCACCATCCGGGGGGCCACGGTGGCCATGGGCAGCGCCTATTTCATGAAAAAGCGCCGCATCGCCCTGCCCCGGGACCTGAAAATGGAAACCGGTGTTTTCATGACGGTGGACGGCCGCCTGGCGGCCATCTTCGCGGTGAAGTACCTGCCCTCCCGGAACGTGGAGTGGGCCCTGCGGGCCCTGCGCCGGAACCGGGTGACCCCGGTGCTGGCCACCCGGGGCGTCAACATCACCCCCAATCTGCTGAAGCGGAAATTCCGCCTGAACGCCCGGCCCATTTACCCGGGGGTGGCCACCCGGCTGGCCCTGGCGGACCTGACCGCCCAGCCCGGGGAGACCCCCAACGCCTTGATCTATCGGGACGGCCTGCTGCCTATGGCGGAAACCGTCATCGGCAGCCAGCGGATGTGTCAGGCGGTGCGCTGGTCCACCGTCCTCAGCTGGATCGGCGGCCTGTGCGGCCTGGTGCTGTCGTACTATCTGACCACCGCCGGCGATTTCGCCGCCCTGTCGCCGCTGTACATGCTGGCCTTCCTGGTTCTGCTGCTGCTCCCCACCCTGCTGCTGTCGGGGCTGGTGAAGTATTACTAATACTTGTCCAAAATGCGCGAAACCTGCGGGCGGCAAACTCTGCGAGACCTTTTTAATAAGCAAAAAACTTCCCCTGCCTATGGCAGGGGAAGTTTTTGCGTTGTCTGGCAGGGGACCGGATCCCCTTGCTTTTGCGGGGTTACTGGAGCAGCAGCAGGCTGAACACCAGGGTGAACAGTGCCACCGTTTCGATAATACCGATGACAATGAAGTAGTTTGCCGTGCCCTTTCCGGTCTCGCCCAGTGCATCGGCGGAGGCGGCGGCAACCTTGCCCTGGAAGAAGGCGGACAGGCCGATGGCCAGGCCCGCGAAGATGCCGGTGAACATGGCCAGAGCCGCGTCACAGCCGCCCTCCACGGCGCTGCGGATGAAGTTCATCAGCAGGAAGCCATAGATGGTCTGGGTCAGAGGTGCGCCGGAGAAGGCCACCATGATGAAGGGAGCGGGCTTGCCGTTGGCGTAGCACTTTTTCCACGCGCCCACGGAGGCCTGAGCAGCAAAACCGGAACCGAACGCAGAGCCCATGGCGGACAGGCCCAGAGCGCACGCCATACCAATAAATTCGATATTCATAGTTGATCTCCTATCCGTTTATTTTTTGATTTTATCGTGCTTTTTAAAGGGATCGTAAGCAATACCGGCCCACTCCATACCCAGCTGACCGGAAAACTCCAGCAGGTTCAGGCGGACGCCGTGGACCACCACAGACAGCAGGCCCATGACGATGTTCAGCCCGTGACCGATCAGCAGGATCAGGACGGCGGCGATGACCAGGGGTCCCTTGAAGCCCAGGGCCATGTTGTTGAAGCTCTGAGCGATGGCCAGAGACGCCATGCCCACGGCAAACAGGCGGATGTAGCTCATGATGTTGCCGAAGGCGCTGATGGTGTTCAGGAACACCGTGAACGCGTCGCCCAGGCCCGCCTTCAGGCCCTGGCCGAAGCTCTTGTCCGGGGACATGCCGCCGAACAGCACCACCAGCAGGAAGCCCGCAATGACCACGCACGCAACAGGCATCAGGTTTACCTGCTGGCCGATGACCAGGTACAGCACCACGAAATACAGCGCGTCGATGGCGGCCAGCCACCCCAGGTCCGCCAGCCAGCTCAGGTCCTTCTCCCGGAGCTTGCGCCGGATGTTCATGACGCAGGCCAGCGACAGCTGCACCGTGCCCAGGATGAAGCAGAACTTCATGATGGCGTTCTGCTGGACAGTGGTGCTGACGCCGAAATACGCCGGGTAGTTGGCGAAGGTGGGGATCACCAGGCTCCGGAGCAAGGGCACGTCCATGGCCTGCTCCAGGCCGAACCAGGTGCCTGTCAGCGCGCCCCACACAATGGTGGCAATGGACAGCAGCCACAGCAGCTGCACCGCGGTGGACGCCTTCTTGCTTTTCAGGGTCATGACCAGGGCCGCCAGCAGGAACAGGCAGCCGTATCCGGCGTCGCCGATGATCATGGCAAAGAACAGGGTGAAGAAGCCCAGAAACCAGAAGGAAATGTCATACTCCCGGTAGCCGGGAACCACGCCCAGAATGTCGAACACCGGGATCATCAGCCGGGTGACCTTGTTGTACTTGACCTTGGTGGGGACCTTGTCGTCATCGGCGGCGGGGTCCTCCATGGCCCAGGCCCAGTGGGCCTGGGCGGCGGCCTTCTTGAAGCCCTCCACCTCCGCTGCCGGGATATAGCCGGTGAGCCACACCAGGCCGTCCTGACTCTGGGAGGTGTTGCTGACGGAGGAGTACTCGGCGGCGTTCTGGGTCTTGAGCATCTGGTCGTGGATGCTGGGCAGGTGCTTGGCGGCCTCGGTCAGGAAGGCCTGGCAGCTGCGAAGCCCCTGGTCGCAGTCGTCCCGCTCACGCCGCAGCTGACCCGCACCCTTATCGGGGATAGGGAACTCGGTGACGGGGTAGGTCCCCGGCAGGGGACCGATGGAGGCCAGGGTGGGCATTTTCCCCACCGGGGCCAGGCGGATGATCTTCACGTCCGGGTCCGCCGCAAGGGCGGCCATGGTCTTTTTATCCGTCCGGTAGACGTGGATGTCGAAGCCCTGGTCCTTCAGCTCCCGCAGCTCCTCCGGGGAGAAGTCGCCCCACTCGGCCAGCTTCTCCGCCGCCGCACCGGCGGCGGTTTTCTTCTCCTGCAGGGTCTTGCGGCGCTCCAGGCAGTCGGCCAGCTCCTTATAAAAAGGCTCAAAGTCCTTGTCGGACATGGGCGCGGTCTCCCGGCCCGGGCCGGCGTACTCCTGCAGGGCCATGTCCATCCGGGACAGCTCCGCAAAGCGCTCCAGATGCCGCTGGTCGGCGCTGGCCTTTTCGGCGAAGTGGACGATGCCCAGGGTCCGCAGCCGGTCCAGCAGGGCGGTTTTTTCCGATGCGGCCGCCACAATGTGGACGACCTTCATTTTTTCGATCATCCGCTCACCTCCTGCAGCTTCTTCTTGGCGATCTTGCCCCGCACCACGGCGGAGGTCTGCTGGTCGCCCAGGTAGATGCCGATGACCCGGATGTTCTCCTTGGCCTCGGGGATCTTGACCTTTTCAAACAGGTTCACCCGCTGGGCCGTGGAGCGCAGCTCCTGCTCCAGAAGCTCCACCTGGCGGCGGAGGGTCTTTTCCAGAGCGTCCAGCCGGGCGATCTCCCGCAGGCGCACGGCGGCGGTGTCCACCCACAGGGGATAGTCCGCCACGTCGTATTGGATCTCCTCAAAGCTCAGCTCCTGGAACACCGGAACGGTGACACCGGCGATGTTCTCCTGGCCGCACACCACATGGTGGGGGCGGATCAGGGTCTCCAGGCGCTTGTCCGCCGGGAAGCTGTCGTTTTCCGCGAAAACGGCCACCCAGTCGTCCAGTCCCGCCACGGCGGCCCGGCGCTGCTGCTCCACCTGCTCCAGCTGGGCCGTTACCTGCATCACCACGGACTGCAGCTGCTGCTTTTTCAGCTGCAGGGTGGGCAGATAGCGCTGAAACTGCTTCAGGCGGTCCTTCTGCACCTTCAATTCATTTTTGGTAAGTTTGACAGCCATAGGCGCACCCTCATTCCACGGCGGACCGCTTGGGCCATCTCTCCTGGATGAGGCTGGTTTTCAGGCCGGTTTCGTTGGGCTCGAAGCACTCGGCCAGGATCTCCCAGCCCAGGTCCAGCGCCTCCTCCAGCGGGATATTCACGCTCAGGTCCATCAGCTTCGTTTCAAACAGGTGCCCGTATTTCAGCAGCTTTTCGTCCCACTCGGACATCATGAAGCCCATGGACTTCTTTTCCAGACTCTCCTTATAGGCGCTGTACAGCCGGATCATGCCGTCCATCAGGGCCCGGTGGTCGCTTCTGGTCTTGTCGTTGACGTTCTGCTTCAGGCGGGACAGGGAGCCGAAGGGCTCAATGTGGCCGTTTTTCAGGTAATACTGGCCCTCGGTGATATAGCCGGTGTTGTCGGGCACCGGGTGGGTCACGTCGTCGCCGGGCATGGTGGTAACGCCCAGAATGGTGATGGAGCCCGCGCCCTCAAAGTCCACGGCCTTTTCATAGCGGGCGGCCAGGCAGCTGTACAGATCGCCCGGGTAGCCCCGGTTGGAGGGCACCTGCTCCATGGTGATGGCCATTTCCTTCTGGGCGTCGGCGTAGTTGGTCATATCCGTCAGCAGCACCAGCACGCGCTTTCCGGCCAGGGCGAACTGCTCCGCCACGGCCAGGGCCATATCGGGCACTAGGGTGCATTCCACGGTGGGGTCGGAGGCGGTGTGGATGAACATCACCGTGCGGCCCATGGCGCCGCTCTTTTCCAGGGTGTCCCGGAAGTACAGATAGTCGTCGTACTTCAGGCCCATGCCGCCCAGGACGATCACGTCCACCTGGGCCTGCATGGCGATGCGGGAGAGCAGCTGGTTATACGGCTCGCCGGATACGGAGAAGATGGGCAGCTTCTGGCTTTCCACCAGGGTGTTGAACACGTCGATCATGGGGATACCGGTGCGGATCAGCTTGTTGGGCACGATACGCCGGGACGGGTTCACGGAGGGGCCGCCGATGGGGATCATATTCTCCGTCAGGGCGGGGCCGTTGTCCCGGGGGACACCGGCGCCGTCGAAGATGCGGCCCAGCAGGTGGTCGGAGAAGGACACCATCATGGGGCGGCCCAGGAAACGGACCGGGTCCGTGGTGCTGACGCCCTGGGTGCCGCTGAACACCTGCAGCGTCACCAGGTCCTTGTCCAGCTTGATGACGTTGGCATAGCTGTCGCCCACCAGGGCCAGGTCGCCATTGCGGACGCCGGAGGCCCGGACCGTGACGACGTTGCCCACGATGGACTCAATTTTCGTGTAAACTTTCTGCATATTGACTCCCCTCTCAACCCGCTGCCTTGCTCAGGTAAAAGTCCTTGAGCCGCTTTTCCTGGGCCTCAAATTCCGGGGTGCGGAACACGGTGTTGTGCCAGTCCAGGAACTCCTGCCGGACCTGGTTGAAGAAGGCGCGGATCTCTTTTTTGTCGCTGAGTGCGAAATCCCGGGTCAGCACGTCATACAGCACGTTGAACTCGTGGATCTGACGGTCAGGGTCGCAGGCGGCGTCGATGGGATCGAAGGAGTTCTGCTGCAGATACACCGCATCCAGCAGCTCGCCCTTCTGGTATACGATATAGTCCTCGGCGGAGGTACCCTCCTCGCCGATGACCTTCATCATCTGGTTGATCTCGTTGCTGCGCTTAAGGATGCTGCGGGCCTGCTCCACCCGCTCCATATCCACCACGCCCCGGTACTTGGACCAGGAGTCGATGGGGTGGATGGCGGGGTATTTGCGGGCGTCGGACCGCTCACGGGACAGGCCGTGGAACGCGCCCACCACCTTCAGGGTGGCCTGGGTCACGGGCTCCTCGAAGTTGCCGCCGGCGGGGGACACGGTGCCGCCGATGGTGACGGAGGCGATCTTGCCGTTCTTCAGGCGGACCTTACCGGCCCGCTCATAGAAGGAGGCGATGACGGACTCCAGATAGGCGGGGAAGGCCTCCTCGCCGGGGATCTCCTCCAGACGGCCGCTCATCTCACGCATGGCCTGGGCCCAGCGGCTGGTGGAATCCGCCAGCAGCAGCACGTCCAGACCCATCTGGCGGTAATATTCCGCCATGGTGACGGCGGTGTACACCGACGCCTCACGGGCGGCCACGGGCATGGAGGAGGTGTTGCAGATGATGATGGTGCGCTCCATCAGGGAGCGGCCGGTGCGGGGGTCCACCAGCTCGGGGAACTCCTTCAGCACCTCCACCACCTCGCCGGCCCGCTCGCCGCAGGCCGCCACGATGACCACATCCACGTCGGCGTTCTTGGCCTCCATGTGCTGCAGAACGGTCTTGCCTGCGCCGAAGGGGCCGGGCACGCAGAAGGTGCCGCCCTTGGCCACCGGCAGGAAGGTGTCGATGGAGCGGAGCTTGGTCACCAGGGTCTCGTCCGGGCGCAGACGCTCCTCATAGCAGCGGATGGGCTGCTTCACGGGCCAGGAGAACACCATGGTCAGCTCCTTCTCCTCGCCGTTGTCGTTTTCCAGCACCGCCACGGTGTCCCGGACGTTGTACACGCCCTTTTCCCGGACGGATTTCACCCGCCAGCCCTGGTCCTTCAGGCCGAAGGGCACCATGATCAGGTGGGTGAACAGCCCCTCGGGCACGCTGCCCACGGCGTCGCCTGCGGTGACGTGGTCGCCGGGCTTCACCAGGGGGGTAAACTCCCAGTCCTTGTTGGGGATGGGGTCCAGATACACGCCCCGCTGCAGGAAGAAGCCGCACTGCTGCGCCAGCTCCGGCAGGGGATTCTGCAGGCCGTCGAACACCTGGGTCAGCAGGCCCGGGCCCAGCTCCACGCTCATCAGCTCGCCGGAAAGCTCCACCTTGTCGCCCACCTGGATGCCGTTGGTCATTTCATAGATCTGCATGCTGGCCGTGTCGCCGTTGACGCGGATGACCTCGCCCTTGAGCCGGTCATCGCCCACCAGGACATAGCCCACTTCATTCTTTCGGACGGAGCCGGAAAAGGTGGCTGCCACCAGATTCCCGTTCACTCCGGTCACATATCCTGTCACTTTGTCCATTTTGATTCTCCTGTTTCGTTATAGGCTGGAAACCTGCTGGCGGATGTTCTGCATTAGGCCGTCGAAGGCCCGCTTGCCGGACTCATACCGGAAGGTCCGCTGCCGCTCCAGCAGCTGCAGCTTCATGGCGTAGCCGTACAGGGCGTGGTCATCGAAGTTGTGCAGGCCGATCATGCCGTCCAGGCGGCGGAATTCCAGGTCCAGCAGCAGCCGCTCCCCCTCCAGGGGATTTTCGGCGTTCACCGCCGCCGTCACCGTCTGGACAATGCCGGCGTCCCGGTCGGAGGGCACGGCGCAGGGCCGACCCAGCTTCACATTCCGCTGATAGGTCAGCTCCCGGCACAGGGCCTTGTAAAACCCGGCCCACTCCGACAGCAGCGGCCCCTTGTCCGAGTCCACCGTCAGCTCCTCCAGCGTCCGGTATACCCCGGCGCTGACCGCCGAGCGGCACATGGCCAGAAACGCGGCGTAGTCCATGGGAGGCTCGCCCTGGGTCCGGAGCATGGGCAGGCTGGAGATGAGATAGTAATAGGAAGCCATAGGCCGCCCCCTTACAGGTGCATATCCCGGAAGAAGGGCATGAGCATCTCCGCGATCTCCTGGTCGGAGCAGTCAAAATAGCCGGAGCCGTCCTTGGCGGCCAGCCGGAAGCCTGCGCCCACCTTCTTGGAGGGGCGGAGCTCCAGGCCGTTTTTCAGCTCCTGGGCCAGCTGCTGGCGGATGCCGTCCGTCACCTGACCCACCTCCACGGCGTAGCCGGAAACGTCCTCTCCCTGGAGGGCTGCCTGGATGAGCTTGGCCAGCGTCTGCTGGTCCAGAGCCTTGCCCACGTCGGCGGCCAGGATTTTCTCAAACTCCTGCTGCACCTCCTGCCGGAAGGCCAGGACTGCGTCCCGCTTGGCCTGCTGGGCGCTGAGCTGGGCGCTGTTTTTGAACACCTCGATCTCGGCCTTGGCGTCGTCCCGCAGCTTATCCGCCTGACTCTTTGCGTCGGCGATGATGGCGTCCGCCTGCTTCCGGGCGTCGGCCAGGATCGCGGCGGCCTGCTGATTTGCGCTGTCGATGCCGTCCTTTTTGATGGAAGAAACAAGATCCTGAATCTGAAGTTCCATAATTGATCACCTTCTTGTCTGTATTTGCCTGATAGAACTGCGGGTATGTCCATATTATAATACACGCCCCAAAAAATGCAACACATTTCGGCGAATGCGTCATACAATTTCCTTATACAACGTCCCTGACATATCTACTTTTTTCACTGTTTATGTTTCCCCAGAGTGAACAGTATCATGCAGGGATTTCCTGAATCTGGGAAAATTCTGGCACTCCCTCACTCCTCAAGGCGCAGCAGCCCCCGCTGCACCGAGTCGGACAGGACGAATTTCTTGTCCCCCTTGGCAGGAAAGCGTATCTCCACGATGGGGTCCCGGAAGGACAACACGGTTCCCGGTCCGAAAACCCTGTGGACGGCTCTCTGCCCGGGACGAACCCCGGACGGCGGCAGCGCCGCCTGCTCCCGGGGCAATGCCGCCGGAGCCGGCCGGTCCGGGGCCCTCCAGGCCACGGCCCGCCGGCCCACCATCTGGCCCAGGGTCAGGAACTCCGTCTCGCCGGAGGCATAGGCCACCATGCACTGCCCCCGGCAGCAGGCCCGGATCACGCCGCCGCCCTTTTCGGCGTGTCGATAGTGCTTTCCGCACGGCTCCGTATTCAGGGAGGCGAACACGTCCTCCGGCCCGATGTATTCCCGGGGCAGCTCCCGGCGCAGCTCGTCGGCAAAGGCGGACTCCCGATTCCGGCAGGCGAACAGATACAGCCAGTTCCGGGCCCGGGTCACGGCCACATAGAACAGCCGCCGCTCCTCCTGATACTGGTCCTGCTGCCCGGCGTCCTTCGGCTCCGTCACCGCCGGAAGGATGCCGTCCAGCACGTCCAGCAGATACACCGTGTCGTACTCCAGGCCCTTGCTGGAGTGGACGGTGGACAGGATCAGTCCCCCGCCGCAGGGCAGGGAGGGGGCCGACACCAGGGCCTGCAGCTCGTCCAGGCGGCGGCACAGCCCCTCCAGCCCGGTCTCCTGCCGGGCCAGCAGGCAGAGAATTTCATATTTGCCGCCGTCCAGCTTCTGGCGCTCCGCATAGCCCCGGTAGCGCAGGCCGTCCCAGATGCGGCTCAGGCCCTGGGCGGCGTTGTCCTGCAAAAGCATGGGCAGCATGGTCAGCAGGGCAGCGGCGCTGTCCCTGCCGTATTGGGACAACTGCGGAAAGCCCAGCAGCTCCCGAAGGATGGAGCCTCCGGTGGCCCGGCTTTTCTGGCAGGCATACTCCGCCGCCTTTTTGGAAATTCCGCCGCCGACCTTGTAGTAAATTCGCAGGAAGGTCTCCGCGTCCGTCTGGTCATGGGCCAGGGCGATAACGTCCCGGATGTCCGCCACGATCCGGTGGGTGAAAAAGGCGTCGTCCATCCGGCGGCAGCGATAGGGTATCCCGCCCCGGTCCAGCAGGTCGATCAGCGGCAGGGCGCTGTCGTTGTTGCGGTAAAGCACCGCCGTCTCCTCCCGGACGCTGGCCGCCATATTCACCAGCCAGGGGTACTGGTCGGCCCGGTCCATGGCGTAGATCACCCGGACGGCAGCGCCGGAGGCCCGGGTGGGGTGGATGGTCTTGGGGCGGCGGTGGTGATTTTTCCGGATGAAGGCGTCCGCCGCCCGGAGAATTTCCGGCGTGGAGCGGTAGTTTTCCTCCATCAGCAGCACCCGGGCCCCGGGATAGGTCTGTTCAAACTGCATCAGGGCATCCGGATAGGCGGCCCGGAAGCCATAGATGCTCTGGTCCTCGTCGCCTACCATGAAGATGTTGCCGCTTTTCCCGGCCAGCAGGCGGATGATGACGTGCTGGATCCGGGAGGTGTCCTGGGATTCGTCCACGCAGATATAGGGGAAGCGGTTCTGAAAATGGGTCCGCACATCCTCGTGGAGCTCCAGGATTTTCTTGGCGTACACCATCTGGTCGTCATAGTCCATCCATTTATTGTCCCGCAGGGCCTTGCCGTATTCCCGGTACAGCTCCGGGAATTTCTCGAAGCCGGTGTCCAGCTCCCCCAGCCGCTCCTCCGGCAGCATCATATTTTTGGCATAGGCGATGCTCTTGCGCAGCTCCTTCACCACGCTCTGGGTGGGGTACTCGCCGCACAGGTCCCGGTACAGGTCCGAAACCAGCTTCGCCAGGGCGCTTTCGTCCTCCGCCAGGATGAAGGGCGGCCTTTTGCCGCAATTTTGGGCATAGTAGGCGATGATCTTGGAGGATACGCCGTTGATGGTGCGGATCTCCGGGGGATGGGGGCAGTCCTGGCCGAACAGGGCGGCAAAGCGCTGCTTCATCTCCCCGGCGGCGGCCCGGGTATAGGTCATGGTGAGGATCTGGTCCGGCGCAATGCCGCAGCAGCACAGCATATAACCCAGGCGGGTCACCAGCACGGTGGTTTTCCCGCTGCCGGGCACCGCCAGCAGCAGCACAGGGCCCTCCACGGCGTGCACCGCCTCCTGCTGCTGGCGGTTCAGCCGGGCGGCATATTTCCGGTCAAAGGCTTCCCGGTCCATGGCGCGCCTCCTTTGTCTTTTATGGTCCGGCATGCATTTTATCACAAATCAGAAGGCTTTACAATCGGCTCCCGCCCCGCCGCCGGAACCGGATTTTTGCCCGCCGGGGAAGAAAATGCTTGCAATCCGCCGGGAAATGTGTATAATAGATGAGCAGGGTGCTGCCCTGTTCATATGGGCTTGTAGCTCAGCTGGGAGAGCGTTCGGTTCGCATCCCTATGGTCGCACATC